>ENA-UOOH01000701-UOOH01000701.1-fermentation-metagenome-genome-assembly--contig:-NODE-701-length-36347-cov-18.916841_pt1 | contig 36347 bp, 35 predicted proteins | sample MGYA00245778_ERZ724025 | MGnify/ENA primary metagenome ERZ724025 (study PRJEB28704, sample SAMN03018313) | fermentation metagenome | biome: anthropogenic terrestrial biome; feature: soil; material...
ATGCATGGTCTAAAAGTCAGCACTGCTGGTCTAATCCGAATGCGATACTCACATATGGTGTTGAATATTCTTTTCTTATAGAGTCGCCAGTCCGGTGGTTGACGAGCCATGCTTCCGGAAGCAAAGCCAGAAATAACATTTACGCTGCGAAAATCTTTTTACAATGAGTGGTCGGAATGTTGGGGTATTTTTCTGGGCATCTATCTCATCAGAGCCCTTCTCCCTTGGTAAGCATTGGAGTGATGCCTCTGATGCCTTTAAACATACCGTCATAGGCTTGTTGTTGAACTTAAAAATAGACGAAGATTAATAACTAATATCAATTTATTATTTTACAATTATAGTATATTGTTTATTGTGACTTTTACCTATATCTAATGTTTGGGAAATGCTTTCTGGTAATGCGTCTATAGATATTTCATAGAATCCACTATTAACCATATATTCTAGATGCTCACTTATCTCGAACAAAAGTTTTTTTAATGCAAATGAACGGTGAATTATACAAGGCTCTGGATCTCCAAACAATTCTATGCTTTTTTTAATTATCGATTCTTCTTTTATGGGAAGAGAAAATAAGGTATCATCAATAAGAATTGCTCCATTTGTATCAACTATTTTTATTTTCTTTATCATTATCTAATTCCTCCCATCTAATAATATAGAATAACAAGAATGCTAAATACAAAAAACACTCCTGCACTGATTAGCTTTATATAATGAAGGCGTGTTCTAATAAATTCAGACAAAAGAAACACTGCTTTGCCTTTGTATAAAAAGTATGAAATAAGTATAAGAGGAGTAACAAATCCGGTAACATATACAATTAAATAGAATAAGGCTTGTAAGCTCATTGACTCATTTGTTTGATAGACTGTAATTATAGTCGCTAGATAAATTTGCCCTGTACACAAAAATTCACCAAACGATAAAAAGAAACCCAACGCAAAACTTGCTAACAAAAAAAATTTAATATTTGTAAAACCTGAGAGTTTTTTAATTAAAAAATGATTTAGCTTTCTTAATTTCTGAGGTAATTGTAGCTTTACATTCTTATATTGCTCTTTTTTGGCTGCAAAATAATCCTTTAAATTCATAATAAAAAGTACAGAAATTATAGAAAAAGTAACTAATTTTAATACAGGGCCAAATAAAGTTAAATTTAATTTTGATAACAATTTATAGAACATTGTGCCAAGCAACAGAAACGAGATAAATTTACCGATGCAATAAGCGATACCTACTTTCATAATATTAACAGATTTAGTTAATATTAAAGAAATAAAAAATATCAGCATAGACATTGAACATGGATTAATTCCATTAACTAAACCAGCTAAAAAAATGCTAAAAGTCTGAAAAGATAGAAACATTTTAATATCAGATTTTAAATTTGCAGAAGTATCAAAAACTAATTTAGTCTTTATATCATCTTTCTGGAGAATTAAAGTTTCAAAATTATTAATAACACTTTCGTCCCCAACTAAATATGTATTTTTAATAAAAACAACAGGAATAATCCCTTCGTCTTCTAAACTAACATTATATAATTCATTATAATGATTTAGTATACTTTTATTATTTAGGTCATATATGTTATATTTTAGTATGTGCAAATTAACATACTCATCTTCAATATTATCAAAGTACTCAGATAATTTGTGGCATGAACTACATGTTGATGAATAAAAATAAACTGCGGTAATATTATTATCCGTAATTGCCATTGCGGGAGAAACCATAATAATAACTACAATTATTATTATAAATAGATATAGATTTTTCATTTTAATTTTCATAATGTTGTTAACCTCTGACCAATTTTATTTATTGCTCTATTTTTCCATCTTTTATAAATAAGCATTTTTTTGCATAGCTAGAAATACTTTTATCGTGGGTCACCAGGATGATTGCGATTCCTTGCTGATTCAATTCACTTAGTACTTTCATTATTTCCTGCCCATTATTACTATCAAGGTTGCCGGTAGGTTCATCTGCAAGTATCATTTTTGGATTGTTGGCCAATGCTCTAGCAATAGCAACCCTTTGCTGCTGTCCTCCGGAGAGCTGTTTCGGAAAACGATTTACTTTATCACTTAAACCGACACGTTCAACCAAATCAAGCACACGTTTTTTTCTCACACTCTTTTGTATACCTGCAAGGCCAAGGGGTAACTCAATATTCTCAAACACGGTCAAATCATTTATTAAATTATAACTTTGGAAAATAAATCCCACATGCTCATTGCGGAATTTTGCCAATTCTTTATGACTCAATGCTTTTATATTAGTGTTATGGAAAAGGTATTGCCCTTCATCAAAAGTGTCCATGCAGCCAAGAATGTTCAGTAATGTTGTTTTGCCAGAGCCCGAAGAACCCATTATAGCGAGAAATTCTTCTTCGTGTATTATCAAGGAAAAATTTCTTAAGGCAATTGTCTCCACACTATTGGTTTTATATTTTTTACTGATGTTTTTTAATTCTATCATTGATAATTCCTCCTTCTTTAAAAGACTTGTATATTATTGGTCTTTTCTCAATATTTCTATTGGTGACATTTTGCTGAGAACTCGTATCGGCAATAATGAAGAAATAAAAGTAATCAGTAAAGCACTGAATAAGGCTATAAGGCATATTCCCACATTAAAAACAACAGTGAAATATTCAAATTTAATACTTAAGAGAAGAATAAGACTTATGATTAATCCAACTGTCCCTGAAATAAAACTTACAAGAAATATTTCTGCATAGGTTTCAAAACGTAGCATTTTTTTTGGAGCACCAAAGGCAGATAATACTGCAAATTCTTTTTTTCTTTTGTTAATAAGCATTAAGCTTTTTCCTGATAAACCTATTATAATGATAAGCACAAAAAATACGCATAAATAGAATATTGCTGTACATATCATTTTCAACTCATTTGTCTGTTTCATGTATTGCTCTAGGGAATTAGAATAGAGATATGTATACTCTGGATGTTTAGAGAAAAGCCTTGTAAGAATTTTTGCTATCACATGAGACGAATAACCATCGGAACCAAAATCGATAGATAAAGTACTATTAAAAGCATGAACATGCTCAAATAGATTGTTGTCATAATAATAACTGATAGGTATGATAACTGTATCTTTCAGATCCACTTCCAATGTTGAAGCTTGAACAGGTAAATCAATTGTTTTTTCATCTATTACATCTGCCAATGACAGTTTTTTTATACCTTCGTTGTAAAATTCTCCAACCCTACTACCAATAAAGCAGGTATTCTCCCACTTTATTGGTTTATTAATATGAAGTTGTTGCCTAAAAAATCCTTCGGAAGCATAAATTAAATTAATGCTCTTTATAGAAGTAAGATCGTTTATATTATTAGAAGTTAAAATGTAAAGTGAAGCTCCTATGTCAGGAAAACTTTTAAGTATGTATTCTAAATCTTCCATTGAAAAAGGCGAGGCTTGGTAGATAATACTGTTGCTTTTTCCAAGATCTTTTTCTTTTATAAGGTTTGTTATTCCGATGTTAAAATATGTACTATCAACTCTATTCTTCCTGCTGAGATACTCTTTATTTATGGAATCATACAATGTCAAACTGGAATTTAGCAAAAAAACACACAATAAAATTTCAATCAATATTAATAAATAAACTTTTATATTTCTTTCTATTCTCCGTATAACAAGATCAAAAATATAACGATACATAATTAACTCCTTAATATTTCGCTTATACTAATTTTGAATATTCTTTTTAGAAGAAACATACTCAAAATTCCCGATACCGTCAATACTATAATAATTAAAAAAATAGCTACACTATAATGAAATTGAATGGGCTCAATGATTGCAGAGGCACCTTTTTGAATAGCAGGAACAATGTTGAGTACAATTACTGATGAACATAAAGAAATAAGAAATAGTTCTATAAAACACTGAAGAAAAATACTTCTTTTTGTAGCACCTAAAGAAATTTCAACACCAAAACGATATTGGCTAATATCGAATTTATAGAAAATCATAGAAATAATATTTACTAATGCGTAAACCAACACCGAAGAAGATAGCAGGAGTAACAATATGTATGAAGTAAAAGTACCTTTCACCTCATCAGGATATACTTCAGCTCCGCAAAATGCTTCAAAATCCCCGATTTCCTTCTTTATATAATCCAGCAGCTTGTTTAAACTATCTATTTTGTCTAGATTCATTTTAAAAGAGACGTAATGTGTTGGAACAACTCTGGATGGAATCACCTGTTCGCAAGTTATTGGAATATAGATGAAATTTGAAAGCTTCCCCTTTCGGACGATTTCTTTTACTGTTAAATTAAACCCATTAATATTTATTGTATCATTTTGTTTTAGGTTCAGTTCTTTTGCAGCGTTATTACCTAAAACACAAAGCATTTCAGAATTTTCAATTTCTTCTGGTGTAAAAAAAATGATATTATCCCTTTCCGAGCCAAACATTTTGCCATAATAACCATCAACATAAAAAACATCTGAATAAGAGCAAGCCTTATCCCCTACAATGATGCTTCTAAACCCACCATAGGATGTAATAAAATCTATATCATCACTATATTCTTTTATATTCGATATATCTTCTTCGCTCCATATTTCTACCGAATCAATTACTAAAATGCTTTCAAGGTTATTAGGCTTACTACCATTAACCTGTTTATAGGAATCATATGCATAGGAAAAAACAATTGTTGGCAGTATCATCCCAATGGCAAGTGAAATTATAATAAGTAAATTATTGGTTAAATTGCGCATTATACTCTTTATCGATAATGATGTAAAATATAATAGTTTCATACTTTATTTTACCTTTTCCAATTTATAGATTTTGTTATTTATATTGTCAGAAACATATATGTTTTTTTCGTTGTCAACTGCTATATCAGACAACCCTTTGTCTGCTAAATGATCCCCATGATATATTGTATCTATATATTCCCCCTCTAAAGTAAACCTATCAATTGTGAGAAATGAACTTAACAAATAAATGTAATCATTATTACAAACAATAGATTTAGGTGCATAAAAATTGGGGAGGACTTTTTTTGAAAAAACTCTATTCCCCTCTATTTTAAACAGGAAATGCTCACCGCTATATCCTGTATTATTAGGAGAGTTACGTAAATCCAAATGATTAACAAAAAATATATTATCATGGCTACTATATATATATCCGCATAAATTATCACCTATTTTTTTACTTTCCCCTTTTTCATTTATCATATATACATGGGCATCCTTTTTATCAACTGTATAGGTGGAAATATATTTATTATCGTTATACTGATCAAAGCCAATTCCAGTAATTTTAGAAAACTCATTTTTCAGTATTTTCTTAATATCAATCTCATCAATATAATTTCCCTTAACATCTAATATTTGAATTCTTTTATTACCCGAATCAACTATGTATATCTTGTTATCCGATCCGACTGAAATATCGCCTGGATTTATAAATTGCTTATTTTTGCTACCGGTTTCACCTATTATACGAAAGCTATCGTTTGTAAAATCATAGAGAACCAGCCTATCGTTACCGGAATCTGATATCCATAGAGTATCAAGCAAAAATAACAAACCTTTTGGTTCTTTTAATTCCAAGTCAGCTAAAAAATCTCTTTCAAGAACATAAGCATCTGAATTATTCATGGAAAAATTAAAATCCAAATCCTTTTTATCGGAACATCCACAAACTATCAACTGTACACAAAGGAATAACAATAACATATTTGTTAACTGTCTCATTAAATCACATCCATTTCTTTTATTGATACATGCTACCTGTTACCTACTAATAAATTAAATTATGCTGAACATTATTATTTTAGTCTGGCCAACAACATCCGTCATTTTCATATTCTGTCTTATAATCAAAGTAATATATTCCAGTTTCTGATACACATAAGCGTTCATAATACTTGGCATGCTTATACTTTCTTTGATTGGGATAAAAAATACTACATATATCTGAGCTACAAAAGCTTTCTGCATAAACTAAATTCCAATTACTACAGGAATCTGCTTGTGCAAATATACCAAGCATGAATGTCAGTAATATGGATATGACCATTATAAGTGCAATTTTCTTCATATATAAACCCCTTTCTGTAGCAGGTAGCATGTACAATACATCATAAAACCTAATCTATAAATGCAGAAAAATCATAGGATAACTTAAAAATATTATTGTTTCTACTTAGAAATGCAGGGAATCTACCTACTTCAAAAATAGTTTCATATATGTAAAGTTTATCTTCTATATTTACATAATCTTTGTCATATAAATATTCTGAACTATTAAAAAAGGCAACATTTTTATTACTTTTTACATTATCTAGATCTAAAATTGCATCTTTACATGCGTCACAATAATCAGTTGTAAATACAAATACATTATCATTGTTTTTATCAATTGCATTACAATACTTGTTTATTACATGGTCAAACGCTTTATTTTGAATGTCTTCCGTATTTTCAATATGATTTATCAAGTACAGAATTACTGGTTGCATATCAACTTCAACATGAAAATCAATGACATTTTCTATATTTGTAGAGAATACAGCAGGTGTGATTTTATTAATATGATAATCCTTTGTAGCAAAATTAGCTTCAAGTGGTATATTACATTGCTTAACCCGGTTTATTGGTATTTGCCCTTCCCAAATTATATAAATCAATATGTTTTCTGAATCAAAAATATTTTTCAAATCACATATGCTACCTAATTTTTCAATGCAAGACTTGCAGCCTTGCGACAAGTAAAAAAATACTTTTCTTTCACCATATATATTATTAACATTAGCATGATTACCATTATAATCAAATAATTTCAACCCAGAAAAATCATCTCCTATATTCATCTCAACAAAGGATTTACTATTCAATGCAATTGTATACGTAGCTATTATTAAAATTAAAATAATTATTATAAAAGATAATGTTCTAAAATTCACTATTAACACTCCCTATACAGAAAATACCTTGTTTACTGTAACAATAGTATAATATATTTCTATTGTCAATATGTTGTGTAAAATCTACCCCTTTTTTGGTGTAAACAGTTATTTGGTTTATTTATGCAAGAAACAGAGCATTTTAAACAAAACATATTGTAATTATAAAAACAAAGTGATAAAATAAAAGATTTAACATATTTATATAGTCTGCAGCTTAAGTGGAAGGCTGGTACTAATTACCAGGAGTGTATTCAAAAAGTCACGGTTATATATTTGAAGGTTATACCAACTTTTATGGATACTGCGTTTCTTATTATACCGGCAGGCTTGTATGGTGCTATAAAAATGTGTTGTTATTGCTATAGCTCATAATATTTATATTCATTGGAAAAAAATTATTTTTATAAATATATAAGCATAACCCGTTATCTCAACAATAGTAATCATACTTTTACAGTTCAATGACGTATTATAGTAAAAGCATGTTTCGTAGTCTATGGCATCTTGAGGTTATAACAACTGATGCAGCGATGCAGTTTTATTAAGTTGTAGGAAGTAGAATACTTCCTGTTACTTTACAATCTTATTTGGAAAATCTTTTTTTGATAGTGCATTTGGAAAGGTAACAGGGTATAATTATTAATATGAATCAATGATTCAGGCATGGTGCTAAAAGATGAATATGATTATTTTAGTGTTTTTGTTGTTTGCTGTTATTACTATCGTAATTGGATGGAGATATAAAGTGAGAGCATTAAGTTTTACATTGTCTTTAGTTATAGGGTTAACATTTTTTATACTATTTGCTGAGGGTTTTCATACCAACGTGTCCGTGTCAGCAGTTGCCGGTATTATATCCTTTATTGCGGGCATGTTTATGTTTTCTTCTAAAGACAAGAGCAAAGAGAAAAAGCCTAAGGTTAAGCCCGCACCAAAGCAAAATAAGCAGCCATTCCCAACTCCCGGTGATCAGGAGTTTGTTTGTGATGGAATAACCAGGGGTGAATTAAACAAGATTGTTAGAAACGGCAGAGAACAGGTTAAGCGTATCGAGGATATTGCTCTTAAAATCATGAAGCACAATGTTAGGGTAGATATCCTTGAGATCTGCACAACTGCCAATGATATATTTGATGATTTTGTCAAAGACCCTAATGACATCAAGATAGCAAGAAGGTTTATTCTATATTATCTTGATACAACCGAAAGAATTGTTACAAAATACTACCAGCTGGGCAAAGCACCTTATTTATCTGATGATGCAAAGAAAACACTGCAAAACGTGGAACAGACTCTTGGTATGATAAAGGATACATTCAGACGGCAGCTTAAAAAACTCACTGAAAATGATGTGCTTGATCTGGATGCTGAAGTTAAGGTATTACAGAATACTATAAAGCAGGAAGGAATTTAACCGATTACAGATTGAGCCGGTTTTTACGAACACCGTGCTTTTGATTATTCCTTTCGTACTATTTTTTATTCATAAAACGCAAAAAGTAGCAAAACCACAGTTTTTAAGAAAAACTTAGTAACTGGGAAGTATTTTGAGAGCCAAGTCTAGTAAAAAGCCTTCATCCACTGGTTTAAAGGTATAGTGGTTTTTGGCTGAGTTTTTATAAAGGGAGGATTATGTATGGAAGAGATCAAAATTAACACCAACACCGATACTAAAACCAACACCCAAGCTAACACATTAACCCAGACAAAAGAATTTGAAGAGATGAAAATTTGGGAGTCCCTTACACCGGAGGAGCAACAGCAGGTTTCTGAGGTTAGAGACACCATTGACGTTTCCAGTTCACAAGCTATATTACAATATGGTATACAAGCCCAGAGCAGTATTTCTAGTTTTTCCGATACGGTTTTGTCACAGATTCGTTCGAAGGACAGCGGGCATGTGGGGAATGTGCTAACCGATTTGATGCTGAAGGTTAAAGACCTTGACGTTGACAGCTTAGGTGAAAGTGAGGGCTTTTTTAATAAAATGTTTGGCAATGTGAAAGCAAAAGCCAAAAAATTTGTTGTTCAATATGATAAACTAAGCGTCCAAATAGATAAAATCATTGATGAGCTGGAAAAGGCAAGAATGAATTTATTAAAAGACATCACTCTTCTTGATGGGCTATATGATAAAAACATAGAATACATGCATCAGCTGGATGTTTATATTTTAGCGGGTTCTTTGAAGCTTACTGAAATAAATGAAAAGATAATTCCGCAGCTTAGGGAAAAGGCGGAGGCAAGTAATAATGCAATGGATGCTCAGAATGTAAAGGATATGCTAAGCCTTGCGAACCGCTTTGAAAAGAAGCTGCATGATTTAAAATTGAGCCGCATGATTTCCATTCAGACAGCGCCACAGCTTCGTTTGATACAAAGCAATGATCAAACCCTTGTTGAGAAAATTCAAAGCTCAATATTAAATACAATTCCTTTATGGAAGAACCAGATTATAATTGCTATGACTTTATTCCGCCAGGAAAAAGCTCTTAAGATGCAGTCAGAGGTAAACCGCACCACTAATGAGCTTCTTTCGAAAAACTCAGAAATGCTTAAGGTTAATTCCATTGAGGTGGCAAGAGAATCTGAAAAAGGCATAGTTGAGCTGGAAACCTTGAAAAAAGTAAACAGTGACTTAATAGAAACAATTGAAGAAACCTTACGTATTCAGCAAGAGGGAAGAACAAAGCGCCAGCAGGCTGAGCTTGAGATTAAAGGCATGGAAGATGAATTGAAAAAGAAGCTTATGGAAGTTACAGATGTTTAGACATCACATAGTAAACATAATAGTAAACCCATAGAAAGCAAAGTTACGAAACGCCTTAATAAAATTATAATTTATATTAAGGTGTTTCTTTGTTACATTCATATATCCTTTTTCATCCTCTTTACAAGGTCTTGGGGTAAGTCTATAATTATTAATGTAGCAAAAGAATTCTGTAAACCTGTCAGGCGGCTTTTATAGTTTTAAAGGCTGAACAGGCTGAGAATTTGTGAAGAAAGAACGAAGGTGCGTACCCACCGGAACGCACCACAAGCCTCGACCCGTTAACGAAGGTGCGTACCATTTATTTGTGTCCTGCATGACGTAACAGCATACTATACAGGTCACTTATAGTAGTGTGGGTCTTATGAGTATGATCAATAATACATAAGCTAAAGATAAAGGAGCTACAGGAGGATATATTTTGGTTTTTGCAAGTCTTATTTTTTTGTGTATATTTTTACCGGTAATTTTGATTTTATATTATATATGTCCAAACAGACGCTACCGCAATGGGGTATTGGTTTTATCATCCCTTATATTTTACGCTTGGGGTGAACCGTTGTGGATTTCCATTCTTCTTTTTGTAACGTTATTCAGTTTTTTAAACGGAATTATTGCTGAAAGATACAGGAAAGAGGTTAAGGGAAAAGTAATTGTAGCGTTAACCGTTACAGGTAATTTGTTGTTTTTGTTCCTTTTTAAGTATACTGGTTTTTTCATAGATATTCTTAATTCTGTTATAGGTTTAGGAATTAATATACCCGAAATAAGCATGCCAATCGGTATATCCTTTTATACTTTTCAAATAATATCTTATGTTATTGATGTATACAGGGGAGATGTTAAAGCACAAAGAAACCCCATTAAATTACTGCTGTATGTTTCAATGTTCCATCAGCTCATTGCAGGTCCAATAGTACGCTATAAGGATATTGCGGAAGATATAGAACACCGCAAAGAAAGCTGGGATCAGATTATAGCCGGAGTACGGCGTTTTGCTTTGGGGCTTGCGAAAAAGGTTTTACTTGGGAATATCGCTGGCGAGCTGGCAGGCACATTTCTGGATGGGAACCTTGTTCGCTTATCTGTCGTTGGAGCATGGACGGGTATAATTCTGTTTGCATTCCAGATTTATTTTGATTTTTCGGGCTATTCGGATATGGCAATAGGTCTTGGAAAAATGTTTGGTTTCACGTATAAAGAGAACTTTGATTACCCATATATTTCAAAATCCTTTACAGAGTTCTGGCGGCGATGGCATATATCATTAAGTTCGTTTTTCAGGGATTACCTGTACATTCCGTTAGGAGGAAACCGTAAAAATCATATAAGAAATCTTTTTATTGTGTGGTTTTTAACTGGACTATGGCATGGTGCCGACTGGAATTTCATATTCTGGGGATTGTTTAATTTTGTGTTTATTCTGCTTGAAAAGCTTTTCTTAGGGAAGTTGATTGAAAAAATTCCTGCAATAATATCAAGGCTGTATTTTATTGTTTTTGTGCTTATTGGCTGGGCTTTCTTCTATTTCACTGACACGGCAAGACTGTTTTCTTTCCTTGGTGCTATGTTTGGAACTTCAGGGAGAAGCTTTATTGACTTTAATGCAACGCTTATTCTGGAAAACAACATTGTTTTCATTGTTATATGTCTTATTGCATGTACCCCTGTGGCGAAATTTGTTACTAACGCAGTAAAAAAGGTTTTTGCCGGCAGAACAAAACTGATTTATGGGCTAAAGGCTTATGTAAAACCCATGCTGTATTTGTTGGTGTTTATCACAACACTGATATTTATGGTTTCACAAACCTATAACCCGTTTTTATATTTCAGGTTTTAGGATGATTAAAAATTTCACTAAAAAACTCAACTTTTCAACCTAAGCCTGTTAGCAGTGTTTTGAGTTACTGGTGCCGACATGCTAAGGCGTGATATCGCACCACCGCCGGTAGCCTGTTGTTAAGGTAAGTGTCCAAAACTAATGAGCGTACCAAAGGAGCGAAATTACTGAAACGCTCCCTCAAGGAAGATTTACCCTTGCCAACCGGATTTGGTTTATGAAAACAAGCGAAGCTGAGTTTCTACGGTAGAATTATGAGGTGGATTTGACATGAAAAGAAAATGGATAGAGCCTATATTATTTTTACTTATAGTATCTGCATTGGGCATATTCAATATGCTGAATAAAAATAAACCAACTGTTTCTGAGGTGGAAAACAGGGCTCTTCAACAAAAACCGGAGTTTTCAACGGAAGGACTCTTCAAAGGCAATTATATTATGGATTTGGAGAATTATTATAATGATACTTTCTTTTTAAGAGACAAAATGATTTTATTAAGCAGGGACATCCGTGATGCGTTAACGGTGAATCCTGGAGCAAAACTAATTGTTACCGAAGGAGACAGACCTGCAGAGCCTGAGCCAAGTGATAATAACCTCGGGGATAATATTCCCGATACGGATGATAAAGGTACAGAAATACCCGGGCCGACCCAGGTACCGACCGATGTTGTGCCTGGTATAGAACCAACGCAAAAAGCAGAACCTACACCAACCCAGATACCGGTGGAAACAACAAAACCAAGTGATTTTGAACCAAGAGATGACGGTAATATGGGCTATTGGCTTATAATTGATGGAAAGGCTGTTGAGCTATTCCGTTTTCAAAAGGAATCCATTGATTATTACACTGAAACCCTTAATATGTACAATGAAACTCTTGGGAAAGATATAAAGCTATATTCCATGATCGCCCCGACAGCAGGAGAATTTGCGATACTTAAAAGGTACAAGGGGCTTAATGACTCCCAGAATGAAGCGCTTCAATATATAAATAAAAATATGAATCCGGACATTTTCTCCGTAGATCTGTTTGAAGCCTTAAACCCGCATAAGGACGAATACATCTATTTTAAGACGGATCATCACTGGACTGCCCTCGGAGCATATTATGCTTACTGCGAGTTTATGAAAATTCGAGGTGAAGAACCTGTTCCCCTTGACAGGTATGAAACAGCGGAGCTTCAAAATTTTTTGGGAAGTGCCTATACGAAAACTTTGGATAAAAGCCTCGAGGCGAATCCGGACACAATTCGTGTCTATCTTCCTTTTGTCGAATATGACTACACAATGTACAACGGGCACACTCCCAGCAAGAAAAAAGTTATAGAGTTAAGCTATGCGGAAAAAAAGGATAAATACAATGTCTTTATAAGCTCCGGTGGCGGAACCTGGTCTGTTATAAAGACTGAGGTTAAAAACGGTAAAAAGCTTTTGGTCATAAAGGATTCATTTGGAAATGCGATTATTCCGTTTTTCCTGCCCCATTATGAAGAAATTTATATTATTGATTCACGGTTTTACAACAGTGATTTTACAAAAATGGGTGTGCCTCAATTTGTTGAGCATCACGATATCCAAGAAGTTGCAATAATGAATTATATGGAGGATGTGAACTGGCCTGAATTTATGCAGAAAGTAAGGAACCTGCTGAACAGGGTGGGAGAGTAATCGTAGTGAACCGCTAAAGATCATGTTGAGTGATAAACACATTCTTGCTTCACTTAGAAATAATCCTTCAATGATAGGTTTGCTGCAAGCTAAAGCTTGGCTGGTCGCAAGCAAAGACTAGTTGGTCGCAAGCAAAGCCTAGCTGGTCGCAAGCTAAAGCTTAGCTGGTCGCAAGCTAAAGCTTGCTGCTCGCTCATGCATCCGGTCTGCTCGCCCATGGAATCTGTCATTTTCAAAAAAGGTATAAAACAACGGAAGCAGCTGTTTTTGCAGTTGCTTCCGTCGCTATATGAGGATATATCTAAGTTTGAAAGTTTATCTTAATGATCGCTTCACATAAATCTCACATTTAATTTCGGGTTAATTTCAAGTTTATTTCAGGTTTTCAATCATACGCACTGCAATGGTAAGCGCTTGTTCACGGGTTGCAGTGGCATAATTCATAGCTATCTCTGAAGGAGTCGTTGCTCTTGGGCTGAATAGGTTATTGCCCGTTCCGGCGATTATGCCATTAGCAGCCATGAAGTATACCGAATCCTTAGCCCAATTTGAAATTTTTTCATCATCGTTGAAAAGTGCGGGCTTTGTATAATCCAAAGTGTATTGACCATCTGTAGAAAGAGTCCAGCCGGACATGGATACCTTTTTGTACACACGGGTAAGCATGGTTGCTGCCTGTTCACGGTTTAAAAGTGTGTTCGGAGCGAACACGCCCTTGCCTACACCATCAGTGACACCTACATTATAGGCTTTTAAGACTTCAGGATCATTGGTGTCAGTAAATGGATTCACAGCGATGGGAGTAGCCTTCGCTCCCGAAAGAGCCTCATAAACCTTGACGGATACTGCCGCAAATTCCGCCCTAGTGATACCCTCGGTCAGATTTTTTCCCATGAGGCAATCCGGAATGAGCCCAAAACCATAAGCTTTTTTCATTATATCTTCAGCCCACGAAGAGGTTTTTGACCATGCATCCACACCAATTACCACAATATTGGAGTATGGAGAGTAGTAAAAGGTTCCGTCAGGCTTCTTAAACTTAAAAGACATACGGAAAGCATAAGTGTTTTTCTCGATGTCAACTTCACCCAATCCGCCGTTGTCTATGGGATCAATATCCATAGTACTTGAAATTATGTTATCACCTTGTTCAAACAGAAGTCCTCCGCTTTCGGAAGCCCACTTTCCGCTACCGATTTTCCAGTCCATGTAGTTAAGTATTTCAATATGCTTGTTAAATTCTTTAACGTCTTCGGGAATTGTATAGTTAAAGTGGAAATAAGGACGTCCGTCAATATATTTTTTGAGCTCTCCCTTAAGATTAACGGGTGCATCAAGTTTTTCAGGAATCACTCCGGATGCGTTTTTCCCAATCGATGCAACATCCGACCAAGGTGAAACAATCTCTTTAACTCCCCATGTATCGGTAGCTTTATCATAAAAATCATATTCGTAAACATAACGGAAGCGAAAATAGTAGGTGTTTTTTTCCATACCCCATGACTCAAACCCAAACCAATTGGCGTAAAGCCATGAATCAAATGAATTTAACTCGTTTTGGATAGTGGAGCCTGGGTACAGGACGAAGCTACCGGATAGACCGGGCCATAGATCAGCTAAGAGTTCTTCATAATGATCCTCCAGTGTGGTATTGCGAAAACCGCCGGGGGTTCTGTTAAATGTCCAATCGCCATCATTGATTTTCATATCAAGCTCAATAAAGGGAGCGGCCCAGCCATCATCATCATTATTGATTATTTCCTCTATGCTGTCGGGCTGGGTATAACGCAGGAGCATTTCGTCAGTGACATCAGTGAGACGGGCGGTTATGCTCACCGGTTTTTCAAGAGTTGGTAGTGGATTGCCGTCCATGTCCGTTTCCGCCAATGTGGTTATAGGCATAGACAAACACAGAAGAAACACTATTAGTAGAGCAAAAATCTGTTTTTTCATATAAGCATCTCCTTTGATTGTTGTTTATTATAGCAACTCCATGAGTTGCAGGATTATGAAGTAAAACTCCCACCTCTACTGGCCGTTAAAGGCATATTAATTTGGGACCATGCCACCAAAACTTTACCTGTCGTCCCATAGTAATAACAAATAAATCCTCAAAACACCATTGAACACCTTTTTGAAAAAACTTGTCACATATCAATTTATAAAGTTTTTACTTGTATAATGGTATTGAGGATTTATAGCTCATGTGCCTTTCCGCTAAATAATGTACTTCTTTTTTCAGTTCTACAGGGCTGGAAAACAAGTAGATAAAACGCTCGCAGTGTATTATGTATTTGCGAAGCAAAAACGTGTGTTGCACACAAAACGCATTATGAGGTGCTAAAGCGTCCGCATGTAACGGGTCGAGGCTTGTGGTGCATTCCAGTGGGATAGGGTTATCCTTCTTGGGGGAGCGTTCCAGTGGGATAGGGTTATCCTTCTTGGGGGAGCGTTCCAGTGGGTACGCTCCTTTGGTACGCACCTACATTGGCGCACAATTTGCGCAAGCGTTCATTGAAGCTTCTCAGCCCAATTTTAAGTATATGATAGAATCGATAAAACATCAATAGATTTCATGCAATAAATTTTACGTAAAAGCGTAAAAGTGTCAGGAGTCTTATCCACGATATTGAAAGTGTAGGTTGGGGATGAATGATTTAATAATTCGAAGAATTGTTTGCTGAAGTTTTTTCAATTATTGACACCGGCTTGTACAGTCATGTATAATAAAGTTTAATATTAATTTCAATGGAATTGCTGAGTTTAATTAAGCTAAAGCAATGACCGGAACGAGTAAGCATATGCAAACCTCTACAGAGAGCAAAGACAGGTGGGAGCTTTGCGGGGAACATGGCTGAAAATCCTCTGGTAGCAGTGAACTGAAACCGCAAGGGAGTAGGGAAACCGGTTGGGACCGTTACAACCCGTACAAGTGACAGGCATTTTTACCTGTAATTTGGGTGGTACCACGTAAGCAGAGCCTTTCGTCCCTTAGGGATGGAAGGCTTTAATATTTTTTGGGAACAATAATCAGGTTAATGAGCGCTTGTGCGAATTCAGCATGATGAGAGCAATGAGTGTTGAGAAACAAGAAACAACATCGACCCGGGTACTGAACATCGGGTACTGAACACCGAACACCAAACACCGAGTACTAATCACCATTAACATAGTTAAACTATTATATGCATTTTTACAGCATAATTTTAGACACAAATTTAAGACTTTTATTAAAGCAATTGGTTTGTATTAAAAGAACAGAATAATCAATAATGGAGGAGATTATATGGATTATGGGAAAACTTTAAATCTGCCAAAGACGGATTTTCCAATGCGTGGAGGTTTGCTGCAAAAAGAGCCTGAGATTTTGAAGAAGTGGCAGGATGATGATATTTACAACAAACGCCTTAAAAGAAACGAGGGGCATGAAAAGTTTATTCTTCATGACGGACCACCCTATGCCAACGGAGGAATTCATTTAGGCACTGCCCTTAACAAGGTACTAAAGGATATAATCATCCGTTACAATGATATGAAAGGGTATTATTCACCATATGTGCCCGGCTGGGATACCCATGGCCTTCCCACTGAAAACCGTGCCATCAATGAATTGGGGCTAAACCGTCATGAGGTTGGGTATGTGAAATTCAGAGAGGCTTGTAAAGGGATAGCTTTAAAATACCTGGATATCCAAAGAGAATCCTTTAAAAGACTGGGAGTTATCGGAGACTGGGATAACCCATATATTACGCTTCTACCGGAATTTGAAGCAAAGCAGGTTGAAGTTTTTGGGAAAATGGCGAAAAAAGGCTGCATATACAAGGGCCTTCGCCCTGTTTACTGGTGCCCGACCTGCGAAACAGCGCTTGCCGAAGCAGAAATAGAATATATGGATGACCGTACTCAGTCGATTTATGTTAAATTTAAATTGATTGACGACAAGGGAAAACTAAATGGAATAGTTGACAATCTCGATAGTGCCTATATTGTTATATGGACTACCACAACCTGGACACTTCCCGGAAATGTGGCTATATCAGTAAACCCGGATTTTCAATATTCTGTACTGCGTTCGGGCAATGAAACGTTCATTATGGCAAAGGAACTGGCGGATGACGTTATGAAAACCGCTGGAAAGGATGAATATCAGGTTCTGGGCGAGCTTTCAGGGAGTGAAATGGAATATATGGTATGCCGCCATCCTTTCCTTGACAGAGATTCTCTGGTTATAACCGGCGATCACGTAACTTTAGATGCCGGTACCGGTTGTGTTCACACGGCTCCCGGTCATGGTGTTGAGGACTTTGAGGTTTGTAAAAAATATGATGAGCTTAAGATTGTTGTACCGGTGGATGGAAAAGGTGTTTTAACTGCTGATGCAGGACAGTTTGCAGGACTTTCCTATAAAGAAGCAAACAAAGCTATTTTTAAGCATTTGAGAGAAACAGACAGCCTTTTGGCGGATGCTATGATTGAGCATCAGTATCCACACTGCTGGCGCTGTAAAAGCCCGATATTGTTCAGAGCCACCGAGCAATGGTTTATTTCGGTGGAAAGCTTTAAAAAGGAAGCTTTGGAGGCAATAAAAGATGTTCGGTGGATACCTGAATGGGGTATGGAACGCATAACAAAAATGGTAGAGGATAGGAATGATTGGTGCATCTCGCGTCAGAGAATGTGGGGATTGCCTATACCTATCTTTTACTGTGAAGATTGCGGTGAGCCGATCATAAATGAAGAAACAATCAAGGCAGTTAAAGAATTGTTCGCAAAGGAAGGCTCCACAGCATGGTATGCAAAGGAAGCTTCTGAAATACTTCCGAAGAGCGTAAAATGCTCATGCGGGCATAATAAATTCAGGAAAGAGACCGACATAATGGATGTCTGGTTTGATTCGGGTTCCACCCAAGCAGCTGTCTTGGAAACAAATCCGCAGCTCTCATGGCCTGCAGATATGTACCTTGAGGGAAGCGATCAGCACCGCGGCTGGTTCCAGTCGTCCTTGCTGACAGCTGTTGCAACTAAAGGAAGAGCCCCATATAAGCAGGTTTTAACCCATGGCTATGTTGTGGACGGACAAGGCAGGAAAATGTCTAAGTCCCTTGGAAACGGAATGGATCCAATGGACATAGTGAATCAGGCAGGTGCTGATATTTTAAGGCTATGGGTGGCATCCTCGGATTACAAAACTGACATTCGCATATCAAATGATATAATAAAACAGCTTTCAGAGAGCTACAGGAAAATTCGGAATACCGCCCGGTTTATTCTTGGTAACATTTCAGACTTTGAGCCTGAAACCATGATGGTTGATTATTCCGATATGGATGAAATAGATAAATGGGCGCTTATGCAGCTCAACGGTCTGATAAACAAGGTTGAGGATGCTTTCAGCAAATATGAGTTCCATGGATTTATCCACAATGTTCATAATTTCTGTGTTGTTGATATGAGTAATTTTTACCTTGATGTGTTAAAAGACAGATTATATGCATCAAAGGCGGACGATGTAAAACGCCGCTCAGCTCAAAGCGCAATGTATATTATATTAGACTCGCTTGTTCGTATGCTTGCTCCTGTGCTTGCTTTCACCAGCGAGGAAATATGGAAATACCTGCCCCACAAAAAGGGCGACAATCCGGAAAGCATTCAACTGAACGATTGGCCGAAAGCTAATAGGGCTTATGATAACCCGGATTTGAAAGAGAAATGGGATAACCTTATCGCCATGCGTGAGATTGTTCTGAAAGCTCTTGAGAGTGCCCGAAACGAAAAAGTAATAGGTTCATCACTCGAAGCCGATATTCTAATTAAGGCATCCAGAAAGGAATATGAGTTCCTTGCTCAAAGTAAGGACATTCTCCCTATGGTGTTTATTACATCCGGAGTTGAGTTAAAACATGAACCCTCGGCTGAAGCCATGCAGGTCGAGGTAAAACCTGCTTCTTCAAAAAAATGTGAACGGTGCTGGATATTCAGCTCCACAGTCGGAGAAAATCAAGACCATCCGACAATTTGCAGCCGCTGTGCGGATGTTGTTGAATAAAAGTTAACAAGGAACCCCCAATTATAGAGGTGGGGATTTCGGTAATTTGATTAAAATAGGAATTTGCTAACAGATTTCACGTAATCCGAAGGGAGTATATGCTATGGACACTGAAAAGCTGATAACGCAGTTATGCGACATAAATGCTCTGACCGGTAATGAAGGAAAAGCCTCCGAAAAGCTTTTGAGTTTTTTTGAGCCACTTTGTGACAAGGCTTGGGTGGATCCCTTTTTCAATGTGATTGGATTTAAAAAGGGTGATTCAAAAGAACCTAAAAAAGTAATAATAACAGCCCATTATGATCAAATCGGAATGCTTGTTGCCGGGTACGAAAAAAACGGGTTTCTAAGCGTATCAAACCTTGGAGGGATTGATACAAAAGCATTGCTGGCTTCCTGCGTAACCATTCACGGCAAAGAGGACATATTCGGTGTAATAGGTGCTAAGCCACCACACCTTTTGTCTAAAGAGGAAACAAAGAAAAATCTCAAAATTACCGAACTGTTTATTGATACAGGTCTTTCGGATGATATGGTAAAAGAAAAAGTTGCGATAGGTGATCCCGTTTCAATTCTATCACCTACTGTGCAAATGGAAAACGGATGTTTGTCAGGACGCAATCTGGATAACCGTTGTGGCGTAGCTGCACTTGTGCTTATTCTTGAGCAGCTCCAGGAAATGAAGCATGATAATGATATTTATGTAATTGCCACGGTGCAAGAGGAAACAAGTGCGTTGGGTGCCATGACAACTGCATATTCAATGCAGCCGGATGTGGCTGTGGTTATTGATGTTACCCACGGCGATATGCCGGATGCTGAAAAGTCAAAATGCTTTCCACTGGGAAAAGGTGTTCCTGTGGGAATAGGCCCAGCATACAACCGTCGAGAAACGGAAAACCTGCTTAAAACTGCGAAGAAGGAAAGGATTCCGACATCACTCAGCGTTGAAGCAGGTGACCCAGGCACCGAATGCTGGGCTATTCAGGTTTCTCGTTTAGGTGTTGCGACAGTTGAGCTGTCAATTCCCTTAAGGTATATGCACACAGGTGTGGAGCTTATTCAGATAAGTGATGTAGAAATGGCTGCTAACCTTGCCGCAAAGTATTCAGCGGGGGAAATCGGTGAATTAGCAACACCAGGAGGTTTTTTATGATTCAAAAACTCATGGAACTAACAAAGATTGACGGTATCTCGGGTGATGAGCAGGATGTACGTGATTATATCTTAAGCCATGTAAAAGAAAACTCGCTTCAATACGTAATTGACAGCATGGGAAACCTTATTGTTAAGTGTAAAAGCAGCGGGCAAAGCCAACTTAAGGTTATGCTGGCAGCTCATATGGATGAAGTCGGGATGATGATTAAGGATATCACAGAAGACGGGAAGCTGAAATTTGTCACAGCGGGGGGAATGGATAGTCGTATTCTTCCGGGTCAGCATGTGCGGGTAGGAACCGATAAAATCCCCGGGGTTATTGCTCAAAAGTCCATACATCTTCAGGATAAGGAAGAAAGAGAAAGTGTTGTTAAGCTAAAAAATTTGTATATTGATATAGGAGCAAAGGATAAATGCGATGCCTTAAGCCTTGTAAGTCTTGGCGACTATGCAGCCTTTTCAAGCGAATCTGTTTTGTTTGGTGAAAACAGGTTAAAGGCAAAAGCTCTTGATGACAGAGCAGGCTGCGTTATATTGCTTGAGCTTCTGCAAAAGGTTTGGCCTTTTGAATTATATGCATGCTTTACTGTTCAGGAAGAGGTTGGTCTTAGGGGCGCCCGAGTTGCGGCAAACAGGGTTAAGCCTGATATTGGGATTGTTATTGAAGGGACTACCTGTGCGGATGTGCCCGGAGTTAAGGAGCACGAACAATCCACCCTTTTGGGAAAAGGTCCTGCATTGTCCTTTGCAGACAGAACCTCAATCGGAGACAGAGAACTTCTAAAACATTTTGAAAAAACAGCGCAGGAAGAAAAAATACCATACCAATGGAAACAAACCGCCACCGGAGGCAATGATGCAGGAAGAATCCAAACATCAGGAGCGGGTGTTAAAGTAATTACAGTCTCTGTACCCTGTAGATATATTCACTCTCCGGTTTCGGTTCTTGACATAAAGGATTTAGAAAATATGAGGGACTTGGTGGAAAAGGCTTTGGAAAAGCTGCCACAAATGGCGTGAAGCCCCTGAGATGGTGTAAACCCCTATATTTAAAGATTTGGGGATAGAAGCAATTATACGGGGAAAGTATGTTGACTCTTAAATTTTTGGGAGGTAGAAATATGATATCGTTAATTAAAGAATTGACAAGTGTTTATGGACCGTCCAGCCGCGAGGAAATGATCAGAGAAGTTATTGAAAAAAGAATATCCGGTAAAGTTGATGAAATATACACAGACACCCTGGGAAATTTGGTGGCTGTTAAAAAGGGCACAGAAACCGGCGCAGACACTGATAATGGTAGAAGCAAGAGCAAGAGCAAGAGCAAGAGGATTATGCTGGCTGCCCACATGGATGAAATCGGTCTGGTTGCAACTTATATAGATGAAAAAGGCTTTATTCGATATTCGAATATTGGCGGTGTAAGTCCTTTCTTTTCTCTCGGTCAAAATGTGCGCTTCCAAAATGGTATAACCGGTTGCGTATTTTATGAGGAAAAGCTTGAGGAGTTTAAGGATCTTAAGCATAACCGTATGTATATAGATATCGGAACAAAAAGCAGAGAGGAAACAGAAAAGCTTATTACCGTAGGTGATATTGCAGTCTTTGTAGGAGATACAGTGGAGCAGAATGAGAAATTCATCTCAAAGGCATTGGACGACAGGATAGGATGCGCTATATTGATTGAGCTTATAGAATGCCTTGATAAAGTGCAAAACGAGGTTATATTTGTGTTTACGGTGCAAGAGGAGGTAGGAATCCGTGGAGCGGGAACAGCAGCCTACGGCTTAATGCCCGACATTGCGGTTGCTATTGATGTAACAGACACAGGTGATACTCCGGAATGTAAACCATTATCCATCGATTTGGGTAAAGGTCCTACCGTTATGATTAAGGACGGTTATACTATTTCACACCCAAAAGTGAAAGATGCTTTAATTAAATGCGCTGAGGAAAAGAGTATCCCATACCAGCTTGAAGTGTTAAGCAGGGGAGGTAACGATGCAGGAGCAATTCACAAAACCGCAGGAGGGATCCCCACGGGCGGAGTGTCCATTCCGTGCAGATATATGCATAGCCCTTGCGAGATGGTGGATAAAAACGATGTTGAAAATGCTGTAAAATTATTAAAGGCTTTTGTTACAGCTTCTTTTTAATTTCTCGCCATGGTGTAGTGAACTCGTTCAGCTGAAGCTGAACATCATGCGTTTTTACGAAGTAAAATACGCATTGAGCCATTGGTTGTGATTGATAAATGGTATCCATCAAGTAAAACATGCCATACATGCGGAGAAAAGTACAAGAAACTGACAATAATGAAATAATATAAGAACCATTGGACGAATGAGGATAGCTTGGTAATAATACCAGCAATAGTCGGTACATCCCAAGAAGCCCCCGCCTCTTCAGACGGCGGGGGTATGTCACAGCTTACCATATAGCTTCTTTATACGGTTTTATAGAACTGTTCCGCACTCAGTGCAGAACTTTGATTTGCTGTTTTGCTTTGCTCCGCATTCAGGGCAGAACCTTTCCTTAGCCAATTTTTCACCGCATTCCGGACAAAACTTTGCATTTTTTTCAAGGGAAACACCACATTCAGGACAGCTTGCGGTTATTACGTCTCTCCAGTTATCACGGCTTAGATTTCTGTCTTCGTCAGCCATGCATGCATGTGCCCATATTTCTTCAACAGAACGGCTGGATTGAGCTGCTGACATTTCGACGCCCAAATCAGGTGCACAGCTTTTACATAATCCTTTACGCTGATTCCAGCATTTTTCCTTGCATACCCAACCTTGGCATCTGGGACATTGTATGAAATCAGAAGACAACTCCTGAATTGCTTCCTGGAACGCATCATCGTGTGCTTTTTCCCAAGCAGAGGAATGAATCCTGTTTCCCAGATCCGAAGTGCGATGGAATACACCGCCAAACAGGCTTCCAGCAGCATCAAGAACCTGTGAAACGGTACCGGTTACAGAAGCCTTAAACCTTGTACGGTATGTAGTTCCGCACCGGGAACAATCAAACTCGAACTGAAAGCCTTTGTCGCTACATAAGTCATTGTAATTTCCTGAAAATCGAATTCTCTCACTCATTTGAATCCCCTTTTCCGTGTTATACTTAAATCTTGGTTTCAATGCAGGAATGCATATTGTTGAATAAATATGCGTAAGCATATCGGAAAAGCACATATTTAGTGTATAAAATACATGCTGTTCGAGTCAATGCAGCAAAACCAATCATGCAAATTAATGGCTTAACACCATTATACATCACACAATGTAACAATAAAAGCAAAAATCACACAAAATGCATGCAGTATCGTGAGAGATCGTTACCTCTGAACAGTAACTAAGAGGTCACATAGAACACTTGATTACTCGTACTCGTATTCATATTTTTACATAGGGTTTGTATCCCCCCGAAGCCTTAGGGGCTCGAGTTAACACTGTTGCTGCTAATATACAAAGAACTGGAACGACCGGATAATGATAGCGGCTTTGTACTTCTGCCAGCATATGCGCTGCTACAGTTCCCAATATAAACAGATAAAAGACAAAATAGAAAGGCGGAATTTCATTTTTAAGGAAGAAAATCGAGGATAGAGCTAATAAAAAGAAAACAGAGTAATAGAAGTTAGCCACTTCCGAAAGCCATATCGAATGTTTTTCAATATTAATGTGCGAGGTAGGTGAAATAGTGGCTTTGGTAAAGCTTATGCTGTCGCTGTCAATTCTCCACATGCACTTGTTTTTATTCATTTGATGTCTTATTTGTAAGATAATATCTGTTTCAAGAATTCGTTTTATACCTGATTCGGATAGCTGCCTTTGTATCTTATCAGCGGGCATTCCTCCATTTAGCATAGCTTGCAGTATGGCAGCATCTTCATTATTATATTTTCCTTTTCCCTTGAGATTTGTCCCAACAAGCAAATAAAAGCCTGAGGTGTGGCGAGCCATATCAATACCGATTTTTTCTTCAATTTTATTAATTGAAACACTTGTGATTAGGCTGCAGGACAAAACAAGAACTGCAGATAAGGCTGCCGAAAAGATTTTATTGCTGGTATTACCACAGAGATTTCTTTTCCGATTTAATCCTGCGATTCGTTTCCGCTTTAAAAATGTATTATAATTGAATGTTATTGTTTTCTCGGCAATAAAGAAATAGTGAATTAAAATGCTTAAAAGCAAAATTGAAGCTGAGGGGCGTATAAGCTTTAAAAACCCTATGGCAGAGCCGAGAATTATAAATAATAAAAAAAAGTATTTTGGTTTTTCAATCCGATTTATAATTGCAAAATAGAAACATATTATAAGCAGTACTCCAAACGTATATAAAGGCTCTGTAAGAACAAATACATTGAAAAAAATCTGTGAGGGCCAAAAAGCATATATTGTTGCCGCTGCTAGACCTGTGTTTACATTAACTAAATTTTTGCCAAGATAATACAATAGAAGTAATATCCCCATGTTTAACACAATGTTCAAATAAACGGCGGTAATAGGGTTTGAACCGAAAATCGCATAAAAAAAAGAAAGAACCTTTGAAAAGCCAAAGACATGGGGGAAAAGTGAAACAAAAACAGAGTTCGACACATTGTTCTGCAAGATATTTTGAGAAAGAGTATGGTATGTGTAAAAATCCGTTTCAGGGATCACTTGAACAAGTGTTGCCCATATTATTCTTATGGATAGTGCAAGAAAAGAAATAACCGACAGCGCAATAATTGGGCGTTTAATTTTCACACGATACAAATAAGGAAATTTTGCTAAAACGCAGGAAATAGTTATAATAACTATAGGAAAAAGCAAGTTCTCCATGGAAAACTCTTCTGAAAGAATAAATAATAATGAGGTGATAATTGCAAAAATACAAAAAACAAGAGTGATAGTTTTTTTAACAAGTTGTTCCATAATATTCTCCCGTGCAATCATTATTTTAATTTTCTCAAAGAGCATGATAAATATCACTTACATATATTTTACGTAAGTTCAGGGGAATTCATGTACATTTAAGCAAAATAAACAGGAATGATAAGTTAAGCGTGCAAAGACAAAGCTTTAAAAAATTTTTGCATATATATTTCTCACTCTAAAAAAATCCTTAATAAATAGTATAGTTCTGATACATACTAAACATGCAATAAAACAACTAAAAAAACGGAGGTAAAAAAATCATGAGTATTTTGGATAATGTTTTTGAAACGGATACCAAAAAAAATAAAAGCAAAAAAAATTCAACCGGTCAGCATATAAGCAAAAAAGCAGAGAAATTTAAAGAAGAGTTTTCTGAAGGTCTTGATGCATTCGGTAAACAACCCTATCAAAGCAACGGTATTTCATTTACAAAGGTTTCGGACAATATGGCTACAATAAAATATGACGGGCTTCTCGCAAAAAGCGGAGCTGATGATGTTTATACCATGGTGGGATATGGCGGCAATAATGCTTGGGAGGATGTTCAGACTATACGAATGAACAAGTTTGGCAACTCTTTCCATGCTGACGTTACCACAGAACCGGGCAAAACTGTTAATCTTGTTTTTAAAGACAGTGCTGAAAACTGGGATAATAACTGTGGAATGAATTATACATTTATGTAATTCACTTTAATTTATGCAATTTACCCTTTAGTAATTCAACCTTATTGCAAATAAAAAGGCAGGGAGCAAAACATACTCCCTGCCTCTCTTTCAATTTACTTTTGATTCTCATTAACAAACTCTCTGGCAATCTCTACGCTTTCATCGGAAGGAATCGGCACCTTTGATTTTGGTAATTCTCTATGGATTTGTACGACAGCGTTGGTTTTCCACGCTTTCATTTTTTCAGGATCCATTGTTCGTCTATCTTTTTTCATCCAAAACACCTCCTAAACTACCACCCAATACTCTGCAAAGTCTTTAAACAAAAATAAAAAACATTGTAAATCTTTCGCCACCGCTTTGATTCTTGCACATTTTCAACTTGCTTTTCAATAAAACGTAGTAAATCTGCTTACTCAATGATTTTTGTAACGTATATATTCTATTCTGAAATATATAGAACAGATACTCTATAGATATTGTTCCAAAACAGACAATGATATATTCAAAGCAGATTTCAGTAAAGAGTCTTATATTACTGCAAAAGTGAACGTTGGAGGTCCATTAAGTTCTTCGATTGGCATACCACAGCCCTTGTGTCTTACATTACTGCAAAAGTGAATGTTGGAGATCCTCTGCATTTGAAACAGGCTTGTCGCAAGCAAAGTTTTTGCATACGTAAGCAAGTGGTTTTTCAGGTGTTGTCGGGTATTGCGATATATAAGGTATTAGTTCTGTAAGCCCACTATGCTCACTTCCGTATAAAACTAGCGAGGTAAAAGGACGGAACTTGTTTCGGAGGACATCAATAAAGGGGCTAACTGAGTTTTTGTCTGCAGCTGCTATCAGGATAACTTCCTGGGACGGATTGAGATATAAAAGGTGGGAAGTCAGCATATGGGAATATCCCAATGGAGCCTGTTCTATCTGTTCCGCGAAGCAGGCTGTCACATCTTCAAAGTCCTCAACTAAATTTGCTTCACCCGAAATTCTCGATAAGCGTATTATATTCATTGAAGCTACAGAGTTACCTGATGGCATTGCCCCGTCATAAGCGTCCTTTGGTCGGATTATTAGTTCTTCTGAATCATATCCATAAAAGAAAAATCCACCGCTGTCCTTATCCCAAAATAAGTTCTTCATTTCAGCGTTTACGTGTAATGCTTTTTTAAGGAATTCGGGCTCAAAGGTAGTCTGGTAGAGCTCAAGATACGCCCATACTAAATAAGCGTAATCATCAAGATATGCCGGTATCGCAGCCTCACCATCTCTGTATCGCGCCAATAGGCGATTGTCATTGCGGTAAAGATGGGTTTCGATAAATTTCACTGCTTTTCTTGCTATTTCCGTAAAAGAATTATCCGTGAGAATTCTTCCTCCCATAGCAAAAGAAGCTGCCATCAGCGAGTTCCATGAAGTAAGGATTTTGTCATCCTTAAAAGGATGAATCCTCTTATCCCGTGCATCAAAAAGCTTTTCTTTGCATTTTCGGGCAAGATCCTGATCTATACTTCCCTTTTTAATTAAGTTTGGAATGTTGCTATTTTCAAAATTTCCTGAACCGGTTATATCATATGCACTGCAGAAGAGTTCACCATCCTCTTTGCCAAGTATGGATAAAACCTCATCTTTGCTCCAAAGGTAGAAAAGTCCCTCTACTCCCTCTGAATCTGCATCTTCGGCGGAGTAAAAAGCACCTTCCGGTGAGGTCATATCTCTTTCTATATATTCAAATATTTCTTTTGCTATTTTTGTGTATTTTTCATTGCCTGTTGCTTGAAATGCTTCGAGGTAGGCCATAGACAAAAGAGCATTATCATACAGCATTTTCTCAAAATGTGGCACAAGCCATTTTCTGTCTGTTGAGTAACGGCAAAAGCCAAATCCTATGTGATCGTAAATTCCACCGCTATACATTGAATCAAGCGTTTTTGTAACCAACTTGAGAGCCTTTTCTTCACTATAAGCAGACCAATACCGAAGAAGGAAAAACAGGTTGTGGGGGGATGGAAATTTCGGCGCACTTCCAAAACCACCGTAAATCTCATCAAACATGCTCTCAAATTGTTTGAATGCGTCATGGATAATGCTCTCTGATAAGGAACCTGAAGCTTTAACATTCTTTTTCTGAATAACCTCTGCAATCTGATTTCCTGCTTCCAATAGTTCATTCTTTCTGTCTGTCCATGCATTGTGTATTCCCGTTAAAACGCTCAAAATACCCGGTATTCCATAGCGATCCTTCTTCGGGAAATATGTCCCCGCAAAGAAAGGCTTTTTGTCAGGAGCCATTACTACTGTCAGCGGCCAACCACCATGACCGGTTAATGCTTGACAAACAGACATATAAATGTGATCGACATCCGGACGCTCCTCCCGGTCAACCTTTATAGATATAAAATGTTTATTAAGAAAAGCTGCAACCTCTTCATCCTCAAAGCTTTCACGCTCCATGACATGACACCAGTGACATGTTGGCTTCTATAACCAACGCTATGAGTACCCAATAGAAAGAAATATCGGCTTATCTTCAAGCTTTGCTTTATCAAATGCTTCTTGGCCCCATGGGAACCAATCAACTGGATTGTGAGCGTGCTGTAATAGATACGGCGATTTCTCGTTTATCAATCTATTGGGTACAACATTATTGTTAGTCATTTTATCACCTTCTTTCATAAAGTATTTCATTTTAGTATACCCCAAAAATTAAGGATATTACCAAAAAGGCAATATCCCCAATTTCCTTACTTATATGTTATGGCAATTATTATATTGTCATTTTTTCTGGTGTAGTCTACATAGTCGATAGCAAGATTCTTAATCGGCGCTTAGAATGATTTTTAATTAATGGTAGTAATATTGTATCTGATAAAATGTGCTGTAAATGATATAATCTCTATATAGCTATTTTGCGAAGTAAAGATTATTTATATAACCTCTATTATAGCTGTCTGCATTTGTGGGCAGCTATCTTCAAAAGCCAACTAAAAATATTTGAAAAGTTTTGTAAGATTTCTATATATGCGAAGTCTTATAAGTGAAAGGAGGTGGTAGAGTAATGGAGTTCGAACAGATATACAATACCTACTTTAACCATGTATACTTATATATCAGAAAGTTATCAGGTAATGAACATATCGCCGAGGAGATAACAAGCGAAACATTCTTTAAAGCAATGCAATCCATTGATAGCTTTAGAGGAGATTGCGATTTTCGTGTGTGGTTGTGCCAAATAGCAAAAAATTGTTATTATTCCCACCTAAAAAAACAAAAAAATATTAGCAACATTGATGGTGTGGAATTAGAAGATATAGTAGACCCCAATTCATTGATTGATGAAAAAATCATTACCCAAGAACAAACAGTACAAATTCAAAAGCTATTGCATACTATCCCAGAACCTTATAAGGAAGTATTTATGTGGAGAGTTTTTGCAGACTTGAGTTTCAAGCAAATTGGTCAAATATTCAATAAGACCGATAATTGGGCTTGCGTTACCTACCACAGAGCTAAAAATCAAATATTAAAACGAATGGAGGAACAAAACAATGAAAAATCGTGAGTGTAGTATTGTTCGTGATATATTACCTTTGTATGTTGAAAATGTTATCAGTGACGATACAAAACAATTTGTAGATGAGCATTTAAGTCATTGTGCTGAGTGCAAAAATGAATTGGAACTATCACAAACAGATATACCTGTTAAAAAAATCTGTTCGGAAAAGGATAGCGGTGTTGAAGTGATAAAAAAAATAGGATTGGTTATAAAGAAAAAGCGAGTATTTACAGGTATTCTTTCAGCAGTTATTTCAGCCATCATTGTAATATTATCATTTGCATATCTAACAGCACCTAAATATCTACCTTATGCTGAATCATTTGATATTATTTCTGTAAAGGATAATAATGGCTGTGTAACGCTTTCTTTCACAGGTGAATATGAGATTTATCAAAGAGAGCAAGGCGTATATGATATTAGTATCTATAATACAATCTGGAACAAACTCTTTAATATCGAGAAAAAGCAAGATATAACGGTAAATCCAAACGGAGAAACAGTTAATACTATTTATTATGTGTCTAATGGTGGGCAAGAAGATAAAGTAATCTATGGTAGAAATCCCATTAATAATGGAGGAGTTATGACCTTACCTCGATTGGTTTTGAATTACTATATTACCACTGCTGTGTTAATTACGCTTATTTTGGCAGTGCTTTTTCTAATATTCAGAAAGAAAGAAAAAGTTAAAACTATAATAGTAAATATACTATTTATTCCTGTTTCTTACATTGTAAGTCATATTATGATTACAGGTTTAAATGCCACTTCATACTCAGCAACTCGTGATTTTTATTTAATTTTGCTCTTAGTAATACCTATTTATTCTCTATTTTATATTTTGTATAAAAAGAAACATTCGAAATTTAGGCACTAACTATTATGAGCATTATCTTAGATGCCACATATATCACATTCTTCTTATAAGATGAAATAAAGAGGTCGTAATTGGCCTCTTTTTATAATAAAATCAGCACCGATCTTAAACATAGCTAAATAAAAAGGTTATAAGTGTTGATATATGTGGGCTCTTAATGGTTACAGTAATCGGAATGACACCAATGGCAAGTTCTCAAAAGCATAATTCAGCTATACCCAATAGAGAGGAACACAGGCTTATCTTCTGCCTTTGCCTTATCAAATGCTTCTGTTCCCCAAGGATACCAGTCAACAGGATTATAAGCATGTTGCAACAGGTAAGGGGACTTTTCATTTTCCAGTCTATTGGGTACTTTTGAATTTGTCATAGGGCATCACCACCTTTCAAATTTATTTAAAAGCAAGCATTATCTAATTTATTATGACTAATAGGACAAGCATATATTCAATTAGAAAATGACAATAAAAAAAGGATGCCCTTTCCATCATTTGCAAATCAGTTATAGATTGCATTTGAGGTTATAACATCCATTTATAAAGGTCATTAAACATCTTGCCTTATATACTTCCCATTGTCTATTTTGAACCCTTACTTGATTTTTCCAAACCCAGCAAGATATTCCTTTTTCCCTTCTTCTGTAGATATTTCCTATGTAACACCGAAATCAATAACTTTTGCAATGTCTCTCAATTTAAAATAATTGCTTCCATTGATGTTATAGGCAGTAAAAGATACTTCTTTACCGTTCACATAAACCTTTGAAGTTGTCGATTTGGCTTCCTTTATTGATGGGTCTGCTGAGACCGCAAGTTCTCCACCAGCAGCGGTGAAATAACCTATTAACTGAATTTCTTCCTTTGAGATCTTCTCGAATATCGTCTTCATTGAGTGGCTCGTATGTTCCCTAATTGAAGCCACAGCCACATCCTGAATGTGCTCCAACATCATATAGGTATTTCTTGCTTAATATGTTTCTAATCTCTTTATAACCATAATCAAGCTCTTTGAGTTCATGTACATAAAAATCAGGAGCCTCATTATTCCATTTAATAGTAAATAGCTTTTTGTTACTTGCAATAAATACCATCAAACACATATGTTCTTCCTTATGGGCAATACTTGAATCCCCTCTGTACCGTTAACTGTGTTCTAATATCCAATTCAATAAGGTGTTATTATCTATTGTTCCATCAGCTAACCCTAATCCGAGTTCAATGAGTTCTTCATTCGTACAAAAAACGTCAATACCGTTCATTTCAAGAAAAACAATCATCGACAATATACCAATTCTTTTATTTCCATCAATAAAAGGATGATTATGTATTAGTGAAAATCCTAATCGAGCTGCTTTTGCTTGAATTGTTTTATAAAAATCCTCACCATCAAAACTTTGAAATGGCACATTTAAAGCAGAATCCAGCAGCCCTTGATCTCTTAATCCATCTATACCGCCTGTTTGCTTGATTAGAAGACTGTGCATTTGTAATACTTGAGTTTGCGTTAGCCTTTTCATTTTGCTAATTCCTCGAATGCTGTAGAATATTTTGATAGCACCTTATTAGCGATCGTATTTACTTCTTCATCACCAATTGTTTCTTCCTTTTGTAACTGACTATATTCTATTATCACATAACGGGGAACATTATTCTTCAAAATAATTGCCGCACCATTTTCATCTACAAGTCTGGCAACCTTTGAAAAATTCTGGTTAGCTTCAGAAATAGATACCATGCTATTTGTATTTATCTGCATAAGAGCACCTCCTCTTCTTAATATATTATATGCAAGTTTTAGGTTAAATTCAACCTAAACAGTAAAGATATATTTACTCATTTATGGTTACAGTAATCGGAATGACACCAATGACATGTTCTTTGAATACAGGTCAGCTATAGCCAATAGACAGGAAGATAGGCTTATCTTCTGACTTGGCTTTCTGAAAAGCTACATCACTCCAAGGAAACCAGTTTACAGGGTTATGGGCATGTTGTAACAGATAGGGAGATTTCTCATGGATTAGTCTATTGGCTTGTTTTTTAGTTGACATGTTGGCATCACCTTCCTTTCATAATATCGTAGTTTGATGATTTTTATATGTTATTTTTTGTTTACCACCAAACTATTATTTGAAAGAAAGCAGTTAAATATTCAAATGCGAATATCTTGCATTTAGTTGTCGCACTCAATCAACATTGTATATTCTTTTCATATCTGTAACAGAAGTTGAAATTATTTCTTTCAGGACATCAAGATTGATATCTTCAATTTTGTTGATGTATATACATGAGCCTGAGCTGATTTTATGCTATCTATTTTCTATATGCAGCATTTCTTTTAATGCAGACTGTAACACTTGTGAAAAGTTAATTCCTTCACGTTCAGCAATGGCATTAAGCCACGCAGGAACAGTTAATGTCTTTTTTACTGCTTTATTGTCATGATATCTTCTATACTCAAGTGTATCACAACTTACGAGTGTAACAAATTCGTTTTTATCAACTCTTACTTCAAGAGGATTTGAAGGCTTTGGTATTTCGCCCCTACTTTCTTCCAAGTCATATAATGTCAAACACAACACATCATTTGCCATATCCAAACCATCTTGCAAATTATCTCCCTGAGTAAAGCAGGCCTCAAAGTCAGGAAAGTTTATCGAATACATACCACTATCTTCTTGAGTAAAAATTGCCGGATATGCATATTTCGCCATATATAACAACCTCCTTACCGTATAATATTATGGGTTATTGATTTTATTATATTCCTGCTTGCTTTAATATTGCTTTTAATGTACCATTAGCAACATCTTTTGTATTGTGACGACCAACAGGGAACATCTTGTTTGTTATAGGGCTATACCATATTTCGTGATTTGCACCTTCATGGTCACATCTGCAACCATTTTGCTTGAGCATCTTTTTCAACTCACTATACCGTATATTGGTCGCCTCCTTACTGTACTTAAATAATAATACGTATTAATACGTATGTCAACAGTTTCTTATTGCAAAGATTGTATTATCAGGATGATCGAATTGTTGAAAACGGGAACATATACTTATGGAAATCAAGGCAGCGAATTGATTTTAAGCTCTACAAGCGGCAATATCCAGGTAAGATGAATAATATCACCATTGTTTTCGCTGACTGTCATCAAAGTATCCTGATCAATGACCAATTCGTGCGTAGTTCCTCCAAGAGCCTCAAAACAGCTCTCAAGGGTTCGGACGAAATCTACAGCAGTGAAAGGTTTTGTTTGCCACATAACGTACTTGTAACGGGAATGTGCTAGGATAAAAGCAGCAAGGTAGAGTTTGATGCGGGACTTTCCCTTTTTGAAACACCAGTATTCTCCAAAGTCTGCCTGTAGTTGCTGTCCAGGTAGCAATTCAGGTATACAGCCATATTCACGGGATTTGACAGGCTTTTCAATACAGTGCTTTTCCCTAAGAGTTTTCACATAGTTTCTAACTGTTCGCTCTGGAAACACCTCGTCGTAGTGTTCGTGAATCCAATCTTTCACCTGTGCTGCACTAAGGTCAGGAAACTCCTCCAGCCACCCTACGATGGTTATTTCATGCTTGTCCAGGATGCTGGAGTGGTGCTTTTTGTTTAAAGCTTTGTAACTATCGGCTGACATGTCCCAATACCGATCAACCGTTCGCCATGACAAGCCTAAATGGCGAGCTACAGTTCCTCGAGAAAAACCTTGGTTTTTCTCCTGTTGAATTTTTGAATACATTTTAAAATCCTCCAATCATTTGGCCCTCCTATCGAGGCAAGATGAAAATATCTTATCACTTCGAGGAGGGAAATTTCGACAAATTACTTACTTCCATTGCCGAAATTTGTGACATTTGATTGCCGTTTTTACTTACTTTGTGTTGCCGAAATCTATGCACTTTTTATTGCCGCTACCAGTAGTACCGGCAACGTAAATGTCAGAGAAAACGGCAAGATAAAGTAAGGGTTTTCGGCAACGGAATTTCATATAACACCACTACAAAATGAAAAAAAATTCAAAAACATTGCTTATTTTGAGAAAAGGTGGTATAATATGGGTAGATATAAGTATAAAATTAAGAAAATAGGAGGTATAAGCTTTACAATTATGCTCTGCTTAAATAATGTCTTAAATCCCTTGAACCATGTAAAATTCGATATATTCTAACTATTTCTTCTGTTTCGTCTACATTGTAAAAAACTATATAATTTTCAACGACAGCTCGTCTGAAAAATGTGTCATCTTGATATGTTTCGTGCATCAATGGATTTTGCTTTATTTGGATAATCTTATCTTTTAAATTGCCTATGAATTTGTCAACCGTACTTTCGTAATATTGAGACAGACATATTTTTATATCTTGAACATCACTTAACGCAATAGGAAGAAACTCTACAGTATAACTCATAAGTTTTCACTCAAAGTTTCCCAAAATTCATTTTCAGAAAGCCATTTAGTTTCTGGTGAATCGGCTTGTTCTTTTGCTTTTTTCAATTCTGATAGGACATATTTTCTATGGACGTATTCTTCATAATCAGCAAATTCTTCGATGCCTATTAAAACAGCTTCTCCACGACCGTTATTTGTTATAATTACATGATTATGCTCATTAACTATATTAGCAAGTTCAGAATAATTATTTCTTAAATCTCTTGATGGTCTAACATAGGTATTTAACATGATAATCAACTCCTCTTTTTATTAATAATAAAAGCGTATCACAATATGACTACGCTGTCAAATGCGGTGGTGAACAGTTTGCCCGGCGACTTTCGGTTAATCTGTTCTGTGCTTTATCTCTATTTGATGCAAGAAAAGCTGCTTATGTCTATCTGTAAACGACCATGCAAAGTGCAGAGATTTCGGCTGTCAAGAGTAAGAGTTTCGGCTGCGTAAAGTACGGATTTTCGGCTGTCAAAGTCAGAACTTTCGGCTGCGTAAAGTACGGATTTTCGGCTGTCAAAGTCAGAACTTTGGCAATGCAAAGTATGAATTTTCGGCAATATAAAGTAAGGGTTTAGGGTCAATTTACTGTAAGAGAATATGCAAGAATACAAAGCTTCCCTGATACTTGGGAATTTGACTGTTCTACTGCTAATGCTTATAAACAAATTGGGAATGCTGTTCCTGTAAATTTAGGTAAAGCTGTTGGACTTTCCATTGTGAATATACTAAATCAAATTAATGGATGAACCATAAAAAGTTAACAAAAAAGTGGGGTACATGTAGTGTCCACTTAGTTCATCATACGCTCTCTTTTGTCACTGTCGATTAATAAAATAAACTGATTCAGTTTATTTTATTGTAAAAAGGAGGTATAGGATCTCATAACTTATGAGTCTATAAAAAAAGACACTTTCGCACAGACATATTAATGGTATTCAATGTTTGACTATGTGGAAAATTATTGATACTATTGTCGTATAATATAAAGATTTTTTGCGGAATAAATCTTTCGGGTAGGTGATAGGAATGAACACAATAATGATTATATTCTCAATTGTAATATTATTACCTCTACTCTTAACACTTGTGTTTTATAAGTTTGTACCCAAATTCTTATGGTGTGTACCTGTTTCTATTTTATTTGTTTCAGGCTACTTATTTATAAAAGAAATTATCTCAATCGCTGAGCCAACTTTTGCAGAAAAATGGGCACTTTATTTTCATAATGATTGGTCGATTGGTTTTTATCTGATTTATTTACCTGTAGTCGTGACAAGTGTAATTATAACTGTTATTGCATATCTGATAAAACATTTGAAAAGCAAATCCGCCAAAACATATTAGTTATAACCTAAAATCCCTACCGAAATTTATAACTACACAGGTTCCTCAACATTGAAC
>ENA-UOOH01000703-UOOH01000703.1-fermentation-metagenome-genome-assembly--contig:-NODE-703-length-36338-cov-7.408814_pt1 | contig 36338 bp, 34 predicted proteins | sample MGYA00245778_ERZ724025 | MGnify/ENA primary metagenome ERZ724025 (study PRJEB28704, sample SAMN03018313) | fermentation metagenome | biome: anthropogenic terrestrial biome; feature: soil; material...
CGCGGCGGCGCAGCCTGATGAACCCACGATGGCCGGTCCGGAAGGACGCGCGATGGCGCGGCCTGCCGAACGGACGATGCCAAGTTCGGATCGACCGGTGGCGATGCAGCCCACAGTGGAAAGGGGTCGCACGCTGTATCCGGAGGGGCCTACAGAACCGATGGATGGGTCGGTCGCCTCGGCGGAAGTGAAACGTGTGCACACACTGCCGCCCGGCGAGCGAACGATGCTGATTCCCGAGGATGTGGACACTGTTCAGCTGAGGGATGATCATGCGGCGAGGTTGCGCGCGGCGGCGCAGCCTGACGAACCCATGGCGGATGGGGCGGAGGCCTCGACACAAGCCAAAGGTGAGTACACACTGCCTTACGAGCGACTGACGCCGGGTTCCGAAGACGCTGGCAATGCTCAGAGGACGGACGATCGCGCGGCGGCGCAGCCTGCCGAACGGACGATGCCAAGTGCGGATCGACCGGTGGCGATGCAGCCCACAGTGGAAAGGGGTCGCACGCTGTATCCGGAGGGGCCTACAGAACCGATGGATGGGTCGGTCGCCTCGGCGGAAGTGAAACGTGTGCACACACTGCCGCCCGGCGAGCGAACGATGCTGATTCCCGAGGATGTGGACACTGTTCAGCTGAGGGATGATCATGCGGCGAAGTTGCGCGCGGCGGCGCGGCCTGCCGAACGGACGATACCAAGTGCGGATCGACCGGTGGCGATGCAGCCCACTGTGGAAAGGGGTCGCACGGCGCAACAGACAGAACCGGCGGAACCAACGGGAGCGGCGAGATCCATGGGCAATCCCGTGCCGGCGGATGGGGCGGTGGCCTCGACAGAAGTGAAAGGCGAGTACACACGCCCCTACGAGCGACTGACGCCGGCTTCCGAAGATGCTGGCAGTGTTCGGGTGACGGACGACCGGGCGGTGGCGGAGCTCGACCGACCGGCTACGATGCAACCCGCAGTGGAAAAGGGTCGTACAGCGCAACCTGCGGAGGATCCCAAGCCGGCAGATAGGGTGATTGCCCCTCCGGAAACCCAACGCGTGCACACGCCGGTCCCTCGGGAGCGAACGGCGCCGGTTTCCGAAGATGCTGACGATATTCATCTGAGGGATGATCATGCGGCGAAGGAACGCGCGATGCCGCAGTCTGCAGAGGTGAACGGCAACGCTGTGCGGAGCGCGTCTCGTATGCGAACCGAACCACGCCGAGGAGGCACGATGACCCCTTCAAGGGTCGTAACCTCTTCGCGGGATTGGCCTGATGAACTGATACGGTCAGCCCTGGTTGAGTCGCTGGCTCGCCAGCGGAATGCGTCCCAACGGGAACATGCCCAGGAAGAACCGGCTCAGCAGGATGCATGGGACAAGCACGATATCGCGACTGGCGGGGCCGCTTCGCGCCGCGAATCGGCGCCTGCCGACCGGATCGAATCGGCGAGAGCGGCCAGCGTGCAGCCGACCGGCCCTGCAGAGGGGCCAGGCGCGTCTCAGGCGATGCAGGCCAGTGAACCGGGCCTTACGGAACAGGCGGGATCATCGGTGATGCGTCAGATAGCGGCGCATGTGAGTGCGAGAGCAGCTCAAGGCGGAGGGGAGTTCCGAACCAGGCTCGTCCCCGAGCATCTGGGCAGCGTCGAGATAAGGATCAGGGTGGCTCGCGGTGCCTGTACCGCTACTATCAGGGCGGATGATGCTGAAGTCGCCAAATACATAGAGTCGCATGGCGCCGACCTCAAGGTCAGTCTGGAGGAGCACGGCATCGAGCTGGCCAGCCTGTCGGTGTCGCCCAGATCTAGGGCCGAGGAGGGCTGGAGCGCCATGACACCAACGCAGTCCGGATCGAGCTCGTCCGATCCCGACTGGAACGGTGCCAACGCCCGGCAGCAGTATGCTGCTGCAGCCTTCGCCGGCAGCCACTTTGGCCAGGGCGGGGGCGGACGGCGCGGGGCTCTGATGGAGAGAGGTCTGGGCATCGAGAATTCGCACAGCGCGATGCGGGATTCGGACAGCCCGAACCTGGGCGAGCCTGGCGCGGCTCAGTGGGCCCGGGGCTACGCTAGAATCGACTACCTGGCCTGACGGCCTGAGAAAGGAGGCGATAGGAATGTACACGGCCAAGGTTATGGGCGTGGCCACCTACGATGCGGCGGCGTCTGAGGCGCCCAGGCGCAGCCTGGGGAAGGATGAGTTCCTGCAACTGCTTGTCGCGCAACTCAGAAATCTCGACATAGGCGAGGGCGGGTCGAATCAGGAGTTCATAGCGCAGATGGCGCAGTTCACCATGGTTGAGGAGCTCCAGAACCTGAGTGCGACAGTCACGGAGATGATGTCCAGGCAGCTGATAGCGGAGGCAGGCGGGCTGGTTGGCAAGACCGTCGAGGCATGGCCGCCGGGATATTCTACTCCGATCACCGGAAAGGTGAGCGCGGTGGAGGTTATAGCTGGGCTTCCGTTTCTGAGAGTGGGCGACATCAGGGTGAGCATGAACCATGTGACCAAGATCTCGTAGGGATGTGGCGAGATGACGACCGATAGGATAGATAGGGTGAATAATGCGCCTGTAAATCCCAGGCCTGTGCGTCCGGCGCGACCGGCCGAGCCCAGAGCGGTTTCGTCACCGACAGCGGCAGGCAGTGCAGCGGGCGCGACGTTCCAGGAGATACTCGCCGGTGAGCTGGCATCGGCCCAACCGCTGAGATTCTCGGCCCATGCTCAGGCCAGGATCACGGCGCGACGGATGAGCCTGGGGGACGATGAGCTATCTCGACTGGCAGGAGGGGTAAACCGGGCCGCGGCCAAGGGGGCCCGCGAATCGCTGGTACTCATGGATGACAAGGCCTTCGTGGTCAGTGTCAGAAATCGGACTGTGATTACCGCGGTCGACGGCGAGAACATGAAGGAGAACGTGTTCACCAACATTGACTCGGCGGTGATCGTGTAAGATCAGCTCAGCGAGCGCTGCAAACAGGGCTGGACCTCTCGTAGGAAGCCCTCGGACGCCCGCGACAGGGGCGCCCGGCAGACGAGAAATACCTAGATGGAGGTCGGTAAAGATGATGCGTTCAATGTTCGCCGGAGTGTCCGGCACCCGCGCCCACCAGGTGCGGATGGACGTCATCGGCAATAACATAGCCAACGTCAATACCGTTGGGTACAAATATGGCAGAGCTACCTTCCAGGACATGCTTTCGCAGACGCTCAGGGGTTCGATGGCTCCCACCGCAAGCCGCGGCGGAGTCGACCCCATGCAGGTAGGCCTGGGAGTTATGCTCAGGTCCATCGACGTAGTGTTCACTCCGGGGAACCTGGAGTCCACCGGAAAGCTGACTGACATGGCCATACAGGGCAACGGCTTCTTCGTGGTGCGCGATTCAGCCGGCAGCCTGATGTTCACGAGAGACGGCGCCTTCAAGATCGATGCCGCAGGCAACCTGGTCCACCCGTCCACCGGCTACCAGGTGCAGGGATGGAAGGCCAACGCCGTGGGCGAAATCGACCGCAGCTTGCCCATCGAGGCCATCGGCATACCGCTCGGTACCAGCATGAGCGCGCAGGCGACCAGCAAAGTGTCGTTTGTGGGCAATCTGGACAACAGCGCCACGGCGCATATTCCGCCTGGTACTCCCCCTTGGCCTGCGGACTACACCACCTCAGTGCCGGTGTATGACTCACAGGGTACACAGCACACGCTGATCATGGAGTACCTGAAGACAGACGATAACGAGTGGCAGTGGACGGCTGAGACGCCCACCGGATTGCGTGTGAGCGGCACTGTCGAATTCGATGTGAACGGGCAGTTCGTGCCGCCGACGATTCCCTCAACGGTGCAGTGGGATCCCGGGAACGGGGCAGCCCAAATCAGCATTGAGCTTGACTTCAGCACTGTAACTCAGGTCGGCGACGAATCGTCTGTCAACTGGAGCACGCAGAACGGCTATCCGGCCGGATCGCTGGAGACGTTCAGCATCGACGACCGGGGGATGATCACGGGGGTCTACTCCAACGGGCAGTACAAGATACTGGGCCAGATGGTGCTGGCGTCTTTTGCTAACTCGGAGGGGCTGATGCGGCAGTCCAACAACATGTACGCGGAGACCACTAACTCCGGCGCTCCGCAGCTCGGCGAGGCCACCAAAGGCGGGCGCGGCTCGGTGCTCGGCACTACGCTGGAGATGTCCAACGTGGATTTGGCGCGCGAGTTCACGGACATGATCATCACCCAGAGAGGCTTCCAGGCCAACTCCAGGGTGATCACGGCCTCCGACGAGCTGCTCCAGGAGTTGCTGGCGATGAAGAGATAGTTGAGCGCCCGGGCGGAGCAATGGGTTCCGCCCGGGCAATTCCCGCGAAAGGGGGCGCCGCTAGGTGATACGAGTAACAAAACTCAATGGTTCGCCGATACATGTTAACGCGGAGCTGATTGAGACCATAGCTTCGACTCCCGATGTTGTGATCACTCTGACCACCGGGACCAAGTTCATCGTCGAAGAGTCAGAAGAGCAGGTCGTCCAAGAGGTCATTCGCTATCACCGTCTGATTAACAGGCGGGTGGTGATCGTGAGGAACTGAACGGACAGATGATGAGGGGTTAGCATGGATATTGCCACAATAGTCGGATTTGTGCTGGGGGTTGTGCTCATACTGATAGCCCTTATGAGCGGCAGCGCAGGCTTGAGGCCGTTCTGGGACTTCAACTCCGTGCTCATAACCATCGGAGGAACGATCGCTGCGGTGATGGTGTCGTTTCCTCTTTCCAGGCTGAAGGACTTGCCCAGAGTGACTGCTATCGCTTTTCGCGAGAGGGAAGCCGACCCCATTGCGATCATCGACAGCATGGTGGACCTCGCGGAAAAGGCTCGCCGCGAAGGGCTGTTGGCGTTGGAAGACAGCGTGAGCAGGACTGAAGACGAGTTTCTCAAACGCGGCATCCAGCTCATCGTGGACGGCACGGACCCTGAACTCGTGCGCGACATCCTCGAGACTGACCTGGCCTACATAGAGGAACGGCACAAAGTGGGAAAGAGCATGTACGACGCCGCGACCGCCTATGCCCCGGCTTTCGGTATGATCGGAACTCTCATAGGCCTGGTGCAGATGCTGCGCACGCTGGACAAGCCCGGTACCATCGGGCCGGCCATGTCGGTTGCGTTGATCACCACCTTCTACGGGGCGGTGATCGCCAACCTGATCACGGGGCCCATCGCAAACAAGCTGGGGCTGAAGAGCGGAGGCGAGATCAGACTGCGCGAGATGATGCTGGAAGGCATCCTCTCCATACAGTCAGGCGAGAACCCGCGCATCGTGGAAGAGAAACTCATGGGATTCCTGGCCCCCAAAGACCGCGTGCGTGCGCAGGAGCAGGCTGAGGCCCGCAAGGCCGGTAGGCGGGCTGGAGCTGGCATGGCCGAGCAGGCCTAGGGAGGAGTTGCAGGATGAGCAGGCGGAAGAAGACAGAGGAATCGGGAGAGCAGCCCGCTGCCTGGCTGACTACGTTCAGCGACCTGATGTCGCTATTGCTCTGCTTTTTCGTTCTGCTGTTTGCCTTCTCCACAATAGACGCCGCAAAGTTCCGCGAGGCGCTCATATCCCTGCAGGGCGCGCTGGGCGTGTTGGAACGGGGGCCGGCCATGGGCGACCCGGCTGACCTGCCGATGCCCCCAGAGAACCCGGCTCAGATCGGCGAACACAGCGATGCGGGGATGGCCGAAGGCCTTGAGAATCTGTTCGTGCTCAAAGGGGAGCTGGAGCGATACCTGGACGAGCATGGCTTAAGCGGCAGTGTGCATCTGGAGTTGAACAAGCGCGGGCTGCTCATCCGATTTACGGATACGGTTCTGTTCGACCTGGGCCGGGCGCAGTTGCGTTCCGATTCTCGGCAGCTTCTGCAGGGAATCGCCCAGTTCATCGGCCCCATACGCAATGAGGTGATGGTCGAGGGCCACACGGACAACATACCACTCCGCCCAGAGGCTCAGTTCGAAACGAACTGGGAGCTGTCGACAGCCCGGGCGACTACGGTAGTGCGTTTCTTCGTCGAGAACCTGGGGCTTGCGCCGCCTCGGTTTTCAGCCTCAGGATACGGTGAGTATCATCCGGTACTGCCCAATACATCCGATGCGAACAGGGGCATGAACAGGCGCGTAGATATTCTGATAGTCGCTCTGGACGATACATTCGTTCGCTGATACATGTGGTGCTGCAGGCTCAGGAGGATTGAGGCTATGCGGAGACGGCGACTGATAGTAATCCTGGCAATTCTGCTTGTCGCGGCTGGAGCGGTCGTGGGTTATGTTGTGATTTCCGGGCGTGGGTCAGGCGGCGAAGCATCGGCTGGCAAGGCCGATGCACGAGGACCAAGCCCTGCCATGGGTCCCGGATACACTTTTGATGCCTTCATTGTGAACGTGGCCGATACGGGCGGTCGCAGGTATCTCAAATGCACCATAACAGCGGAATTCGACGGCAATGCGGGTGTAACTGAGATGGCCGGCAAGGTTCCGCTTGTACGCGACGTTGTCATCGATATTCTCTCGTCCAAGACCATGGAGGATCTGGAACCGGGAGTGCCGCGCGATGCGCTCAGGGCTGAGCTGGTGTCGGCCATCGGTTCATCAATGACGAAATGCAAGGTTACCCGGGTATTCTTCAACGAGTTCGCGGTTCAGTAGGACTTGAGCAGCCTGTAGCTGCAGGGCCGGGAGTGAGTTCATTTGGCTGAGGTGCTATCGCAGGAAGAGATCAATGCGCTGCTTGCTCAGTTTTCAGCGACTGATGAAGAGCCCGCAGAGTCGCTTGAGGCTACGCCGGAGGGGCGAACCTATAAGCTATATGACTTCAAACGTCCGAATAGATTCTCCCGCGAACAGCTCAGGACGATCCACATGCTCCATGAGACCTTCGCGCGCCACCTCTCGACCACTCTGTCGGCGCACCTGCGTACGCCGGTCAAGGTGACTCTTGGCGATGTTCAGCAGCGAATCTACGATGAGTACTTGAGCGCACTCACGGCGCCGGCGGTCATGTACCTCTTCACCCCCGAGCCCCTTGAAGGGCAGGCAGTTATGGAGTTCAACCCGTACATCGTGTTCATCATGATCGACAGGCTCATGGGCGGCCCGGGCCGGGTCAAGGGGCGAGTCAGGGAGTTGACCGAGATAGAGGAGAACCTGGTGCGCACGGTTGTGGATCGTACCATGGAGGACCTGCGGGAGGCGTGGGACACCATGGTGAAGCTGCGCCCCAATATCGACAAGTATGAGTCGAACCCGCAGTTCGCTCAGGTTGTATCGCCCAACGACACGGTATGTCTCATCACATTCGAGCTGAAGGTGGGCGAAGCATCGGGCAGCATGAGCATATGTATGCCCCATTCCACACTCCAGCCAGTGCTGCAGCGGCTCAGCACGCAACATTGGTATCAGAAGGGAAACAGAGTCAACCCGGAGAGGGGCTCTCAGACCATATCGGCAGGGCTCGAGCGGGTGAAGATCCCCGTAGTGGCTGTGCTGGGCCACGCTGCGGTGAACATGCGCGACATGGTTGATCTGCAGGTGGGGGACGTGATCCGGTTGCACGAGCGCGCCTCCAGTAACTTGACGTTGGTGATTGGCAAGACCCCTAAGTTCCACGTGATTCCAGGCCTGACGGGGAAGAATCACGCTGTTCAGGTAGTTCGGCCCGTAGACTCCGATGAGAAATGAGGCGAGTAGCATTGCACGACGAGACTGCCGAGAACGACATGTCATGGGACGACATGCAGACTGACGGCGACGCTATGCCCAGTTTTGACTTGACGCCGGAGGTCCCCGACCTCACGAAGCCGCAGACGGTGCCGACCGCGCCCGCTGCATCGCCGGCGCATGCCGCGACCGCCGTGCCAGAGAAGCCCGCGCACCCGGTGGTGCGGCAGTCCGCTCAGGCATACGCAGATGCACCTAGCGTCCAGCATGTGCAGTTCATGCAGTTCGACGAGGCCAAGCCCGCCCACACTGCAAGTAACCTGGATTTGCTCATGGACGTGCCCCTGCCGGTCATCGTTGAACTGGGACGCACAACGATGCTGGTCCGAGACATCATGGCGCTGGGGCCTGGCTCCGTGATCGAGCTGGAAAAGGCTGCAGGGGAGAACGTGGACATTCTCGTCAACGGGCGGCTGATCGCTCGGGGCGAGGTCGTTGTCATAGAGGAGAACTTCGGCGTGAGGATCGTCGAATTCGTGGGCAGTCCAGAGAAGGCAGTGCAGTAGCCCAATGGAGACAGGCATGGCGGAGCTCCTACTCAGGGCGGCGGCGGCCCTGGCGATAGTGGCCGGCCTCATCTATCTCGCCGGGTACCTTCTCAAGAGGGCGCAGGCCGCGGGGCTGATTCGGGCCGCGGCAGGCCAGCGCCGCATCAGATTACTCGAGACTGCGCGACTCGGCCCAGACTCATACATCCATCTTGTACAGGTAGATGGGCGGACAGTGCTGGTGGCCACGGGCCGCGGCGGTGTAGCCATGTCCGAAGCGGCTATTTCGAGTGATCCGGATGTCTCGGATATTCGGGAGGTGAACACCTGATGAAGCGGGCACGCACGCGGGTCGAGAAGGCTGCGTCTTGGGCGCTGGCCGGAGCGACTGCAATGGTCGCGGCAATGGGGCTGGTCCTTGCGTGGTCGGCTGTGGCCCAGGCTGCTCCGCTTCGCATTCCCGGGATACGGGTCGGGGTAGACCCTGCCGCAAGCCCGAGCGAGGTTGCAGGCACACTGCAGATAATGGCGCTGCTGACCGTGCTGTCGCTTGCTCCGGCTATCTTGCTGATGACAACGTCTTTCACTCGGATAGTCATTGTTCTTTCCTTTGTGCGCAGCGCCATGGGCACACAGCAGGTACCGCCGAACCAGGTCATCATCGGGCTTTCGCTCTTTATCACGCTGTTTGTCATGATGCCGGTGTTTGCCCAGATTAACGAAGTGGCGTGGCAGCCTTATATGTCCGGCCGGATCACCCAGCAAGTCGCGTTGGAGCGCGGGGCGAAACCCGTTCGCGACTTCATGCTCAAGCAGACTCGGGAGCAAGATTTATCCCTATTTGTGGACTTGTCGGGTCGTGCTAGACCTGCGGGCCCGGACGATGTGCCGACTTACGTTATCATCCCGGCCTTCATGATCAGCGAGCTGAAGTCGGCATTTCAGATGGGGTTCGTGATATACATCCCGTTTCTGGTCATCGACATGCTGGTCGCCAGCGTGCTGATGTCCATGGGCATGATGATGCTCCCGCCGGTGCTGATATCGTTGCCCTTCAAGATACTCCTGTTCGTGTTGGTGGACGGCTGGGGCCTGGTCGTGAAGTCTCTGGTTGAGAGTTTCGCAGGATGAGGAGGCGCAGCAGGTGAACGAAGCTACGGTAGGGGCCATAGCATCGCAGGCGATGGCGGTGGCGTTCAAGGTGAGCGCTCCGGTGCTCCTTGCGGCGCTGACTGTGGGAGTCATCATATCGGTGCTCCAAGCTGCTACGCAGATACAGGAGATGACCTTGACGTTTGTGCCTAAGGTTCTGGCCATAGCGGCGGTGTTGCTGCTGGCCGGGCCGTGGATGATGCGGACGATGACCGGGTTTGCCAGGCAGCTCTTTGCGATGCTGCCGATGCTGGCCAAATAGAGTGGGTGAGCTAGGCAGTGACCACGACGGGGTTTCTCATATTCCTCCTCGTGCTGGTGAGGATGACGGGCCTGTTCTTTCTGGCCCCGGTGTTCGCGCACGCGAGCATTCCCGCGCAGGTCAAGGCGTGGTTTGCGTTCGCCGCCACTCTGGTGGTCTATCCGATCGTGAGCCAGATTGCGGTACCGGTATCGGTGCCCGGCGATGTGTGGGAGTTCGCCTTGGTGATCGCGCGCGAGCTGCTTGTGGGGCTTGTCGTGGGCTACGCGGCTCTCTTGGTGTTCGCGGCGGCGCAGTACGCCGGCGAACTCATCGACACGCAGATTGGGTTCGGCATGGCCAACCTAGTGGATCCGTCCTACGGAGCGCAGGTTACCGTGATAGGCCAGATTCACTTCCTGGTGGCGACCATGGTCTATCTGGCGGTCAACGGCCATCACTTCCTCGTAGGGGCGCTGGTGCGAAGCTACAACATGGTCCCCATGGGCCAGGCGGCTCTCACGCCAGATCTGTTCAGGTTGATCGTCATGAGGTTCAGCGAGCTGTTCAAGATCGCGGTTCGCATGGCGCTGCCTGCCGTGGCCTGCCTGCTCATCACGGAGATGGCCCTCGGAGTTCTGGCGCGGGCTGTGCCGCAGATGAATGTGCTGATGGTGGGGTTTCCACTGAAGATCGGGGTGGGACTGGCCATTTTGGTCCTGGCTGCCCCGGGGTTCGTGAGCTACGTTCATACTGTTGTGGGGCGGCTGCAGGAGGCCATCGTGATGATCTTGGGCGCCATGGGGAGGTGAGGGCCGGTGGCCTCGCATGAGGACAGAACAGAGCAACCAACGCAACGAAGGCGGGAGGAAGCCCGCAAACGCGGGCAGGTGGCTCGAAGCCCTGACCTGAACGCCGCCGTCAACTTCGTGGTGTGCTTGTACGTGCTGAAGGCAGCCTTGTCTTCCTCGCGCCAAACCATTGCGGGCCTGATCTCGTCCAGTATGAGCCGTCTCGGCGATGTTGCCGCGGTGGATATTACTGAGGTTGGGGCACACGCGCTTCTTGTGAAGGGAATGGGCTCAGTGCTTCTGGCCGCGGCGCCGGTGGCGCTGGCCGCGATGGCTGCGGGAACGGCCGCAGGCTTGGCGCAGGTCGGGTTGATGATAACGCCGCAGGCATTTGCGCCCAAGTTGAACCGGATAGACCCCATCGCCGGACTAGGACGCCTCTTCTCGAAACAGGCCGTGGTGGAGATGCTTAAGGCGGTGGCCAAGGTTGTGGTGATAGGCTACTTCGCCTACCAGGCGCTGCGTGCCAGGGCGCCGGCGATGGTAATGACTGCTCATATGGAGCTAGGTGAAGGCCTGCGGGCCGCGGGCGATGCGGCCATGTACGTGGCAACCCGGATGGACATTCCGCTTCTGGGGATCGGCGCGGCGGACTACGTGATCCGGCGCAGGCAACTCGACCGCGAGCTGCGCATGACCAAGCAGGAAGTCAAGGAAGAGCTGAAACAGCAGGAGGGCGACCCTCTGGTCAAGTCCAGGATCAGGCAACGCCAGCGACAATTGGCGATGAGGCGCATGATGGAAGATGTCAAGCTGGCGGACGTGGTGGTGACCAACCCCACGCACTACGCTGTGGCGCTTAAGTATGACCGGGAGAAGATGAGGGCGCCCCACGTGGTAGCCAAGGGGCAGCGCCTAATCGCGCAGAGGATCCGCGAGATCGCGGCGGCGGCGGGAGTGCCCATAGTCGAGAACCCTCTGGTGGCGCAGGCCGTGTTCAAGTCGGTTGAGATCGGACAGGAGATACCGCCGGATCTTTACCGGGCAGTGGCGGAGATTCTGGCGTTCGTGTACAAGCTGGCCCAGCAGCGGGGAGGAGGGAGTAGATAATGGCCGACATCCGTTCGGAGGCGAGGTCCGCCGCGCTCAGGTATCTTAAGGGCGGAGACCTTTTCATGGCGGCTATGGTTATGCTCATCTTGGTCATGATGATCGTGCCGTTGCATCCTGCCTTTCTGGATGTCCTCGTGGCGATGAACATGACGTTCTCCCTGGGCGTGCTGTTGGTAACCATGTACATCACCGAGCCGCTGCAGTTCTCGGTCTTTCCATCCTTGCTGCTGCTCACCACGTTGTTCAGGTTGAGCTTGAGTGTGTCGGCCACTAAGCTGATACTACTGCGTGGATACGCGGGATCGGTGATCCAGGCTTTCGGCGGGTTTGTGGTGGGGGGCAACTACGTTGTAGGATTGATCGTGTTCCTGATTCTCGTGATCATCCAGTTTGTGGTGATCACCAACGGCGCCGGCCGCGTGGCGGAAGTGGCTGCCCGGTTCACGCTGGACGCCATGCCCGGCAAGCAGATGAGCATCGACGCGGACCTCAACGCGGGCATGATCACCGAGGACGAGGCGCGGCGGCGCAGGCTCAAGATACAGCAGGAAGCGGACTTCTACGGCGCCATGGACGGATCCAGCAAGTTCGTCCGGGGCGATGCGATAGCCGGGATGATCATCATAGTCATCAACATCGTCGGCGGCATCATCGTCGGCATCGTGCAGCTGGGCTTGGGTGCGGGCGATGCGTTCCAAAGATTCGCCCTGCTTACTGTGGGCAGCGGGCTGGTCAGTCAGATCCCGGCCCTGCTTGTGTCGACGGCGACGGGCATCGTGGTCACACGCGCGGCGTCCGAGTCGGACCTCGGCCGCGACTTCACCACTCAGATGTTGGCGCAACCGCGCGCTCTGGCTATCGCGGCAGGGCTCCTGCTGATGCTGGGCCTCATGCCGGGTCTGCCCAAAGCGCCGTTTCTTGTTCTGGCGGCGGCCACAGGCGTCCTGGCCTACACAGTCAGCAAGTCGGCAAGACAAGCGGAGCAGGCGGCGGCCATACCCGATGCGGCGCTTCCAGGGGCCGCGGAGCCCGAGGATGTCATGTCCTTGCTCCGGGTGGAGCCCATGGAGCTCAACTTCGGGTACGCGCTCATACCTCTGGTCGACGTGGAGCAGGGCGGCGATCTGAAGGAGCGAGTCGCGGCGGTGCGGCGCCAGATAGCGCTGGAACTGGGGATAATCGTGCCTTCAGTGCGGATACGCGACAGCATCCAGGGCCGGTCGAATGAGTACATCGTGAAGATCCGAGGTGTGGAGGTGGACAGGGGCGAGGTCATATCCGACTCCTACATGGCCATGAACCCGGGCACGGCCACTGGAGAGCTAGACGGCATCCAGACGCGCGAGCCCGCTTTTGGACTGCCTGCAGTGTGGGTGAGCGCACAGAGGCGGGCGGAGGCGGAGATGATGGGCTACACGGTAGTGGACCCGGCATCGGTCATAGCCACGCACCTGTCGGAGATCATCAAGGCCAACGCTTCTGAGCTTCTGTCGCGACAGGACACGCGCAACTTGATCGACAACGTCAAGAAGAATGCACCGGCGGTAGTAGAGGATCTGGTCCCGGCCCTGATGAGTGTGGGGGAGGTCCAGCGGGTGCTGCAGAACCTGGTTCGGGAACGCATCTCCATCCGCGACCTCGTCACGATCCTTGAGGCTCTGGGCGATGCTGCTCGAACTTACAAGGACATTGACGCTCTCACAGAGTACGTCAGATCTCGAATGGGACGCTCCATATGCAGCCAGTACGCCGGACCGGACGGCATGGCCGTGATTACCCTGGAGCCATCGTTGGAACAGATCCTCATGGATTCGCTGGATGCGACAGAGCACGGCGCTTACCTTGCGCCGGAGCCGACTGTTTACCGCGCCCTGATCACAAGCCTTGTGTCGGAGAGCGAACATATGGCGGCAGCGGGGCAACAGCCGATAGTAATCACATCCACCAGTCTCAGGCCGCACTTCAGGCGATTGGTGGAGAGGTCCATTCCTCAGCTGGTCGTCTTGTCTTACAACGAGATTGTGCCGGAAGTGAAAGTCAACGCGGTTGGGATGGTGAGCATTGGCGATGCGAGCTAAACGTTACGAAGGTTCTACTATGAAGGATGCTCTCGACAGAGTGAGGGAGGAACTGGGCCCTGACGCGGTGATCCTGGAGGCCAGGCAATCGCGAGGCCGTGGCCTGGGGGCTCTCCTGAGTATCCTGGGCTTCCGGCGCGCGCCGGTCTTCGAGGTGTTGGCGGCTGTGGACGGCAACGCTGAACCGCGGGACTTCAATTCGTCGCCCGCAGCTGCCGCTGCCACGGCTGCAGCCCAACCTGGGCACGCTGCGGAGGCTGGACCTGCGGCTCGGCCTGCGGATGCGGCCAAGCCGGCTCCGGAGCGGGTGTTCCAGGCCATTACGTGGGTTCCATCACCCCTAGCTACGAACGCGAATGCGGACGAGGCTGTGGTGCCTGTGCCTGCTCCCACGCCTGTGCCTGCGCCCATCCCGGCGCCTGTGCGGATGCGGGTGCCTAGTGAGCCGTTGGGAGTGTTGGGCACCCTCAGAGCGCTGGAGCGGGAGGCGGCGGTGAGGGCCAGGGCGGCGGGGCTGTCCGCTGAGATGGCAGACCTCTACGCGCATCTGGTTGATGAAGACGTGGCCGAGGATGTGGCGTTCGCCATCGTGCATCAAGTGGACACGGCCGATGCGTCGCAGCGCGAGACCGACCAGTTCAGGGAGTGGGCGGGCGAGCATGCCGCCGGGCTGGTGGCTGTGTCAGGGCCGATACGGATGGTGCGCGGCCGCAGAAAGGTCGTGGCTTTCATCGGGCCGACGGGAGTGGGCAAGACGACCACGATAGCCAAGATAGCCGCCTGCTTTGCGCTGTTTGCCAAAGCCCGGGTGGCGCTGGTCACTGCCGACACCTACCGCATTGCGGCAATAGAGCAGATAAAGAGCTATGCGGAGATAATCGGCATTCCGTGCGAGGTTGTCCACAGCCCGAGAGACATGGAACAGACCCTGGCCGAGCTGGCCGACTATGAGTTGGTGTTGATAGACACGGCTGGCAGGAGCCCGAATAGTCCAACCAGGATGTACGAACTGAAGAACATGATCGACTCCGCCATGCCCGAGGAGATCCATCTGGTGCTCTCGTCCACCACCCGGCGGCGCGACCTCGACAACCTCATAGACAGGTTCGAAGTAGTCGGGTTCGACCGGGTCATCCTCACCAAACTGGATGAGAGCATGACCTTTGGCGCGGTTTTCAATGTACACGCCAAGTGCGCCAGGCCGTTCTCGTACTTCACTAACGGGCAGAGTGTTCCCGAGGACATTGAAGCCGCTACTCAGCCCGCAGTGGCCGAGATGATCCTGTCGAAATGGCGGATGGCCGGAGGGCTGTAATGGGAGTTCCCGACCCAGGGACGGGCACAGGAGGGAGTGGAATATGTCTGATCAGGCCGCAGAGCTGAGAGGGCTTGTCCGCCGGGTGCGGGGACAGGGCGTATCTGCGCACCGCAAAGCTGGACGAAAAGGCCAGCCTGACGCTGCTCGGATTGTGGCAGTGACTTCAGGTAAGGGCGGAGTCGGAAAGACCAATTTCGTGGTGAACCTGGCTGTGGCGCTGGCCGATACGGGCATGCGCGTCACGATACTCGATGCCGACTTGGGCCTTGCCAATGTGGACGTGCTGCTAGGCCTGACGGTGAGACATAACCTGCACCACGTGATCAACGGAACACTATCGCTTTCGGACATCGTGCTCTCCGGGCCACGCGGCATCGAGGTGATACCTGGGGCGAGCGGTCTTCGCGACATCGCCGACATGAGGGAGAGCGCGCGACGCAGGCTCATCGAGTCATTGTCGGATGCTGTCCGCGATCGCGACTTACTGCTGATAGACACGGCAGCCGGCGTGTCCGCGAACGTGCTCGATTTCGTGCTGGCGGCACAGGAGGTGATCCTCCTGACCGTGCCTGAGCCGACGGCCATGACTGACGCGTATGCCATGATCAAGCTGATTTCTCGCGCTAACCCCGATGCCGCTGTGCGCGTGGTGGTCAACCTGGAGCCCAGCCGCCAGGGGGCCGAAAGTGTGGTGGAACAGCTGAACTTGCTGTCGGAAAGGTTTCTGAGCTTCCGCGTTGAACCGCTAGGGTACGTGCCGCACGACCAGTCGGTGATGAAGGCCGTGCGGAAGAGGCAACCATTCGTGCTTGCCTATCCGTATTCACCGGCCTCGACTGCTGTTGTTTCTATCGCCCGAGACTTAGGGGGTTTGCCGATGCCCACGGGATATGAGCCCGGTGTAGCGCCGTTTATCCGAAGGTTGCTCAGGGCGCCGGCGTCGGACTACTTGCTGTGAGGGTTGTGTCATGCAGCTTCCCTCGTTTGAGACAGACGGACGAATCCAGGTGAGGTCGGTCCGCACCAACGATTCGCCGCGTTTTGCCACGAAGATCGAAGGACAGGCAGATTCAGGCTACTGGATCTACGCGCCCTATACCGATGACTACAGGTCCATGATCCGCGTCCAAGACGAGCTTGAAGTGTCGATGCTGTGGAAGGGCGCTGTCTACTTCTTCGCCGCGACTGTGATAGGCGAAAGGCACGACCGGGTGACACTACTGCTCATATCGGATCCGGTGTTCCTCCGTAGAGAGCAAAGGAGGGGTTTCGTGAGAGTCCCCGTGCTGCTTGACGCCGAGATCGCGCACAATCCGCTCCCGCGGGACGCATCGGCCGAAGAGTGGACTACGGTAGCGACCGCCGACATCAGCGGCGGAGGCGTAGGGCTGTTCATCTGGAACGATGATGTGCCCGTGTGGCTTGCTATGGGGCGGCGGATCTGGGTGGCCCTGCCGATTGGCGAGGGGGGGAGCAGCGTCAGAGTCATGGGGGAGGTTGTGCGGCTGGAGAAGCCTGAAGCGGGACCGGCCAACGGCGTTTCGGTGGGCGTTGGATTCATGGAGATTTCGGAGAGGGAGCGCGCGCGGATAATCCGTTTCGTCTTCGAGAGGCAGAGAGAGCTGATAAGGAAGTCGGCAACATCGGAGTGATGATCGATGGATGGCCTCAGTGTACGTGAGAATGTGAATGCTTTGTGGGCCGAATACGGCTCCACAAGGGACAGAGAGGTCCGGGAGAGGCTGGTCCTAAGCTACCTGGACCTTGTGAAGTACATTGTCGGACGCATGCCTCAGGCGACAATTCCCGGTGTTGACTATGACGATCTTCTGGGCTACGGCGTTGTGGGGCTGATAGACGCCGTTGAGAGGTTCGACTTGTCGCGGGGCGTGAAGTTCGAGACGTACGCGATGACGCGGATCCGCGGCGCCATCATCGACCATCTGAGGAACATGGACTGGGTTCCGCGTTCGGTGCGCCAGAAGGCCCGACAGATTCAGCACGCGATTGGAAGTGTCGAGTCCCGTCTGGACAGACAGGCAACTGATCGGGACATAGCCGAGGAGCTCGGCATCGACATCGATACCTTCGACCGGTGGACCTGGGAGATCAGCAGGGGCGCTTACCTTTCGCTGGACGAACTGATCGCCGTGGATGAGGCGCACAACGCCGCTACCTTGCTTGACTTCGTATCGGACGATGCCAGCCCCGACCCGGAGATGGTGATGGAAGTAGAGGAACTGCAGAACGCTCTGGCCGCGGCGATAGATGCTCTGCCGGAACGCGACCGTATGGTGATCTCCTTGTATTACTACGACGAACTGACGGTGAAGGAGATAGCAGTCATACTCGGTGTGTCCGAATCCAGAGTGTCGCAATTGCACACCAGAGCCATGATGCGCATTCGGGTCGACGTGAAGCGGGCCGCCGGGGTGTGAGGGCGAAGTGGGGTCGGGGCGCCTTGCGGGCTCCGACCCCTTATGCTATGCCTGCTTGCTTTGGGGTTTGTCCTTGGGAAGCGCCTGGTTGAGCAGGGCTCCGATCACTGTTGCCAGGCTCATGCCGGCGAACTTGAAGGGCCCGAGGGGGACCACCACGGTCGACAGGCCGAATACCAGGACGGTGGCTGCGATGATCCTGTTGCGGGTGGAGTTCATGTTTGCGCCTGAGAACAGCGTAGAGACGCCTACTGAGGCTATCATGCCGAACAGCAAGATGCTGATGCCGCCCATGACGGGTGTCGGGATGCTTCGGATCACGCCTCCCACTTTGCCGAAGAAGGCCAGCCCCAGGGCGAAAAACGCGGCTCCGCGCAGGATCGCCGGGTCATATACGCCGGTCAGGCTGAGGGTGGCTGTGTTCTCACTGTAGGTCGTGTTGGCGGGTCCGCCCAGGAACCCGGCCATAGCCGTCGCCAGGCCGTCTCCGAGGAGCGTGCGCCACAGGCCGGGGCTTTTCACGAAGTCGCGGCCTACTACCGCGCCGTTGGCGTTGATGTCGCCCCAATGCTCGATGAGCGTGACCACCGCGACCGGCGCTATGATGGAGATAGCCTCCCAGCGGAAAGCGGGCAAGGTGAGCTCGGGAAGGCCGATCCAGGCCGCCTGGGATACCGCCGAGAAGTCGACGATCCCTGCGGCGAAGGATATCAAGTAGCCGGCAGTGACTGCAATCAGTATCGGCAGCATCTGCAAAAAGCCCCGGAAAGCCAAGGACGACATGGCGGCTATGAAGAAGACTGCCAAAGCGATGGGCCAGTTGCTACTGGCCATGTCGATGGCCACAGGCGACAGGGTCAGGCCGATGACCATGATAACACTGCCGGTGACCACGGGCGGGAAAAGGGCCTGGAAGAAACCGTGTCCGACAAAACGGACGATGACGGCCACTGCAATGTACACCAGGCCCGCGGCGACGATGCCGCCCAAAGCGTAGGGCATTCCGAACTCCTTGGATACCATCTGGATCACTCCGATGAACGCGAAGGATGATCCGAGGAAGATGGGGACTGTGCCGCCGGTGACCAGGTGGAAAAGGAGGGTTCCAAGGCCCGCGGTAAGCAGGGCGGTGCTGGGGTTGAGGCCGGTTAGGTAGGGAACCAGGACTGTTGCGCCGAACATTGCGATGGTGTGCTGCATAGACAGCAGCACTTTCTTGCCGGTATCCAATTGAAGCGCCTCCTCAAATCGAGTCTCACGGGACTCGTTTATTTGGTCGGTTGTACTGTTCTCAATCTAGCACAGCCCGGAGCGGCCTGCAACAATAATTCGAGAGCAATTCGAGGATAACCGATGGCTAATGCAGAGAGGCCGCCCCTGTTGGGGCGGCCTCTCTTGTTGGGGAGCGCTGAAGCTATTTCAGCTCTGCGATGCTCTGCTTGATGATATTCACGGCATCGGCCAGCGCCTCTTGGACTGTCCTGTCGCCGCGGAGGGCGATCTCGATGGCGTTGTTCATCGGCACCCACACAACGTTCATCTCCGGTATGTCGGGAAGAAGCGATCCGTAGTTGGCCTGAGCGCCGTATCCAGCGACCTCAGGCTTGCTCTTGACGTCGGGCATGTCGAGCACATCCATGCGCGGCGGAATGCCTTCCGCGTTCTTGAAGGACTTGTACATCGCGTCCTTCGTGGTCAGGGCTGCTATGAACTGTGTGGCCTCGGCCTTTCGCTTGCTGTAGGAGCTGACGTGCCACCACTTGAGGCTGACGAACGGGGCTGGGTACTTGCCGTTGTCGAGCTTGGGTATGGGGGCAACGCCGTAATCGATGCCCGCCTGCTGCACGGAGGCGAGTGTCCAGGATCCGTCGATGATGGCAGCGGCTTTGCCTTCGTTGAGCATGCCAGGTGCTACCACGTGGTCGGTGCCCACGGGAATCAGACCCTCGTCGCGGAGGGTCTTGACCAGCTTGAGGGCTTTCACTGAGCCTTCGTTGGCAAGCCCGATATCCTCAGGGTTCCATCCATCGGCTGTGGGGGCGAACACGTACCCGCCGTAGCCGGCCATGATGGCGTAGGTAAAGTAGAAGTTCTCCAGCGGCCAGAGCAGGCCGAATTGGCCCTTGGCCTTGAGCTTGCGGGATTTCGCGATCACCTCGTCCATTGTCGCGGGGGGCTGTGGCCAGATCTTCTTGTTGTAGATGAGGCCCACCGAGGAGATGTCATAGGGCACTCCGTACAGCTTGCCGTCCTGCGTGGCCCCTTCCAGACTGACCTTCATGAACTGCGATAGGTCGAGAAGAGAGGCATCGATGGGAGCGGCGGTCCCTGTGGTCACCAACATTCCCAGCTGGCCGGAGAGGCAGCAGAACACGTCCGGGCCTTTGCCGACCGGGCCTGCGAGCTGGACCTTGTTTGCCGTCTCCAGAACGGAGATCGCCTCAACCTGTACCGGTATGCCGGATTTCTTGCTCCACTCGGCGGCGGCCGCCTGAACCGTCGCCTGCTTCTGCGGTTCGCACCAGACTACGAGGGGATCCGCGGCGAGCGAGACCGCTCCGCCGGTCAGAAGGACCAGGATAGCCGCGGTTGCCACGGCTAGGGTTCGCGCGAGACGTCCACTCATGGCTTTCATGATAACGTTCCTCCTTTGAGATTGGTTCGCCCTGTAGGTTCGAAAGATTGCGAGACAACCTGAAACCCTACTTGACAGCTCCTTGAGTCAGACCAGATACGATGTACTTCTCCGCTGAGAGGAAGATGATCACTATCGGTATGGTGGTCAACACGGATGTAGCCGAGAAGACAGGCCACTCGGTGGCGAACTGAGACACGGTGAGGCTTCTCATGCCCATTGCCACAGTCCATTTGCTACCGGATGTGATCACCACTTGCGCCAGGATATACTCTGCGTACGGCCCGATGAAGTTGATCAGGCCCACTACATACAGTATCGGCCGCGCTAAGGGCAACAGCACTTTGGTGAATGCCTGCAGCTTGGTGGCCCCGTCAATCATGGCTGATTCCTCCATAGCCTTGGGAACGGAGTCAAAGTACCCTTTGAGCAACCAGATGGAGAAGGGTATCGCTCCTCCGGTATACAGCACGATCAGCCCAAGGTGCGAATCGATCAGCCCGATCCAGCCCAGCAAGGTATATAGGGCCACGATGGCCATGAAGCCCGGAAACATCTGCGATATCATGAAGCCGATGAGCAGTTGGCGCCTTCCCGAGAACCGCATGCGGGAGAAGGCGTAAGCGGCAGGAGTAGTTATCGCCAGGGCAACTACCGAGCTCAGTGCGGATATCTTCACCGTGTTGAAGAACCACCGTCCGAAGTTGACATTAGGGTCAGTGAAGATACGACGGTAGTTAGCCATCGTCGGGTTGGACGGGATCAGGCTCGAACTGACCAACCCCGCGGAGGCCCGAAACGAGCAGGACGCAACCCACAGCAGAGGGTAGAGAACAATCGCGCACGCGACGCCCAGCACTAGGTAGACGATGATCATCTCCAGAGCTCTGCCGCGGCGTTTGGACGGTTTGGCCATTTTGCTCACCCTCGCTTTCTACTCTTCCTGCTTCAGCTGACTCAGGACGCCTGAGAGCCGGAAGTTTATCATGCTGAATATCACGACGAAGATGAATACCAGGACTGCCAAGGCCGATGCTGTGGACCACTGGAGTTGCTGGAACCCCAGGTTGTACACCCATGTCATCAGGATGTCGGTAGCGCCGGCGCCTTTGCTCCCCGCTACCGCCGGGCCGCCGCTGGTGAGCAGGTAGATGATGCCGAAGTTGTTGAAGTTCCCGGCTATCATCAGCACGAAGATGGGCGCCACCACCGACATCAGGAGCGGGAATGTCATCTTCGAGAACGTCTGCCAGCGAGACGCCCCATCGACCCGGGCCGCCTCGTATACCTCGTCCGGGATGCTCTGCAGCGCTGCAGAGATAATGGACATGTTAAACGGGGTAGCTATCCATACGTGCGCTATGAGGACACTGATACGGGCCCAGAACCGGTCTTGAAACCATGGCACTGCGGAGAGGCCCAACGAGCGCAGGAGCATGTTGATGGGCCCGAAAGTCGTATTGAAGAGCCCGAAGAAGACCATGATCGACACTGTGGCCGGCACTGCCCACGGAAGCATCAGGATCATCCGGAAGACACTCCGGAACCTGAGGCCGCGCGCCTGCAGCGCGAGCGCGAGACCCATTCCTGCGGAGAACGCCAGCACGGTACCGAGCACAGCGTAAGTCACGTTCCACGTCAGAACCATGTCGAGCTGGCTTTTCCATGTGGAGCCGGGCTTAAGCAGCTTGGCGAAGTTGGTCAAGCCAACCCAATCGAATCTGCCCGCCGGCGGGCAGTGATACAGGTTGTAGTTGGTGAAAGCCAACGATACCCCGAATACGAGTGGAACGATGATGATGAAGAAAGCGGATATGAGCGCCGGCGCACTGTACAGATAGGGCGTCAAGGGTGTGCCTCCCAAGACCCCTGAGTGACGTCTGGGCATCGGTAGAAGCGGCCCGGTTTTCCCGGGGCGCCGGGCGGCCCGGACTCGAGAGGCGGAGCGAACCGCGTCTGCGATGTTGGCGACGTGGAACCACGCGTATGCCAGCACCACGAACCCGGCCAGAATGCCGACGAGCAGAATATGGCGTGAGTCGACGAACCGGCCCGTGGGCATGAGGGTGACTAGCCCGCGCAGAGGACCCCGGAGCACGGTGAACAGGGCCAGAATGAACACGGCTTCTATCAGGAGATTGATGACACCGCGCTTGCGTTGCCCGCTGTACAGCTGCCCCATTCCGGCGAGAAGCGCCGACAGCACACCGGCCAAAGCAGGAATAGGGTGACCGGAGCTTGGCTGGGCCATGGCAACTCCCTCCCTTGCAGCTCAGTCAATTGCATAGCGACCGCGCCGGCTCTGCTATGCCGACTGCCTCGACCTGAACATATGGACTGCGTCCTTCGCTTCTTCAGCCTCATCGGTTACGACTGAGAAGACAACGCGCGCGCGCCGACACAGGTCGTAGTAGTCTACAGCCTCGTCGGCGGTGACGTCTACCGCCATCACTGCGAAATCCGACGATCGACCAAACCGCTCAGGATGCTTGTCCATGAGGTTCGCCAGAATCTCAACGGGGCGCGCGGTATTGGGGTCGGCGACAATCTGGATCTGACGCATCCGTTTCAGCTTGAGAAACTCCGGCAGAATATGCGGCCCGGCGGAATGGCAGTGCACTTCGCCTATGCCAAAGGAGTCAAAGACCCGCTGTGTGTAGGGGGCGCCGAATTCACTGTAGTGCGTGGGCGAGCAGAGGCTGGATATGTCTTCACCGACCGCGACCCGATTCGGGCTGCAGTACCAGGTGGATAGCTCGTGTGCGAACTGGGGCGCGCAGATCTCATTGGCCTGCGCCCGCGCAAACCAGATTGTGGCCCGCGTTGTGAAGTCCAGCAGTTTGTGCACCCAGTCGGGATCTTCGTAGAAGTCCATGTAGATAGCTTCGCCTCGGAGGGCCCAGGCAAGGTCGAGCGGGGAGTAGTAGCCGCGCCCGAAGGGGATGCGGTAAGGCGCGATATGCTGTACCATGTATCCGGTAACGTAGTTCAGCCGGACAAACCACTTGTTTTCGGGATCGAGGCGGAGGGCGTCGAGTTCATGCTTCTCCTGAAGGACGGGCTTACACCAGCTGGTATCGTCTCCGAACTCTATCTGCCCGGCCACAAACGCGCTGAACTCGCCGATTCCCATATAGGGAACCACAGAAGGAATCCAATCATCTTCCATTCCGCGCCGTACTTCCATGAGCTGAGCTTGGTAGGCTAGGTAGTCATCGAGGTAGGAGCGGATGTCGGTTTCGAAGTCGTACTGGTTGAGGACGGGCCCGCGGAGGGTGAGAACGGACGGGAATGTTATGATCAAAGCATCCGGCGCGTTGGGCGCGCAGGCGAAGAAGGCGCGGACCCGGGCCATGCAGGCGTCCAGGTCAGGCTTGTAACACGAAATGTCGCAGAACATTCGACCACCTCGCTTGCTTCAGCTAGACGCTCACGGCTTGTTTAGTAGTCAGCCCATCAACTACTATATTAGGGTTAGGGCCATTGGATGTCAATACAACAACGGGGAGGCGACTGCATTGAACGCAATGAGATTGTGCGATTGCCATGCCCACATCGGGGATTCCTTTGATCACATGTCGGGGCGTTACGTATCCTACTCCCCCGACACACTCCTTGCCGAAATGGACGATGCTGGTGTAGACATCGCAGTTGTATCCAACATATCGTCGATAGACGATTGCACAGCCGGAAACGACGAGATGGCGAAGTGGGCGCGCCGCTATCCGAGGCTGATTCCTCTGGTGTGGGCCACGCCCGGCATCACCGGGCCGGGGAAGGTGTTCGAGTATGTGGGGATGGGCTTTCGCGGCCTGAAACTACATCCAACGGCCGGGAAGTATCGGGCGGACGACCCATCGGTCTATCCGTTGCTCGACGCATGCCGGGCGCTTCGTGTGCCGGCGCTGTTCCATTGCGCGGCCGATGGGTTTTCGGAGCCGGCGCGTTTTCCGCAGATTGCAGCCGACTATCCCGAGGTGCCCATTATCTTGGCTCACATGAACATGTTCGGCTCTGCTCAGGAAGCCGTTGCGGTGGCGGAGAGTTTTCCCAATGTGTACCTGGACACCAGTTGGGCTAGGCCTGAGCGGGTCGTGGAGGCCGTGGGCAGGGTCGGGGCGGAGCGAGTTCTGTGGGGCACCGATGCCCCGCTAGGAGGCTCAGGGCACTACGGGCGCGACCGGACCCGGGAGTATCTCGCATCGCATGTGGGCGCGGCAGAGCGCGAGGCGATACTGTGGTCCAATGCGGCATGCCTCTTCGGCCTCTAGAGGATGATCCGCATGCACTTCTCGCTATGTGAGCATATGCTGCACATGCTGAAGGTTCTGAGTCGGTGGGGAAGTGAGGGACCGAGCGGGAATAGGATGGACACGGATTTCACAGGCGTCATCAGCATCGAATCGGTGAGGGTTACGCCGATGGAGCCGGCGTCAAGCAGCGAGAAGAGCGCTCTTTGGGCTTCGAGCGGGATGACATGGCATCCTGGCGAGATGCGTGGGCCTGTCTCGAGGCCGATGGCGTGGGCGCGGGCTGCGCACTCTTCCTGGAACCGAGTCGACGCGTTTCGGATGATTATCGTGCCGGCGGCGTCCATGATCACCGCCGAAAGCGGCTCGTTCGCGGCGAATGCCGCTCTGACCTTCTCCTCGAGGCGCGGGCCGAGGGTGACGATGGCCACGATGACGCGGTCGGCGCCCTTGAAGACATTGCCGTCGCAGGGAATGAGGGTGTTGCCCCGGACGGTGATTCCATCTGGCGCAAGGCTGTCGATACCCAGCTCAGCGGCGATCAGGCGGGGCTGTACAAGTCCGGTCGTGATCGCCGCGTTCGCAGCGTCGATGACCTCTGTGGTTGAGCGTTTCACGGTTTCCGGCGCAGCGGCTGCGCCCAGCGCTTCTAGAATCTGGGCCGGTGGCGCGGCTTCGATGGGTAGGTCTATTGTTCCGGGTCTGTGGAGCACCTTCCTAGTCTCATTCATTATTTTCTCTTCCCTTGTTGTCGGTTTGCTTTCTCGGCGTCGCCTGAGGGCACCGGGGTCATAACTCCGTAAGCAACATGGAATCTGCGAATACCTGCATGAACTTGGCGCTTGCCGCCAGTTCCACATGTTCAACTACGCCGGCGAGGCGACGGGCTTCGCGGTACGCATCGGGGTCGGCAACTGCCATGGCTGCGCCCTCTCCCGCTGCGTTTCCAAGCGGGGCGATCCTGGCCCGGGGTGCTCTTGGTAGGAGTCCCATAGCTTGCGCCGCGCTCTTGTCGAGGTATGTGCCGAAGGCGCCGGCCAGCACGATGCGCTCGAGGTCTGCGGCGCTGATTCCGGCTTCCTCAAGCAGGATCTCGGAGCCGGCTCTGATGGCCGCCTTGGCGAGCTGCAATTCACGTATGTCGCGCTGAGTGAGGGAAACGCGCGCGGGAACAGCATGGCCGCGGGATATGGCATCAACCGGGTCCGACACGACGAACTCCAGGCCGCTTGGGCCGATGACGAGGCGGCGTGCCAGCGGGCTGGCCCGATCAAGAGCCTCAGGCTCGAATGCGCCCGCCTCGGATATGAGTTCGGCTCTTCGCAACGCAGCCACGATGCTGATCAGCCCGGATCCGCATATCCCTCGCGGCTGCACATCGCCTATCACATGGATCTCGATATCGTATCGGGGCGGGGCGCCCGCAAGGCCCGCCCAGTCGATGGCGCCTTCAGCCGCTATCATCCCGCAGGATATGTTGACGCCTTCAAAGGCTGGTCCTGCGGCGGCGGAGCACGCGAGGATTCTGCCGTCTGCGGCGAGAAGGATCTCGCCGTTGGTGCCGATGTCTATTGCCAGGGTGGGGCGAGAGCGCTCGTCCATTCCGGCTACGAGGGCAACGGCCAATGCGTCGGAGCCCACGAATCCGGCTATGTTGGGCAGGAAGAAGAAGCTCGCTTCGGGGTTGATGCAAGTCAGGCCGGCTGTGCGCGCGAGCATTGTCCCCGTGTCGAGAACCGCGGCGGTATAGGGGATTACGCCCAGGCTTTCGGCGGCGATGCCCAGGAACAGATGGTGCATGCATGTATTTCCCACGGCGCTCACCAGACTCACATCGGCGCTGGGCACGCCCGAGCGTTGGAGGAGTGTGCGCACGAGGCCATCAGCTGACTCTGTGACTTCCTGTCTGAGTTTGTTGAGCCCGCCAGGAGTTTCGGAAAAGACGATGCGGGAGATGAGGTCTGCTCCGTGAGCGGCCTGAGGGTTGAGCGCGCCGACGGCGTCCATTATCAGTCCCGTGCCGCGATCCACCAGATATGCCACGAGGGTCGTGGTGCCGATGTCCAGAGCCACTCCGAAGTCCGCGGGGCGGGGTTGGGTATGGGCCTCGGGTTCGGACTGCGGCGCGATACTGCTGGGACCGGCGTGAGCTGGGCCGGAGTTTTCATCTCTGAGGAGGATCCTGGCTGAACTGGCGGCATCGGCGCCGGCGGCGCGCACGGCAGCGTCTCCGGTGATGCGGGCCTGGCAGGCCAGTCTGACGCCTGCCGCGAGCTCGCGAGGGGTGAGGTGATCGCGCTCGGCGTCAGTTGGCGCCGCGAGTCCTCCTTCGGCGATGAGGCGGCACTTGCCGCACATGCCTCGCCCAGCGCAAGGTGCATAGAGGCTTGCTCCGGCGCGCGCCATGGCATCCATTACCGTGTCGCCTGCATGGACCAGCTGCACCTGTGTGTCTGAGCCGGGCGCGGATATTGACAGTCTGAAATATCCGGTCAACGTCTTCCCTCACTCATGAAAGCATCTATGTTTGCATCGGGAGTCTCGTACGGGAGATCGCATCCGGTGCTGAGGATGAAGTTATCATATCGCGCCATGGAATCGAGCAACTCGCGCACGGCGCAGGCGACTTCCTGCGGCGACCGCTGCACCATGATGCCCACAGGATCGATGTTGCCGATCAGTATCACTTCGCGATCGACCCGGTTTCCAGCAGCCGGGAAATTGACGGGTGAATCCAGACTCAGAGCGCAGGCGCCGGTGGCGCACATTTCGCGCAGTATATGTGACGTGTCGCCACAGATGTGCAGTACCGCGTTGTGGGCCGCCCCGGGGCTTGCGATCGCCTCGCGCACGTACGCTCCGCAGAATTCCGCGAAGGCCTGCGGCGAAAGGAATGTGGCCGTGGGTTCCAGGATTACGATGATGTCGGCCCCCGCCTCGGTGAGAGCGCGTGAATACCGAATGCAGACGTCCGTGCAGAACTGGACGACCTGGTGCACGAGGGACGGATCGGTTATGGTGCCCATGGCGATGTCGCTCGCGCCCATGAGCAGTCCGGCCAGGGTGAAGGGGCCCGCGACATAAGCTGCCCGTGGGATCGATACGGACTGGGTCATCAGTTCCATGACCTTTATGTAGCCGCGGACGCGGGCGTCTTCCAGCGGGTCGACCACGCGGAGACGGTCGAGGTCCTCTGCCTGTTTGACAGGGTGCTCCTCTACGGTGGGCGACTCGAACAGGGGATACCTGACCGGGAGGCCCAGCGCTCCCGCCTCGAGCGATAGATCCATCATTAAGAAGGCTGCGTCCGGCGCAAACCGTTCGACTATTCGCGACATGGTGGCGGCGTGCAGGGCGGGGTTGAACTCATTCTGTTTGAGGGACGAATGCGTAAGCCGCGCCCCGGGGTAGCCCAGTAGGGGTGCGACAAGCTTCTGCTTGGACGACTTGACCAGGGATTTCAGGTCCAATGCTTTCACCTCCTGGCGAGCTCAGGCTTGGATGAGGGATCGCCCGATGTCCACCGCGGTGCTGGCATCGGGAGCGTAGCCATCGGCCCCGATTTCTTCGGCGTATCTGGCTGTGACGGGGGCGCCTCCTACCATCACGCGCACCTGGTCCCTCACTCCGGCCTGCTCTAGGGCTTCGATGGTGCTCTTCATGGCCGGCATGGTCGTAGTTAGCAGGGCCGACATGCCCAGCAGGTCGGGCTGTTCGCGATGGACGGCGTCTACAAACGCGTTGGGCGTCACGTCCACGCCTAGATCGACTACGTGGAATCCGGCGCCTTCGAACATCATTCTGACGAGGTTCTTGCCGATGTCGTGGAGGTCTCCCCGGACCGTGCCGATGACGAGTTTGCCTGCGGACGGCGCGCCCGTCTGGACCAGAATCGGCTTGATCACTTCAAGGCCGGCGGTCATTGCCCGCGCGGCCACCATGACCTCGGGGACGTACACTTCGTTCTTCTTGAACTTCTCGCCGATGATGGCCATGGCGGATACCAGGCCTTCGTTGAGGATCTCAGCGGCTCCCCGGCCATCGGCCAGCGCCTTCTCGGCCTGTTCTTTGACTCTGGCGGCGTTTCCACGCTGAAGAGCATCGCGCATTTCAGTGTAATCGTACAATGCTACTACCTCCTATCCAGTATCCATTCTAGCAATCAGGGGATAGGAGTCCATGGACCCGACTGTGGTTTCATGCGCTATTCTGCTATCATCACTCGCTGACGGTAGGCGCTGGGCGGGATTCCCTCGGCCCGTTTGAAGCACCGGCTGAAGTGAGCGGGGTCCGCGAACCCTACCTGTTCGGCGGCTTGGGCTACGCTGATACCGGGCGAGGCAAGCAATCGCTTGGCATCGTCAAGACGCGCTTTGAGCAGATAGTCCATGACCGACATTCTCGTCTCTTCCTTGAACAAGTGGCTGAGGCGGGACGGGCTCAGATGGACCCGGGCCGCGATGTCGGCCACGGTCAGCTTGGCGTCCAGGTTGTCATGCATGAACCGTATGCACTCGCGCACCAGGCCTGAGTTGGACTCGGGCGCGCTAGCGGTTCCATCTAGGAATTTGTCGAGCACGTCCACTATCCAGAAGCATACGTCTTCGAAGGACTCGAGATGCGAGAGCTTCTGGACGGCTTCGTAGTTGAGGCCCAGCATCAGCTGGGGTTCGGCGCCTGCCTCGATGGCCGCGCGCGAAAGGAAGACGGCGAGCTCCAGAAGACGCGCTTTGATGATGTCCAGATGCGTGGGTTGGGTGAGGAAGATGTCGGCGAGCAACTCGTTGAGCATGCGTTTGGCGTCATTGCGCCGACCGGACCGCACGGCGCCCATCAACTCCCGCTCCTGCCGGGGCGAGAACATGCCCCAGGCGGACGAGGGCGCTTTGGCGTTCAGCTCCTGTTCGAGCCGCTTGCGCTCTTGGATAGCCTCGCCCAGCAGGCGCTGCTGCAGGTATATCTCGTTCCGCTGCTTGAGGGCGAGGTCTTCAGATTGGACTATGTATGTTGCTATTGCGAAGAGCAGCTCTGCAGCTGACTGCACCCGTCTGGGCGAAACCTGCTCCAGCCGGGCCGCGGCTGATTCGAGCTGCCCTGGATCTATGCCGAGGTCGCCAGTGCGCCGCGTGGCCTCATCGACGAAGAAGTCGTCTGGTTGCCACATTGTGACCTGGCCGCACAGGACTGAGCCCAGAAGCTCTCCGCCGGCCACAAGCGGCGCCGCCCAGCATATCAGGCCGGCGTGACACTGGAAAATGTAGAGTTCGCCGATGGAGGAAGCCTGCTGGGCGGCGCGGGCGTATGATGCGGCGCAGCGGCGCCGACCTTCGCCCGAGGCGCGCACAAGGGAGCAGAAAGAGCAGTCCTCCCAGGCGGTGGGTGCAAGTGCGAGATCGCCGTCTGGGGACATAACACGGGCCGCGATTCCCGTGGTCTCCTTGAAGGAGAGCAGAACTCGGGAGAGTGCGCCGTCTGCGAGAATATTCTGTAGATTGGTCACCTCGCCTGCCTCCTCGCGCGTTGACATACGGACAAGCGAATCTGTAGAATACTAGTAGTAGATAATGTTACTACTACTATATCACATGCGCGATGCGCGGAGGCAATGCGTAAGTGGGAGAACTGGTAAACGCGCTGCAGGACATGGGTTTGTCCATGAATGAGGCCAAGGCATACCAGGCGCTGCTCAGGCGGGGCCCGGCTAACGGATACGAAATCAGCAAGAGGTCGGGCATCACCAGGTCTGTGATCTACGGTGTCCTGGACCGTCTGGTGGACAAGGGCTACGCGCTCGCTGTGGACTCCGACCCTGTGGTCTACGCGCCCCTGCCCCCATCTCAGCTGGTCAAGAGATATCGGGAGACGTATGAGTCGAACATCGAACGGCTCGAGTGTGGGCTGAAGAGGATAGCCTCGGGCCTGGACGCGGAGAACTACATCCTGGGGGTGGCGGGATACGATGACACCATACGCAAAGCCCGCGAGCTGATCCGCGGAGCGGAGCGCGAGGTAGTGGTGTCGGCGTGGGGCAGCGACTGCGTCCCGCTCCAGGACGAGCTGCGCGCGGCGGAGCAGGCGGGGCGGACTGTGATTCTGTTTTGCCACTCCAAGGTGCCGTTTAGGGTGGGCGCGATCTATGAGTACGGCCTGGCCGAGGAGATCATCAGGCAGAAGTGGCCTGCTAGGCGGATCATGGTCGCCGCCGATTGCCGGACGGCTCTGATCGGCGACATAAGGCCCGACGCCGACCTGGGCATAGTCACATCGAACCCCATGATTGTGCAGATGGCCGTGGAGCACGTGATCTTGGACATCCTACACCTCGCCCAGTTAAAGAAGGGTATCGGCGACTTGGCGGAACGGATCAAGACCGGTGAGGACTACCGCAGGGTCATCGAGGAAGAGCACGGTCGCCTAGGCCTGGGAGGGCAGCCATTGCCCACGCCGATTCCGGTGGCCATTCCAGCAGGGCGATAGCGATGCCAGTCTCGCGGATCAGAACGAGAGTAGTCGGTTTTCGCGACACACAGGGCTGGTGTCGCTAGTGGAGCCGACAGGTTGTGCATACGCAGCCAGACGGGCTTGCACGACTGGTGTCGGCTCCCACACGCATGCGTTGGCAGCTAGTCTTCTCCGTACCGACCGTAGTCCGCCACGGCCTGGTACATTGCCACGATATTCTCGGGCGGTACGTCAGGCTGTATGTTGTGGACCTGGCAGAAAACGAAACCCCCTCCGGGAGACAGCTGGGCTACTCTCGTGGCTACCTCGTTTCGGACATCGTCTGCGGAGCCATATGGCAACACCTGCTGTGTGTCGCAGCCGCCGCCCCAGAAGACTATCTCATCGCCAAACCGCTGCTTGAGTTGGGCGGGGTCCATTCCTTTCGCCGATACCTGTACGGGGTTCATGATATCCACCCCGATTTCTATCAGATCTGGTATCAGGGGGGCTATAGCCCCACAGCTATGCAGGAAGAGGGCTGCATCGGTCCTGCTCTTTATGTGCGACCATACCCTGCTTTGGACTGGCTTAACGAGCCTACGGTATGTGTCGGGCGACATCATAAGGCTCTCCTCGGTGCCGAGATCGTCGATAACGACGGCAACCTGTACATACTCACCCACAGCATCCAGGTAATTGTCCCAGAGGGCGATATGTACGTCTGCTATCTGCTCCATCAGGGCTGACGCAAATGAGGGATTGAGCATGAGATCCACAAGGAAATTCTCAAGCCCTCGGAGGATCCAGGCCTGCTCAAACACGCCCGACCCCACGGGGTCAGCGACCAACCCGTACTGGGTATTCTCGTACAGGTCTCTGGCTCTGTCAGCGAGCCCTCGGAATCGACCGGGATCATCAGGCTCCGGCCACTTGTATGACCTGAGACCCTGCATTGACGCGTCTTGTAAGGGAGAGCTTGATATATCGTAGTAGTAGCTCGACGGCGGATTGTACCATTCGACGCCCCAGTCGTCAATCACTCGGTCCGCCGAACCCGTCTCGTATCGCTTGTCGGCAGGGCCCGGTCTGACGTAGCGGGTATCCACTCCGAACAGCTGCAGAACTGACTCGTCCGGTGCGACGTGAAACTGCCTGAAACATGTAGGCGGTACATCGATCTTCAGGTGCCTCACAAGGCTTTTGTATGCTTCCAGTTCTATCGTAGTAGCCAGGCCACCCAGATCTACGGGTACCCGGTCGGGTTCTTCATGTGAAAGAGCCGCGGCGAGCCTTTCGCGCGAGTTCATCAAAGCAAACCTCCTCTATTACGACACCGGTCCAGTAGACCCACGAGTTACCAGGTGACACTGGACGGTGGACCTGGATTTGATCGGGGTGCCCTCCGCCTCCGTTGCGTCAATCAGGAGTATGGCAGCCTCGTACCCCAGACGGTGAATAGGAACCGAGACTGTGGTGAGCGGAGGATTCGCGTGAGCAGAGAAATGAATGTCGTCGAAGCCGACAATCGATACATCATCAGGGATGCGCAGTCCTCTGGCCTGTACGGCTCGCATTGCTCCTATGGCCAGCATGTCATTCCAGCAGACGACCCCTGTTATGCCGGAGTCTACATCCAGAAGCCAGTTCATCGCGGAGTATCCGCCCTCGATGCTGACGGGGAACCCGGTGGCAACTAGAGGTTCGCGCATCTTGTGTTTTGCAAGGACTTTTCTGCAACCCTCCTCGCGCAACCAGGCGGCTCTGCTCCGTATAGGCCCACCTATATAGCCGATGGACCTGTGGCCTAAGGCTACAAGGTGTTCTGCCGCCAGATGCACGGCTTCAGCATCAATGGAGGTCGTAAGCACCCGTGGATCCGGATGAAAGCGGTTTATCAGCACCATGCCTACACTGTCGGCCACGCGAGAGACTTGATCGTCCTGAAGCCTGGAACTGGACATGACCAGACCGTCCACCATGTGCCCAAGGAGTAGGTCCACCGACCGAATCTCAGTGTCAGGATTCTCATCAGTGTTGCATAGCAGCAGGCTGTAGTTTCTCTCCTCTGCCGCAGTCTGGACACCGCGAACCAATCCCGCGAAGAAGTAGTTCTCGATATCGGAGATGAGAAGCCCCAGTGTCTTGCTTCTTCCGGTAACCAGCGCTCTCGCAGGCGCGTTCGGGCGATAGCCAAGGGCTCGCGCTGCTTCCAGCACTGATTCGCGAGTAGACTCCTTAACTGCCGGGTCGCGATTCATCACGCGAGATACGGTTTTGACCGAAACCCCGGCTTTCGCCGCCACCTGTCGCATTGTCGGCGGCTTACTGCGGTTGGCTGATCCGCTACGAGATCCGGCTGGTGTCTGACCTGCATTTCGCGCCACTTCGCTACCCCTCCGAAGCTACCAATTGACGTACGAGCCCGGCGGCTACCACGAGTTCGCTTATGGCTACGCTCTCGCGGCAGGAATGAACCTGTTCAAAACCTACCCCGAGGCATACGCTTTCTATTCCATGCGAATTGAACATATTCGCGTCGCTTCCTCCCATGGAGCTCTCAAAGACAGTTGACCTGCCCAGTCGCGACAGGGCGCTTTGGACCCGCAGCGCTACTTGCGAATCGCTGTCAATACTATAGCTGGGATAGTGTATCGAGATGGATACTTCAGCCGACCCGCCATGCGCTGCCGCTGTCTTTCGAAAGCACTCTGCAAGCTCCTCTGCAAGACGCAGCGCTCGTGGGTGATCCAGGCTACGCACCTCTCCACTCAGGTCGACATGCTCACACACGATGTTTGTCGCGTGTCCGCCTTTCACAACCCCCATGTTTGCAGTGGTATGATCATCCACTTTTCCAAACGGGATCCGCATCAGTGAATCGGCAGCTATCTGTAGTGCGCTTATACCCTCCTCGGGATTGATGCCGGCATGAGCCGCACGGCCATGGATGGCGACTTCGAGGCCTATGTGAGTGGGGCTTCGCAACACAACCGCTCCCACAGGCCTGGCGGCATCCAGCACATACCCCATCTTGGACCTTACAGCAGAGTAGTCCATATACTTTGCACCGGCCAGTCCATTCTCCTCGCTGACAGTGAATACCACCTCAATGGGGGGTAGATCAACACACTCGGCCAACGCAAGCCGCATACCCGCAAGTATTGCTACCACGCCGACTATGTCGTCTGCGGCCAGTACAGTATCGCCTGAAGAGACGATTCTGTCCTCCAGAACAACAGGCTGTATGCCACAGCCGGGCGCCACACGGTCCAGATGCGCACAGAGCAGGATGGGCTCTCCGCCCATCTGTCCCGGCAGTCGGCCTATGACGTTTCCCGTCTCTCCGCCAAAACGCCTCCCAGCATCATCCCTTACAACCTCGAGTCCCAAGTCCTCCAGCTTGGCGGCAACGACATTCGACAGCTCTCCTTCGCGGCCGGATTCAGCATCGATCCGGGCCAGCGCGCAGAACTCGTCAACCATCTCTGCGGCCAGGCTGTTTCCATTAGTATACTTCTCGTTCAAGAACATTCACCCTTCCGCAGATTACGGCCTGCAGATGACTATGTCCGATGTGTAGCGATTCAGCTTGGCCTCATCCACTTGATAGTCAGTGTTGGCGTCCAGGAACCCGTTCGCATGGGCAATGCTGGGAGTCACAATGTCCTCCACAAGAAAGCGGTCACTTGTTTCGATGTCTGCTGCGTACACGAAGTTCTCCAGGGTGGAAATAGCCAGCTTGAAGCGTTGTCCGATTCCCGTCTCGATCATGCCGCCGGCCCAGCAACCGATGCCTGCCGAGCGGCACACGTTGTGGATGCGGATGGAGTTGAGAATGCCGCCCACTCTGCCGTACTTGACATTAACGATGCGGCAACTGCCCAGGTGAACAGCTTTGCGTGCATCCTCCACCGAGTGAATGCTCTCGTCCAGACATATCGGCGTCTTGATTCGCGATTGGAGCTGAGAATGGTCTACGATGTCATCCTCAGACAGGGGTTGCTCTATCATGAGCAGGTTGTACTGATCCAGCCCGGACAGGAGTTCGACGTCATCCAGGGTGTATGAGGAGTTGGCGTCCACCATCAGAGTAATATCGGGAAACCGAGATCTTACAGTCTCCACTGTTTCAAGGTCCTTGCCGGGTTCGATTTTTACCTTGATTCTTCTGTAGCCCTCATCCAGGTAACTCTGGATCTTGGACAGCAAATCATCCGCCGTCGGCTGAATTCCTATGCTGACTCCGATATCTACACGCGGATTCGTACCACCCACGAGCTTCCACAGAGGAATCTCCCGGGTCTTCGACTCCAAATCCCAGAGAGCTGTCTCTATAGTGGCTTTCGCGTGGTTGTGTCCTTTGATCGAATCTACCATCTTGAGGTACTCGGCCGGCCCGCTCAGTTCGCGGCCGAGCACGGACGGGGCTATGAACTCAGCGATCATGGCTTTCATCGTGGATATACACTCGTAGCTGTATACAGGGGCATAGAACGGGCAGGCCTCGCCGTACGCAACCGCGCCATCGCTGTAGATCTTGGCGATAATCGAGTGTTGCTCCGTGATAGCTCCGAAGCTGGTGCGGAAAGTCTGATTCAGTGGTATCGCTGTGTGGATGATGTCTATTCGATCTAGCTTCATTATCTCGTTGCCTCCTTACCGGGACATTGCGACATTGGGCCATCTAGGCCTTCACATTTGGTCTACATGAGTGCGTTCGGTCAACCGGCGAGTCCCAGCAGACGCGGCACCACGAGCACGAAGTTCTCGGAGAACGCCACTACCGCCAATGCGGCTATCAGGCATAGTACGAAAGGCCATATTTCGCGCATCACATTCTCGATACTCTCGCGGCCCACGGCACATGCCACGAATAGCACGCCGCCGACGGGAGGAGTGATCAACCCGATGTTCAGGGCGATTACCATTACCGCCCCGAAATGCAGAGGATTCACCCCGAGCCTTACGGCGACCGGCGTCAGTATCGGGGCCAGGATGATGATGGCGGCGGTAAGGTCCATGAAGCACCCCACGATTAGAAGGAATATGCACGAGTACACCATGAAGAGAGACCTGCTCGTCGAGATTCCCATGAGAAAACTCGCGAGTGCGGCCGGAATCTGCTCAGCCGCCAATACCCAGCTCAGCACGCCTCCCATAGACACCAGAAGGAGTGAAACTCCGGTGGTGTAGACAGTCCTCTTGAGCACGTCCCACAGCACCTTTGGGTTGAGAGTCTTGAAGGCAAGTCCGCCCACAAGAAGGGCGTAGCCCACTGCCACTGCCGCGGCCTCTGTCGGCGTGAAGATTCCGCCCAGGATGCCTCCGATGATGATCACGGGCATTACCAGAGCCAGGATTCCTTCGCGCACGGCTTCTTTCAGCCTTGTCCAGGAGAAGTTGCCTGCATACGCTTGATACCCGCGACGAGCTGAGATCATGTGGTTGACTACCATCATCAGCGCTGTCATCAAGAGACCCGGGAGTATCCCCGATGCGAACAGCCCAGCAACGGACACCCCAACGGCGGATCCGAATACCACCATGGGTATGCTTGGAGGTATTGTCGGTCCGACCACAGAAGTTGCCGCTGTGATTGCGGTGGCATAGGGTTTCGAGTACCCCGAATCAGTCATGGCCGGGA
>ENA-UOOH01000705-UOOH01000705.1-fermentation-metagenome-genome-assembly--contig:-NODE-705-length-36311-cov-16.869484_pt1 | contig 36311 bp, 25 predicted proteins | sample MGYA00245778_ERZ724025 | MGnify/ENA primary metagenome ERZ724025 (study PRJEB28704, sample SAMN03018313) | fermentation metagenome | biome: anthropogenic terrestrial biome; feature: soil; material...
TTCCATAGCCGTTGATGCCGGTGGATGGTTACTGGCTTGTAGCCTCTTTCTCCAAATATCCCAGCTTCGCTGCCGGCGCACGTGTTTTATCGCCTTCATGGGCGCGATCCATCAATGAATGTTCAGAAAATCGCGCTGGAGTACGGATTTGAGGATGCGAATTATTTCGCCCGCGTCTTTCGCCGGAAACACGAGCAGGCGCCTACCGCTTACCGCCGGAGCCAAACATCGGACCCCCTCCCGTCCCGCCGACTCCGTAATCCTCAAAAACGGATTTCGGTATCCAGTTCAAGCTCGGAGCCGATGCCGTCGAGCGGGTCCACTTTGACGAAGCGCTTCCCTGCCGTGTCATAGCGGAAAGGCACGTTCGCGGCGGGCCTCCCCTGCCCCTGCAGGCGAAGCACGCCGGGTTCCAGTGTCACGGTGAGATTCCGATAGATGAAATCCTGCAAAACCGCCTGGATAAAAGAGAGACTGCCGTTGTTCAGGAGTTCCCGTGGAGCGCCCGCGTTGAATTTCTCCAGTCCCCGCAGCCGGAGCAAACCGTCATACCCCGTCAGCCGTGCGCCGTGAAAATTGATGTTCCGTTTCCGGTACTCCACGGGCAGAGAACCACCCGCTTTTCCCTGTCCGCCCGCGTCGGGCAGGCCGATCCGGGCAAGCAACTGCGGCAAACTGATGTCGGCCGCCTGAAACGGAAGCCGTATGGCCTCCGCCGACGGATTGACCGTCACCGGCGCGGCGGTGGAAATCCGCCCGCCGAAGCTGTCGAACGCAGCGTGCTCAACCCGGAAACGCTCCGGGTCAATGGAGTGAAACGTCAGGTCGCCGCGGCTCAATTCGCATCCGCCGATGATCATACTGCCGAAAGTCAGGCGCTGATGGGGAGCGGTCTGGTTTTTCCCGAGGTCGGTAATTTCCAGCTCGCCCTTGACCGCGTCCATCGCCCAATGCTCGCTGAAAACGGCAATATTTTTCAGGTTCGCATGAAGTTTCTGTCGAATCCCGGACGGCGCGACGGTACATTCGCCGCTCAGGGCGCCGTCGCCGGAAACCTGAAGCCCCTTCCATGCCGGATTCAACATCCCCGGATCGACCGGATCGGGAAGTGAAAACCCCGGAATCTGATAAGCCACCGTCAGCTGCGGCACCATTCCAACCCGGACGACGGAGCCGGAAACGGTCGCCACCGCCTTATTCAACACCGCCAGCGGCAAAGTCCCCTTGAACCGCCATCCATCCCGGTCCAGCGCCGAAGCCGCCGTCAACGCGCCAAGATGGCGTCCGTTGCTCATAAGCCTGGCGACATTCAACTGCCCGTCGCCCGGCAGGTGCTGTTGGAGCGAAACTTTCTGCAACTGGAACGCCCCCACGGTCAGCTCGGCATTGCGGACGGTCAGATGGCCGAACGACAGATTGAACACAGGAAAAAGCGCCACCACCTGTTCCGAGTTCCATTCCAGATTCTGGAACTGGATGCCGCTCAACAGCCGATCCGTCTCCCACCCCTGCCGGACCGTATTGTAACGGGCGGAATAACTGCCGGACACGCCGCCGGAACGGAATTTGCCGCTTTTGCTTTCGGCATTGCCCTCGGCGGCATTCAGGCGCAGGGCAAGTTCACGGGGCGAAAAATCAGCCATCAACCCTATCCGGTCCAGTTTGCCGCTCAACAATTCGTTGAGATACCATAATTCGACGGTTTCCAGCGAGCCCTGCAGGGCGGTTTTGTCTCCTTTGCAAATGCCGCTGATCCGGATCTGCCCGTCGGGTGAGAAAAATTTATGATCTTCCGTCACGGCGGAAAATTTGCTGAATTTGACGGAAGCCTCCACTTTGTCCTGCTTAAGCGCTGCCGTTCCCTGCGGGTTTTCCAGCGTAAAAATACCGCAGGACAAACTTTCCGAGCCGCCGCTTCCGGCGGCGGAACGCAGACGGCCGGACGCATCCAGCAGAACTTCCGTGTCCACGGCAAGATTTTTACCGATCAACGCTTCACCGGCCAACGGCAAGTTGAATTCGGAAGCCGCCACCCGGCCCTTGAAAAAACGCTCCCCTTTTCCGCCCGGCAGGAAAGAACGGACCTCCCCGGCCAGCGCCAGGTTGGCTGCGCCATAATCCTGAAACGCCACTTCCGCAAATTGACACTTGACCGTACCCTGCAATTGCTCCCGGTTCAGCGTCAGCGCGGCGGTTCCGCTCACCCCTGCCATCTGAAACCCGTCGCCCGCGCCCTGCTCCGCGCCGAAATCGCCGCGAAGTTCCAGCTTGCCGGTTTCTCCGGTGAAATTCGCATGCAGGTTCAACGTCACTCCCGAAAACGAATGCCGGACAGAAGGCGAAATGGACAGCGCATATTCATTTTTCAACGACAAGCTGAATCCGCCGGAGTTCAACCCGCTGCCGCTGCCGTTCCATTCGTATTGGACGCCGCCGAGCTTGATCAGCCGGTCGTGGATATTCAGCACCATTTCCGCCGGGTCTTTCCCGGACTCCGACCAGGCGGTCCAGAACCCGCTGGACGGCGTGTAAGTGCCGCGAAACGCATGGCTGATATTCTCCGCTTCCAGCAGTTTCACGCCGGGCACTTGACCGTCAAGCCATTCCAGTTGACCCGCGAACTCAACCGCGGTGGAAGAATGGTCCGGCCAGTCGGCGGTAAACTTTTTCACTTTAACCCTGAACGGAGCCTCCACCAACACCCCGGCGGTCTCCACAGATGCTTTACCGCCGGGCTCCCGGCTGTAAGACACCCGGGTATTTTCACCGCTTCGCAAACGAACTCCGCCATTCGAAATTTCCGCGTTCCGCAGATCGGCGGTCAAATGCGCCCCGCCAATGCCGCCGCCGCGATACAGGACAAACCAGCCTTTAAGTTTCGCATCGCCCTCGGTCGTGATGGGAGCGGAAAACGCGGGAAAACCCAATTCACGCATGGCGTTCAGCAGGACCGGCAGCGAATAATGTCCGCTCAGGGAAACCCGGATTTGTTCCGGATTTTCCTCGGCGCAGACAACCCGGAGCCGGAACGGACGGTTCCGTTCCGCGGATTCCAGAGCCACGTCAAAAGAACTCCAGTCGGCGGAGTAAAATTTCGCCTGCAACTGAACGACCGGCCCCCCGGAAAGACTGCAACGGTCGATCTCCAGTTCCGTCACCGCCAAATCGTTGAAATAAGGCTGGAAACGGGCGAAAAAATCCTGCAACCGGACACCATTCAAAAGCACGGAACGGTCGACATCAAGGCGGCAGTCCAGTTTTACCCCATCCAGGACGACGGCATGGGGCGCGGTACGGCCGGGACGGAATTTAAGCACGGCCCGGTCAACCGGGATGCCGCCGAATTCCAGTTTCTCAAGCCGGGCGCTGAAAAGCCCCGCACCGGTCAACCGGTCCGCCAGCGACTCCGGCAGACGTTTCCGGTAAAAATCCGGCATGACCAGCATGACCGTCAATAAATACGCCGTGAACAGCAAGATGGTAACGACGGCGACGGCCGCAAGGATTTTTCCGCGTGTTTTCATCATAGCGCCGGAATCGGACAGACTCCTTTTCGTTGATATTCCACCGTTCGCACCGGCTGGGATTTATAATACAGGCAATGGCCCTGCAAGCGGAAGTTCCCGGCGGCGAAATCCTCCACGATCCGTGGATAAATCACCAGATCACCGTGAAACTTCAACCGTTCCTGGTGCGCCTTGGCCAACGCTTCAAGCCGGTCCCCCCAGCCGCCTGCCGGTTTCCGGGGCGGGCGGGCGGCGGCTACGGCGCGCAGTTCGTCCAGGGTCATGCCGTCGAGTTCGACCGGCACCGGCTCGGATATCCCGAGGATGGGACCGCTGTCGATGTCCGCTTCGGACTTGAACGGCATCGCCACGATGACGCTGCTCCGCAAATAAGGAAGCCCTTCCAAAATGGCTTTTTCCACCGGAACGGTATGAAGCCCGACCAGGAGGCGGCGCCCGTCTGCTTCACAAGTCAAATCCCCGGGATGGATATTCAAACAGGGAAAATCGGAGGTGAGGTTGGTCAGCGAAACGAATCCCGCCAGAATGCCGAAATCAACGTTGAACGGAGCCAGTTTCCGGCGAAGCGATTCCGTCCAGAGGTCGCGGACCTCGCGCCCGCGCTCCGTGGACAGGGCAATGGAACTCAACCCATGTGCGGCATAAAAAGCCCGGATGTCTTCTTCGATTAACGGAATATCGAAACGCCGCGCCAGTTCTCCGGCGCGGCTGCTTTGCGGATAATCGGTGACCAGCGCCACCGGGCGCCAGTTCTCCGGCGGCGCGGACAGGAGCGCTTCGGCATTGTTGCCGCTGCCGCTCATGAAAATCGCGGCACGCACGCCATGACGGTTGAAGAATATCTCAAAATCCATGTATTTTTCCTTAAACTAAATAACGGAAACGTTGAAAAATAGCATTGCAGAGGCGCTTTGTCAATGCCGGGCAACGATTTTACATGGTGGATTGCGCGTCCACATCAATATAAACATCCACATTATTCGGGCGCTGGCCGTGAAGCACGAGCTGCCGGAGGTGTTCGCGCAACTGCCGCAGCCGGTGCCCGCGAATCAGAATCTGATAACGGTACTTGCCTTTGATGCGTTCGATGGGCGCCGGGGCCGGTTCGGTCATCAGCATGTCCGGGTGTTCCAGCGGACGCAAAGCGTCATGAAACTGCAGGGCGCACTGGGCGGCGTCTTCCAGGCTTTCGCTGCGGAAATGCACCGCGATCAAGTGTCCCTCCGGCGGATACTTCAACACCGTGCGCACCTCCATGTCGTATTCATAGAAACTGGTGAAGTCGTAGTTCACCGCGAACTTGATCGCATCGTGTTCCGGATTGAACGACTGGACAATGACTTCGCCGGGAACTTCGCCGCGCCCGGCGCGCCCCGCCACCTGGGTGATCAGTTGAAAGGTTTTCTCGCCCGCGCGGAAGTCGGGAATGAACAGCCCCTGGTCGGCGTTCAGAATCCCGACCAGGGTGACGTTCGGGAAATGCAACCCCTTGGCGATCATCTGCGTGCCGATCAGGATATCGATTTCGCCGCGCTTGAAACGGTCGAGGACTTCGTCGTAATCGCTGGACTTGCGCATGGTGTCGGAGTCCATGCGGACGATCCGGGCGTCGCGGAAAAGCGCCCGCGCCGTCGCCTCCACCCGCTCCGTACCCACGCCCGAATAACGGATTTCCGGCGCGGCGCATTTGGGGCAGACTTCATGGGCGGGAATGACGTTGCCGCACAAATGACAGGACAATATCTGTTTTTTACGGTGATAGGTATACGCAATCGAGCAATCGTTGCATTCGGCGATATAGCCGCACATTTCGCACATCATCTGGCGGGCATAGCCGCGGCGGTTCATGAACAGAATGGTCTGTTCGCCCAGCGACAACCGCAGATTGACGGCGTTGACCAGCATCTTGGACAACAGGCTGGATTTGCCTTCGTCGCGGGTGCCGATCCGGTTGTCGATCACGGTCATGACCGGCATGACGCAGTTTTCGGCGCGCTGTTTCAGCTCGGCAAGAGCGTATTTGCCGTTCAGCGCGTTGGTATAGGATTCGAACGACGGCGTGGCGGAACCGAGAATAACCACCGCTTTTTCCATCAGCCCCCGCATGACGGCCACATCACGGGCATGATAGCGCGGCGCTTCGTCCTGTTTGTAGGAACTTTCGTGTTCCTCGTCCACAATAATCAGACCGAGGTTGCGGAACGGCGCAAAGAGCGCGGAGCGCGCCCCGACCACGATTTTCACCAGGCCGTCATTGACCTTGCTCCATTCGTCGAAGCGCTCCCCTTCGGTCAACGCGCTGTGAAGCACACTGACCAGATTGCCGAAGCGCGCCCGGAAACGGCGCACCGTCTGCGGCGTCAGGGAGATTTCCGGCACCAGCACAATCGCTTCCTTGCCTTGTTCGATCGCCCGGGCAATCGCCTGCAGGTAGACTTCCGTCTTGCCGCTGCCGGTCACGCCGAACAGCAGCAGCGTATGCGGCCCCTCTCCGGAATCCGTCATCCGCCGGATGAGGTCCAGCGCCGCCCGCTGCTCGGAGGTGGGCTCAAGCGCGGCGGACGGCAGGATTTCCACCTCGCCGAACGGATCGCGGCGGTGGATTTTCTTTTCCACCGCCAACAGGTTTTCCTTGACCATTGAATTCAAAATCGCGTCCGAGCCGCCCTCCGACAGCGCCAGCAGGGCGTCGGCGGTCAATTCCTTGTTCAAAAGCAGGGTTTTCAGAATGGCGACCCGCACGGCATAACGTTTTTTCTCGCCGCGCTCCATGATATATTGCTCGGCGGCCGCCACGTCGGTCAGCGAAAAGAATTTGATGGTCCGGTGCTGCACCTTCCCGCTGCGGACAGCCCGCGGCAACAGCGTTCGAATCGCCTGTTCGCGGCTGCAACAGTAATAGTCGGCCATCCAGCGGCCGAGCTTGACCAGCGGTTCAGGGATATAGGAATGGCGGCCGCAGATCGAATCGATATCCTTGCGGTCCGGGAAGCCGGAATCGCGGTCTTCCCCGATCAACAGGACATAACCGCGACGCAGGGATCTGCCGAACGGCACCACGACCTGCGTCCCCACCCGGATATCATCCGCCAGATGCGAGGGGATATTATAATCGAATCCTTTGTCCAGCGATAAATCAATAATGACACGGGCAAACATCAAAGGACCTCGGCTTATTCAAAAGCCAGTTCATCTTCGGCGGCTTTGATTTTCTGTTGAATTTCAGTGGAATCGACGGGCTCCCCGTTCAGGCGGAGCGCTTTTTTCCAGAACCGCACCGCGCGGTCATAATAGCGCAGGCTGTTGTAGATATCCCCGGCATGATCGGCTACGGTGGGGTCAAGCGCGTCGCCGGCGGCTTCGATCGATTTTTCAATATAATACCGCGCCCCTTTCAGGTCGCCGCGACGGTAAAGAACCCAGGCCATACTGTCGAGAATCGCCATGTTGCCGGGGTCCAGCGCCAACGCATGGCGAATCAATTTTTCGGCGTCTTCCAGTTCGATGCCGAGGTCGGCGTAGGTGTAGCCGACGGCATTGGCGTTCTCCGCCGATTCCACCCCGAATTTCTCCCGGATGAGGTCGGCGTATTTCCGCACAAGCTCAGGGTTCCGGCTTTTTTCGGCGATGCCCAGATACATGAAATAGAACCCGGAGGTGGGTTTAAAATTCTTTGCCTGTTCCGCTTTCGCCAACAGGCCGAGCGCTTCGGAGTATTCGCCCAGATTCGTATAGGACGACACCAGCATCTGCAATGCCGAATAATGATCGAAATTCTTCAGGTACTCGACGGCCTCCCGGTAATGCTGTCCATAATAATAGGCCAACCCGAGCATGTAACGGAAATAAGGGTCGCGCGGATGTTTTTTGCTGATCGCTTCGAGCTCGACAATCGCGCTTTGGATATCGCCGGAACGGAGGAGCGTTTCGGCATAGGCATTCTGGTAATTCTGGATCTCCGGGAAACGGCGCGCCAGGTCACGGCGCACCTGCAACGCGCCCGCGGTATCTCCGCTGATGAACAGAAAATCGCCAAGGCGCTCCTGCAAGACCTGATTGTTCGGCATTTTCAGCAGTTGATAATTGATCAGTTTGATGGCCTGCCGGTAAGCCCCCAGCAACCGGTAAAGTTCCACCGTCTGAAGCACGCCGGGCAATTCGGCCGGCGCGCCGAAATCCTTTTCGGCCAGTTGAAGCAACTGTTCCTGCTGCAGGCGGTATTGCCCGCGCCGGGTTTCATCCAGATCGGAGCTCTCCAGCGCTACCGCATAAAACCGGGCCACCGCCTGGAGAAATTGCATGTCGTTCCGGAATTCGCCTACCCGGATCAGTCGTTCAATAATCTTTTCGGCATCGGTATAACGTTTTTCCCGCCCCATCATGTCAATGGTGATTTCGGCAAGTTTCGCCAGTACCGTCCGGTTTTGCGGCGAAAGCGCCGCCGGGTCTTCCACCGTGCCGACGGCCGCCTGCCCCATATCGGCCAGTTCGCCCGGCGGGAGATTGTTCCTGGTAAACAGGAGTACCGCCAGGTTCAGTTTCAGGGCACGGGGGTTGGCACGGGCAAGTTCGACCAGTCGGGGTTCGACTTTTTTCAGGGTTTCCGGCGCCGAGCTTTTTTTCAGCAGCAGCAGAAGCGGCATTTCGGCGTCCGGGTCGTATTTCAGAACATTGAGCAGAAGTTCGGCGGCATGTCCGTCGTCTTTTTCCTGCAACGCCATGAGATAATCGACCATCGAGCCGATTTTGCCGGAATCGATATCCAGCGGTTCAATGGAAGGACTCCCGGACGGCACGGCATCGCTGCCGACCTCATTTTTCCCCGCCGCAGCGAGTCCGATCCCCATACTCAACAGGATTGCCAATATTCTCATGACGCCAATGCTCCCAGAAAAATAAACCCTCCGTGTTTCGTTGCACAAAACAGGAGGGTCGCAAAATATACCGCGCAAGAATTACTTCTTCTTGTGACGCATCGCCTTCAGCTGTTTCCGGCGTTTATGCTTTGCGATCTTTTTGCGACGTTTCTTTTTCAGATTTCCCATTTTTCTGCCTTTTCCTTAACCTATATTTATTTTGGAATATTTCAAACTTCCATACGAAAGACATAATGTAACCCTACTTCCCGAAAATTTCTCTGTCAATCGTAAAAAAAAAACGATTTTTTCTCAAAACCGTGTTTTTTCGCTGTTTTCCAGCGGATTTTCAGTCGATTTCCACCTTTCGGACGAATTTTTCCAGCCAAAACGGGCCGGATCGAAACGCTCCGCCGGAAAAAACGCCGCAAAATCGCCGCTTTCCTCATCGGCTTTGTTCATTTTCAAAACCGGCAACAAAATACAAAAATATTTTGTATAGAGGTATTGACAAAGCAAAAGAGATCATGTATTATAGTTATATAAAATGGTTTTGTATGACACTTTCGTACAGGGAAAAATGATGGCGGCCAAAAGCAATCTGAAGCAAATCGCAGAAAAATCCGGCGTTTCGGTCGCCACCGTATCGCAGATTCTGAACAACCGCAGCCAGAACTACAGTTCGGAGGAAACCAAGCACCGGGTACGCCGGGTGGCCAAAGAACTGGGCTATCAGCCCAATTTCGGGTACAAACTGATGCAGGGGCAGAAAACCCAGACGGTGGCGATCCTGAATTCCATGCCGGAAATGAAGTTTGAAGAATACGTGCTGAAGCTGATCATGCTCCTGATCGTCAAGTTCGACCGACTCGGTTATTCCGCCTACTGCAACACGTTTACCGAGGACCCGGCGAAAAACCTGGAAACGGTCCGGACCCTGATCAACCGCGGCGTCGAACACTTCGTCTTCCTCGGCTGTCCTTTCGGCCATGCGGAAATCACGGCGGAACTGGAAAAACGCGACCTGCCGGTAATCGCCAGTACCGATTCGTTCAAACGTTATATCAAGAAAGATTCCCTGGGCGGAGCACATGCCCTGTTTTCCCACCATATCAAGCAGGTCGGCGAAAATTTCAAGCTGATCTGCCAGAAAAAAGAGATCACCAAAACAAACGACCGGATCTCCGCCCTGCTGAAGATCTTTCCGCAATTCACCGAAAAAGAGATGATCGGACGATTTGTTTTCCTGTCGGACGATATCGACTTCGATGTCGCCGATTATACGCAGGAAGCCTATGCCGTGGCCGGAAAAGCAACTGCGAAACTGCTGGAGGCCCATCCGGACATCAAAGCCATTTTCTATATCAACGACACGCTTGCGGTCGGCGGCGGCCGCTATATTCTCGGCTCCGGCAAGGAAGAATTCCGGAAAATCCTGCTGACCGGCTTCAATAACAACGAAAATATCCTCCGGAATTTCCCCCTCCCGATCTCCTCGGTGTCGTTCGACATGCTGGAGCTCTCCGAGTTGCTGATCCAAAACGTACTGCACCACAAACCATGCCGTCTGGAAATGCCTCCGACGTTACATATCCGGGAAACCTGTGAACAGCAGGTATTTCCACAATGGACCGAACGTACCGTAAAAATCAAACCTCAATCTTAACATTAAGGAGGAGATATCATGAAGCACCTTTTTACACTCATAGAGCTTCTGGTCGTGATAGCAATCATCGCCATACTGGCGGCCATGCTGCTGCCGGCGCTGAACAGCGCGAGGGACCGGGCGCACCTTGCGGTCTGCAAGGGGAACCTGAAGCAGCTTTCGCTCGGCGCCAACATGTACGCCGGAGATTATGATTCCATGCTGCCGGACGGCTCGGGGGAACCGACCTGCGCCGGACTCTACAGCTACATAAACCGGAATGACAAATGGGTCGGGCTCGGCAAGACGCGCCTCTACGAATACGGAGCGAACAACGACGCGTCCATCTCCAGCCGGGCGAAAAAACCTGAAATCTACTATTGTCCGGGCGGCGAACGGACTCAAAAATGGGCCACCGTCCCCTATTCATGGGGAAAAAACAACGACAATATCTTCAGCACCTACGGCTATGTCGATCCTTACCGGCACCAGAAACTGTACAACTACTATATCGGGACCAACAATACGCCGACCCGGACGATACGCGACAAAGTGAAGAACAGCGGCAAACTGGAAGACGCGGTCATCGTGAACGCCGTACTGGCTTTCGACAACGTCGACCAGAGCGCCGAATCCACCCTGAACGCTCACAACGGCCAGGTAAACCTCGGCTACGTCACCGGCACCGTGCTGACCGCTCAATACAAAATAAGCATGAATGTCATCGGCTCCCGAAACAGTATCGCATGTGCCGTCTACGGATACTGGTTCGGGGCCAGCCCGCAATTGTGATATCACCATTAAATTCAAAGGATAGAACTGATGAAAAAAATACTCCCGGTCTTATTATTGTTCAGCCTGGCCGCCTTCGCCCGCGCCGAAACGGCAACGCGGGTCAGCCAATGGGGCTTCAATGCCGAAAACGCCACCAAATGCCTGCAGGACGCCATTGATTCCGGCACGAAAAAACTGCTGGTGGACAATACCGGCAGCGACTGGATCGTCAACCAGATTGAATTGCGCTCCGATCTGGAATTGATTTTCGCCGACGGCGTGGTGGTACGGGCCCTGCCGGGCGCGTTCAAAAATCAGGGCGACTGCCTTTTCCGGGCCATGGACTGCCGCAATATAACGCTTCGCGGCGAAGGGCACGCGCAACTGATCATGAACAAGGAGGATTACCGGAACCCCGAGCTTTACAAATGGTCCGAATGGCGGCACTTGCTGAGCTTTCGCGGCTGCGAGAACGTCACGGTCAAAAATCTGACGCTCAAATCCAGCGGCGGCGATGGCATCTACATCAGCACCGGCACTCAAATGCCGGGATGCCGCAATGTCGTCATTGATTCGGTCACCTCTCTGGACCATTACCGGCAGGGAATCAGCGTCATCAGCGCGGAAAATCTGCTGGTCAAAAACTGCAAATTCAACAATACCCAGGGCACGCCTCCCGCGGCCGGAATCGATTTCGAACCCAACAAAGCCAATGAATGGGTCATCAACTGTGTAGTCGAAGACAGTGAGTTCAACAATAACGCGGGGGCCGGCATCCTGCTCCACCTGACCCCGCTGACCGCGGCGTCCAAGCCGGTATCCGTGACCATCCGGAACTGCGTCATGGCGGGCAACGGCAACGGTTTCATCCTGACGGCGTCGCACACGACGCCGGTCACCGGCTCGGTCACGCTGGAAAACAGCCGCATGTCCGATTCCAGATCCAGCGATTTCGTGCTCAACGACCAGCAGGGAAACGGATTGAGCGTAACAGTCAGGGACTGCGTCATCGACAACCGTAAATCCGGTTCGAACGCGGTCGTCATCAGCAGCAAACAGATTTCGGATGTCGGCGGCCTGACCTTCGACAATCTCCAGGTCATTCCGAACAATCGTCCGCCGTTTTCATTCCTCGGCCTGTCGGGAGCGGGGCTCAAGGATGTACAGGGAACCGCATTCCTTCAGGATACGGGCGGCAACAAGACGCCGTACAACCTGGCCGGATTCATCGCAGCCAACAAGCCCAATGAAGAATTGAAACGTTTTGCCGTCGAAAAAATCAACCTGAAAGCCCTGAAGCCCATCGGCCCGGATTCGAAAAACGGCTTGCCGAACGCCCGCTTCCGCGGCCGCTTCAAACTGCTGCAATACGCCGAAGCAGGCAAACCGTTGGAAATGAAGTTCAAAACCGGGCAAGTGGGTTCTTCGTCGCGGAATATCGATGTCCAGATCAAAGACTCCAACGGCACGCCGTTCGATAAATTCAAGATCACCGGAGACGAATACACCTATACCCTGAAACCAAACGTCAATGACGTTTTCACGTTCGAGATCGATACCGGCGCCCATACGCTCAGCCTGAACTCCGGCGCGCCCGGCCAGGCGATCCTGGCGGATGCCCGTACCGGCATGTTCGGCGGCGCCAAACACAAGTTCTACTTCATGGTACCGGCGGGCGTAAAAGACATTTCCATCGAAGTCGCGCCGGAGGTCAACGAACCGGTAAGCTCGGCCCTGCTCGATCCATCCGGGAAAGCGGTACTTTCCTACGAGCGCAGCGCTGATATCCGGCACCTGAAATACAGTCGTCCCGATGCGTCGAAAGCTGAAATCTGGTGCCTGTCATTCCCGTGGGCCCGCGAAGATTTCCGTTTCCGGGTCGGCTCGCCGCTGTTGCCGCTGGTCTCGACCGCCCCGGAAAACCTGCTCGTCGCCAAATAATTCCGGTCACTCGGAGAAATAAGGCCTCAGCGCAATATAATTGAGGGCTTGTTTCTCCCCGGCTTTCGCCTCGCGGTCGTGAAATTCAATCCGGCAGGTTTCGGCATCGGCCCGAAACACGATCCGGTGAATGTTGACACGGGCCCGGGATTTATTTGGAACCGCAGGACGGTCATCGATGTACACATAACTCTTCCCGGAATCAATCGTGGCGTTTTCCAATTCGACCGCCAACGGCAGCGCCCTCGGCTCTCCGGCTGTCTTCATCACGTCGTTATAATCCGCCACGGCAAAATTCAGCGTATACCATTTGCCGGGAACAAGCCCTCCGGCTGTCTGACTCAGGCGGTTCGGCCCGGCTCCGCGGGTCATGGTGCAGAAGGTATCGTTGCCGCCCATCCAGCGCCCCTGGCTGAGTTCGCCGTATCCTTTTTTGAAGCCTGTCCCCACGTCCCCGGAAGCAGTCCAATGCTTCAACCCTTCGGTGAAATCGCCGTTGAGCAGCAGTCCGGGATTGTATTTGAACCCGTAAGCGGAGGAGAGCATTTCCCGCCGCCCCTCGACCGCATAATGCCGCAACAGCCGGAACGACCAGCGGTACATCTCCTCGTCCGCATAATAGCTGCCCCAGAATCCGGTGCTCTGCAATCCGTTGAAATCAGGGCTGTTGGCGATGACGTTCAACTGCATGTCCAGATAATATTTATAATCCACTTCCGGCAGGTAGTCCAGCGCCAGGATCGGCAACTGGGTGAAATTGCCGAAAATCATCCCCATGCCTTTCAAGGCTCCCGGAAAAAATTCATCGTATTTGAGGACCGCGTCATTCAACATCCCTTTCAGGTAAGCCGCCGCCGCTTCTTCGCTGTTTTGCGGGTGCGCATAAGCCTCATACCACAGTTTGCCGTAACCCCGCGAGGCATTCAGGGATGTGGAGATGAACCGGCTGTCCAGCCCCGCCAGAGACGGCTTGCCGACAATCCAGGTATAGATCAGCTTCTCCGTATCGCGATGGCCCTGCAGGATCGAGCCCCATTCGTAGAGTTCTTTCCAACGCCCGAACAGAAATTCGTCCAGCGCCACCCCCTCATATTCCGGACGTTTCAAAATATTCGCCAGCCGTTCACCCAATGTCGCCATATCCCCTTTGCTCAGGTTCATCACCCAATGCAGGCCGCGTTGGCGCGATTCATCCAATGCCGCGCCCGGCAGGCGCCCGCCATTATGCGTGGTCACGGCCTGAAGCACATGACGTTTCATGAACGCCCAGTCATACAAGCCGTTGCCATTGATATTGACACGGGAATTGAAACACGGCGGATAATTGACCAGTTCAGGAACCGCCCTTACCGCAACCGGTCCGGAAACGGTCGCGGAGATGCCGTATTCACCGGCTTTCAGGAAACGGAACGCCTCGTCCGCGACCGCCTGTTCCTGAAATTCAACGCCGGCGGCCTGGATAAACACCCAACCGTCACGGGGATTGATGAACGTCCGTTTTTCACCGGCGGCAACCGGTCCGTCCAGTAGCTCCGCCACCAGATTGTTCAACTGCCGGTATTGCGCGCCGGGTTCAAAATGCCGGACAATCCCGATCCGGTCCGACCGCTCGTAAACCGTTTTCCCGGTTCCTTTTTCCACCATTTTCGTCAACAGCCCGTATTCGCCCGGCTTCAGGGGGCCCAACTCCACAGTGACCCGTTTACCGTCAAAAGGCGCCCTGATTTCAGCCCCGTCCCCCACTTGAAAGATACACTCGCAATCCTTCAGGTCCAGTACCGGCTTCCCGGCCCACTCAAATACCAGCCGCTGGCTGTTTTCCGGAATCCGCCGAAGCACACTCAACGGAATCAGTTCTTTGATGCCAAGCCTGTCGAGCAGCGCGTCCTGCCCCCTGCGTCCGGCTTCCGTCAGCGGTTCGAGTTTAAGGTCGGCCGCCTGCAATTCACCGCTCCCGGTGCGGATCTGGATCACAACGCCATAGGTGCCATTCTCCGAATCGATCATATCGAAGGTTTTCTCATGATACTGCCAGTCGGAATTCTCCGGCAACCCGACAATTCCGAGCTCGTCCGCCCAGCCGCTGTTGATGACGGCCACACCGGCCCTCGGTGATTTCAGGTCTTTCGTTTTGAAATAGCCGCTGAGTTTATAACGTTCACCGGGAACCAGAACCAACTGGTTTTGCCGGACCAGCAGCGTTCCCCGCCCTTTCAGCATAACCGCCGGTTTGCCGCCGGGACCTCCGCTCCGGTCATAGGAATACTCCGCGTCCGCCTTTGCCACAGGCGCCCAATGATCGGGAAAATTGCTTTGTTCGGCATTAAGCTGCCCATTCATGAGGACATTGCCGGACCACGCGCCAAGCTGCAGTGCCGCCAACATGGAAATCAGGATTTTTTTCATCATTCAATACATCGTTTTGATGGGGTGCCAGGTATTATTGCGAGCTTCTTCCGCATTCCACGGACTGACATGACCGTCAACAAAGGCCACATTCGCCTTTTGCGCATGACGTAAATGCATGGCCACGGAATTCGCCGCCACGCAACCGATATCAAGATACTGCTGCGCTGCCGTGTGATGGCGTGAATCGCCCAGCAACGGAACAGCGCTCGGCGATTTATCGGTGGTTCCGGTTTCAGTACCGATTGCCGCTATTCCCCCGCAATATTTTTCCACCTTGTAGGAATACCAGGAGCCGCCATGATAATACGGCATCCGCATCAGTCCGTAGGTCGCCTGAAACCAGTAAGGAGCGTCTGAAGCATTTTTCAGTTCCGGAGCCCCCGGGCAATACAACACTTTGTAGTTGTTGCTCGCCACCTCCTGTATATATTTCAACTTCACCAGCAGGTCCGGCCAGAATACGGTCGCCGAACCGCCGTAAGGACGGTTTGGGGCGGTGAAATAATCATTGTAATCATCCGCGTAAAGCCGCTGAAACCGGGCGACCTGCGACAGATTTCCCGTACATTGGATGGCCACCGCCCGGGCTCTTGCCGCATTCAGCGCCGGCAGCAGCATCGCCGCCAATATCGCTATGATAGCGATAACAACCAGCAGCTCTATAAGTGTAAAAACTGAATCCCGATTTTTGGTTCTCATCATCATTCCTCCTTCTTAATCTTAAAATTATTGTTCATGATTTGGTAAATGCGCTCCGGCGGACTACCAGCCGTCCGGGGACTTTTATGATTTTCGGGCAGTAATCTTCTTTTTCCAGGGCAGAGATCAATAATTCCACCCCCCGCCGCACCAGTTCCTCTTTATCATGATTGATCGACGTGACCAGCGGCTCGCCAAACGGCCTGCTTCCATGCTCTTCCATATTGAAGCATCCGACCAGCGGATATTTTCCGGCCGGAATCCCGCGTTCCCGCCAGGCGTCCAGAATACCGAACGCCATGAAGTCGGAGAGACAGAATATGAACGTTTCTTCATCCGGCTCGATATTCATGCCGAATTTATACCCGGCCAGCTGTTCGCTGAAACTCGGGTTCGGGTGTATCTGCTGTTCTTCAATCTGTTCCTCGCTGATTCCGAAATAGACGGCCTGCTGCCTGAAGCTTCCCAGGATGGCACTCCGGGTGCCCTGATTGCAGGTACAGAGCAATAGAAATTTGCGGAACTTCGCCGTATCGATTTTCTCCAGCATCTGACGAATGCCGACGCTCCAGTCCGAAAGCACCTGAATCGCCGGAAAATCAAAAATCGACATGCCGTTGAATATAACGATCGGCCCATTGAAGTTGTAGAGGTTCTTCATGGTCTGTACATCCAGCAGCGCCGCCGAAACAAAAATAGCGTCGAATTCCGGGAATACGCTCCTGCAGCGCTCCTCCGACCTCAGATCATGAAATCCGCTCCGGCTCACTTCGCAATTGTATTTGCCGAATTCGTCCAGAAGCATCCGCTCGTAAAGGTCAAAGGTAATATTGCTTTCCGGCGAAAGCGGCCGCGCGTCCACCAGATCATAAAACCCGATCCGCCAGCATTTCGCCGTTTTCTCCGCCCCTTTGACGAAAGTCCCGCTGCCGTGGCGGCGATACAGCAACCCTTCGTCCACCAGTTGCCCCACCGCCCGGTTCATGGTCGACAGCGGCGCCTGAAACTGAAGCGCCAGTTCACGGGCGGAAGCGATGGGCGCATCCGCTCCGAGCGCGCCGCGCCGGATATAACCGCGCAACTCGCCGGCCAATTCAGCCGCTCTGCTTTTTTTCACCCGGACAATCGTCATAATTCAAAAGTGTTCCATATTTGTTTCTATATCCTATTATAATGTATTTCAACAAAAAAGCAATACTTTTCATGAAAATATTCGAATTTTCATAAACAATTCGACCGCAAAAAACGAAACACTTCCGAAAGACTTTTGATTACCATAACGCAACCGGGTAAAATTTTACAAAACTTTCCGTCTGCGGTAATTGAATTATTTCATGTCCATGTTATATTTCAACATGCTGAAAACGATAAAAGCAATCATCAATAGAATGGAGCGACTTCCAAATGTTTAAAAAAATCTGGTATCCGGAAATGATTCAAAATCATATCCTTTCCCGGAACGGCAAGGAGCCCCTGAACTCTTATTACTACGCGACCAGCTATCCGGATGTATATGCGGCGGCGGAGCGTATCTTCGGTTCATGGGGCAGCGCGATCGAAGCGGCCGGACTTGATTACAGTAAAATCAAGAAATACAAAACCTGGTCCAAGCAGTCCGTTCTGGATGAAATCCGCCGCCTTCACAAAGAGGGCGAACCGATTTTCTCCCAGAACGCGCAGAACAATCACAAAGACCTCTACATGGCTTCGATCAAGCGCTTCGGCAGCTGGGGCAAAGCAGTCCAGGCCGCGGGCATCAACTACCGCGACATCCGCCTTCGCCGCAGCATGACCAAGGAAGAAGTAAAAAAGAGCATCATCGAACTTTACCGCAAAGGCGAAGACCTGGCTTACACCAATATGCGGGCCAACCACCAGTACCTGCTGGCCGCCGGCATGAAAAAGCTCGGCAACGGCAGTTGGTCCAGCGCCCGCCGCCAGTGCGGCATCCTTACCAATTATCGTCTTGAACAACAACGCAAAAACAAGAAAGGCCCGAAGAAAGCAAAATGAGCAGCGTCAAAAGCGATCTGTATAAAAACGCCGGCGTCGATATCGACCTCGCCACCGACCTCCTGAAAAAAGTCAAAACCAAGCTGGGCGCCACCCGCCGCCCCGAAATGCTCGCCCCCATCGGCGGCTTCGGCGGACTTTTCCAGCTCGATTTAAGTAAATACAAACAACCGGTGCTGGTCGCCAGCATCGACGGCGTGGGCACCAAGCTCATGGTCGCCGCCATGATGGGAAAATACGACACCATCGGGCACGACATCGTCAATCATTGCGTCAACGACATTTCCGTCCAGGGCGCCGAACCGGCCTATTTCCTCGACTACATCGGCATCGGCAAGCTCCGCAGCCCTCTTTACGAGGAAGTGCTCGGCGGCATCGCCGACGCCTGCCTGGCGGTCAACTGCGCAGTCCTCGGCGGCGAAACCGCCGAGATGCCCGGCATGTATTCCGACGACTTCGACCTGGTCGGCGTCATCACCGGCATTGTGGAAAAGGACAAAATCATCACCGGCGAAAAAATCGCCCCGGGACACATCGCCATCGGCCTGGCCTCCAACGGATTGCATACCAACGGATTCAGCCTGGCCCGCAAAGTGCTGTTCGAACAGGCCGGCCTGAAAGTCGATACCTATCTGGACGAACTCGGCGAAACCGTCGGCGAAGCCTTGCTCAAGCCGCACGTCTGCTACTGGCCCGCGATCAAGAACGCCATGGATGCGGGCATCGCCCTGGACGGCATCGCCCACATCACTGGCGGCGGCCTTTATGACAATACCCCCCGGATCATGCCGGAAAACATCAACGTCGTGTTCGACAAAACCGCCCTGCCCGTCCTGCCGATCTTCAAACTGATCGTCGAAAAAGGCAACATCGATCCTCAGGAAGCCTACCGCGTCTTCAATATGGGCGTCGGCATGGTCTGGTTCGTCCCGGCCGCCGATGCCGACGCCGCCCTGAAGATTGCCACGGAATGCGGTTACACCGCGGCAGTCTGCGGCAAAGTCACCGCGGGCGACCGCAGCGTCATCATCCAGTAATCGCCGGTTCAACCGCGGAGAAAACTCAAGTGAAAGAATTGTTCAAAACCAAGGCCGGACAACTGAAATCCGCCTGGCAGGCCATGTTCAACAAAAAATCGCTGGACGGCCTGCCCGGCTCAGACAGTTCGGAATTGCGGCGAACGGCGATCCTGCTGATCGCCGGTATCATCCGCTGCAGCGGCCAGGAAAACGAACAACTCCGGGATGCCTTTAAAAATCTTCTGGTTAAAGATTTTTCCATCCCGGAGATCGAAAACATTCTGGCGGAGGCCGCGAACGGTACGCCCGAAACTCACAAAGAACAACTCCGCAAACTGGCGGACATCCCGGCGGAAGGCCAGCACAAAATCATCTCAGCCATGATTTCGCTGGCTTACGCCGACCGGGAGTACGATTGCACCGAACGGGAATTCATCAACACCACAGCCCGGGAGTTCGGGCTCGACCAGGAAGAAGTGGACCAGCTTGCCGTCGATATCTACAATCAGAACCAACGGAAAAAGCGGCTCATCCAATCCGGAGCGGGCATCATCGCCGCCCTGGTCGTGCTGCTGGTGTTCATCCTGACCGCGACCTGGCTCCTGTCGCTGTTGATCGGGCTGATTCTCGCCTATATCTTCCTGCCGATGGAGAAATGGTACGAACGGCACCTGAGCAAAGGCGGCTGGCTCTATTTCGTTTCCCGCATTCTGGGCAACGTCTCCTCGTCCATCGGCAAAATCACCTCCAAGCCGGACCTCAGCCTTGAAGAATTGAAGCGCAAAGAACGCGAACAGCTGGTTTCCCGGGCGACCACCGCCACCCTGGCTACCGTAACCATACTGGCGCTCGTCCTGGCCTCCGCGGTGGTGCTGGTTTCCTACCGTTATGTGTCTTCCGGCGTCCGCAGCGCCTACGCGGCGACGGCCAGCCATATGGCCCAGCAGCGGGAAAATTCGGACAAACAGGAAAACTCGTTCGTCGAGTCCCTGCCGTTCGGCGATACCATCAAGGGCTGGGCGGACAAACTGGAGGAACAGAAGGTTCACGTGGAACGCCTGCCGATTATCCGTGAAGCCATCGAAATCGCCACCACGGCGCTGAAAGACGAACAGTCCCGCAAGGAAATGTTTTCATTCCTGCTCAAGCGCACCGGCGGCGTCGTGTCCATGACAGCCGGAATCGTCTATAAAATCATCATGTTCCTGTTGAACACGCTGTTGACGTTCTTCTTCTTCTCGCTGCTGCTGCGCAAGATGGCCGACAACGTCAATAACCAGGGCGATACCGCCGAACAACAGAGCAGTTATATCGTCAAAACCATTATCCATAACGATTGGATGCCGAATACCGACGAATCTTCGTTGAAAGAAGCCCAGAGCATCATTTCCGAGGTCATCAACCGCCTGAAGCTCTGGCTCCGCGGCTATCTGATGCTGGTCCTGATCGACTCCACGGTTTATTCGACCATCTTTACGCTGCTCGGCGTGCCGTACTCCCTGGTCTTCGGCATCATCGCCGGGATGGGCGTCCTGCTCCCCTACATCGGCCCGGTCGCCAGCGGCGCCCTGACCGTGCTGGCCTGTCTGGTACTGGGGGACGGACAATCCGTCATGCTCCAGATCGTTCTGGTGCTCACCGCGTACCTGATCTACAACGGAGTGATCGAACAGTTCATCCTCTATCCGCGGGTCATCGGCGACCGGCTCGGCCTGACGACGCTGGAAACGATTATCGTGGTCCTGCTGGGTGCGTTGTTCGCGGGCATCTTCGGCATGATCTTCGCCCTTCCGACCGCCTCCGTGCTGAAATATCTGCTCCAGCAGGTCTATGCGGTCTGGAAACCGGAAAGCCGGCAGAAAATCCCCCTGCCCCCGCCTCCAATTTCCTGAACTCAGTGAGTTTTCAGAAAATCACCCAGGCGGTCCGGGCGGTTGGTCATGATTCCGCGCGCGCCTTTGCGGATCAGTTCCGTAAAGGCGTCCGGGGCGTCCGCGTAAAAAACGTTTTCGCGCAATCCGAGTTCCCGGCATAATTCAAAAGTTTCCGGCGTACAGGCTTCCCGCACCGGCTGGACGAAACGGCATCCGAAATCACGGCACTTCCGCAGGTTGTCCGGCTGGACGCGTTCCAGCCAGCCCGGCGTCATGCAGATGTCGATCCGGCTGTCGATGGATTTCACCTTTTCGCCCATGTTCCAGCCGGCAATGGTCAGGTAGCCATAATCGTACATGTCATACTGCCGGTAGAGACGGCAGACTTCGTCCAGTCCGTCACCGTCCCCCACATAGATCTGGATATTCATGCAGGCGCGGCCGCGGAACGCTTTCAGGATATCCTCAAAAGCCGGAATTTCCAGATGTTCATAAACCGGTTCTTCCTGCCGGGCCTCCCGGACATACCGGGAAAAATTATAGTTTCTCAATTCGGCAAGGGTATGACTTTCCGGCGTGCCGACGCCGTCCGAGGTCCGGTCGATGGTCTGGTCATGCAGTACGACCGGAATGCCGTCCCGGGTCATCCGCAGGTCGAATTCGATGATATGCGCCCCGGCGGCGACGGCCTGTTCCATCGCCGGAACCGTATTTTCGGGATAAGCATAAGACGCGCCGCGGTGGGCGGTCACCACGAGCCCGCACGCCCCATTGCAGATATCCGACAACGAAAAACAACTGTTCATTTTGCACCTGTATTCTAACCGTATTTCAATTTACAATAGACGCACGCGTCGTTTTTTCAACAGGTATTGCAGGATGCCGCAGCAAATGGATGATCCTGTTTCCCGGCATCCCCGCCCGCTCCGCGGCTTGACCGCCCGTGGCCGTTACGACTTTTTCAGGGAAAATGTTTCCCGGAAAACCAGCTCCGAATTGACCTTGATCGATACCTTGCCGCGATACTCCTTCAACCAGGACTGGTCGCAGATCAGCTTGCCGAACAGCCGTCCGATCCGTTCCATCGGGGCCGCCATCGACGTCAGGTTGTAGGAACGGTAAAGCGGATTGTCGTCAAAGGAAACCAGGCGGTAGTCGGCGGGAACGCGAAGCCCCTGCTGCGCGGCAAAATCGATGAACTGCGCCGCATACTGATTATTGACCGCGACCAATACAAAGTCGCCCTGCGCCTGCCGGATCGCCTGCGCGGCGGCGGCAAACCCGTCCTTCGTACCAAGAAAATTCGGAGGCGTCGGATTGCCGCCGCGTTCAAGCCCCAGCGCGAGCCCTTCGTAGCGCTTAACGCCCCAGAACAGCGTCCCGGACGCTTCATTGAGCATCCCCACCTGACGGCAGCCCTGCCGCTGCAGCAGCGTCCCGACCGCGGCGGCATCCCCGAACGGGTCGCCGGATACGAACGACACCATATCCATCGCCATCGTTTCGCCGCTGCGGTTGAGCATATACACCGGCATCTGGAAATCAAGGAGCAAATCGTTGTTATGGCGCAGGAACGCGGTATCCTCGGCATCGGGGAAGATCACCAGCGCCGAAGCGCCCGCCGCCGAGATTTCATGCAAAATCCGGTGATGATCGGCGCGGGTTCCGTCGACCGGGATCATCCCGTAAATGATGTTGTAACCGGCGGGGGCGATCTCTTTTTCAAGCGCCGTGAACGAATTCTCGTTCCAGTGAATCCAGTGCGGCGTGGAGGAATAGAGCACATAGACGATCCGGTTGATTTCCTTGAGCAGCCGGGAAACCAGTTCATAATCGATATTCTGCCGGACTTCCGTACCGACACGCTTTTTACGTACCACCAGTCCATGATCTTCCAGCCGTTTGACGGCATGGTGGGCGTTCATGCGGTTGGTGCCGAACTGCTCCGCCAGCCGGGTTTCAGGCGGCAGGGGCGAGCCGGGCCCGATGCTCCTGTCATGGATGGCGGACAGCAGGCCCGCATAAATTTTTCTGGTGATGTCATTCATATTTGTTCAACTGCCATTTGAATCGTTAACAATACCTATCGCCGCGTACCGATTTTCCAATAAACAATCCAAGATACTTCGAGGCGGCACGTTGCCGCACACGGTCCGGCGCGCGGACAGCGCCGGTCGCCCACTGAGCGAAATGGAACATATCCGCCCTGCGGACAAGCAGCATTTCGCCGCTGCACCCCGCCCGGAACGACCTGGCGCGGCACGGATGCGCTGCATCCTGACGTTTGTTTATTGAAAAACCGTACCTCGATGAATAATATCATATCATTGCATAAAATACAAATTTATTCCGCCTTTATCTATTGACAAATTCGACAGCCTCCATTATAATATCTATATGTTCATAACATTTAAACAAATAATCAATGCGAGTCTTAACCGATGAAAAACCTTAACGCCCCTCCGCAACCTCCCGCCACCGATTGGGCATTTGTCCGGGAACTGGCCCTCCCCGAAATCCGCCGCTGTCATTGGCGGCGGCGGGAAGCCGTTCCCGGCGAGGCTGATCTTTCCGGCGGCATCCGCTTAGTACCGGAAGCTGCGGACCCGAAAGGACGGCTGGATTCCGTTTATGACGACCTGAAACGGCTGGCGGCAACCTGCGGTCTGCCGGAAAACGGGCGCTATCCGGTCGCGACCGCCCTTGACGGACGGCTCGAATCCGGCGGCGACGCGTTTCAGATCACCGTCGGGCTTGACGGCGCCCGGATCGCCGCCGGTTGCCTGGAAGGAATCCGGCGCGGCGTCTATCATTTCGAAGACATGCTCCTCGGCGCCGACGGCCCCTCGCTGCCGCCGGAGGAAATCAACCGGAAACCGTGGGCGAAAAGCCGCATTTCCCGTTGCTTTTTCGGTCCGATCAAACGCCCGCCGCTCAACCGGGATGAACTGCTGGATGAGACCGATTATTACCCGGATGAATACCTGAACCGACTCGCCCGCGAAGGAGTCAACGGCTTATGGCTGACCATTTCCTTTAAAGATCTCTGCCGGACGGCGATCACGCCGGAACACGGCCGCGACGCTGTCCGCCGCCTGAACAAGCTCGCCCGGACGGTGGAAAAATGCCTCCGTTACGGCATCCGCATCTATATATTCTGCATCGAACCGGTCGCACTGCACCGGGGCGATCCGGTTTTGCAACGGCATCCCGAGCTGGGCGGAGCGAAATTCGGTGAATTCCATTATTTCTGTCCTTTTTCCGATACGGCCCGCCAATATCTGTTCGAAGCGGTCAACGGCATTTTCACCGCCGTGCCGGAGCTGGGCGGGATGATCAACATCTCTCACGGCGAACGGGCCACCTCCTGCCTCAGCGCCACGGCGGCAAACGAAGACCGCCGAATCGAATGTCCGCGCTGCGGAACCAAACAGCCCGGTGAGATTCTCCGGGCCACCCTGCAGCCGATGGAACAGGGCATGCACGCCGCGGCTCCGCAGGCCGAATTGATCAGTTGGCTGTATATGCCGCAGCCGACGGAACTGGGGAACTGGGTGTTCACCCTGCCGCCCCATATCCCGGAAAAGGTCGTCCTGCAATTCAATTTCGAATCCGGCGGCGTCAAAGAACAGCTCGGCAAGCCCCGGATCGGAGGTGATTACTGGTTGTCGTTCACCGGCCCGGCCGACAGTTTCCGGCGTATTGCGGAATCCGCCGCCCGGAACGGAGTGCCGTTGTCGGCGAAAATCCAGGCGGGATGCTCGCATGAAGTCGCCACGGCGCCGTTCGTCCCGGTTCCTCCCCTGCTCTACCGTAAATACCGCGAAATGAAACAGGCCGGAGTATCCCGCGTCATGCAGTGCTGGTATTTCGGCAATTACCCCGGCGTGATGAACAAAGCCGCTGGGAAACTGGCTTACGAAGAGTTCAGCCGAAGCGAAGACGATTTTCTGGAACAGCTGGCCCGGCCGGACTGGGGGGCTCACGCGCCGGAAGTGATCCGGGCCTGGAATTGTTTCGCCGAGGGTTATAGCTGTTATCCCATGTCCAACATGTTCCAATATTACGGGCCGATGCACGACGGGGTGGTATGGCCACTCTATCTGACGCCGTCCCTGAAACCGCTGGCGCCGACCTGGAAACTGGAATACGGCACCAGCGGCGACGCCATCGGGGAATGCCTGGAAAACCACACCCTGCCGGAAGCCGTCCGCCTGTGCGGAAACATGGCGGAAAACTGGCGCCGCGGCGTCGATATCCTGTCTGCCCTGCGCGATGATTTCAGGGACGATCCCGAACGATTGAAAGACATCGGAGTAGCCGAAGCCCTGGGCTTGCAATTCGAAAGCGGCCATGCCATTTTACGCTTCTATGAACTGCGTAAAGAATTGAATTTTCAGGCCGACCGTTCCATCCTTGATGAAATGGAGCTTCTGGTCCGTGCGGAAATCCAACGCAGTAAACGGCTGGCGGAACTGTGCCGGGAGGACTCCCGGCTGGGGTTTCACTCCGAGGCGGAAGGCTATAAATATTTCCCTGAAAAACTGGAATGGCGGATAACGTTGCTGGAATCCCTGCTGGCGGAAGATTTCCCGGCGGTCCGGCAGCGCCTTGCCGACGGGCAACCGGCCTTCGACGCTCCCGAAACACCTTACCGTTACCTCTGCGGCAGCGGACGGATGGAAGAATGCGGAACATTCCGCTGGCAGGCCCGGCAGGAAGATCAAATGCTGCGGATTGATGTCGAGTGCCGGGGCATCGGCCGTTTCGGCGATCACGTCCTGCTGGCGGTATCGTGGTCGGACACCGAATTTCCGCTGCTGGTGCTCCCGACCGCCAGCGGCAAATGCCATTACGCGCCGCCCCGAGTGCTCATAAAAATCACGAGGGGAGCAGATGACTGGCAGGCGGAAGTCCGGATTCCGCTGCCGGAAAACGCCCCGGAACAGGTGCGTTTCCGCATCAGCCGCCACGCGGAACTTGACGGCCGGCCGCAATACCACCACTGGGGCGCGGGAGCCGACACGATGGAACGCCTCCGGCTGAACCTCGACGTTTATCTTCCGGGCGACGGCGGCCTGCTGATTCTGGAACCGGGGCAGTCTGAATAACACAAAGACGGCGCGAAATGATATTCGCGCCGTCTTTATCTCGATGACCGGTTCATTCAGCCGTCAGTGAATTCAGTATCCGGGATTTTAACAATTCAATTTCCTGGTAGCTGCCAATGGCCTCTGCATTCTTAAGCAAAGAACGGCAGGCGTCGGCGTCTTTGGCTTCCAGCATGGAGAGCAGGTCGAACAGCTCAACGCCATATGCCAGATGCTTCCAGCGGGTGGTTTCAATCGGCCCGTCCGCATGAGGATAAAGCAGATGGGCGCCGCCGTTGCTTCCCGCGCAAAGGATATTTTTCCACGGATTGTCTTTGCCGTAACCGCCGATCATGTTCCAGTACAGAAAACCGCTGAACCGGTGTTGCTTCAGCAGAAGAAACGGCAGGACCGGCGCGACGCCGTCCCGCTCCAGAACCATGCCGGGCAAATTGGAGGACATGAATTCATCGCCGGCCTTCCGGCGTTCGGCGAACCAGGGTTCCTCCGAGATTTTATGCCGGCACCAGATATTGATGTAGCCGTAAAGCGGAGAAACATCCTTCTCATAAATCGTGCCGAGGATTTTGAGCTCCGGCAATACACGGTGAATCTGTTTGCTCAAGTCGATGACTTCCGGGAATCGGTCGGCGGGCGCTTCGTCGATGGTATAGAAAAACGCCTGTTCAAGCAGGTTGTGCTTTTTCAGCACCTCCCCCGCTTTTTTCAGGGTTTCCGGATTTTTCACGACGAAGGCGGGCACGGCGATACTGGTGGCGTGGTTTTCCCGCAATTCGTTCAATTGTTCGTCCATGGCCTGATTGAACGTCCAGCCGACTCCGTTTTCACGCGGCGTCAGGCGATGCCGATAATAAAGCTCCCGGCATTTTTTCTGAAATTCCGCCGGAGTCCCCTGATAACCAACCTCCTTCAAAAGACCGGGGCTGGGGCTCCAGCAGCCGACGGTGGTGCGCAGCGAACTGCGCGCAGGCAAGGTGATGTCCAGTACCTGACAACGAAGCGGCAGCCTGATATCGCCCAATTCCGCCACGCCCTCATAGAGCCCCGGTTTTTGAGCGGGGGGAACAAAGACTTCAATCCAGACAGGCAGGTTTTTCCCGGGCGGGACAACCAGTTTTGCGCCGGGCTCAAGCAACGGGTCGGGATAGCGCCCGACCGGAAACGTCATGGTAAAACCGCTCGGTTCGGTGGTGGCGATATAGCCGACCGTGCGCAAAGTGGCGGGCAGAACGGCGCCGTCCGCGCGAAGAACCACCGGTTTCACCGGGAAAACGAGCTCCTTGTCCGTCGGGTTATGCAACACGAACTGATCATAAATCCGGCTGTTGCGGGGCGCCCGGACATCCGGTTGGAATGGCGCTTCTTCAAAGGTATCGTATTCAAAGATCTTCTCGAAATGGTTCACCTGCCAGACGTTCGGACTGATCTGCCGCCCCGCCAGTTTGCGCGGTTCGATTTTCCGGTACGGAGATTGCGGCGGTTCCCACGGCGCGAGGGCGGTGTTGAGCACATCGGTACGCCCGGCGGGGTCAATGGAGATCGCCAGGGTCTTCGAGCCCGGCAGGGTGACGGTGAGAAGATCGGCTCCGTCCAACTGTTCCGCGGTCAGCTCGAAGCGGATGGCTTTGCCGATGCGGAAATCCGCCGTGACCGGAGGCAATTTGCCTCCGGCGGACAATCCGATCTCCGTTGCGCCCCAGTTGACGGCCGGCGTGATTTCCACCGCCAGCTTTCCGTTCACCCACTGCCAGGCGGCGACCGCTTCCGGGATGGCGGCGGCGGGAACGGTGAACGGTTCCGCCAGACCGATGTGATAGGTCCCCGACCAGGTCTTGCCGGGCTCCAGCGGAGCGGGCTGGAAAGTCCATTCCAGACAATGGTAGCCGTTCCAGTAGCAATAATAATTTTTCAAAGTCTGCCGGTAGTCGGTGGAAAAATAGATCAGCCTTTTGCTGTCTGGATTGTAGCCGCCGAACCAATTGCGGGTGGGGTCCTGAAAATAGTCGGCGGATGGCGGAATCAGCTTCACGCCGTCCGGTTTCGGCAGGACGGTGTTGACGTAATCCTTATTGACAATGTTATGAACCCACGGCGTGACCGCATAGGTTTCCGGCTTGTGATTGGTGATGCGCCATTCGACCTCGACAAACCGGGCATGATCCGCCAGGCGGAAAATCTTGGTGAATTCCAATCCCGCGTATTTCGGGTTTTCCGGGCGGCAGGAGGCTTCCAGTATCCGGGTATTGCCCTCCGTCCGTGTTTTCCCGGTATATTTCAGGCGGGTAATCTCTCCGGGATAGCCCTCCCCGGCCAGGCGGTCTTCCGCCAACGCGCCGCAATATTCGCCGCCGGTCAGGAATTCGCGGGCGGTTTCGGCGTTGTTGATTTTATCCACCATGCTCCGAAGCGTGGCGCCGCGCCCGAGATCGACGGTCAGCTTGAGATACGGGTTTTCCAGCGTCACGGGGTCGTACATCGTTTGCGTCATACCGGCGGCTCCCAGGGTAAGTGATAATAAGATCAGGCAATGTTTCCACATAGATTATTTTCCCGTCAATTTGATTTCGGTGACATTCAGATAGTTGTTTTCTCCGCCCCACACCGTAATTTTCAGGAATTTCGCTTTTTTATTGCACGGGATGGTGAGCTTCCAGGGCCTTTGCGCATTGATTTTGTCATCCGCGGCGACTTCCCCGGCTTTGTCGAAACTGATCTCGTCCTCGCTGGTTTCCACGGCGGCTTTCACCACTTTGTAGATGGGCGACAGGTTCGAACCGTAAATTTCAACATTTCCGATTTCGGTCTCTTTTTCCAGTTCCAGATTGAAGCTGATGAAGCTGTCCTCCGGCTTCGCCCGCCAGAAAACATAACAGATGCCGGTCTTCGGCGCATAATCCAGCGAACCGTCGGTCAACAGCCCTTTGCGCCCGATGATCTTCTGGTCTTCGTCCAGCTTCAGGTCCAGGTCAAGGCTGGTCCCATAGTGTTTAAAGTAATTGCCCGGCAGCACCTCATATTTTTTGATGACTGCGTTCTGGGCGGAAAGGACTGTCCCCAACAGGGACAGGATTGCGATCGACAGGATACGGTACATGGGTCACCTCACTTTTAATAGTTGGTTGATGATGTTATTTCTTAAAGCATGGAGCTCCTCCACGGGCATGCTTTCGAGTGTTTTCGGTTCCGGCAGGGCGAATTCCCCGCCCGCTTTCAGCAACGTCTGATAGTAACGGCTGTCGATGATGCCGGCGCGCAGCATTTCCCAGCCGGCGGTGGTCCCCCAGCGCCCGTCCTTCTCCGGGAACGGCCAGGCGATATTCCAGCCGTCTTTGCCCCAGTAATAGGCGAATCCCCACATCCCTTCCAATTCCATTTTGTCCATCATGAAGCCGTACAGGACACGCGCGTTCAGCCCGTGAGTGGAACGGACCTGGGTATACCCGTACCGGACATGCTGCCGGATCTGCTCCGGCGTCGCCGTCCATTGCGGGAAAAACGTGTTGCGGTAGGTTTCTCCGTTCCAGCCCTGCAGGACGCCGTTATAAATGGCGCAGATATTCAGGTCGATCAAATCCTTCCAGTGCATCATGCCCGCGATGGTGGCATTGGCGGCGATTTTCAGCGACGTGTGCTTCTTCAGCGATTGGCACATGGCTTCGAATTCCGCCGTGACGTTCGGATGGATGTCCGGCTCGTCGCTGAGATGCAGATAGAGTTCGCGGAACCCCGCCCGGCCGGCGGCGTCCGCCATCGGCTGGAACAGGCGCTCCGCCATTTTGCCCCATTCCGGCGATCGGACGTCATCGGTTTTGGCGGCGGCGGCGATCTGTTTGGGCAGCGAACCGATCAGTCCGAAAATCAGTACCTTCTGATTCAGATTTTCGGCTTTCAGCCACGCAAGCGCCGCTTCAAAGCGTGAAATATCGATGTTGCCGTGAACGTCTATGGAAACCGGCACCGTCCACTGGTCCAGGAAAAAGGTATTGATGCCGTGTTCCCGCAGATCAAGGCATTGGCGCTTGCACCGTTCGGGATCGCGCCCCGGCAGGGAATTGGTCCACAACCCGTAAATTTTTTCAGAAGGCGCCAGTTCAAACGGCAGCACTTCGATTTCCAGCGGAAATTCAAACGTCTCGTTCAGGATCAGTTTCGCGCGGTAACTGCCCGGCGCCGCATCCTCCGGAATACGGAAGATCATCCATAACGAACCGGCTTTTCCCGCCTCGACCCGCCATTCATCCGCCCCGGTCAGGCGGTCCGGCAGCACCACGGCATGACCGGCCAGTTCCGCGTATTTCAGATGGTCGGCGGATTCGGCCGGGGTATATTCCTGCACCCGGACGTCAACCGGAACATTCAGCCCTTCGAAGCGCCATTTGAATGCCGCATCTCCGCCGCGGTTTTTCACCGCCAGCACCAGCGGCTCGAATTCGCCCCGGCAGGCCCGGATTTTCAGCGTTTTTTTCAGTTCTTCCGGTTGCGGAAAACTCCACGGATAGATATTTTTTCCGGGGACCGGGACAAAGAACATCAGCTCCCGGTGCGGCGTTTCCATGACCGTGATTTCGCCGCGGAGCCGGTAACGCGGCGAAAGGTTGCGGACCGCCAGAACGGAATCTCCGGCATCCACCTCAAAAACCTTATCGTAATAAGCATTGGTGTAACCGGACGGATCGTAGCTGGTGTTCGCTTTTCCCAGGAACGAGGTGCGGTTGAAGGAGCCTTCGCCGTTGAACGCGATATCGTCGGAATCGGCTTTTACAAACCAGGCGCCGCGGGATGCCGAATAAAGTTCCGCGCCGTCAATGGGCAGGCGGGCCAGATTATAAACCATCCGCCCGGTGTTGACCGGCGCGGGCAGCGGCTTGCCATTCAATTCGAGCCCCATGAAATAGCCGCCCCAGCCTTCTTTGCCGTCCGGCAGTTCCAGCCTCGCGCGTATTTTCAACAGGGAACCGGCAGGAATATGGATATTGAATTGACCGGTTGCATTCGGCGCCAGCTCGAAGGTTTCGCCTTGCGCGGCCATGCACGCAAGTACCGCCAACATCATCAGAGAGATTTTTTTCATTGTCATTGATGCCATATCAGTTCTTTTTGAGTGGTTTTATGGAGGATATCCGTCCGGGGAAGGCTTTCGGCATGCCCGTCCAGGAAAAGCAACCCGGCAGCCTCGAGGTGACGGAATCTGACCGCGCTTTCGATGGAGGCGACATTGCTGTAACCGGGGTCCGGCATCAGCGCATTTGAATCAAACACAATGACCGTACGCGCGGCAATGCGTATCAATTTATCATCCAGTTTCCGGTTGCTCAACCGCCAGTTCTGCCCATAGGAGGCATGGAGAAAGGGGTTCCAGTCGTAGGTGTTTTTCTGTTTGGGGCCCTCCGGGCAGACAAAGAGCGCGGGTTTGAATGACAGGCCGGAGGAGTCGTAAACATAAGTTTCATTCATGCCGCGGCCCGCAACCAGCGACATCCAGCAGTGGGAGGTGCTGCCATACCGGCCGGGCGGTATCCAGTGGTCGTTTTCCGTAAGATAAAAATTCGACGCGAGCCCGATCTGCTTCAAATTGTTGACGCAACTGATGCGGTTGGCGGAAGCCCGCGCCCGGTTCAGCGCCGGGAGCAGCATCGCCGCAAGAATCGCAATGATAGCGATAACGACAAGGAGCTCGATAAGTGTAAAAAAGGTTCTAATCATTTCAACTTCCTTCTGCGTTAAGAGATTTTGGTGAATATCTGAAAATAAGCCTTGTTGACATTGTCTGTATGTTCCTGTACCATCGAATGTTTCATGCGTTTAATCCTTTCACCGACTGGCGGACAATCAACTCCATAGGCTGCAGGACATGCTTGACCCGGCGCTCTTTGTCCTTGATCCGTTTGATCAACAAATCGGACAGAGTCACGCAGAGTTTTTCCAGGTCAAAATCAAATGTACTCAGCGGAGGCTGCATATATGGCGCGGTCGGCAGGTTATCCATTCCGAGGACGGAAACATCGTCCGGAATCCTCAACCCGTATTCCGCCGCCGCCGCGTAAATCCCCACGGCCAGAAAGTCGTTGCTTAAAAACAGGACCGGCTGGCGGCAGGTGGAAAAAACAGAACGGCTGCGCCGAACGCAATCGATCAAATTATCACACGCCAGGAACTCCAGCGCGATTCCCGTTTCAGCGGTCAGCCTGCGTAATTCCGGATTGCGGGTGTCTTCGAACAGGCCGCTGGTGGAAACGATATGGCGGAAGCCGCATTGCGTGGCAACGGCAATCACGTCTTCGGCATATTTCACGGCATCCCAGGTGACGCAGTCATAATTCGGGTTCTGGATGCTGTAAAACACGGTGGGAATGTTTTCCTGTTCAATGAGCGGATGATAATCCCAGGCAAGCAGTCCGTCGACGCCGTGCTCGAAAATATTTTCCAACGCGGTTCCCACGCCGTCCAGTTGCGAATAAAACGAAAAAATAACCCGATAGCCGCGTTTCTGGAAAAATTCCTGAAAATGAAGTGTTTTCAGGGCGTTGTCGGGATGGTTGGTAGTCGCCATGCAGATGCCGATGACGGACGTGTCGCCGCGGCGCAGTTTGACCGCCGCGCGGTTGACCCGGAAATTATGCTGCTGCGCCAACCGGCGAATCCGCGTTTCGGTCTCCGGGCTGATTCGACGCCCCGGCTGTTCGTTCAAAACCAACGAAACCGTGCTTTGCGAAACTTTTGCCAGCCGCGCGAGTTCTGTCATGGTGATCGACATCTGAAACCTCTGAAAAATCGTCCCTGATAATACGTATTATCAATAATTATACATGAAATATTTTCAATTGCAATAGGGTGCCGATATTTTTTCCGTGATTTTTCAGAAACATGGAGGGAAAACGAATAGAAAATGGGGGAAAACGTCCGTCCGGCAAAGAATCAAAAGAGAGAGTCTGAAATGAACTTTTCCAGATAAGCTACATCATCGATATGAAAAATTGCGGTGGGTTCCACACCATGCAGAATTTTATTCATACGTCGCCGCTTGCAAAAGCCAAAATGCCGCGGTATGGTAATAATGTCACCGATCCGTAAAAGTTACAAATGTCCTGATTCACCCAATAACACAGGAAAAAACAACGATGGCGGTTTTCCCGAAAATACTTCTGGCCTTATTCGGATTGATCAGCGGTTTTGCATTGATGGCGGCGGAGAACGCTATCAACTGTCAAATGCTGTTGAATCAGGAACAAATCGAACAAGGCGAATTCGATCGCCAGCGCCGAATGTATCCGAAGGCTTCCGCGCAACGGCTTTCCCAACAGGCGGCGCAGGCCGGATTTGCCTCGAAGGATCCAGAAACAGCCATGAGCAAGTTCAATCAGGCATGGCGGTTCGATCCGAAAAACCCGATGGCCTACTGGGGAGCAGGCATCATCCGTGGATGGGAGGCGGAAAACGCCTCGAACGAGGAACTCCGCCGGAACTGCTGGCGCGACTGCGTCAAACTCTTTGAACAAGCCGCCGCCTTGATGACTGAACAGTCGGACACAACTCTCCAGGAAAATTTTGCTCTTGACTACGCGGAGACAAGGCTCCAATACGGTATTTTCCTGCAAAAGGAAAACCCAACCGAAGCGGAACAGGCGTTTCGCCAGGCCGAAAAACGCTTGAAACCGCTCGCCGACCGTGTTCCCGAACAAACGGCGCGAAACCGCGCGCTCATCGCTCGGGCGAGCCGGCAATTATCCCGTCTCTACACCGCAGAAAAACGTCAGGAAGAGGCCGCCCGATACGCGAAACAAGCGGAGACCATGAAAGGGCAGATGCAAGGGGAAAATAAAAAATAATCCATTTCCCATAATGAACAGCTTAAGCGCCACAATCACAACGCAATCCAAAAAAACTATCTCCTTTTCCGGTAACTGGCGGGATTGCGGTGAAAGTAGCGCCGGAACAGCACCGCCATCCGGCTTTGATCGCAAAAACCGCAGGTGACCGCAATATCACTCAACGGCAGGTCCGTCAATTCAATCAGCCGCCGGGCCTCCATGACCCGAATCCGCTGAAGGTATTCAAGGATGCTCAACTTGGTCTGCTGTTTGAACACATGCTGAAAATGCGAAGTACTCAGCCCGCATTCACGGCTGAGCAGGTCCACCGGAAGCCGGCCCCTGAATTTTTGGCGAAGCAGCACGGTCACCCGTCGAACCCCGGCGTGATCGATCAATTCATCGGGCGGCAGCAGGTTTTCCGCATGACCGGTGGCCAATTCCCGCGCGAACGGCAAAATCAGCATCTCCACCAGCCGGACTATTCCCCGGCATTTTTTATCATCGAGCTCCGGCAGTTGGCGAAACAGCTCCTCGCACTGCGGATAGGACGAAACGCCGTCTCCGCTCCGGAACGGCCCCACCATGATCGCGCCGCAATAACTGTCGCCATAGAAGATCGGAACCACCAGTTCCAACACGCCCGCATGGCAGACATGAATGAAATGCTGCTGCTTCTGCACCGCAAGGCGGCTGATGAAGACGCCGTCGTTGAAAAGGCATACATCTTCATGCGTGGATTTCACTTTCTGGCATAACGCATGGGTGTGAAAGCGATGCCGGAGCGGAAGCGAAGTTTCCACCCGCATGTTCGCGCCGGACTTCCAGATCACCGGCAGGGATGTCGCGTCGCTCAACGCCGCCATCACCTGTGCCAACCGTTCCAGATTCATAATGCCTTCTCCATTCGCAATCCGCTGATTGCATTTCAGGAATCCATGCATATTTTAAAGGTGTTCGCGCCAGATGCAAGCTGTTCATCGGAAAAAATATCGATTTTATCCGAAATTATTTAAAAAACAGCAGAATCTATATAATTTTCAACAGATCGTATATAGCGTTTTCCATTATTCGCCTGTAAAATATACATCAGTTGAAACCGGGCGATTATACCGCCGGTTAAAATTTTGTTTATCGTTCCAGTGCAAAACCATAGAAAACTGAATATACAAAAGGACCATCGATGAAAAGGATTGATTTGAAACGCAGCGTCCCCTGGTCTTACGACCGCGATATCGTCATTGTCGGCGGCGGCCCCGCCGGTTGCGCCGCGGCGATCGGAGCGGCCCGCCTGGGCGCCAAAGTTCTGCTGATCGAACGCAGCGGCTGCCTCGGCGGGTTGGCCACGTCCGGATTCGTGCGCGGGTTCAATCCGATGAGCGACGGGTTTCGAACTCTGGTCGGGGGCTTCATGCTGGAGATCGTGGAAGAACTTTACCGCCGCAAGGCGCTGGTGCCGGAGGCGACGCCGGAATGGTGGACTTCGCGCTCCCGTCAGTGGATCGCGTTCGCCGGAGAAGAACTGAAATTGCTGCTCGATGAAAAATTGGCCGAGGCCGGAGTCGAAGTTCTTTTCTTTACCTCGCTGGCCGCCACGGATGTCGACGCCGACCAGAAATCACTGAAAGGGATTTTCATCAACAACATCGAGGGGTTGAGCTATGTTTCCGGGCGCTGCTTTGTCGACGGCACCGGCGACGCCCTGCTGGCGGTTCAGGCCGGAGCGGACTATTACGAAAACGACGATCCCATGCCCTCGACCCTCTGTTCTCTGCACGGCGGAGTCGATTGGAGCCTTTCGACCTATGACGATCAGCAGGAGGGTTTGCTCCGCGCCATCGCCGACGGTTTCTTCAAGGTCCCCGACCGGCATCTGCCCGGCGCCCTGAAATGCACGCCTTATTCCAGTTACATGAACGCCGGGCATCTGTTCAAGCTGAATTGCCTGACCGCCGCCGGACGCAGCATGGCGATGACGGAAGGTCGGAAACTGATTCAGGAATATGTTGCGTTTTACCGCAAATACGTGCCCGGATTTGCCAATATGGAACTGCTGGCGTCGGCTGAAATCCCCGGCGTGCGCGCCGGACGGCAGGTGATGGGCGAATATGTCCTGGATTACCGGGATTACTGCACGCGCCGGAAATTCCCCGACCAGATCGGCGTGTTCAACAACTATATTGATATGCACGTCAAAGATAATTCGGATGAGGAATTTCAGCGTTTCTGCCGCAGTACGGCGGAAATCGCGCCGGGCGAGCATTTCGGGCTGCCCTACGGGATCACGGTGGCGCGGGGCTGGCGGAACCTCTGGGTCGGCGGGCGCTGCGCTTCTTCGGACGAAGCCATGCAGGCCGCGATCCGGGTACAGCCCGCAGCCATGATGACGGGGCAAGCCGCCGGCGCCGCAGCCGCAATCAGCCTCGAAACCGCCTGTTCCGCCGCTGAAGTCGATACCGCCAGGCTGGTGACGGAACTGCGCCGCCAGGGAGCATATTTACCGCAAACGGATTTGTCCGCCAGATTAACCCAGAGCCAAAGGAAACAAGCCTCATGAAAAAGACTCTTTTTACATTGATCGAACTCCTGGTTGTGATCGCGATCATCGTTATTGAAGAATCATGCAAAATGTGAT
>ENA-UOOH01000707-UOOH01000707.1-fermentation-metagenome-genome-assembly--contig:-NODE-707-length-36266-cov-5.565850_pt1 | contig 36266 bp, 38 predicted proteins | sample MGYA00245778_ERZ724025 | MGnify/ENA primary metagenome ERZ724025 (study PRJEB28704, sample SAMN03018313) | fermentation metagenome | biome: anthropogenic terrestrial biome; feature: soil; material...
TACTACCACTCTGACAACTCCATCTTCAACGCTTGTTTTCAGGAGGTAATTTTTTGCCGCAACGTAATGATTTATTTTGACAAAGCCACCCAAAAAGCGGTGGTGGAACGCTTTTACCGCTATACTGAGCCAGAGGGATATCTGTTTATCGGTCATTCCGAGACCATTGACCGCTCTTCCGGCCTGTATCAATACGTCCGGCCTTCCGTACATCGTAAAATACAGAAATAAGGGGAAGACATGAAAAGAATAAAAGTGCTGATAATCGATGACTCAGCGCTGGTCAGGGAAATACTTGCCCGTGGCCTGGCGGCTGATCGTGAAATTGAAGTAGTCGGAACGGCCTCAGACCCGTACATTGCACGCGACAAGATCGTCAAATTAAAACCTGATGTACTTACCCTGGACGTTGAAATGCCCCGGATGGACGGTGTCGAGTTTCTGCGCCGCTTAATGCCACAGTACCCGCTGCCTGTAGTGATGGTCAGCGCCCTGACCAAAAGAGGCGCGACCATTACCCTGGCTGCCCTTGAAGCCGGGGCCGTTGAAGTTGTGACTAAACCCGGCGTCGATATCGCCCGCGGTTTAAATGCCATGCTGACGGAGCTCAGAGAAAAGGTTAAAACTGCGGCCGGCACCAATGTTAGCGCCTGGAAGTCCAACCAGGGCTCAACTCTCCGCAGAGTAAAGACGGAGAGAATGGCGCTTTCCGAGTCAACAGACAAAGTTATCGCTATAGGCGCATCAACCGGCGGCACACAGGCCATCCGCCGAATCATCCAGTGTCTCCCCACATCCATGCCGGGTATTGTTATTGTCCAGCACATGCCTGCAGGTTTTACCAGGCATTTTGCGGACAGCCTGAACAATGCCTGTGATCTGGAGGTCATGGAGGCCAAAACCGGGGACAGGGTGATGACCGGCAGGGTTCTGATTGCACCAGGCGGACTTCAGCTCAAAGTGCGCCGATCCGGCGGCATGTACATAGTGGCCTGCAGTCCGGGGGAAAACGTCTGCGGCCACTGTCCCTCCGTAGAGGTGCTCTTCCAGTCGGTGGCAGCACACGTGGGAGCAAACGCCATCGGGATTATGCTGACCGGTATGGGCAGCGATGGAGCGGACGGCATGGTAGCCATGCGCCGGGCCGGGGCCAGGACCATCGCCCAGGATGAAGCAACCTCTGTGGTTTTCGGCATGCCCAGGGTAGCCTATGAGCGGGGCGGAGCGGAGTTTCTGGTGGCGTTGAATGAAATCCCACATGCCATTGCCGCGCTCCTGACGGGGAAAAAGCAGCGACTGCCAATAAAAAACCCCTGTTAGCATACAGGGGTCAACTTAATATAAAACAGATCGGTAGGTAGAGCAAATTCATGCGCATTAATGTATTCTGTTTTCCACATAAACCGGCGCTAACGCGCCGTGTTCAAATAATCTCGATCCTACCTCGTCTAATAATTACTGCCGCACAGCTTGCAGTGAGGTCAACTGCCAAAATATGATCGGGCCTCTTGTTGATGGGGTTCTTTGTGGCGGTAAATATTTACGCTTACGCCCTGCTTTGCACCCGCTCAATTGCCTGAAGAATGCGTTCTTGCTGGAACGGTTTAACAATAAAGTCCTTAGCACCCGCCTGAATGGCCTCCATCACCATAGCTTGCTGGCCCATGGCGCTGCACATAATTACATTGGCGTTCGGATCCGCCGAACGGATTGCTTTTAAACCATCAATACCGTTCATCCCCGGCATTGTTATATCCATGATCACCAGGTCCGGTTTTTGACTCTTGTACATCCCTACAGCTGCCGCACCGTTATCAGCTTCAGCCACAATTTCATAGCCGTTTTTGGTGAGAATATTTTTGAGCATCATCCTCATAAAAGCGGCATCGTCAACAATAAGAATACGATTGATATCCATAGTGTTTTCCTCCCCGTGCATAACTTAACAGGCAAGTAAACCCAGTGATTCGAAAAGCTTGTCCAGGCAACCAACTTCAGGCAAGAGGAAGAAATGACCCATGATTTGTTCTTGCGCCTGGTAAAACATTGTATCTATCGACAATATTTTCTCATCGTAATGCCCGCTTGCCAGAACCGACGAACTGAATGCGGCGCCAACCATATCAAAGGCAAACATCGGAACTGAAGCATTCAACAACAATCCTGTCATGCTGCCGATAGCGTTCATAAACGAGCCCGACAAAATATTGCCGATCTCCATCGCCGCCGACTCGCCCATAAAGTCCAACTCCATGGTGGTACCGATTTCCTGGCCCATTAGCATATCAATGAGCTTTAAGATGCTTTTCTGAGTAAAAACAAATACAATCGTCCCCCGGACATCGCCCTGGACTTCCAGGTTGATACAGGCCGCCAGTTCGCCTAAATCATCAAACTTGGCCATAATCCCTTCCAAATCAACAAAACATGCTTCGGGAACAGCAATTTCCACCTTTTTATTCAATAAATCCGCCAGTGCGGTAGCAGCATTGCCCAACCCGATATTGCTTAATTCCTGGAGCGCGTCGAAATACATGTCATTCTCTTCAAGTAACAAAACTTCTCAACTCCCTCCATGTCAGATCAACCTCACTGACGAACCCAGCGTGCGGATCATGACCTGCCCGGTACTGGTGTCCAGACCCATTGTCCGGCCCCTGTTACCACCCACATCTTCCGCCAGGAGGTTAAGCCCCAGTTGCTTTAATACAGCTCGAACAGCCTGAATATTGCGCTCCCCGATATTTAGCTGAAAATTGTTGTTCCGGCCTGAAAACATCTGGGCGCCACCCGCGATTTTGACTTGCAGGTGACTGAGCCTGGCGCCTGCACGCCTCATTTCAAGCAACATGAAGGGTATCCCGGTGTCAGCGAATTTGGCCGGCTTTACCGTCCCGGGGAACTGCTTTGAGTTAGGCAACATTATATGCAGGAGTCCGCCTACCTTCATAACAGGTTCATATAAAGCTATACCAACACATGACCCCAGTGCCACCGTAACCAGATGACTGGGTTGACGCGCTACTTTGCAATCAGAGATTCCAACATGGATTTCCTGTCCGTTGCTCCGTCTGCTGCTCTCAATATTTTGCCGTTTTAACGCCTGCATCGGACACCACCCCGTCACATTTACTTGTACAAATAAAAAATATTAATAACTAAGAACGGTGCGTGGGAGGCATACCGTTCCCGCAGGGCTGAGGTCAAATACCACGCGCTTTCATTTTCTCTCACAGCAGGCTCATCAGGCATGCTTGTCAATAATCAAGCCAATCATTTCTAAAATATCCGCTGCGATATCAAGCATTTTTTCCGGGGGTATCTCTTTAATAACCTCACCTGTATTATTATTGACCAACCTTACGATAATCCTGTTTGTCTTTTCATGGACCATAAAACTTAACCCGTTCTCAAAAAGGCCCATGGTTATATTTACCTTGTTAACTGCACCGTCCAATTCATTCCGGTCCAACCCGGCGCAAGGTGCTACCTGTTTTTCTCCTGAATTATTTTGCTTCCCACCCCCCTGGTAAGACCTATCAACTTTAACCGGCAATACCCCCTGGACAGAATGCGTCCGGAGCCCCCCGGTTCCTACCTGCATGCTTCAAACCTCCTTTCAAGAAACCACCTTAAGAATTTATTTAACCACATACCGTTCATTTATTTCAGGTAATCTAGAAGAGAAGTCTGCATCAGCTTCACACTGATTGCCATGGCGGCTTCATAAGCTGCTTGCCTCTGGCTCAATTCAATTGCAGCCTTTTCAAGATCTATACCTTCAAAATTTGATATTTCTTTATCTATCCCCAAGTTCTTATTGTCTATGAAGTCTTTTAAGGACAGCAGCTGGTTAATTTTAATGCCGACCGATGCGCGAAGTTCGCTAACTTGATCAAAATTATGTTTTATGGTATCAACGGAGTCTTTAATCCTTTCCCGGTCCCCGCCGGCAAGGGCATCCCTCAAATCCTTTAGAACCGCAAAGATGCTGCCGCTGCCGGGACTGTCGTCGGGGTCCCCCCAAAAGACCGGGATGGGGTCGACTGTCGTTGTCAGTTGAGACGCTGTAAGAATTCCTCCAAAAAGCGCAGTTGAACCAGTGTTAAGCTCCCATTTCGTTGCTGCAGATGGGTCGATTTGCAATTCGCCGCTTTCATTGAACGAAAAGATCCTGGCCTCCCTGCCAAGTCCGGCAACACTATTGCCGTACAATGCCAAGTCCTCAATCAGGGAGTCAACCTCCCACACAAGGGTGTCAATCTCCGACTGGGCCAGGTTGTCCGTAGAACCCCTGAGGGAGATTTCGGAAGCCCGGTGCAAAAGATCGGTGACCTGCTGCAAAGCGGAGTCCGTTCCTTTTAAACGTTCAACTTGACAATCAATGCTTTTACTGCAGTTCCGGAACGTTTCCAGGGCAGATTTCAAGGCCATGGACTGACACAGGGCAGCAGGGTCGTCGCCCAAGCGCTGCAGCCTTTTTCCCGAGGATATCTGCAAGTTGACTCTTGCCAGTTCCCGGTAATTTTCAGTCAAACGGCTTGTTAAGGCCGCTGCAATCATACTATTGGCAACTCTCATCCAAATCAGCCCCTCGCCCTCGTTCTTCCTGAATTCTAGTCGACCATATGGAGCAGTGTCGCAAGCATATCGTCAATTACCTGGATAACCCTTGCCGCAGCGCTGTAAGCGTATTCATACTGCATCATTTTAGTAATTTCCTCATCCAGAGAAACCCCGGATATTGACCCGCGCAAAGAATCCAATTGTTCCCGCACGGCCTTCCGGGCAGTCAGACCGTCTTCGGCATTTCGGGCGGATGCAGCGATATCTGCAATCAACTCACCCTGGTAAAAACTTTCGAATGTTTCCGAACCTCCGGAGATAGTCAATTTTTCCCGTAGCATGGCAATGTTCAATGATTCCCGCCCATTCACATACGTTGAGTCAGAGCGCACTTCGTCACTCAAATTCAGATCAGACGCCGGTGACTCTTCTCCTGCTTTAAAAAGGCCTACCCCGCCATTATCCAACCCATTGAGGTCGTTAACTTCCCGGGTCAGAGCCTCCGCCAGCTCGTTCAGGCCGGCCTGATAACCGGCGATTTTAGTTCTGGCGTCGATTAGAGCTCCCACAGCCCCTCCGGGATCCGGGATCAAGCTCCCAAGGTCATCTTCAACCAGAGCGTTGCTCTGCCCCCCCGGCCCGTCTACCAATACTTTTTCACCGGCTATAACGGTAACAGAGCCATCCTGCTCCTGGGTAACAGCTACTTTCATCAACCCTGCCAGCTTTTCCAGCAATTGATCCCTTTGATCAAGCAAATCCGATGATGTGGCGCCAATACTTGTAGCCTTAACAATATCCTGGTTTAACTTTGCCAAATGAGTAGTCAAATCGTTAATCTGGCGAATCTGACCTGTTTGGCTGTTTAATAGAGTATCCTGCAGATCCTGATCTATATTTCCAAGGCTGGCATAGGCCAGCCTGATTCCCCCTGCCAGTGCGTCTGCCGCATCTCTCACCGTTCTTTTAACGGCCAGGCTGTCGGGGTTCTGGCTTAAATCAGACCAGGAAGCAAAAAAATTGCCGATCAAGTTCTGTAGAGAATTGTCAGTGGTTTCCGGAAAAACAGACTCTACACGGTTTAGCGCGCCCTGCAACGCCTGTAAGTAACCGATTTCAGACAAGTTGTCCCGGGCCTGACTGTCCAGGTAACCGTCCCTCACCCGTCTTATATCCGCTAAATCAACTCCGGATCCCAATGCGGCCGGCGTGCCGGACTGCGTTAAAACAGAGTCCGTAATAGGAAGTGAAGCGCCAAAAACAGCCTCCTGCCGGGTATAGCCGGCTGTGCTCATGTTTGCGATATTATGCCCCGTTATGTTCAATGCCCGTTGATTGGCCTGCATGGCCCGCTTCGCGATTTCGATGCCGAAAAAAGTGCCTGTCATAGGGCACTCTCCTTTATAAAGTTATACCGTCCTATTTAAGAGAGAAAAAGACGCCTCTTGCTTATGTAGTTTACCATTAATGTGGTAGGTCGGCCCGGCATCCAGGTTCAGCATTTTCAGAACGGCCTGGTTAAAAGACAGGGCCTTTAAGGTCATAATCCGGTTTAGATTATTTTGCCTTGCAATTTCCTTAATACAGTGGCCCAGTTCCTTTAGAAACAACTTCAAGTCTTCCTGCATACTATCCCTGGCATACGAAATTAATTCCTTCAGGCCTGTATCCGATGAAATTCGCAAGATCTTTATGATTTTACCCTGAAGTTCCTTTCGCTTAAATTCGTTTGCTGCTATTATATCCGAAAGTTCTTTCTGTTCCCGGGCCAGTTCAAACAGATCAGCCGCCGCGCGGTTTTGAGATAAGGCCACGGACTGTTTTTGAATAAAAAACAATAGCTGTCTCGTCAGCTCCAGTTGTTTGCATAAAATGCCGGACAATTCCCCAAAAAGATGATGCATGCCCTCACCATTTGATCCGATCTGTTTATTCACCTTTGCACTGTTTATCTAAAAACAACTCATTGGCCATACCGTCAATTATTCTTTCGGCATCAGCCTGGTAGCTTTGCTCCTCAATACTAGTTTTTATCATGGAGACAAGGTCCTCCCGCACCGAGGGCATTTTGGCCATTCGTATTCTGTAAAACTGAAGTTCCTTGACTTCCTCGGAAAGGTCAAGGACATCCCCCGTAGATTGACTGGCAGCCCCCTGGGCGTTACTCTTTTGCCCTTTATTCTTGAGCTGAATCTCATAAGTCTTATACAGGTTTGGTCCACTATTCTGGCCAATTTTCATTATAATTTACCCTCCCCTTACCTTGCCTATCGGCACAAACAACCCGCAACTTTAGAGTCTTTTAAAAAATAATTTTATCTTCCCCCGGAATAACGTTGCCGTATTCGGCCCCCTTGTATTTGTTCCTTAAGACAACGATGTCGACGCGCCTGTTCAACTGGCGGTTCGGTTCGGAGTTGTTCGGCGCCCGGGGACGATACTCCCCGTAAGCGGTTGCAGAAAGCCGTTGCGGAGGAAAACCGATTTCCCTGATTAACACTTGTACAATCCGGGTCGCCCTGGCCGAAGATAGCTCCCAGTTAGAAGGGAAAAGAGCGTTATTTATCGGCATATTGTCCGTATGTCCCTCCACCCGGACATAATTATCACTTTGCACGATAATTCGGCCCACACCCTGGATAATCGAAGCGGCGGAAGGAACCATTTCTGCTGAACCGGAGGGAAACAGCACCGGGTCCTGAAAGCTTACCACCACGCCTCGCTCCTCGTTGGCAACAGAGATCCTGGCATCAAGGTTGTTCTTATGAATATACTCCCTCAGGTCACTGACCATATTCTCCATTTGCTCATTTTCTCTGGCAAAGTCTGCCTGGTTATGCATGGTGGGCGTTTGTATCGCCGAGGAACCCGGGTAATTCAAAACCATCCCACCACCCGCACCGAGAGATTTGCTCAGCGCCTCGGACACCGCCTTGAATTTCTGGGCGTCAACATTACTGAGAGCATACATGACCACGAAAAAAATCATGAGCAAAGTTATTAAATCCGAGTACGTAAGGAGCCAGCGCTCATGGTTATCCTTTTTTTGAAATTGTCTCCTTTTATTCCTCAAAAACTACCGCCTCTCTCATTTCGCCTTCACGCTCCTTCGGGTTGAGGAACGCGGTCAGCTTTTCCCTGATTAAGACAGGATTGTTTCCTGCCTGGATTGACATGAGCCCTTCCAGCATCAGCTCTTTTAACACTGCGTCCTGCTTGCTGACATTACTAATTTTTCCGGCTATCGGAAGGTAGATAATGTTCGCAGATCCGATTCCATATAAGGTAGCGATAAAAGCCATGGCTATGGAGGGTCCAAGCTTTTCCGGGTCGGATAAGTTGCCGAGGACATGCACCAGCCCCATGACAGTACCAATGATGCCCATCGTCGGGGCGTAGCCACCCGCCTTTTCAAAAACACTTGCGCCGATTTCCTGCTTTTCCTGCATGGTATACATTTCTGTTTCCATGATAGTTCGCAGCATTTCGGGGTTGGTGCCGTCGACAATAAGCTGGATACCTTTGCGCAAGAAAGGGATTTCGATCTCGTCCAGGTCGTTCTCCAGATACAAAATGCCTTCTCGTCTCGCTTTTTCTGCCAGGGCAACAATTTTTTCAATAGTACCGCTCTTGTCTACAACACTTTTAAATATAACCATCTTCAACATACTTAAGGCCGAGAAGATATCTTCCTTGGAATAGCTCATTACCGTCGCTCCGATGGTTCCGCCGAAAACAATTAAAGCCGCTGAGGGGGCCAATAGCGTACTGAGTTTGCCGCCCTCTTCAAGGAAGCCAAATGTTATTGACACAAGCGAAATTAAAAGCCCTAAAATAATCATTATATCCACAAATACATACACCCTCGTTGAATTATTACTCTGTTAATAAAAGTTTTAGTTCATCAACCTCTTCACAGCTAAACACCTTTTTAATGCTCAGTTCAGGCCTTTCCCAAAGTTCTATAAAGATTGGCTTTTTCAAAAAAATACCGTTGCTATCGCTAATGATTTTTAAGCGTGGATGCAGGGGCAGCCCCTTACGCGTTTCTATAACAATGCCGATTTCATTTGAACCTAAGCGGACCACCGACCCGCTTGAATAGGGGGCCACATTGTATAAAAAGGCTTGGATCAGCTCGTACTTAAAGATGTAATCGCCACCTGCGGCCAGCATTTCCCAGACTTCACCGGGCGGATAGCCCCTGCGGTAAACCCGGTCGGAGGTCATGGCGTCAAACATGTCTGCCATCCCCACGATCTGGGAAAGGTTATGAATCTCCTCCTTGCTAAGTCCAGCCGGATAACCCTCGCCGTTGAAGCGCTCGTGGTGCTGCAAACTCAGTAAGGCCGAGAGATTATTGACCGGCGGCTTGCTGTTGCGCAGTAATTCGTAGCCATGTAGTGGATGCATTTTTACAATTTCATATTCTTCATCCGTTAGTTTACCGGGCTTATCCAGAATATCTTTTGGAATCATGGTTTTACCCATGTCGTGCAAGATGGCGCCCATCCCCAAGATAGACAACGTTGTTTCATCATACCCCAGGTGAATTGCCGTTACCAGCGAGAGCACGCACACATTGACACAGTGGCTGAAGAGGTAATCATCGAGACACCTTATATCTACTAAATCGACCATAATCGCTCGGTTCTTTAGCAGTTGCCTCATCATTTTACTTACAACGCCTTTAAAAGAATCGGTGTCATCCGAGGAAATTTTGGGTGCATAGTTCCTGCTAAAAACACTTCTTACTAAATTAACAGCCTCAACACGGGTACGGAGATCAAGGACATCTTTAATTTCCACATCCTTAAATAAATCGTCTTCGATGTAAAGGGCAGGGACACCATGCTGAGATAATTTTTCAATCACCCTTCGAGTTAGTACAATGCCACCATTGATAAGCAGTTCTCCCCTGCTGTTATAAACAGGATAACCGACGGTCATACCTGGCTTAACAAAATTGAAATAAATCTTGCGCAAGCAAAACACCCCTGTCGCTATTAAACAGTTATCAGGTTAAAGACCGTATCGGGACCGTTTTATAAAACCACTCAACTTTGGAAATTCAACACAAAACCACAAATTCCTTTCTTTCCCACGTATGATTCCATTGGGTGCCTAACCCCTAAATTTATTTTGGGGTCGATATATAATGAAAGCCCATAGCTTTCGTCCCTTGCGGGTACTAGCTATGGGCTTGGGTACCGGGTACTTAAGTTATTAGTTATTATACTTCCCTGGGAACCCAAGGTGGGAGACCTGCCCAGCGTTTTTGGAAAGTGAGCAAGGCTTTTTGATATTATTGAACGAAGGTACAGCTTTAATCTAAATAACCCTTTTATCTTTCTGGAAAGATTATTGCTCTATGGAATGAAATAATTTACTTAACATCAGAAACATCCCGATAGTGCCGGTTTAGCTCGGAAGCATAACTAATTCCTACCGCAGTAGCATTTTGTGTGAGCCATTCGCTCAAACGCGTTTTCCCAACCGGAGAATTCTTGGAAATTAAAAGGTCAGCCATTAAACCAGCCACCTCATCCCGGGTTAATACCACATCATTGACAATTCTCCCAATCAGCCCGGAAAGAAATAGCGCCAAACCAGGTCTCAGGTGTACAATCCGGGACTTGCTGCCGATCCTGGCACGGATTAGCCGCACCAAATCATTAAAGGTATATGTTTCCGGGCCTACAGCATCCACGATGAAGTCCTCGTCTTTCCCAGCGGCGCCGACGACTAAATCCGCCATATCTTCCACAAAAACCGGCTGGAGTTTATAATCACCCGTGCCTGGAATCGCAAATACCGGGAACCGCCTGAGCAGCCAGGCAATGTTGTTGATCAAAATATCTTCCTTGCCGAAAATAACAGTTGGACGAATGATGGCGTAAGATAACTTTGAATTAATAATTACCTTTTCCAGCTGTCCTTTCCCTTTGAAATAAGGGAGCGATGAACTTTCGGAAGGGTTGCTGATGCTGACATGCACGATTCTACGAATTCCGGCTTCCTCAGCCGCTCTGATGAGTATTTTCGTATTGGCGACTGCCATGTCGTAAGTAACCGAGCCATACGGAAACCTGATCCAGTAAGTGTTGATCAGAACTGTGGTTCCTTGCAAGCTCTTCACCAAGTCGCCGGGATTATCAAAACGATAAGGGGCGACACTAATCCTGCCGGCGAATGAACTGTGGGGATCCGGGTGTCCGGTAAGGGTCTTGACCCTTATCCCCCTGGCAAGAAGCCGCTTGGTTATGTATTTGCCGGTGTAACCAAAAGCTCCGGTCACCACATAAGATTCTGGATTATCCATGGCTTGCACTCCTTTAAGGTTTATCATTCACCTTGCACCCCTTCCCTGGGGCAAACAGCTTAAACATCTCCACAGCGGCTTTCAGTTGTTCGGGTTTCATGACCAGAACGGCCTCCACTACACTGTCCAGCAAACAGTAGAATTCTTGCAGCATCTTCAAACGTCCGATTACCTCGTCACGTTTTACAGACGGGTCTGCCTGCTCCGCCAAACGGGCACTTTCTTCCACCAGGGCAAAGGACTGATCAAACTCGGGCTTGTGTCGCAGCCCTAAAACCGAGTGCGCAATTTTCCAGAAATCTGTTTCAGCTTCGAAGAATACCCGGCGGTCTCCTTTTTGCCAGGAACGCCTGACCATTCCCAACTGCTCCAACTGGCGGATGGCAACGCTGATATTTCCTTTCGTTACCCTCAACCTCAGTGCCAGATCTTCAAGAGATACCGGTTCCGAGCTGAGATACAATACAGCGTACATCTCGCCGGCTGTTTTGCCCAACCCCCAGAAGGCGCTCTGGCGGCCCAAGGATTGAATCAAAGCATCCCTGGATTGGACCAGTGCTTCATTCATTCGAGACACTCCCTTATTACGTTTAGAACGTTCTAAATTTATTATATACAATTACAAAATAGATCACAACCACCAAGACTATAATTAGAGGCAATAAAATAAAAGGAGGAGCAGGCCAAAAGCTGCTCCTCCTTGGGGATACTTAACGGATTCCTTAAATTAACTTCCACTTAAATTAAACCCTTAATCAGAAAATCCTTCGGGGAACCAATATGAAAACTGAAGCGAATAACTTAAGTACCGGGTACCTAAGTTATTAGGTTATTCTTGTGTATTTGGCGTATTTTAATAAATCATTCCTGGATTTAGGCATTGCCAGTACCACACAAAGCGGTACTCCAAGAAGAATGCCTGACGGCAAGGTTAAAATAGAAGTAAAAAGCAGCGGCAGAAAAGAAGCAAGCCATGGGATTACCCTCATGTAAGAAAGATGAAATAACCTTCTCAACTGAAAGTGGATGACAATGTAACCCAACAAGGCCACCAATTCTGCCAGGCCATAACCTGGCAGTCCAAAACGGGGTAAAAACAAGAAAGCGCCACCAACAAACAGTAGAATATGCGTCATGTGGAACCAGGTTACCTCCCAATTCCGCTGGAGAACGTAAAGCACCGACGAATGCATGCTAAATACCGCGTTTACTAGATAACTAATGGCAATGAAGGGGTAAATAATTAGAACAGTATTCCAACGCTCTCCAAACAGCGCGGGCAGGATCCATGGCGAAATACAGGCAAAGATTAAAAGCAGGGGTCCAAGGGCTAAAACTTGCAAGGCCATTGCCTCTTCCACAGCTCGCTTTAAGCGGGGATAATCCCCCTGCAGCTTGCCTAACGCGGCAATTGAAAGTCGCCAGGTGGCTCCCTTGATAAAGCTAAGACTCTCCACCAGGCGGATAGCCAAAGCTACGTACCCCACACCTTCCGGACCTGCGTAACGGCCCACGATCAGCGGATTTACCAGTGTGCGAAGCTGCCATAACCAGATCGAGGCAGAATACCCGATACCGTATCCCATCATCTCTTTGAGCAAAGATTTCGACCAGTAGGGACGGGGAATCAAATGAGCCAGGATACAAGCAGCAATTAGTAAAAAAATTTGACTGATAAAAAAAGCCACAACCGGCGCCCATACTCCTCTGCCATTATAAGCCAAAACAAGGGCAATCCCATAGTAGATGAGTTGCCCCGTGAGTTCTAAGGTAGCAACAGACCGGTAATTCAGATCCCGTTCCAGTCGGGCCATGGCCGGACTGGCCATGGCCATAAAGGGTAAGGTCAATAACATGATTAAAAGGGGAGGGATAAAAGCCGGGCTTTGAAGCCACATCTGCAACAGCGGCAAAGCGGCAACTCCCAGCAGTAACCCGGACACCCCTGTGATAAACATCAAGGTAAAAGCCTGATGGTAGACCCCGATACCGGGTTCCGCCTCCCGTCTGACGATATATACGTTTACCCCCAGGCCGGTCAGACTTCCAAGATAACCTGCGATGCCAAAGGCCGAGGAGAAAAGACCATAATTTCCCGGACCTATAACACGGGTAAGCAGCAGCGTACCACCCAGACCAAGAATAAGGCCAACCCCCTGCCTGACCGCAAGGTAAGCGCCGCCCTTTAAGACCTTTTCCCGTAAGTTCATCATTACCTGTAACAATTCTTGCAAAAAGACGGCAGCCTGTTTTCGTATAGATTCTTTCGTAAATTTCTATAAAGCTTGTTATTCCAAATATCGTTGATACTATTTACATTGTGGATATTACCCATTGAAACTATGCTTGGGTCGGCAATAATACAACACGGTACAATTTCACCTTCAACAGAAACGTATGTAGAATGTTTAATAAGATTACATGGTTTGCTTTTAGAAAAGTAATCATCCCTATATAGATCAATGTTTTGATTGATGTTCTTAGCTAATTCAACGGCCTTATCCAAATACTCCATTATTTCTTGATCAAAAATGCTAATTTCAATACAATCGTTTTTCTTTTTTAATTCAGCCTTACCGAAGCAAGTCAATTTTGTTTGAATACCAACATTATCAACACCAAGTTCTTTTGCCAGCCCGACTAAGTTGCTAACATCCATTATGTTATATTTATTTAAAACACACCAAATATTTATTTCTGTAGCTGAACCAATTTTATTTCTTTCGAAAACAGTTAATTTAATATTTTCGATAACTTTTTCAAACATATCTTTTCCCCGGATAACCTTATAAGCCTCCCGGCCGGGTGTATCCAAGCTGAAAACTAGAAATGAAGGAGGGCTCTTAAATAACTCTTTGATGATGACTTCATTGAGAACGGTACCATTATTATAGATAGTCGAGTAAATACCTTTTTGATTGCAGAAATCAATCATTTCTAATATTTCGGTATTTAAAAAAGGTTCACCCATTCCCTGAAGTTTAACTGATTTCAGTGATGGGAACTTATTAATAATACTTTTAAAATCAACTATGGATAAGTCTTTTATAAGCGAACGGTTCCATCCAGGGACCTGACAAAAAAAACAATTCAAGTTGCATCTTGTTGTGGGCTCAAGATCAATTCTATGCGGCGGAAAAATCATCCTGGTCTTACTAAAGCGATTAATGAGAATATTGCCAAATAAATTAATATTACGCTTGTTAAATTCATAGGTTTTTAACTGTTTTGCTTTTCTAAAATACTTTAGCATAATCCCCCTCCATCTTAACTCAACAAATTAAATATCAACTTGTGAGGACAAGTTGATATTTACTTACCTTTTTTCTTATATGAAGAACGATAACTCAGACTCAATGGCTAAACCTTCTGCAATTACCATTTCATGTCATTGAGCAATTCTTAGTCTTATTATTTTTTTTAATGTTAAGTTGGATGGATATAGCTACGTACAAGATCCAAAATAAAGAATTTTGGACTAATAGGGCACTTTCCGGGATATTGTAAATTAAAATGAATAAAAAAAATAACAAAGGAAACATCTCTTCTAAACTTTTATTTTTCCGTAACAAGCTCTGGGCCTTAAATATATTGATGAAATATGAGATCATAAAGACTATTACACCCACTAAACCAAGCTGCAGCCACAGGTCCAAGTAACCGCAATGGGCAGATATAACTTTTGATGGCAATACATCCCATATATAGCTAGAAGGTCCTTTCCAGCCCAACCAGAAGGCACTATATCCATACCCCAACCACGGATGCTGCAAGATCAGATCCCAAACCTCACGCCATATTATCGTACGGCCGGTGAGTGTCGCATCCCGTCCTAAGACATTTAATACAATCTCCAAATTATTAAAAAGCCGGATCAATAAACTTCCAACTGCCAGAGTAATCAAGATAATGGGACGTACAGCCCAAATATTATAATAACGGTTCACAAAGAAAATCAATAAAAAAATTAAAAGCAGCAAAAAGACCACGAGAGCTGTGATTGATTTTGATAGGAATAACAGTGTTATAGATATAACACAAAAAACAAATCCCATCATCCGTCCCTTATTTTGACTAAAAGAATACAGTAGCCAGGTTATAGCTGCCAAGGCCATGAAACATCCAAGTATATTTTTGTTTTCATAAACACCTTGCAAGGCAAAATAAGACCTGGTATGGATCCCGTACGATGGCAAAAATAAAACAAATACGACACTCAGGACAGCACTCAGCCCAAGCGCCCACAACAGGAGCTTCAGTAATTCCTGCCGTGTATAACAGGCAGCCAGATAAATCCCGAAAGCCGTTGTGCCCAGAAGTGCTACACTGCGACGCAAAGTCACCACAGGGGCCTCGGACCAAATGATCGAAGCAAAAGCTAATCCTAGCAGAACCCATAAAAATTTGTCCAAAAAAGCCACGCGAGCAACCTGCCGAAAACGTGATAAAAACAGGAAAAAGGTTATTGTATAAATTCCAGCCCATAACGCCTGCATCATAATGTCGCCCTCAAAAGGGTCAAAGACTATTCCACTTTTCTTTCGCAAAAGAGGAATGACCGCGTATGTTGAAAGAAATAATCCAGTTACAGCAAAAACTTTTTCCCATAATAAAACTGAATCCCGTTTAAGTTTAATTGGAGTGGATCTTGTTAGCCAGGCGTCTCTCAATAATCGCCGGCATACCGTTAAAGCGCGGAAGTTACCCTTGCTCTCTACAAGCTTTTTTGGGTAGAGATCACAGATATTATTCACCCCACTTTATTTAAAAGTTCCAGAAAGCACTGTTCGTAGTTATCCACCATCTGCGTAACACAATATAGATTTGCTCTAGCTTTTAAACGGTTCGCGAGGAGATTAGCGAACTCAATGTCTTTCAGAATCTTTTTTACTGCCTCGCAAAACCCATTCTCATCCTCCGGATCCACCAATACGCCTGCAAGTGAGCCATCTTCCTCTTCTAATACCTCTCGTATCCCCGGAACGTCACTTGCTATTACAGGAAGCCCGATCTGCATCGCTTCAACCATTGCTAATCCAGTTGCTTCATACACTGAAGGAAAAATAAAAACATCTCCGGTCAATAAAAAGTTACCAATTTCCTCCGGGGGAATTTCCCCTAAAAAAAATACCCTATCAAACACTCCCAGGGAACGGGCCTCGCCTTCTAAAACGCTTCTTAACTCGCCTTCTCCTGCAATGGCTAATTGAACGTCGGGCAAACGTTTAAGTAAGCGAATTAATAAGCTTTGATTCTTTTGTGCAGCTAAACGACCGACATTAACAATGAGAGAACTTTTAAGCGGCAAACCAAATTGGCTTCGCGCTTTTTCTTGATCCAAAGTCAGCTTGAGCGCAGGTATACCATAGTAGATCAGCGTACAGCGCTTTTTATATAAAGCGCTGTACGAGTCAAAAGAGTTAGATACTGCTCTGGAAACAACTATATTGCGCTTATAAAATCCTAAATTACCTATCGCATGATCAAGTATTTTTGCGATTTTTGGATAAGTATATGACGGGTTATGTTGCACAGCCAGCCTTGCCTGAACCCCAAAGAGATATGCCGCTACTTGTCCTAATATATTAGCGTAATATGTATGGGTAATAACTACTTTCGGTCTCTGCCTGTGCATAAGCCTAATTAAACTCCAGAATATAAGTATATAATCAATTATTGTGGAGGGTTTTCGATTAAATATCACTCGTACACCCTTATAACCATTGTAGGCAGGTCTCTTCAAATACAGGAACCAAACCTCTGCTTCATATCCCTTGTTTCGCAATATTGCAGCAATATTTATTGCTACTTGCTGAGCCCCGGCTGCTTCCATTTGCGTTACAATATTTACAATCTTCACTGCTTTTTGCTCCCATCACTTAACCTTTGCATTCCAATCACTTTTCCGGATTCAGTAGATAATTGAATAGAGAACATCACATACAAAATCCAAAAAATCTGGTTTCTAACCAAAATAGTGCTTTCGGAGATATTGTGGATCATCATAAAGGCAAGAAATAATAAAGGAAACATTTCAACTAAACCTTTTTCCCTCCATACCAGGGTAAATGCCTTAAACAGGTTGACAAGAAGTGGGATTATAAAAATTACTACCCCCACCAAGCCGAGTTGCAACCACAGGTCTAAGTAACCGTTATGTGCGTTAAAGGGTTCCCATTGAACAATCTCCCAGATATATTTGGAGGGACCTTCTCTTTCCAGCCAGAAGGCATTATATCCATACCCCAGCCAAGGATGCTCCTGAATCATAAGCCAAACGGCCTGCCAGAGATAAATGCGCCCTGTTAAGGTCGTGTCCCGTCCCAGGATTGTTAAGATGCTCTCCATGTTATACGCGGACAATATAGCTAAACTTCCGACTAAGACTATAAGCAGGATACCGACAGGTAAAGCCTTAGTGTCGAGCCGGCGTAATATTTGGATAATCGATAATAAAGACAACAAGATAAAAAAGATTATCAGGGCTGTTTTTGAAGTTGATAAAAATAATAGAGCTAAAGATAGGAAAAAAAAGACCAATCCAACCAAAAGCTTTCCCTGGCAGCTGAAAGCATAAAGCAACCAGGTTAGCGCAGCCAAGGCCATAAAATTCCCAAATAAATTTTTATGAATATAAACACCACGCCAGGCAGATCCGTAGTAGTCATGGTGGATGCCATACCCCGGCAATAGCCAGACAAATCCAAGACTCAGGACGGCAACCAGCCCAAGAGTCCAGGCTAACATGCTGAGTATTTCTTTCCGTGTAAAGCGAGTTGCCAGATAAACTCCAAAAACTGTTGTACCTAAGAGAGCCAAACAATGGCGTAGCGCAACAAATTGTTTCTCAGACCAAATAGTGGACACAAAAGCCAATCCCACTAAAACCCACTGCAATTTAGCTTGAAAAGCTATTTGAAACACATTGCGAATGCGCAACAGCAAAATAAAAAAAGTTATGGCATAAATTCCGAGCCATAACGCCTGCATTACAATATTGCCCTGGACCGGGTTTATTTCTAACCCACTTTTTGCTTGCAACAACGGAATAACTGCATACGTTGAAAGAAACAGTACAAATATTGCAAACACATTCTCCCATAGAGAGAGTATTCTCTTTTGGTGGTACCAGGTAAATAATTTCTTAATGCTTGCAAAAGCAATAGTTTTCATTTAATCAACTCTGTTGATACCGTTCTTGTACTTAATATTTTCCAGGACTTCATCAACAATATATAGCGGTCTTTTTTTCACTTCAATATATATGCGTCCAATATACTCGCCCAGAATTCCCATAAATATTAACATTATTCCGCCCCAAAAAAAGCTGGCCACAGCTAAGGTTGCGAAACCGGGTACATCCTTAACATAGGCTCCAAATATCGGGAGATTAAATATCCTGGCTATTAAATAGACCGTTCCAAGCAAAAAACAGGTTAAAGAAACAAAAATGCCAACATATGTAGCCAGCTTTAACGGTAATAAGGTGAACCCAAAGATCCCATCCAGTGCCAGCTTAAAAAGTTTTGTGAATGTATATTTAACTTCTCCTGCTACTCTTTCTTGCCTTTCATATTTTACACCAGTTTGCTTGAATCCCACATAAGAACGTAATCCTCTTACAAATCTAATATTTTCATTCAAATCCCCATTCAGCACATCAACAACCCTGCGATCTAGTAGGCAAAAATCACCAGAATCCAAAGGTATGTCTATATCGCTTACCAAATTTAAAAATCTATAGAAACAGCTATAGGCAAACCTCTTTAAAATCCCTTCTTTTCTTTTAGTACGAATGGCATATACCACATCATAACCTTCACGCCATTTATCAAGAAAGCAGGGTAACACCTCAGGGGGATCCTGAAGATCCCCATCCATAATAATTACTACATCTCCAACAGCATATTTAAGACCTGCGGATATTGCTGCCTGGTGACCAAAGTTACGTGATAGTTTAACAATACGAATCATGTCACAATCCTTAGCGAATTCTCTAATTATTGCCAAGGATTCATCAGTTGAACCATCATCTACAAAGACTATTTCAAACTTATCGCCATTTAGCGGGAATACTCCAATCAGACGATTAATTAGCAGGGGGAGTGTTTGTGATTCATTATATATAGGTATAATAATGGAAACCATAGCTTCCTCATTTCTAATTCTTTATAGGGTTAAACTTCAAACCTTTCTTCCTACAACATAATACTGGGCACCCAGAGGTAACCACCTCAAGATGCGGTCCAAAATTGAAAATACAGGTCCTCGAAAGGGAAAGAAAAGAATATAACTACCTTCCACCAAGTTCAATCCAATATCATTAATTAGATTCTTAACAGCATATTGAGTAAGAAGCACCGCATCGGCATCAAACTTGCAGTTATTAACAACACGTCTTGTCAGGGGGTTAAAAGGGTTGTGTTCAAATATTACAAGCAACCCACCTTTTTTTAGGACACGATGAAACTCCCGGATCATATCCAGCCAGACTGAGGGCGATATATGATGCATTACACAAACGGTAAACACAATATCCATAGACTCCTCAGTAAAAGGTATGCGCTTACCATCGTATACCTGATAGCAAACAGAAGGATTTGTAAGTGCTGCTTTTTCAATTATACCCTCACTAATATCTATCCCGTACAACTTCCTAAACTCAGTATTTAGAAAGCGGTCAGTCAACCCCACACCACATCCAAGATCCAGGACAGATAAATTTCGGGTATTTCCCAAATATTTTTTTGCTATTTCACAAAGGTAGCGGGCTTTCACTTCAGTAAAATAATCCAAGTCCTGGCCAATAAATGAAATTGCATTCTGAAGTTGTTCCTTATAACAGTCCTGAAAATCGTTAAAGTCAGTATTAATGACTTCATCCTCCCCTCTTAAATGCATTTCCTGGCCTACTTCCAGATGATTCATGGTACTACGATAACCTTAATTTATATAAGTAATAATAGTACCCATTATAATCAATTTTCTTCGATTCTATGATTTTATAATGATTTTGCAAGTATCCTAATTCAGATTGCTTATCCCCAAACCAGGTATAAAGATAATATGCTTCTTGAGGCAGATTATCTTTATTTATCTCCCATATTAAATATACTTTTGGCTGAAACGAATTGTCCTTTTTAAATGTTCGATTCAAACTTGATCTATCTATATTAATAGTAGAATACGTTCCTTCTCCATTAAAATGTGCATCCCAGATGTTGCCTACTATTATTACGGAATTTTCATTTATATTGATCTCTTTATTTAACTTGTTTAAAATCCTTTCAATAACCACATATTCTGAATTATAAACTAGTCCGTCAGCAGGATTAATATTTAGCATTTGGTGCATACCAAAATCGAATGTTTTAAAGATTAAATTGGACAATGGATCGACCGTCTTAAATGTCTGCGCTGCTGACAAGAATATCATGATACTGAGTATTAATATCCGCATCTTTTCTTCCTCAAAAATATTCATTAAAGCATAGTGGCTAAATATTAATAAAAAAAATACAGAAACAAGAACATATCTTGGATGATTGAAAGTTATATAAAACAAATTAAATGCTATAAACACAAGGAACATAGAAAGTAGCAATTTTAATATAGCTTTGTTATATTGATTAAAAACATGAAAATGGTTATTAAGTGGCAGCAAAATTTTTGTTATATATACCAAGATAATAAGACTCTGGAGCCACCCAAAATTTAAAATAAATATTTGATGTAAACGCGTTACAATAAATCCCCGACTAAAACCAAAAGCATGAACTCCTTCATTATTCCAACCCATTGACCCAGCTTCCCATAGTTGTCCACCAACATATATAAAATACAGAATAAATAGAATTGCCGGTATACTTAAACATAATATAACATTCCGGTTGAATAACTTATGAGTATTATCGCAAGGCTCGAGATAAAAATTACCTTGATTATTATGCGAGTAATTTGAATTGATATTTCGATTATTTAAAGAAATTTTGCTTAGTAAAGAAAGAAAAATAATATATATTGGCATAATGAAATAAAGGAGTGCACCAGTCTCCTTGGAAAAAACAAGGATTGTTCCAGATAATATGAATATTATCATCCGGTTATATAATAATGCACATATAGAAGCCGGCAAAAAAACTATAAGCGGAAAGTCTATGCTAAAGCTAAGCGAAACACCAAAAAACAAAGGATTGAAAGCAAATAAAGTCGTTAACAGTAATGCTTCTATATGGCTTATATCTTTATACATGCAAACTATTATTTTATAAAACGAAAACATGGCTAGAATAGCTAACATTAGATTTTGGATATTTAACAGGCAATGATTACCCAAATCTAAAAACTGCCCAAAAGACATAAGGAAAGCATAACCCATTGATGGGTGACCGTACCAATTAAAATATTTTAAAAAGCTGCCGAATGTAAAGTCAAAGTTTTCAACTGATTCCAACAACCGACAGAAGTACCAGGCTCCGTCCCATCTCAACATGGTATCAATATAAAAAAACCTAACAACCATATAGATAAAAACTATAATTAATATTGGATATTTGCTGATAAAAATTCTAAGGCAACTATATATATTGTGTATTGAAAGACCGTTTCCAGACTTAATCGTATTTCTCCGTCTAGCTACTTTTCTTATGAGTATTAGTAACAACAGCAGGACAAATATAAAATTTATAAATACAATTAATAGGGTAGTTGTTGACTTTAAATTGTGTTTATCCGTAAAAGGAGATAACATTGCCAGATCAAAAAAGAGTGCAATTAAAAATACCAATAACACTACTTCACTTAGCATGACATGATTTAGTTTTCTGACATGCCCCCATAAATATCTCATTAATTATCTACCTAATTAGATATATTTCTGTCTTTTGAGTCATTCGCAAAACACCAATATTTGTACCCCATAAAGCTCAAAATACCAGCAATTATTAATGCAAAAGCCTGGGAAATAAGTTCATTTATTTTTATAATTTTTATTGTAAAACCTAATATAATTAAATTAATTAAAAATGTTAATACATAGATCAAAATAAATTTTGCAAAACCCTTCCAGACGAATGAATTTTTTTGAAATGTCCACTTACTATTCCAAATATAGCTATTTAATATACCAAAAGCATACGCAAATATTAATGAGACAGAGTAACTATGTTTTAGAATTGAGAAAGATAGATAATAAACAAAAAAGCTAACTAATGTATTAATTAATCCTGTAATTATAAATTTGATGGACTGAATATACATTGTGGATTCTCCAGACCAAGAAAAAGCAGCGTCTACCCAGGAAATAGCGTTCCGGGCTTGGGCTACCTTTAAAATGTAGGTGCGAATTTTATTCGCATGAATGTTATATTAGCCCCAAACAAGTTCGTCGCTAAACTCATATTATCTCGCGCAGCAAAAGTTTCAAAACAAACCACGGCTCTAACAGATATCTGCGCCAAAGTCGCTTTGGGTCACTCAGCAATCGGTGCAACCACTCTAGTCCCAACTGTCCCATCCAGCGAGGCGGAGTGGGTACTATTCTTGCTACATAATCCATACAAGCGCCGGCCGTGAGAATTATACTCATATTCAGTTTACCTAGATTATCCAGAATCCAATACTCCTGCCTGGGCATACCCATGCCGACCATAAGAATATTTGGCTTATAAGCTTCAATGCTTTCTAATACTTCTTGATTTTCTTTGCTTTCCGGAGTGAGATCAAAATACCCGTGAATCGTCTTCAGTTCAAGTTCAGGGACTTCAGCTTTAAGGAGTTTTTCAGCTTGAGCGGCCACCCCCGGTTTTGACCCTACAAAAAAAACTCTCAACCGCTGCCGGGCCGCTTCCCGCATTAAGGGACGAATCCAGTCCACATAGGTGAGCCGATGCCTTCTCTGAAGGGGATAACCCAAAAGACGACCCAGAAAGATTAGAGGCATCCCATCTATATGTATAAAATCTGTTCGTTTATAAAATTCACGCATTTTATACTCATGATGATAGATGTACAAACTATGCAAATTATGATGACCGATAACACAAGTCCCTTCTTTTTTTACTGCATCATTAATGAGGACATGCAGGTCATTCATGGTCAAGGCATTAACTGTAAGGCCTAGGAAAGAAAAAACAGACACAATATTTCCTCGCTTTATCTACATGCTGCAGCAAACACGCACCCTATGAACGTTGCCAATCGATACGGACTTTGGTGGAAATAGTCACATATAAAATCCAAAAAATACAGTTCTGAACTAGGATAAAGCTTTCTGCAAAATTGCCTATAATGATAAACAATAGAAATAATAAACAAAAGCATTGGGATCTACCCATTTTTCTACGCAACAGGACTATGGTTTTAAACATGTTGCCTATTAATGATATTATAAAAAAAACCAAACCCACCAAGCCAAGCTGCAACCACAGGTCCAGGTAGCCATTATGGGCATTTGGAGGTTCCCAGTGTAAAATACGCCACAGATGGCCTGAAGGTTCTTCATAACCCAGCCAGAAAGCACTATAACCGTATCCCAACAACGGTCGCTGCTCGATCATATCCCAAACCGCCTGCCAAAGAACTGTACGCCCGGTAAGCGTCGAGTCAACTTCAGGCAGGCTCACAGAAATTAGATTAGGTCCAAGGCTTATCGCTGATGCAGCTGATTTGTTGATTAGCAAGAAAGCTGAACTCCCGATTATTAGAGCTATGAGAATAACGGGTAAAACATAACGCCGGCGTTCTGTGCGGAAAAGGTAGATCATTAAGGGAAACAGAAGTAGAATGAAGATAATTATTGATGTTTTTGATGCTGAAAGAAACAATATTTCTGTAGATATAGTATAAAAAATTAGTCCTAAAACTCGATCCCTGGTGTTACTGATAGAATATAGCAGCCATGTTAATGCGGCGAATGACATAAAACGTCCCAGGGCATTTTTGTGAACATAAATACCTCGCCAGACGCCGCTGTGGTAAAGATCATGATGAATACCGTATGACGGTAAAAACAGAACAAACCCGAGGCTCAGAACAGCACTCAACCCGAGTGCCCATGCTATTAACTTTATTAGTTCTTGCCATGTAAAACGAGAAGCCAGATAAATTCCAAAAGCGGAACTGCCTAAAAGTGCCATATTGCGTCGCAGGGTTACGTAAGGAGACGCGGACCAAAATACTGAAACTAAAGCTAAGGCAAGCAGAAGACAGATTAATTTATCTTGATAAGCTGCCCAGGTGACCTGCCCCAAGCGCGATAACAGTAGTAAAAAGGTTATCGTGTAGATCCCAAACCACAATCCTTGCATGATCATGTCGCCTTGAGCAGGGTCAAAAATTACTCCGTTTTCCTTATGCAGAAGCGGAATAATTGCACCTGTAGAAAGAAACAATACAAAAATTGCAAATATATTTTCCCATCCAGGGGGCTTTTGTTCGGGTTGGTTAATTTCACTATTTACCATGAACCCTTTTGTACTCCTCCAATTTATATCCGCAAATCCCGGTAAGCATGCCTGCGCCACGAGCAATGTAAGTAAGCGATTTTGCCGCAGAAGCGTAACCTAAAAATAAGGATGGCAAGAAAGATATCGAACCTTGAAAGATGCGTCCTACTCCTTTTATAAAGCGAGTAATCAACCATTTCTTTTGGGTTTCCAACGCTCTATCACATGAAGCAAGCATACTACCAAAGCTATAGGAGTGAAGAAGCAGCCATCTTAAATTTGCCCTGCTGGAAGCTATATTTTCTCTCACAATGGCTTCATTTGACCAAACCATAATGGCTCCCATACGATGCAAACGTTCAAAAAGATGAGTATCTTCACCACCTGTAAGGCCGAATCTTTGATCAAATGGACCGTCTAGTTTATCTAAAAACTCTCGCTTAATAAGAACATTATTAGTTGCTCCCCAGCGTATTCTCTGTCCGGTTTGAGCATATCTTTGACGTTCAAAAAAACCGCCCCTGACGATCCAATCCGGTACGGGATCGGCAAAAACAGGGATTACCGGCCCCCTTACAATATCAGCGCCAAATACCTCTAAAGTAAATAACAACTCATCAAGCCATTTTTGGTCAACAAACTCGTCATCATCTACAAAAGCAATATATTCGCAATCTAATTTTTTGGCTATGGCGATTGTCTTATTTCGAGCGAGCGAAATATTCTGCACTGGTTCAAGATCATAGATAAGTCCTGGTAAATGTGCAGAAAAACGCTCCACAACCGCCCGGGCAGAGCCTGTGTAGTCATTGTCAACGACAACCACAGTTTGAATTACACCCGGGCACTTTTCATATTCCAATTTTGCTAAACTCTCAAGTAGTTGCCCTAACCACCTGGGTCTCCTGCAAGTTGCTATGCATATTGCTACCTTGAGCATTTTCATCTTCCCTCTTCCCGCCTTGTATAATCAAGTTACCAACCGAAACTTGAAAACTCCATAATTAAAACAGTTTTCAGAGAACTATAAAAGACATCTAACAGTATTAACACCAACGCGCAGCCCAAAGTCTCGTCAAATTCCTATTGGCCATCAAGGTGTTGGATCTGTCCAAATAAACAATAACTGCATCTTGCCGGCAAATCTGACTTTAACGAATTCCTGAGGCACAGCCCCCGATTTAACTAATTATCAAAAACGTTTCATAATTAATTTGGCCAGTTGATAGAACCGGCCCTTATAACCTAACGATGGATAGGACAAGACATGTGGGAGTATTTCCCAAAACGAGGGTTTTTGTTTTAAGGCATAGGTAGTCACTAAATATGGGAGATGGCGATTTAAATCAATGGAAGTTTGTAATCCTAGCTTTGATAATGCTTTTTTTAGTTGTTCATGCTCAAAAATATATTGTTTTGCTCTTCGCCTAATCCCATTGCAATCCTTAGTTACACAGCTGCTAAAGTAATTCTCACCGTGCTGTCTATAGAGGGTAAGCACTTTTGGCACACCTATGATCGTGCCTAAAAACGGGGCTAAATCACCTATATAGGCATCTGCGCAAAGCTGAAAACCAGCTTCCGGCATGGGAAGTACCTGCTCTAAATATTGTCGGGAAAAACACAATGCGCTGGTGGTAGGCCTTGGCCACCAACCACCGGACTGTTCCACCCTATCCCTGATTATACCTGCCCACAGATCTGACGGCCACGGCCGGCCTATCTGTACACCATGAGCATCCACTATCTGCATTTGATGATAATATAGCACTGCATCTGGTTGTTGCTGTCGGGCTTTGACCATCTCCGCAACCTTGCCCGGAAAAAAAACATCATCAGAGTCAAGAAAACAAATGATCTTCCCCCGGCTTGCCTCAAAACCTGCGTTAAAGGCCGACGCCTGCCCGCCGTTCTTTTTTAACACTGGAATGATTCGGTTACCGTAGGCAGCGATTACCTCACGGGAGTTATCGATGGAACCATCGTCCACCACAATAACTTCTACGCAGGGATGTGTTTGCTTTAAAGCGCTGTCAATAGCTTCACCTAAAAAGCGTCCATAATTATAATTGTTTATCACCACGCTAACCAAAGGTACGTCCATCAACAAATCCTAAACCCCTTACTAAATATTTAATTCCTTGACAAAATAGTCAATTGTTGCAGCGATACCCTGGTTTAATGAAACAGTGGGCTCCCAGTCAAGCAGCGCTCTAGCCTTGCTTATGTCCGGGCAGCGCCTGGTAGGGTCATCAGCAGGTAACGGCTTATAAACAACGCTCCCCTCCACTCCGCACAGACGAGTGATGATTTCAGCAAATTCCAGGATGGTGTATTCATCGGGATTACCGATATTGATGACTTCACCGTTGGTTTGCTCACAGAACATAGCGCGCAGGAGACCCTCTACTTCATCGGATACAAAGACAAAGCTCCGCGTCTGGGTACCGTCTCCGTACACCGTCATGGGTTCACCTCGAAGGGCCTGGCAGATAAAATTGGGCACCACCCGGCCGTCATTTACCTGCATCCGCGGGCCGTAGGTATTAAAAATCCGGATAATCCTGGTATCGAGGCTGTAACGGCGCCGGTACTCAAAGGTTAGGGTCTCGGCAAAGCGCTTGCTTTCGTCATAGCAGGCCCGTTCACCTACGGGATTGACATTCCCCCAGTAAGTCTCGGGCTGCGGGTGTAAAAGAGGTTCGCCGTAGGCTTCTGAAGTGCCGGCAAGTAAAAATTTTGCTTTGTTCCTTACCGCAAGGTCCAGCATCTTCTTTGTTCCAATGCTGTTTACCAGCATAGTTTCTATGCTTAGACAACGGTAGTCAACCGGGCTGGCCGGGCTGGCCAGATGCCAGATGAAGTCAAACTTTATTTCCGGCAATTTAAAATTTGCGACAATGTCGGCCTGAATATAAAAAAATTTTCCACTATGGGAAAACGCGTTTTGCAAGTTTTCTAGTTTGCCGGTGCATAGATTGTCCAAACCGAATACCTGGTGCCCTTTTGATAATAGTCGGTCCACCAGGTGGCTGCCTAAAAAGCCGCCGGCGCCTGTTACAAGTGAAACCGGAACATAATCCGGACAGGGTTCCAGTTGTGTTCTAAACAAAATTCATCTCCTCCAAACGGTTTTATAAACAATCTAAGTGCAAAACGGCAACATTCTCTCTTTACAGCTGCAACGGCCGATACAGTAATACCAGAATCCGAGCTCCTCTATTCCCTCCACCCGCAGCATATTTCTACCGTCTACAATTACCGGTGTCCTCATCAACTGTTTTAGCATTTTAAAGTCACACTGGATAAAATCAGGCCACTCGGTCATAAACACCAGGGCGTCCGCCTGTTTTGCCGCGCCATAAGGAGTTTCAGAAAAGGTCAAAAGCTCACCCAGTTCGTTCAATTCCAACCTTGCATTATCCATTGCCTTGGGGTCGTAACAGTTAACCTTGCTTCCTTTTTTGACTAGTTCGCGAATTAGCTTAATCCCCGGTGATTCCCTGATATCATCGGTGTTGCACTTAAAAGCCAGGCCCAGCACGGCAATTCTCTTGTTTTTGCAGACCCAAAGGGCATCCTCTATTTTTTTTATAATCAAAAGGACCCTTTTTTCATTAATACGGTCAACTTCCTTTAAAAGGTTTGCATCTAGGCCCAGGGCATCGACCATAGCGGCAAAAGCCTTAACGTCTTTGGGAAAACAACTGCCTCCATATCCGGCTCCGGCGTAAAGGAACTCTCTGCCAATACGCTTGTCAAAACCAAGACCGTCCGCCACCAAGTTAATGTTTGCGCCTACTTTTTCGCAGATATCAGCAACTAGATTGATAAATGAAATCTTCATCGCCAAAAAGGAATTGCTCGCGTGTTTGATTAATTCCGCTGTGGCGATGTCGGTAGTCAATACCGGGCAAGTAAAGTCCTGATATAATGCTTTAAGCATTTTTTTGGCCCTACTGCTGCCGGCACCCAAGACTACTCTGTCGGGGTGTAAGAAATCGTTAATTGCAGAGCCTTCCCTTAAAAATTCCGGGTTGCTCGCCACATCAAAGGAGGCGCAACCGCTTCCATTGGCCAGTTTTATTGTTTGTATGATCTTCTCTGCCGTGCCGGCCGGTACAGTACTTTTTTCAACTATAAGCTTATAGCTGTCCAGGTTCCCGGCTATACCCCGGGACACCTCTTCCACTTGAGACATGTCGGCCTGGCCGTTTTCATTAGGGGGTGTCCCGACACATATAAAAATGATGTCGGACTGACGAACTGCCACGGTCATATCCTCGGTGAATGAAAGCAGTCTTTTATTAAGACCTTCCTTGATCAGTTCATTCAGGCCGGGCTCAAAAAAAGGAGGGTTTCCGTCTGATAATAATTCAAGTTTCTTCTGGTCTTTATCCACACCAATCACGTTATGTCCAAGCCTGGCAAAACATGATGCAGTGACCAAGCCAACATATCCTAACCCTACCACGCACATACTAGCCACTTCATGCTCCTCCTTTAATTTGCAAAGGCATCAAATTAATAGGCGCCCTTTTGCCATAAAACAATGCTGATCGTCCTGAATAATAATGAGATATCCAACCATAAAGACCAGTTCCTCACATAGGCGGCGTCCAGCCTAACCCTGTGTTCAAAGTCTAGCTCATTCCTGCCTGAAACCTGCCATAGCCCGGTTATTCCGGGACGCACAGTAAGACCCAGATGAAAAAGTTCGTCTTCTCTTCGGCCTTCCAGTTCATAAAGCGGTCTGGGTCTGGGGCCAACCAGGCTCATATCTCCAAGAATCACGTTTATAATTTGTGCTAGCTCGTCTAGACTGGTTTTTCTTAAAAACCTGCCAACACGGGTTACACGCCGATCGTTTCTTAGTTTAAAATTAGCATCCCATTCTTTTTTCAAAACCGGATCTTTTTCCAGGGAAAGCCTCAATGCTTCTTCGGCTTCGCGGACCATTGTTCTGAACTTATAACAGTTAAAAACCTTCCCGTTTCTGCCCAATCTTTTCTGAATGAAAAAGGCCGGCCCTCTCGAGTCCAGCTTGACCAAGCCGGCAAACACAAATAATAAGGGTAGACAGGGGATAAACACGAGCAAACCCACTGTCAGATCAAAAATTCTCTTAATTAAAAGCCTGCGGTTACTCGCAAGATTGTTTTTTGACATCCACAGCAACCTCACGCTAAAAAATCAATGTTAATGAAGGGGTTTTTAAACAAAATAACTGCACAAATTTTGCGCAGTCATCAAAAGCTTATCAACAAAAGATAATGTTGTACATTTGAAGCTCTAATTTATTGGGGAACTTTGGGGATTTTAATTATTAAGGTTGTTGCTAAGCAGCTGTTGGATTTGTTCGAGATCACGAGATGTTACTAAATAAATTGCGCTGCCATCATCCCAAAAGGTCTGAATCGGGCTGATTTTTTGTTTATGCAAGTATTCCTTGAGGGCCAGTCGAACTTTCTTTTCAATTTTTACGGCGAATATATCGTGCCTACTATAGCTGGCGGACAGTTCCATTATTTTTATACGTTTGGCTCTTTCGCTAAAAAGCAACGCTGAAGACTGCCCTATAGAAGCAAGTTGGTACTTGTTTTCCTTTGGAAATCCATCGTTAGTGGCGTACCGGTTAAACATTAATTGGAAAAACCCAGGATCATCCCGGATTCTTTTCTTCAATTCGCCGGCGGTAGAGTTTTGTCGCGCCGAATATTGAACATGCTCCGCCCCCGGCTCGATTTTGTATGTAAGGGGGAGCTTTGCTGCTTTCTTTCTGATGCGAGATAACTGGGTTGCAATTGATCTTTGTTCAAGGTTTAGCTTCACGGCAATTTGTTTGTTTGAAAGCCCATGTTTATACAGTTCATAAATCTGTTTCTGTTGAGCACTTAAAATTTCACGTGGCACCAAAAGTTTTTTTTGGCACTGAAGCTTCAAAATATCACAACCTCTTGATTATATATGAGCATTTTATGTAATAAAAAAAGGATATGTTACTTTCATTTGGAAAGAGGTAAAGGGGATATCATTAAGTTCCAAGAAGTTACCTGATCTTTCCAGCTTATTAAACCATCCACCCATTCCCGGCAGAGACTAGGAAGTACGGGAAAAGGAAAAAGGTGACCTATATAAGTCACCTTCCTCCTTGGGTGCTACGATAAAAGTCGCCCCGAAGGTAAACCCCGGCCCCCCTCAGCACACCATATTGGCGGGATATTTTATGGGATCTGTCTGATACCACCAGTAGTTTCTATAATCTCAAAAAATATTTTTCTTAAAAGAGGACCTACAGGAGTTATGTCGAATAATAAAGGGTTTTATGTAGCGCGTTGTGATGAATGTGGCAACTACTATGTAAGCTTCCTATAGGAGTAATAGAGCTTTAGGAGGAATATTGTGGATTTCAACTTTAAGCTGGATGATAGTAAATGCATTGGTTGCGGTGTCTGTGCAAAAGCTTGCCTGACAGATGCTATTCTCATTAATGAATATAAAAAACCCTATATGAAAGATATAGGCGGAAAAATTGGCTGGCAGGGTTGTCTAAGATGTCAACGCTGTATGGCAATATGCCCTACGGGTGCAATCTCTATTCTAGGGAAAAATCCAAACAACAGCTACGCGATTACCGATTGTGCAACACCGGAGCAACTGGAAGCTTTAATCGCCTGCCGAAGAACTTGCCGCAGCTATCAGCATAAGCAGGTTGACAAAGCATTAATTGCACGTATGCTCAAAAGCGTTTCAAATGCACCAAACGGAAGTTGTAACCAACTGGTAGAGTTTACCATAATTGATGATATTGATGTGATGGATTCTTTCCGAAAAATGGCATACGATCAAATGGTAGCACTGGCATTAAGAGGAATATACCCCCATCGCTTTAGCAAAGGCGAGTACGAACAGATGAAAACATGGGAAAACACCAAATATGACGGTGATATGCTGTTTGCAACTGCACCTCATTTGCTTGTCGCTCATGCACCGATAAACCGTGGCGAATGGATTACCGATGTGAATATTGCTCTTGCCTATTTTGAGCTGCTCCTTGCTGCCAATGGACTGGGGAGCATATATCTGGGTTTTGCTATGGCTGCATTTGAGGTTATGCCGGAGATAAAAGCAAAGCTAAATATTCCCGAAAACCATTTCTTTTCCAGTATGCTTGGCTTTGGCTTTCCAAATTACAAATTTAAGCGTGGTGTACAAAGAGATGGAGTAAACAAAATCAATATCATTGAGAACATCTAGCGAGGAACACAAAATTGTCAAATAATGGTTTCCATTAACCTATTGTACCAACTACGTGTGTTTTGATCCGGCCGCAAACATGATGGAACACAGTTTAGATTAAGTTCCTAATCTTTACCTTTGATCACAGCCAGCGGCAACAATCTTGCAATCGGGCGGGTCAGGCCGATGTCAGCAAGAGTGTTCACCACCTGGTCAATGTCCTTGTAGGCGCCGGGAGCTTCGTCCAAAAGATCTTTGTAATTCCTGCTGTTGTAAATCACTCCGGCCATACTTTGTTCAAACTGCTCTCTGGATATACTTTTTACTGCGGCTGTCCGAGAAAGTGTCCGGCCGGCGCCGTGGTTGGCCGAATAAAATGATTCGGCCGCTTTTTCAGTACCAGTTAAAACGTATGATGCCGTACCCATGCTCCCGGGGACAAGAACCGGGTGGCCGGTTTCGCGGTATAAAGCCGGATTACCGGGGTGGCCGGGCGGTAGGGCGCGGGTGGCTCCCTTGCGGTGCACCAGCACCTTTTGCCCCTGGTGCGTCTCCCACTTGGCAATGTTATGCGCCACGTCATAAATCAATTGCAGATCCAGGTCCGCCGGGTTGCATTTGAAAATGTCGCTAAAAGCACAGCGGACGTCATGGGTAATTAATTGCCGGTTGGCGAAGGCGAAGTTGACCGCGCAGGCCATAGCGGCATAATAATCCCTTCCCTCCCTGGATTCAACGGGCGCGCAGGCCAGACCCCGGTCAGGCACTTCAATGCCGTGTTTGCGGGCTGCCGGGAGCAGGCTTTTACTGAAGTCTGTACAAATTTGGTGGCCGAACCCCCGGCTGCCGGTATGAATCATCACGGTCAGGAGGCCGGGGAATAAACCAAAACGCTTCCCCGCCGCCTGATCGTAAACTTCCTCTACTACCTGTAATTCAATGAAATGATTGCCTCCGCCCAGCGTGCCCAGTTGGACCGAGCCGCGGTTATAGGCTTCCCTGCTGACCGCTCCGAGATCGGCTCCGGGCAGGCAGCCCTCTTCCTCCGTCTTAATCATGTCTTCCGGCCATCCGCAACCGTATTCAATGATCCGGCGGGAACCGGCATGAACCACCTCTTCAAAAATCTCCCTGGAGATGCCTTTATGTTTGCCCTTTCTTCCCACTCCAGTCGGCACATACTCCTCGATCCTGTTAATCAGGGCACGTAAGATGGACAAATCAAGTTCCGCAGCCACGATCCTGGTTGCCACCAAGCGAACACCGCAGTTTATGTCCATTCCCACCGCCCCGGCGGAGATCACCCCGCCGGCGGCTGTGGCCATTACTCCCCCGATGGGCAGACCGAAACCTTCGTGGATGTCCGGCATGCCGCACACCCTGCTCACCACTCCGGGCAAACAGGCTGCGTTGGCCAGTTGCTGAAGTGATTTGTCCCCTCTTACCAGCGGCAAGAGCTGGTGATTAACATATACCATTCCCTCGACGCGCATATTTCCCCGGCGTCTCAGGACATACCTGTTCCTTCCTTCCCGCACAAGTTCCACACTCATATAAAAACCTCTCAATCTGGGGTGTCAAGGGGACGGGGTTGTTGACAACAATACATATTAAAAGACCTCTTTATAATAATAATGGCATCCCTTAGATTTAACCCAGGGTGATAGCGTGAAGTATTAGCGTGTCGCTGTTTTGCTCAAAAACAACCCTAGTATCTTTGTTAACATAAGCCTCCCAAAACCCTGTACCTTTGATCCGGTGAATCTTAAGTGAATTATGTTTTGGATTAATGACCATAAAACCCAGGGTTTTCCTGGACTGTTTTCGCTCGGTAGGCGATAGTTATCGTCGGCATTGTTTTCTTCCCTAAGGAACTCTAATAATTGGTCGGCATTGGAAAATGTTTTATATCGTCCTTCCTTTAAGGCGTCAGCGCTTTGCTTCATTTTTTCCTGCCAGGCCTCAGACCAAAAATACTCTTGACTTTTATCGTGCCATTATAGCAGAGCGAGACAGAGGGGGCGGTTCTTGAAGGGGCCAAGCGGAAGTTTTGCCTTAGGTTTGACAGTAGGAATTCTCCATCCCTTGTGGCTGTATGCCTGGATCTACCTCCAACTTATGGTACACCTTAATTGTGTCACGCGATCAATTCAGCAATGACAGGGCTTTCCTGGATCGCTGTCACACTTAAGGGGTACTTAAGGGTAGGAGACGGATATTATTTTAAAGCTTAACGGGCAGGTAGTTATGCAAGCCAATAGCCTGCCTGTTTACATTACAGGCCAGAGCGTAAATCTCCACACCGGCAGATGCGGCCTGGCGAATGGCCTGTGTAAATAAAGGGTCTGTGACCAGGTTGGGAGAGAAAACACGGGCATCATTTCGTTGCACCACAAAGATAACAGCAGCCCGGAAACCTTCATTAAGTGCTTGGGTCAATTCCTGAAGATGTTTTTTACCTCTTTCCGAGGGAGCATCCGGGAATCTTGCTACACCATCCTCTTCCACCAGAGTAACTGATTTTACTTCAATAAAACACCTGCCGGCCTCACCCTCCAGATACAGGTCAAAACGGCTTTCACCGTAGCCAACTTCTTTATTAATTTCCCGGTAACCTTTAAATTGCACCAGAGCTTGTTGTGACAGAGACTTATAAATGAGTCGATTTGGCAGCAGTGAATCAACAGATACCAATGTTTCCCCGTAATGGGCCAGATGAATACGATATTGGGTTCGTTTGCCGGCAGGCATTGGGGAAACATAAACAATGTTGCCGGGAAACAACAACTCCCACATCCTTCCTGAACTTGGAACGTGAGCAGTACTTACTTGCCTCGCCACATCGACCAGCCCAACAAAACGATTTTTCCTTTCTAAAAATCTCGCTTCAAAAAGCTCAGGCAAAGGGATGATAATTTCCTTGAGCAGCAAAGGCCTCGCCGTAAAATACACCTCCGACTACTATTCTTCCAGGAGCACCTTCTTGTTGGTTTGACAAGGGGGTGGCAACAACCCCGCCCCCTTGTCAACCTTAATCGGGCTAAAAAGCGGGAATAACACTGCCGCCAGAGGAAGCCCTCGTTCAACAGAATGAGGGCTTCCTTCTGTATGAAGAATTAATGTTCAGCATTCTCCTTTAGCTTGAGCTTGTTCACAACTTCCGGAATCATTTCAACCAGTTTGGCCAGGCTGCCCTTCTGGTTCAGGGAGTAAACCTGCACATTATCTCCCTGGATGATCAGCAGCGCGGATGGACTGAGTTTCAAGCCGGCGCCCCCGCCGGTGCCTTTACCCCCCCCATGCTTCTCGTCCTGTCCCTCCCCGCTGCCCATGCCGAAACCCACAGCAGCGGTCACGGCAAGGAACGGCTGCCAGGCCAGTTTTTGGGCTTCCCAGAGACCGACTCCGGATATCCCTTCTATTTCCTGTCTGGCCGCCCTGGCCCTGGTGACAGCCTGCTGGCGGATGAAAGGAAGTATTTCCGGAACTTCAATTTTCTCGTCCTGGCCCAGTTCCAACCAGAGCAGTCTAAGCCGGGTAAGATCCAGGGCGTCGTCCCGCGACCCGCTGATTCGAAAGCACAGCCGGTAAACGTAGGCTTCGTAGCGGGTTAACAACAGACGCCAGGCTTGTTCATCACCTTTTCGGCAGCGGATGATTAAGTCGTGCTCGGTGTTGGTTTCCACCGTTACTCCCCCTCAAGGGCTTCCAATAATATATTAACCCCTTTCCCCAGAAAAAGTTTCACGATATAATTCAATTTCTAAGCAGCGTTAGATCAGCCTCGATGGCAACCAGAAAGTGATATTTGGCACTTCCAACTTTGTCAGGATCATTGACAAATTCTACTTGAGAGAGAGAAGATAGGGCTTTTAACCTTGCTAAAGCTTTCCTTAGCTCAAAGGATAATTTTATGACCTTGTCTTCATTAATCTCCAAAATCCAGCACCCCTTCTAAATATTGTTTTCGAAAAGGCGCAAAATCAAAGTAAAAATCCAGTGTTTTTGTCTGAAATTCTACGCGACTATCCATGTCTTTCTCAAATAACAAGACTCCACTTTTTATTACATGATATTGAAATGAAAGAGGCGCATGGTTTAATACTCGGACATCCAAAGGGTACTTTATGTTTTCTTCCAGTTTAATCTCCAGTTCTATTTCGTATTTAACAATTTGCTCGTTAAGGTCTTCTTTTTTTAAATATACGGCAAGATCAATATCACCGAAAGCTGTCTGTTCCATAAAAGAGCCATGGACATAGGCAAAAATGATTTCTGGCAAGCCGATTAAAATGTTTTTAATAGTATCAAAGATTTCTTCTTTTTCGTAATTATCGATATAATACTTTTTAATTTTCACTGTAACTACCACCATAATGTAATCAGTTGATGATTCCCTGTGTTTATAATTATAACAGAATTACAGGTCTCCGGCAAAGTCACGCTAAACGCCAATCAGTGACAGAGCAAGTTCACGATTCCACCCCAGTTTGCGTAGGCTGGCGGCAATATTCTTAAATCCATGCAGACGCAAAAGACTGATTGCCAAGTTGCGAATAGAGGCAAACACGCGAGGTTCCGACCCTATCCTGATCTGGGAACGGTCTTCATGTCCGAAGAACCAGCCCCTTCCCCCTGGACTGTCCGTAGGTGGATTCATAAATTTGGCACTATTTTAGAGAACGCCAAACAAT
>ENA-UOOH01000709-UOOH01000709.1-fermentation-metagenome-genome-assembly--contig:-NODE-709-length-36245-cov-14.960403_pt1 | contig 36245 bp, 31 predicted proteins | sample MGYA00245778_ERZ724025 | MGnify/ENA primary metagenome ERZ724025 (study PRJEB28704, sample SAMN03018313) | fermentation metagenome | biome: anthropogenic terrestrial biome; feature: soil; material...
ATACAACGAGCAAGCCCCTATTCCTTAAAATTTATATTGATATAACAAGTCAAAATTGATACAATTAATAACAACCCCTTAGAAATGAGTGAGCGAATGTTCGGATACATAACGATAAATAAAATGGAGCTGAAATTCAAGGAGTATTACAGCTACAAAGGTTACTACTGCGGTCTGTGCAAGTGCTTAAAAACAAAGTACGGAAACAACTCAAGGCTTACATTGAATTATGATATGACCTTCTTAATACTTTTATTAAGCTCCCTTTATGAACCTGATAACAAAATTTACAACGAAAGATGCATGGTTCATCCTAAGAAAAAACAGCTTATTATATATAATGATGTAACAGATTATGCTGCTTCACTAAATGTGGTGCTTTCATATTACAATTTGCTTGATAACTGGGAAGATGACAAGGATTACAAATCATTGGCGGCAGCCAAAGTCTTGGAAAGCGGATTCAAAAAATCAAGCACTGCTCTTAATGATATAACAAAGATAATTAAGCTGAGACTTAAAAACATATCCAAGCTCGAAAAAGAAAACACCGAAGATATTGATGCCGTTTCCAACGAATTCGGTCACTTGATGGAAGAAATGTTTTTATACAAAAAAGACAACTGGGAGCAAAATTTAAGAAAAATCGGATTTTATCTCGGAAAATATATTTATTTCATAGATGCTTATGATGATATGAAGAAGGATGAAGAAAACAGCTCATATAATCCTTTTAATAAATTAAATATTGAAAACAAGGAAGAATACGCTAAAAACCTTATAATGATTAATTTGTCAATGTTAAGCGATGAAATCGAAAAACTGCCTTTAGTTCAGGACAAAGGAATAATAGATAATATTATATATTCCGGTATGTTGAATAAACTACAAAAAAAGGAGAATACAAATGAAAGACCCGTATGAGATTTTAGGCTTGAAAAGAGGGGCAACTAAGGAAGAAGTTAAAAGTGCCTATAGAAAGTTAGCAAAAAAGTATCACCCTGACATGAATGAGAACAATCCTCTGCAGGATTTGGCAGAAGAAAAATTTAAGGAAATTCAATGGGCATATGATGAAATAATGAACGGGAATGCCGGCAGCCCGGGCTACGGCTCCACATATACCGGCAATAATTCAAGAAGCACCGGGGATTTGTATTCCGTAAGACAATATGTTAATGCCGGAAGATTTCATGAAGCTATCAGTATTCTCCGTAAAACAAGGGTCAGGAATGCGGAATGGAATTTTTTGATGGGTGTTTGCTACGTTAGCTTAGGCTCTGTAAATCAAGGAATGCAGCATATTCAAACTGCCGTGAATATGGAGCCTGCAAACATAGAATATCAAAACTATCTAAATCAGATTTACAATATGCAGCGTTCATATCAGCAAAGGGCATATAATTACGGAGGAGGCTCAAGCTCAGTTGATTGCTGTACTCAGCTGATTTGCGCAGACTGTTGTTGTGAATGTTTGGGAGGAGACCTTATTTCATGCTGTTAAAAAGCAAGGGTGTGGCATACCTCGGTGTGTTATTAGCCTTAAATCAATTATTTATAATACTTTCATCGGTAATAGAAACAAACACTATAATACTGATGGCTGCAGCAGCATTGATAGTGGGAGTTGTGGTGGTTGAATTTGGAGGAAAAACAGGAATAATATTTTATATGGCATCATGTATTTCAGGCTTCTTTTTAACCTTCAACAAGGTTGAAATTATTACATACATATGTTTTTTCGGTATTTACAGCATTATTAAGCACTATATTGAGACCAAAATATTAAACAAATACATATCTTATGCTATGAAAATAGCAGCCTTTAATATTTCTCTATTGTTTATGTATATAATTGTAAAACTCTTTATAAACTTACCCCTCCAATGGTGGTTGATACTAGCAGCGCAAGTATTATTCATTATCTATGACTATGCATTCACAATATTCATAAATCAATATATAAATTCCATAAAACCAAAGATAGGAAGATGAGATTCTTTGCTTATAAAAATTGAGCACTGAAAATCTTTAGGTGTCCTTGATTTTTATGTATAGATTAATTTGCCAAATTATGCTATAATTGCTTATTAAAATTAATTAAAGTATTAAAGTAATATAGGGGTAGAAGTATGAGCGGACCAAAAATTGATCATGTTGAGCTTGAACGTCGAAAAAGAGAAGAAATTGAGAGAGTACATAAGGAACGACTGCGTCAAATAAGGTTAGCAACCGATATCTTTTATAAGACAATGCAAGAGGTAAAAACAATCAGTGAAAATATTAGACGGGATAGGGCAAATATCATTGACTCGTTGAAAATGTCAAATGAAATGCGGATGACCCTACAAGATATCAGCAGCATAAAAAAGGCGTATATTAATAAATTGATAGGGCTTACCAACGTATCACTGCCTTCGGAAGCTGAAGATATATTGGTGCAGTCTAAAGGGATTAAAGATAAAGCAGATTCTTTGAAAACTGAGTATGACAACAAAGCTTCATTAGGTTTCACCCGAATTCAAGATTTTATACGGGCGGAACAAAGGCAAAGTGATTATGAGTCCTTCACGCTGTCAATGCTTGATGCAAAATTAGATAGCATAACCGGCTCTATTGATTTTGAGTTTGAAAAAGAAATTATTGCTAATTCAGAAAGCATATCGGATGAAGTAAAAATGGATACTCATTTTGCGTTAGATGAAATTTCTAATATAATCAATTCTGATGGTATTACACATAAGGATAAAAAAGAAACGGCTGCTTTTGCAAAAAAAATTATTAATGCGGCATTTGATAAAGATAGCACGACGATTTTAACAGAATATAGTAGGGCAAGGACGGGTATCTTACAACGAATAGATGAATTTATAAATCTTTATCAGGAATATATTGCAGAGTATTTCGGATATATTGAAGCGCTTAACGTTATGCGGGAACAAAAAATATTAATTACGCCAAAAGAGAAAAACATGTTTTCTTCGATGCAACATTTAAAAGAAGAAATTGAGATATTGAAAAGACTATCTGTGCAAACCAATGAACAAAACTACATTCGAACACAAATTAATGAAGTTATGCAATTATTCGGCTATGATTTGTGTGAGGATATTATTTTAGATACAGAACAAAAAGGTCATCACTATTTGTGTCTGCAGAAAGATGGAAAAAATGCCATTCACGTTCATCTTTCGGATTCAAAGCAAATTATGATGGAGGTAGTTGGTACAAGCAGCAGGCAAGCCGATAATACTGAGGGTATATCTGCAGCAATGTCAAACTATGATGCTCTCGGTATCAGTGATACAGAAAAGCTTTTAAAAGAACAAGGCAGATTTTGCAGCATCCACCCTAAAATAACCGAAGAATTGAGGAAACGGGGCATTATTTTAAAGATAAAAGCTCATCGGGAACCTGACAGGAAATATTGTAAAGAAATTATTAAATTCATATCGGATAAAGAGGCAGAACACACAGTTGAAGACGAAAACGAAGTCTTAAACAGTCCGTTTTCAAAAAAACAAAAAACAAAAAAACTAAAAGAAAGAATGATAAATATAAAGTGAGGGCTTTGACAGATGAGTATCGAATGCACATTTTGCGGAGAAGATAATAAGGATTCCGCATCCTGCTGTCAAAACTGCGGAAAGGATTTTACATCTGATAAAGGCAATATCTCAATCAATGATCTTGATAAAAGAAATTTAAGACCCCTATTAAAGATGTATGAGGTCAGAATGAAAAAAGAAATAGTCATTGCACAAGATGGTGTAATAGGACACTATGGTGATATTGAGCAGTCTTTTTTCAGAACAAGTCCCTATGTATCAAAACATCACTGCAAGATATATTATGAAGGAGGATACTGGCGAGTGGAACATATAAGTCATACAAACCCAACATCTATAAACGGTATTAGTCTTTGCCACAATATCCCCATGATAATTCGCGAAGGGGACCATTTGAGGATTGCTGATTTGTTTTTCAAAATAACAATTGACATTAATGAGTCTTCATGTAAATCTCCTCCAAAAGAGTGTGATTCAACTAATGACCATGAAGAAGGTAATTGTGAAAATATTTGGGAGATAAAATGTCCTATATGCGGCACAAAATACATAGGAAAAGATGAATCGTTCCATATGGAAAAGTGCACAGGCCCCTGCAGATTTGATGAATTTGATGAAAGAGAAATTGCAAATGTATTGCCCCGTAAAATTAGGAGGTCTAATGCAGATTGATAGAATCATTTATCCTATTGAATCTTTAGGACCAGGCAAGAGGCTGGTTATCTGGACTGCGGGATGCAGCAAACACTGCAAAGACTGCTCAAATGAAGAGCTGTGGTCTGAAGATAAAAACAAAGATATTGATGTTCAGGAAATTTTAAGAATATTGAAAAGCTCTTTAGAGAATAAGGAAATAGATGGGATAACCATAACGGGAGGAGAGCCATTTGAGCAGTTAGGTGAGCTGAAAATACTTTTAAAACAAATTAGCACGATTTCCAATGACATTCTTGTTTATACAGGATACACAATGGAAGAATTGCAAGAAAAGTTGTCGAATGAGGATATGTCCTGCATAAAAGAATACATAAGCGTGCTTATCGAAGGAAGATATATTAATTTGCTAAATGATAACACATCTCCTCTTCGCGGCTCAAGTAATCAGAATATTATTTTTATTAACGAGAGTATGCGGGAACAATATGAAATATATTTAAATACAGGACGAAGAATTCAAAATGTCTTTTACAGGGATAAAGTAATCTCCGTGGGAATCCATAATAAGGAGGATGAAAATGAACAGGCTTGAAGATTTGATGCCAAAGTGGCAAAAAGAATTATCTAGTTTTAAAGGAATTAAATGCACCTTTATTGTTGAAGGAAATATAAATGATGTATATCCTTCATTTTCTATAAAAGATACAGGCGAATATGAAAAAATTGATTTCTGCACTTTGAATCGTGCCATTGTAAACATCTTTGAATCGTCTGAAACAAAAGGTTACTATGATTTTTTGTTTTGTAATCCATTATTTGGTTTTGTCGACCCGCTAAATTTTAATTACACACCGGCAATAGTATCTCGTTACGAAAGGATAGCCGAAGATAATGAGAAGCAGGTTATTGCAATGAATGGCTCTGAAAAACGTGAAGCGCACAGTGATACTAAAATGATTAATATATCTGAAATTATCAGGGCAGCAATAACCCAGGCCGTTGACAATATTGAAGAGGATACAAGACGCTCAATCGCTGTTGTTATAAATTATGCCTCGCATTTTGTGACATCACCCGAAAACTTATCAATAGATGAGACAACCTTTTTTCTTAATCTTCTGCATGCCTCCAACAATGCAATCAGAGGGAACAAATTTACAAATACGATAATACTCATTGTAGACAAGTTCAACGATATCCCTCCATGGTTTTATTTAAACAATCCTAATATTCGAACTATTTCCATTCCAAATCCGGATAGGAGCATCCGTAATATTTATGTAGATAAGTACTTTACTGCTTTCAATGAGGACCTAACACCGGAAACCCAAAAAATAAAGAAAAAATTTGTGGATTTGACAGATGGAATGAAAACTTGCCAGCTTAGTGAACTGCGTCGTTTATACAATAAAAGAGAAATGCACATTTCAGAAATACTCGATATAGTATCAATTTACAAATATGGGTTTAAAGATAATCAGTGGGAGCGAATAATAGATAAGATAAGTGATATTAAAGAACGCATTGAAGAGCGTGTTATGGGACAAGAACAAGCTGTTGAAAAAATTGTGCGTGTTATTAAACGTGCTGTTTCCGGTCTCTCAGGCATGCAGCATTCGTCTGAAAGCAGCAAGCCGCGCGGAATACTTTTTTTAGCCGGACCAACCGGAACAGGCAAAACAGAAATTGTTAAAGCAATAGCTGAAGCATTATTTGAGGATGAAAAAACTCTAATCAGATTTGATATGAGCGAATACACTGCCGAACACTCTGACCAAAAGCTGTTCGGAGCTCCTCCCGGGTATGTGGGGTATGACAATGGAGGTCAGCTGACAAATGCTGTTAAGAATAATCCGTTTTCAATTTTATTATTTGATGAAATAGAAAAAGCCCATCCTAACATTATGGACAAGTTTCTACAAATTCTTGAAGATGGACGCATGACCGATGGGCAAGGAAATACTGTTTACTTTTCTGAAACTCTTATTTTTTTTACTAGTAATGTTGGAATTTCGAGAGAAACCATAGACCCTATAACAAGTCGTGTTGTGGGGCGTACAAATATTGTAAAGCCGGGTGAGCCATATGATGTAATTCAAAGTAAGGTTGAAGAAGCTGTAAAAACGTACTTTAAACCTGAAGTAATCAACAGAATCGGAGAAAATATAGTTGTATTTAATTATATAGAAGAATCAGCTTCAAAAGCCATTGCTAAATCCAAAATAGATAAAATAAATATTAATATTAATAAACAAAAGAAAATTTGTATCACCCTAACAGATAATGCACTTGAAAAATTTTATTCACTTTGCCGGGAAGACAAACCTCGTGCCAACGGCGGTCGAGGAATTGGAAATGTTATTGAGGAGCGTTATTTGAATCCTTTGGCTGAATTCCTGTTTGACAATAAATGTAAAGAGGGGGACTCAATTAAGGTTTATGCAGAAAGTGAAGAAATAATATTCAAAAAGGAGTAAGAGCGATGTTTAAAATATCTTGTGTTGTTGATGCCGGAATCGGATGTTATGGAAACGACGACTCTGCAATGGTATTAAGGCATATTATTACTGAAGGATTTTATGAAGAGACCGCAGATATTGCTCTTGCTGTAGTATGTGACGGAGTAGGAGGTGAGGATTTTGGTTATGAAGCAACAGAAATAGCTGTTAACCACTTTTCAAAATTGCTTGACCAAGATGTGACAGTAGAAAGCATACGTATTGGTATAGCCGATGCAAATTCTTTAATTCTTCAAGCTCAAAAAAAAGACTTTGCACATAGAAAGATGGCTGCAACGATTGCAGGAATTTACCTGAATAAAAACGATTGTATAGTCTTTAATGTTGGGGACTCTAAGGTTATCAGATATAGGCCTCCCTATATTGCTCAATTATCAACGGATCACACATTGATAGAGGAATTAAAAAATCTTGGAATCGCTCCCAAACCGGGGCAAGAACATGTAATTACAAGGTGTTTAGGAAGTCATAATGCTGAACCGGAAATCTTAGATGGAAAAGATAAGGCACTTGATTGTGATGTTTATATTGTATGCTCAGACGGAATAAGCGACGTAATTTCAGATGCAGAGTTTGAATGTATAATGGCAGAAGACATTTCGGATAAGGAGTTGTGTTGGAAGTTGATCGAAGTTGCAATATCAAAAGGTTCAAATGATAATATGAGCGTAATTATAATCAGGAGGAGTTAGATATGGCAAAAACTAAACCTTTAGCTGCAGGCATAACCAAGCCCATGAATGACGATAATGCGGATATCAGTAATCGTTTGATTGTGTCCGAAAATATAATCTTTGATGGTAAGAACGGACAATATGAAATATTTGCGGATAAGCGCATAGGGATTGGCGGCGAGGCTCAAGTGTTTATAGCGCAGAGACTATCCGATAAGAAAGAAGTTGTAGCCAAAATATATGATGAATATCATGATACATTTAGAAATAATATGAACAGGCAAAAAGCTATTGAATTTGTTTTAAATCATTCAAATTATTCTGAAACATACATTTTACCTATATTGGATTTTGGGACAATCAGTATAAACAGTATCGTTGACGATAGAACATATATAAAACCCATTGATATTATACCCTATTGCAGTCACGGTGAAATTAAAAAGGCAGATTATGAAACACTGAGAAATGAAATTATTCCGCAAGTTTTACATGCCATAAACCTGATGCATAAATCCAATATAGTGCACCGTGATATTAAACCGGGCAATATTTACAAATATAAAGACCAAACTGTCGTTGCTGATTTTGGTACTGCATCTGAAATAAGCAGCTCAAAATTTACCGGTACAACGCAAAAACGTGGAACATTAGGATATACAGCTCCTGAAGTATGGCAAGGCTACGTTGTTACTGCATCGGATTACTTTTCGTTAGGATGCACAATTGCATCTATATACAAGGGTGAGCATGTATATCAACGCTTATTTAATTTGGAAGATGAAGGAGCCATCAATAATGCAATTAATACGTACGGCTTGCCTCTTAATTGCCCGGAAGACGAAGAAGATTTGCAGATATTGGTAGATGCATTGGCTGAAGTAGACGAGTCAGAACGCGCCGGATATGATGATGTCATACTTTGGCTAAAAGATTCTGTAGCCTTTGAGCGTAAATTCAAGCTTAATAGAAAAAATATGGAAGACGATTCATTTACCTTTCATTTTGAAAGTATAGTATGCCGGAATATGCAGCAATTGATTAATGCTCTTGCGTCAAACTGGGAAATTGCAAAAAAATATTTATATAGAGGCGGAATTAAAAATAGTGCTATTGTAAACTTTTTTAGCAAAATAAATCAATCTTTAGCAGTAAAGTTAGGCGAAATTATTGAAGAAAAGGATACTGCAACTAATTATGATTTGGGTTTAGCTAAAGCCCTGCATTATATGAATAATGCAGGACCGCTTTATTGGCAGGGCAAATCATATAAAAAACTGTCCGATATCTCTGAGGCAATATCTTCACAGCAAGCAGCCAACAATGAAATAAATACAATGTTATCGAGCAAATATATTTCTTGGAAGCTTCAAAACAGTACAGGCAGCATGAAGGACAGCATAGATGCCGTAAAAAATATTGAAGCAATAAACGAGAAACATCCTAAGTTAGCTTATCATCTGACAATGTATAAGTTTGCTAAAGAGCCTTCCAAGCAATCATATAACGGCTTGAAGACACCGGACGAAATATTTGCTTCAATTTCAAAAACTCCTAATGAATTCTATCAGAACTGTCAGCTAATCCTCGATGATAATGAGATGTTTGCTTACCTGACATATATAGGTTACACCAATTATATTGAAGGGTTTAAAACAAATCAAACAGATAAACTGACAGCAAATATTGAGTTGTTATACCGGTTATTTGAAGCTATTTGTTTAAACAAGACTGCAATTCGTGAGCATTATTACAAGTATGGACCTAAATCTCACTTGCATTGGTTACAACAAAATTTAGGATTATATGAATTTAATTCGTCACAGGCTAATAAAATTAAAGATAACATTTTGAACATAAAATTTACATCTGAAGCTGCGATTGATGAGTTGTCCCGTAATTTTATGAAATTAGAAGAATATCAAAAAGATTTCTTAAATTTGTTTCAAGGAAATATACTTTTAGCCATGTGGGGAATAACCTGCGGTAAAGAAAAAACAGGGATTACATCATCCAATTCAGATGCATATTACCTAAAAACATTTTGTGACACTGCCGTTCCGGTAGGATATTTCAAGTATATGCATTCAAAAATTTAACATAAATATAGAAGGGGGAGCTGATTATGACACATCTAGCTATAGCTGACAGCATACAGATTGCAAGAGACGAGATTTCGTTACGAATCGAACAATTAGAGGATATAAACAAAAAGTTTAAAAACAGTTTTAGCGGCTACACAGAAAATACCGGAGAGCAAAAGGCAGCAGTGTTCTTTCTTGCACTGTTTATAATTGGTTTGCTCATCTTTTCTCCTTTCATTGTTGATAGGTTTGTTCCTGAATATTCGGAAGAATGGATATATACACTCTCAATAACAGCTTTGTACTCAATTTGTATCTATGCTTCTCTATTTATGCTTAATATCATAATAAGATTAAAATGTATTGTTAAACTCGATAGATATATCAGCAATGTAAATCAAATCAAGGATACGATGACAGCTAACCTTGCATCAGTGGATAAGGCCATTTCTGAGCTGGAAAGTGTTATTCTGCAGAAAAATATCAGTATAACACCGGATAAAAATTTAGATTATGAAATTGAAAATTATAAAAAGAAGGCAGAGACATATTTGGAATCTGGAGACGGCGCTTTAGATTTGTTAATTGAATTTGCTTATTGGATTTCGTCTGCGATTTTTGGTATTGCATTTGTTGCAGTTACAGGAAAGTTTGCTGCAGAATTAGTCGAATATACATTTAATATAGATATATATCCTTACTTATACCCTATTATAGCATTTATTTTATTTGTTATTATTAACTGCCGATTAGCAAAAAAGTCTAGTGAATATAAGCTCAGGTCTTATGTATTATCATTATTGAGCTGTCCGGCTGCGATTCCGGCTGTTTGGATTTTATGCGGAATTATTTATATAATCATTCATATAATTGCAATAGTAATAGCCGGCAGTCTAATAATAGGGTTTTTTATTGCGATATTTAACAGTTAATATTAGCAGAGGAGAAAAATAAAATGAAATTATGTCCCGAATGCAATGTTGTTTATGAAAATAACTTAGATGTCTGCCCTACGTGCGGGGCACGTCTCGAAAATTTCGGAGGAGGGCATCATCCCAATTCTTCAATCAAAAATCAAAGCAGCTTCGAAAGTGCAAACGAAAATACCCGGCAGGCGGATAATACAGGGGATAATTCAGCATACATATTTGAACAACATTTAAGAGGCGGTATTGTGATTAACGGTTCAGTTGCTGAGGCTAATACACAGCAATACTACCAGTCAAAATTGACGAAGTTTCTTCATGCAGTATTCTCAGGTGAGCCATATCAGTTTAGCCATACTTCATTCGTAACGATATTCAGGGTTGAAGAACACACAATTAGGGGGTATCCGGAGCAGGCGCGAGATATAACATTATATGGTAATATGCAGAATATTTTTGCCGTTGGAGATGATGTTACAGTAACGGCCCAAAGAAAAGGAAGCAGATTAGTTGCAAAACGTGTATTTAATCACTCAATTAACAGCAATGTACGAATACAACCGTATATACCGGCGTCGGTAATACGTGCATTTTTCTTGATTGCTGTGACAGCAATTGTTTCAATACTTTACAGCCTAATCAATGCGGATTATTCTGCAATAGGCAGCGGCATTACTGCTCTCATATCGACATTCTTGCCTACGTTGTTCATCATCGGTATTACTTGGAATTTTATTAAGGGATTCTTTAAGAAGAAATAACATAAAGGAGAGAGTATCATGGCCAACAGGATTACACAGGAATTTAATAATATACTTAATGATTCTGAATTTGTATCAGATTTTTATTCCAAAAGATATCTGTCAAAGCGGGATATTAAATCCGGCACACTTTCTAACAGCCAAGTTTTCACCACTGCTAATATTGATATGTATTATAGGATTAGAGGCTATGAGTTATTTGAGGAAAAAGAACAAAACTTTAACAGTATATCTAATGTTGCCGGGAACATTCTTGGTACAGCCGGAGCGCTTAATATTCCCATGACTTTTTCTGTTTATAATAATGGTGAGCTTATTAGTGTTTTTTATGGAACAAAGCACACTCATGCAGAACAAATGAAAAGCTCGCTTAAAGTTAATATGTTTTCTGCTTCAATAAACAATGAGTGGATAAATAGTAAAGAATTAAGTGCAATCCAGACATATAACGGGTTTATTGCAGGCGTCAGCAAAATTGCTCCCGGAACTATAGACATGATAATTAACAGCTTGCAGCATAAAGCCTTTCTGATAAACATTGTGACTCTTCCTATCTCACAGGATGTAATTGCAACTGAGCTTTACAAAATAAATGAATATCTCGATAGTTTTCAAAGGGTATCAAGAACAGAAATGACGATCGGCTCTAACCGCAATAGGAATTATTATAATGATAACCACCATATTTTAGAATTAATTGAAACATTGAATAAAGAAAAAAAGCGCCTGCAGCGAGGACAGGTTAATGGTTTGTGGCATGTTGCCTTTCATGTTTCCGCTGCTGACAGGTCAACATATAAAGAGGCTGCAGCGGTTATTGCTGCCGCCTTTAGAAGCAACAGCTCAAGTGAGGATGATAACGCTGTATCTTTGGCATTTGATACAGACTTTCCCATTGTGAAAAGCTCTGTTTGGTCACTGCCTACAGCCTTTTTGGGGTCAAAGAATTTAGGAGGGATATACAGTCAAACATTATTAAATATTGCAGAGCTGGATATTGCAAGCAGTTTATTAACCTTGCCATTATATCCTCATGCAGGTTATTTTGTAAATCATTTAGGGCAAAGCTCAATCTCTACAGGCGCATTTGATTTATACCCGTCGGCACATCCAAGTTCAGACGGAGTGTTTAATTTTGGCAAGTTAGACAATAATTTGGAATACGAAGCAGCCCTTGATAGTTTTAGACAGCATGCATTTGTAACAGGTACAACAAGATACGGGAAAACAACATCCGTGAAACGAATACTATCGGAAGCACAAAGAAACGGCATATCTTTCATTGTAATCGAAGCTGTAAAAAAAGAATATTGGGAGCTTTTGGGCTGTGAGAACTTAAGCTCCATGAAAGTTTATTCAGCCGGCATGGATGCAAGAGAATTGAGAATAAATCCATTTGAGCCGGAGGAAAATACCATACTTGATTTTCACATTCAAAGTATAATACAAGCGTTTATGACCCTGTTTGACGGGACAGATCCTATACCACAAATAATTACAGCCCTTGTTTATCTTTGTTATGAAAAGAAAGGGTGGGATGCGTCAAAGAGAGTACGTAAAGATGTTGAATTGGAATATCCCATACTGTCCGATATGTTATTGTATCTAGATGAATGCATCGACAGCATTGGTTATGGTGAGGAAGTTAGAAATAATATGAGAGGTGTAATTCAAATACGTATTTCATCGCTTATTCGCCAAGCGGGGCAATCATTGAATACTCGAGAAAACACAAGTATACGTGAAATGTATTCATCTTCCGCTGTTATTGAATTAGATGACTTTTCTGACCGAAACAAGCCTTTTGCAGCATCATTAATAGCGATAAAAGCAAATGAATTTTCACGTCAATGTAAAATGGAGAATAAATTAAGACGTCTATTAGTAATTGAAGAAGCTCACCATATATTGCCAAACTCAGAAATGAAATCAGTTTCTCAAAATGCAGCTGAGTGTTCCAAATATTTTTCAAATATATTAGCTGAGGTAAGTGCATACGGAACGGGAGTTATAATCGTTGACCAAAGACCCTCTAAGATATCAAGTGCCGCATTGGCAAACACAGGAATCAAAATCATTCACAATATAAGAGAAGGTGAAGACATTAATACAATTGCACGCTCCTTGTCGCTTAAAGATTATGAAGCTTTTTTGCTAAACAAACTTGATGTGGGACAGGCAATTATTACAATTCCTCAAATCAGTGAAGTGTGCAAAGTCCGTATTGACGGAAAATTAAAGAAAAATACCGAAACTAACTTAGCCTGCTTGTTCTGTGATCAGTGCAGCTTGATTGAATTAAATCAGATTACTCAATTTGAGAAAAATTACATATCTTCAAATGGATATAATCATCAATCAATAACTGCCTGTATTCAGGCAATGGAAAGTAAAAGCCTTAAGCCTTTAGAGCACACTGCAAAGATATGTCTGGCGGGCAAGCTTGCTGAATTATCTAAGGAAAACGACCTTATCAAAAGACAGCATTTATATGAATACATAAAAAGCATCAATAAGATTGGAAGGTGAAAATGAGACGTTTTATGCAAAGAGAAAGATTATGCAAATTTGAATCTACAAATGATAACATCTTAGATGTTAAATCACAAGAAAAACAAAATGAAATAAATAAAATAGAAGCACCCTGTCATTCTGTCAAAGAATACAATGAGAAAATAGAGGCTGTATTACAAAAAAAGGAATACCATCACTGGAACTCCAAAACAGAACAAGAGCTTAACAGAAGCAAAATCTACGATTATCATAATAAGAAACTGAGCGTGGACAAAGCTTCCTTGCAAACACAGCGCTCTATTCTCACTAAGTACCGGGACTGCTTTGATGAAAAGAATATTACACGGATGAGCAGTGAATTCGGGAGCAACAAAACGGAAATCTACAATGAGCCATATTTTATAACTGAAATAGCTCCGGATGTGGGTCTATATAAAGTAGTCGGAGTGAGAGATTTTCCTGACGGTAAGATATGCATCAGGGATTGCAATGATATTATGAGGTTAAAACACACGGCTACTCATGAAACAATGCATGATCTTTCATATCAGGACTCGGATCATAAAGTATGTGCTCAAGATGCCGGTCAAAGCAATATACTGATTTCACAAACAGACTTGACATCAGGTATTCATAAAGTACAAAATATCGAAAAGATTATCGACGGCAAATCTGAAAGTATTGATTATAAACATTATAACCGGTACCTAAATGAAGGATTTACGGAACTGTACACTATTGAGCAAATGCAGGAACGGGGCGAGTACCCTGATTTTGACAGTTATTCACAAGAAGTAGGGTGGGCAGTAAATTTAAGAGAAATCTTAGGGGATGAATTAATCGCTAAGGCATATTTTGGAGGAGATATTGATGGATTAAAGCAGCGAGTGGACGAAATGAGCAGCATTCCGGGAGCGTGGGAAACACTGAATTTTAACATTGATGCTTACAACAGGACTGGAGATTTGCGCTGCAAATTTACTGCGGATGACATAATTGACAGTCTGCGGGATGAAAAAGGAGGTAGTAACAATGAAAACGGTATATGATATTTTTATTGAATACTATACAAGTATTAGGCAGTCTTTAGGCAGTTCACAAAGTGTGGAGAAAGGAATAGCTGCTTACTTGAATTCCATCGGGTTGTTAGAAGACGGTACCGATGAAAAAAGCAACACGAAAATTGCTCAACGTGAATTAGCGCGTTTTAAGATTATGCCTCCCCATACATTTATTACTTTTTTTGAAAACTTTGAGTTAAGAGAACAGATTATGCGGGTTCAAAAGGAATGCAGGTCAATTGCAATAAGTCGTGTTGTTTCAGGCAAGATTACAGATGAGTCAGTATACAAGGAAAAAATCGATGAACTATATAAACACGCAGCCATATTAGCATCAGATAAACGATATAAAGGCTGGCTTGATGAAATCATCGAGGATGTTACGTATTGCCTGAAGTTTGCTGTCGGCATTTCGGATACAATACCGGATTCGGTTGTTGAAGATCTCGAATACAATCACGGAGATGAATAGAATGAAAAAAATATGTTAGCTTTTGACAATTTTAAGATTGGATGTTATTATAATGATAATATCCTTGTTTCAATCTAATGATCGTATTATTTGAATTTACTATTTTCCTTTGATTTATAATAAATTAGTATTATCCTTTTTAAGGAAGTATAACAATAAATCCAATTATAGACACGGGGGTAGAAACATGGGTGGATTTGATGAATATTACGAAAAGGCCTTTGTAATTGAAGTAAAGGATAGTTTATATTATAAAGGGCTTTGCTATTCTAAAGGAATAGGAGTAGAAAGAGATATTCAAGAAGCCAAAAAATGCTATTTAGATGGTATAAATAAAAAAATATCAAAATGCTATTATGGGATTGGAATTATTTATTTAAAAGAAGAAAAATATGACGAATCATTTAAATATTTTGGCGAAGCTTTTTCTGATATTTACATAGAAGCAGAAAATGGAGACGCAGTTAGTCAAAAGATGATTAGCTGTTATTTTCTATTTGGAGACAGAGGTGTTGGTAAGGACATAAAAAAAGCAAAAAAATGGTTGATTTTATCTGCTGCAAATGGCGATCTTGAATCACAATTAATTTTAGCAGACAGTTATAAGTACGGGAAAATTTTTGAAAAAGATATTGATAAATCAATTTATTGGTTTGAAAAAGCAACAAAGCAAGGATATTCAGAAGCTGAAGTATAACTTAGGCAGGAAGTATTAAATGAAGAAAAATTATAAATATGAAACTCATCCAAACTATATTGTAAAGAAACCTAAACTTCTATATATCGATAGATATGGGAAAATTTATCCCGATTGCAAAACATATATTACTCCGCCGATTTGTCATATATCTGACTCTAATGTATTAAAAACGATAAATGATACGTTTTTTGGTGTAGGTCAAACAGGTATTTTTAATATGATAACTATAGAAGTCAGCAGTCTATGTCATGCTAATTGCTTTTATTGCTTTCAGAAAGATCAACATAGGAGCGAAAAATATCAATACTACGATTTATTATTGCCATTATTGAAACAGATAAAATGTTACTGGTTGTTTTTTTCCGGCGGCGAAATACTTATTCAAAAAGATGCAATGGAATTTATGGAAAAAATCAGAAAGGTTTGTCCGGATAACTGGATTCACTTAAAGACAAATGGGAATGCAGATTTAGATGCAATTTTATTTGTCGAGCAAACATGTGATTCATTAATGGTGTCTTTCAATGGATTTTCGTCCGCATCATATAATATGATTATGCAATTAGATATTTATAAAACAATAAGGTTTTGTGAAACATTAATCTCAAATAGAAAGGTAAATGTTGGACTTAAATTTCTAAATTCGCCGGCTGTAATTTCTGAAGCCCCTTCTTTCTTAGAGTGGGCATTATCTAAAAAGGCGCAGTGTGTTGTGATACAAACAGCTTATAATTACATAGTTGAAGATGAAGGTAAAAGTACAAGAATCAATTCAACTTTCGATAACTGCAATGAAACATACTGGAATGATATTTATATAAGAGTGAGTACAATGCTTAATGCTATACTTGAAAAAAATAAGGATAATGTAAATTGCGGATTTAATTATTTAACTGCTGATAAAGAATTATTTCAATTACTTTCGATTTCGGAAGAAAATCAAAAGTTAATTAGAACTGATGGAGTATATGTTATAGAATAATGATAGAAAAAATCGGAAAAAAATATTATGAAAACATTTCTAATCCAGACAATGTTTTTGTATCTGAATTAATAAAAACAAAACAGCAATTGAATAAGATTTGTGTTGCGGAGATAGGAATTGGTATAGGTGCGACCTCAAAAGAAATATATAATATTTTAGATGATGAGGATGAGTATTATATATTTGATTACGATGAAAAAATCAAGGAATTAAAGTATGATTTAGAATATTTGTATGATAGCGGACCCAAATTACATCTTTATGGCAATTCAAAATTGACGCATGATTCTTATGCATGGAGTTTATACAATATTTGGGAGAAATGTTTTAATAGAGGTAACACTAACCTTTTTGATTTAGTATTCTTAGACGGAGCCCATGATTTTGTTATTGATTATGTTTCTTGTTCAATTTTAATGAAATTGTTAAATCAAAATGGGGCCATTATTATAGATAATCCTGACTTAAAGTATATGGATATATGTAATAAGAGTGTTAATCATTCAATTAAGTTTCGGACTATATATAGTGATTATCAATTACAATGTTCTCAGCTGAATATGGTTATTAAACTACTCTTAAGCGATAATGAATCATTTGAAATAAAGTCCTCTAAAAATGAGACATCTGTGATTTTCTGGAGGAAACTATGAGCAAAATCTGTATTTTTTGCGGAGATCATTTTGGCTCATTATCTCAATGTTTAGTTTTAACATCCAGACTACAAAGCGGGTACAACATATATTATTTAACCTCAACAAATGATAAAGAACAAATTGAATGCTTAAAAAGTTTTGAAAACAAAGGAATTATTAAAGTTATTATTTTTGATTATAAAAAATTTTCAAAGGAAACAAATAAAGAAAAACTCATATTTAGTATTGTTGAATATTTCGATGGATTTTTGAAGAAAAACCATATCAAACATGAAAATATTTCAGAAGTTTACTTGTCAATAAGTGGAGGCTACTGTAGTTTTGGATTATATTTATTCTATCGCAAAATTCCATATCGTTTTGTGGAATTTGCAACTAACGAATTATTTACACGAAAATTAGAAGCTAGTATAAATCAGTATGATAGTGTTTCATCCGCATACAAAGAATTAGCAATTGATAGTGGCAGCATAATTGGAAATAACAGACTGTGTAAAGAACATATTTATAATAATTCATCTAAGATTAATGATGAATTGCCGGGAGAAATAATCAAAGTTGATTATGCCTATGAATTGAATAATTTAGATATTCGATTAAAAAAACAAATATTAGGCTGCTATAAATTATGCGAATTAGACAAAATGAAAAATAGTACAATTATGATACCAAATTCGGAAAGTCTCACCGAAAGGGCAATAAAAGATAAAATGTTTTATTGTAAAGAGCTAATTGCTCCGTATACTCTTATGATTGACATGTTAAATGAAAAAGAATCTTTAATAATTAAACCTCATCCACACGGTGATTTTCCTTTTAGCACATATTTTCCGGACAGCATGGTATTGGAGAAGGTTTTTCCAATAGAATTTTTGCATTTATTTTCAGACTTTTTTATAAGAAAAAGCATATCTATTGAAACTAATGGCAATGAACGAATTTCTTCTCTAACAAAAAGCGAAATTGCTGTCGGTCGCCATTTCATGTTAAATATTGATAAAATGATTAGTCTTTGGTTTATGATATTATTAATTAAATTATTATCAAGTGACGTTATACTTTTTATAGATGAAAAATTCAAAAACATCATTGATATTTTTTCACATATTAATAACGTGAAAAAAGAAAAGATAAAAATTGTAAATAATTTAGAAGATTTAAATTTCAAGGACAATATTATACTTTCATTTGAATCGATAAAAAATTTTAATATGCTTAATCCTGATTATGTAGTTATACAAAGAAACGCAAAAAAAGACTCGCCATTCTTTTCGGGTGTTGACCAATTTTTAATATATAATAATATTGATGAATCACTCGATGTAAAATTCTGCGGAAATTATGCATTTGAAAATAGCAGGTTAGATTGTAATATTACTATTGATAGGGGATAAATCATGATTAAAGCTTTAGTAGCTGTACGCTCCGGATCTGAACGGGTAACAAACAAAAATATTAGGTCCTTTGCAGGAAAGAGTTTATTGGAATATAAAATTATACAATTGAAAAGATTGAAAATGTTAGATGGAATAATTGTTAATTCGAATGATGACACTATGCTGAATTTAGCGAAGAAAATGGGCTGTGAAGCAGTTAAGAGAGAACAATACTTTGCTTTACCGACTGTTTCTATGAGTGAAGTGTATAAGAATATAGCTAAAAACAGCAATTCCGATGTAATTGTTTATTGTAATGCTACCAACCCATTAATAAGTGATCAAACTATAGAGGTTGCAATAAGATTCTACTTGGAGAATTACCCTGAGGTTGAATCAGTTAATACTGCTAATTTAATTAAAGAATTTCTTTTTTTAAATGGAGAACCATTAAATTATAATCCTAAAAAGCAGCCTAGGAGTCAGGATTTACCGGATATCTACGCCTTAAACTTTGCTGTAAATGTTATATCAAAAAAAGATATGATTAACTATAGTAATATTATTTCGCCAAAAAATCACTTAATATTGACAAATGAACTTGAGTCCGTAGATATTGATACAGAGTATGACTTTGAAGTAGCTGAATTTCTTTTTAATAAAAAATTAAAAGGAGGATTGATATGTTGTTGATTGATCAGTTGGATAGCAAAATCATGGAATATCCAACAAATGTTGAAGATAGCGAAAAGTATTTTAAGAAAAAGTATTTAGAAAGTACCAACAAAAAAGTTTTATACATTCATACTCCATATTGTCCAAGTAAATGCAAGTATTGTATTTGTAAATCAATTGGAGAAAGGAATCCTGAAGTTGCTAATGATTATGCCGTTAATCAGCTTATTCCTCAAATAAAAAAATCACAAGATATATTATCATCAATAATTTTTGATGAGGTATATTTTGGTGGTGGAACACCTACGTATATACCGGCTAAATTATTGAAAAGAGTCTTTGATTCAATACCTAACTTTAAATTGATTAAAAAGAAATGCATAGAAGCATCTCCAAACACAATAACAAACGAACATTTAGATTTGTTTAAAGAATACAAATTTAGTTTTATATCTGTTGGAATTCAATCCTTGCAGCAAGATGTATGTAAATGGCAAAACAGATTTTATTTATCCAAGGAACAATTGTTGGTAATGTCAAAGATTTTAAAAAAAAGCGGAATTTATTTTAATTACGATTTGATTTGTTATATGGGCAGAGGAGACTTTAGAGATATAAAAGGATTTAGGGAAGATTTGTATTTTATTATGGAGTATTGCAAGCCATCATCAATCAATATACACCAAATGCATCAAAGCACATATACCTTAGAAAAAATGCAAAAATTAATTGAAATACTAAGAAAAGCTATTGAAGATTACCCCCATTATGAATGTATAAATTCAAGATTATTGGATTCAGATGCTTACAATGATATTATTTATCAATCTCAATATAGATTGGTGTGTGAAAATAGAAACTTTTCACATTATATGTGGAATAAATGCCCGGAAATCCCCGTGAAAGGATATGATATTTATGCAATTGGAAATACTGATAATATTTTTCCTAAATCAAATGCAGATTCATTAGTATATAGGCCGGGATCTACAAAATTTAAAGAAGTTGTTTTTTTAGATGCAATTTATGATGAATATATTTCAATCAGACTGGAAAAAGGGTTGGATATATGAGTAAAAATATTATTTTGAGATTAGCAAATGAAAAAGATATAGACAGTGTATTAGAATTATCAAATATTGTAGCAGATATACACGGAAAAGAACGGGGTGATATTTTAAAAACTCACCCAAGACACATTACAAAAAAGAGATTTTTAAATTATATATGTGAGACCAATAGATTTATCATAGTGATAGAAGACAGTAAAAAAATAGTTGGTATAATGTTGTGTAAAATAAAACATATTGTCGATGATAATAAGTTTAAAGATAATTTTGTTTTTCAGATTGAGGATACTTGTTTATACGAAGAATATAGAAATAAAGGATATTCAGATAAAATGATGAATATGGCTAAAGAAATTGCTAAAGCAAATAATTGCCAGAGGATGGAGGCAGCAGTTTGGAACTTTAATAAATCATCAATTGCTTTTTTTAAGAAAAATAGTTTTAAAGAACAAAGAATTATTTATGAATGTTTTCTTTAGAACGTGTATTATAATTATATGACAAAGTACTGTTGGGCAAGCAGTACACTGAATAAGTAGTCAAATTTTGAAAATAAGAAAGGGGAATAGCCTATAATTTTATTATTGGTTAAGTGGATAAAATGAAGAAGAAATATATTTTTTCAGCTGCAGTATCCAAGTTATCAGACAAAAAAATTATCCGTTTTAAATGGTGCACTTAGATAATTCTCGTTTAGTTTATAGTGTACTGTATTTAAGTTTATAGTGCACTGTACTTAAGTTAACAGTGTACTGTTTGCCCAAAGTATTTTGATGATATTGCATTTTAGGGAAAGATACATGACTATTAAAGGAGTAATTTAAATGGAAAGATATACAGTTCGTCACGAATTTTTCGGTGGTTTAGTTTATGATAGGAACCAAGACGCAAATATATTGATTGATGATGAATTTTATGAACTTCTGAACTATTTGAAGAAAACAAATGAAAAAGATATATCACATATTTTAAATTTAGAAGATATTGATTTTCTAAAACAAGAAAAGTTTTTATCAGATAATAAGCTTAACTATAGAATGGTTGATTCCGGATTTAAAGAAAATACTCTTTCTGCTCCAGGAAGAGTTCACTTTTATTACACATCAAAATGCAATTTGAATTGTACACATTGTTTTACAAAAAACAGTGATGTAAAAAGGGAAATGACCTTTTCTGAAAAAATTAGCATGTTAGATCAAATGTATGAATTAGGGGTAAATGAAATTTTAATTGGTGGAGGAGAACCATTTATTCAAAGTGATTTTCCGGATTTTGTAGAAGAATGTTTGAAAAGGAATATTATTACAAAAGTATTCACAAATGGACTTTTATTAAATGATAAGAAATTGGTAGAAAGAATGTCAAAATGGTCAATAAAATATCTCTCAATCAGCATAGATGGTGCTGATGAAGAAGAATATGAAAAAGTACGAGGCATTAAAGGATTACAAAAAATAAAAGAAAATTTAAAATATTTAAAAGAAAACTGTGATTTTACAATTGCTGCTTCTATAACTGTCAACCCATATAATTACTATAATACAAAAAAAATTTTGGAGTTAATTGCTGATTTTGGATTTGACAGATTAAAAGTAAGACCGGTAAAACCTGCGGGTAATGTTTTAAAAAACAAAGATATTTTCCTCACGGCTGAACAATATGCAAGCTTTATTAAAAACACCCAAAAAATATGGAATAGACAATACAAGGAAATGTTTACATTAGATTTTTCTTGGGGGGATACGCGTTTAGTATACAATAAAGATAAGAATCAAGTTGAACCTTTAGATATCACTTATCCTTATGAAGGATATGGATGTTTTGCAGGCAAAGTAAACATAGTATTTGATTCTGGCGGCAATGCATTAACTTGCGGCTTCTTACCTGATGATTTATCAAAAAATAATGAAGATAACTTGCAATTTAAATCTTTAAAAGAGATATGGGAAACTGGGCAAAAATTTGAAAGCTTAAGAAATGTCAAAGGGAACAAGGTCTGCGAAAATTGCAAATATTATTCTGTATGCAGGGGTGGGTGCATGGCAAGAAACCTGTTTATAAATCGGGACATAAATTTACCTGATCCTTGGTGTTTAAACAAGTATTTACCAATAAAAATTGATTTTACATAAGGAAGATGCTCCATTGTCGAAAAATGAAAAAACCTGTATTATCCATTGATTATAAAAATAGATTATGTTAAAATTAATCATGGTAAATAGGCTAATAATTAATACCATATACTAAAGAGGTGTCATCTGCACCTATTAATTTTTATTGGAGGATTTATGTTTAAAAAAGCAAAATATGCAATTTTATTATTATTACTGACAGTGTTATTGACATCCTGTACTGAATCCGCAGATGCAGATGCAAATACACCCCTGCCCCCTGATGGCACAAATCAAGAGGACCCTGAAATTGTAGATTCGGAGCCTGAAATATCGGAAGAAGAAAAAGCAAAACAAGAGTTGGAAAAAAGAATTGCTGAAAGAGAAGAATTGGAAAAACAAAGAAAAGAGCAGTTAGGAGAATTCTATGTCCCATTGATTCCTATAGGGGAAGAAAGGGATAAAAAGAGCGTTGAAGTTAAAGCCTTGTATGCAACAGGCCACACGGCAGGAAATGAGTTAAACAAAGAAAATATCGATGCTTATGGCGCTTATGTTAAAGCACTTGAAGAAAAGGATACTCAAAAAGCAAGGGAATTGTTTGAAAGTGCCGAAAAAGCAAATAAATTTGAGCGTATTATTGGCATAGCAGTTGCCACTGAAATAAACGGAGTAGTTATAAATGTTAAAGATGATAACGGCTTCATAACCTATAACAGCAATGTGGAAATTGTTCAAAATATGAATAAAGAAACACCGATTCCAATAAAAGATATCGATAATATGCTAAAGATACTGAAAGAATATGATATATATACTATAGGCAGAATTGTTGCCTTTAAGGATAAAAATTTTGCTGTTAAAAGTCCTGAGCATTCCATTCAACTTAAGTCCGGTGGGATATGGCTTGACCCTAACAGCGGAAATATTCCATGGATAAATCCTTTTGACCAATATGTATGGGATTACAATGTGGCAATTGCCAAGGAAGCATCACTTCTTGGATTTGACGAAATACAGTTTGATTATGTACGTTTCCCTGACGGAGCTAAAACATACAATAAAATTGCCGAATTTCCGGGAAGAAATGACAGAGATAAAGATGAAGCAATTGCTGACTTTTTAGAATATTCAAAAAAAGAATTAGAGCCATACAATGTAAATTTAGGTGCAGATGTATTCGGTCTCATTACCAGGACATGGGACGATTATCCTGAAGATATAGGTCAGACCTGGATATTGATAGGGGAGCACGTGGATAATATTTGCCCCATGGTTTACCCAAGCCATTATTCCACAGGATGGTACAACCTGGAAAATCCTAATGCACATCCTTACTTGGTTGTAAAAGGAGCTATGGAAGAAGCAATCGAAAAAAATTCCTCCATGGAAACACCACCAATTATAAGACCTTGGATTCAGGATTTTGACTGGGCGGGAATTGTATACGGTCCCGACAAGGTCAGAGATCAAATAATTGCAGCCAAAGAGCTTGGCATATATGAATATATGATATGGAATCCAAGCAATGTTTATGACCCATATGCTTTTATGTTAACGGAAAAGGAAAAATCAGCCACATATCCGCTGGATAAGGGAGAACTGGATTACAGAGAAAAATCACCTGCTGACGGAGCAGAGAAGTATTTAACCGGCATGCTTCAAAACAGGTACAGCTACACATATTTAATGACTCCCGTTGCAGACAGAGTGAAGGATTTTGACGAATTCGTAAAATTCCAGGAAGAAGATAATATTAAGCTGTTAAACTTCAAGGTTTATGGCTATGAAATAGATGCAAATGACAACAATAAAGCAAATGTAAGCATATACTATAAAATTGAAGTCAAAAACGGAGACACAACAGAAATAATTGAAAAAGACGATGCTGTATGGCAAGCAATAAAAGAACTGAATATCTGGAAGATAAAAGCAGGCTTTCACAGGACAGACGGCAACTAAGAGATTATTTTTAAATTTGTCATTCTGAAGGCGCAGCCAGAAAAAATCTTATGATAAAACGGAACGATAAAAAAATCGTTCTGTTTGTTTTAATATAAGTGATTTGATAAGGTAATATTCAAAGGGTGTTTACAAAATAAAGATTAGTGTACGTGAAAGATATACACAAAATAAAACAAAAAGCTTGACAAGCTGAAATTTATTGTTATAATATTCTTTATATATTTTAAAGCAGGTTACACCTGCAGAAGGTGAGGACGATATGAAGAAATACAATGTAGCAATATTAGGAGCAACCGGCGCAGTAGGACAAGAAATGCTGAAAGTATTGGGAGAAAGAAACTTTCCAATAAATAATTTAAAATTGCTGGCAAGCAAAAGAAGTGCGGGAAGTCAAGTTGAATTCAACGGAAAAGAATATGCAATAGAAGAAGCAACAGAATCATCTTTTGATAATATTGATGTAGTTCTTTGTGCCGCTGAAAATGATATAAGCGAAAAATTGTCTCCTGCAGCAGTAAAGGCAGGTGCAGTTGTAGTTGATAATTCAAGTGCATTCAGATTATATGACGATGTTCCGCTGGTGGTACCGGAAGTTAACGGAGGAGATGTAAAAGCTCATAATGGAATAATATCGAATCCAAACTGCTCAACAACCATAGCATTAACTGCAATAAATGAGCTTAATAAATATTCTCAAATAAAAAGAATGATAGTTACTACATTCCAGGCAGTATCAGGTGCCGGAGTCAACGGAATAAGAGAGCTGGACCAGCAGATTAAGGCTCTCAGTGAAGGCAAAGATGCAGAAATAAATACATTCCAGCATCAGATAGCATACAATGTAATCCCCCAGATAGGAAGCTTTGATGAAATGGGATATTCCCAGGAAGAAATGAAATTGCAGAATGAAGGAAGAAAAATACTTCACAATCCTGATTTGAAGGTAAATTGTACATGTGTAAGAGTTCCTGTTTACAGAAGCCATTCCGAATCAATTACAATAGAAACAGAAAAGGAAATAACTCCTGAAAAAGCAAGAGAGCTTTTATCAAGAGCGGACGGAGTTAAGCTGATTGATGATTTGGAGAATAAAAAATATCCTATGCCTCTTGATTCATCCAATCAAGACTTAATTTACGTAGGAAGAATAAGAAAGGATATAAGCGGCGAAAATTCACTTGTCCTATGGTGCTGCGGAGACCAGATAAGAAAAGGTGCAGCAACAAATGCAGTCCAAATAGCAGAAGTATTGGTAAAAGAAAATTTAATATAATTAATATTAATAACAGCTGTTTCAAAAGAGACAGCTTATTTTTATTTTAGCAGTATAGAAGAGTAATTGTAAAAAATATTAAAAAAATAATGGGGGAATGGCTGGCAGTGCCAGCCTTTATTTATTCACCTGTCTTATACTTTTCGAAAGCTCTTACGCCCATTGCTATGGCTTGTTCTCTTGTAGTGTTTGCATATCCTGATGCGATTTGTGCAGAAGTTACTGCCTTAGGCATGAAGTTGCCGTCAGCTCCTTTGATAATTCCGATTTTACTCATATATTTAACATGTTCCAAAGCCCAAGTTGAAATATTATTTTCATCATTAAAAACAGGAGCACCATCTGTAGAAAAATCTGCAGTCGGAACCATTATTCTTATGGCACGACTTAGCATGGTTGCTACTTGCTCACGATTAATAAGTTTATTGGGCTCGAAGGTGGTAGCAGAAGTTCCGGCTGTTATACCTATTTGATAGGCTTTTAAAATTTCAGGATTTTCTGTATCTGTAAATGGGTTAGATACTTTAAGCTCCGGAGTAAATCCTGTGGTTTTTTCATATAGCTTTATTGCGACTTCAGCAAATTCTTCTCTGGTAATATGCTTAGTCATATCTGCATATTTGAGGGAAGCCGGAATTAATCCGTAGCCTTCAGCCTTGTCAAGCTCAGGCTTAGCCCAATCAGAAGCATTGCTGTATGATTCTACCTTAGTTGAAACTATATTAGAAAAATCAGAATATATGGAACTGCCGGTGTTAGGTTCACCTTCAAATACAACTCTAAAATAATATGTATTTTCTTCTATTACAACCTTATCAACATATTCTTCTTCCACCGGGTCCAAGGTGTCAGAGGAGGTTAAAAGTTTGCTGCCGGCTATTGCCATAGAGTCGAATTCCTTTTCAGATGCCCATTTTCCATCTCCTACCTTAAAATCAATCCTATGAAATACTGGTATATGTTTGCTGGATTCCGTAATGGATTGCGGTATAGTCCATTCAAGATGGAAGTATGGTTTATTACTGCTGTCTTTTTTTACAACAACTTGCAAATCTTTAGGAGAATCAAGCTTTTTTATCTCCGTGACATTTGCATTTTTACCAATGGCAAATACATCAGAATATGGTGAATATAAAGTGGTAAATTCGTTAGAATCAGATTCGAGGGCATATCTCATTCTAAAATAATAAGTATTATTTTTCAAATCAAATGAATCAGCAGGGCCTTTAGTCGGGTCTAACTGCCATATGACAAAAAAGTTCTCGGAATTACCCTTTTCATCCATTTGAATATTTGGCATATGCATGTAGAAATAGCCATGAATTTCATCTTCGAAGTTAGGAGAGGCTGGTGTAGGGCATACATTCCAATCCCCTTCATTTTTCTTCCAATCAAACAAATAATATAAATCTGCATAAACCTCATAATCTGAATTGTTTACATCATTTGTAGCTTGAATTATGCTTGAAGGATTTGTCCATCGAGTTCTCAATATGTCACCATCTTCTCTTACCGTAAGATTTACGGGTTTTTCAAGAGATGTTGGAATTGCTTTCTCCGCATAAGCTAATACTCCAAAAACCAATACAAATACTAATGTTAATAACAATACTTTCTTAAACATATATTCCTCCTTTTATTATTCACCCTTGAGCAGGCTGATTGTAGCATATTCACTATCTGACCAATCAAACACAATATAATCGCCATCTTCATTACTCGCTTCATAATTTATATAGCTTCCGGATAAGGACTCCGATGGCGAATCAATAAAGCCGATTTCTTTCAATTGATTTAGATAATCCAAGGCATTTTCCTTAGTTACATATTCAATATAAACAAATTTATCTTGTGGGCTACCGCTGCTTACCTGAGTAATTTTGCCCTCTATCTCCGGAATATCATCAAAAAACTCCTCCGGCCATGGAACATCATCTGTCATATCCACATCTTCACTTAATGGGGAGTCTCCTGATGAATTACTGTCGTAAGGATTTTCAACGAACATAAATTGATTATCTGTATATGAAAGACTTCCGGTGCCCCCATCATCAGTGTAGGAAAAGACAACCTCAGCGCCATCTTCATTTTTACCTGAATAAATGAATCCATCATCATTAAAGACTTCAAAGAATGACTCATATTTAAGCTCTTTAATATACCCAAGATATTTTTCGGCATCATCTTTCTTTAAACTATCAAAGTAGACCATGCCCAAATTTATATCCTTTTCTTTATCATAATCCTCCATAACCATGGTTATATTAGCTTTTAACTCCGGCAAATCACCCATTTTATCCTTTGGCCATTTTTGATTTTCTCCTATTTTTGTTTCACCCTTTTCGGTTTTTATTGTAGTAGTATCACCGCTGATATCTACTTCAGCTCCCGTCGCATCCTCAATAATTTTTTCAGCCATTTTTTCTTCTACTTTCTTTTGGCATCCGGTTAATAAGGTTGAAAAAGTTGCAGTTAATAAAATAAATATGATAATAATTTTGCTCTTCATCGTCTCTCCCTCGCATTTTACTTGCTGTAATATTTTATACAATAATATTTGCTATTTCATTATATCAATCTATAATCAAATAAATTTAATAAAACTATCATAATACTTATATATAAATATCTTTATTTTCATTTTAAAATTTTTCCACCTATGGTATAATTATATAAAATCAAATGGCTATACAGAGATAAAGCGTCTGTACTCATAGAGAGGGAAGCAATGGCAAACAGATTTGATGATTTTATAGAAAAGATCCCAAAGAATATTCATAATAATACGAGAACCTTTATAGGTGAAAATATTGCAGTCTTTATCCCGGATACCTATGTATTTAATAAACCATTGGTTAATAAAGATTATCATTTTGTAATTTTTCATTCCTCACCACCCCTTGCAATTGTTAATAATAAGGAATATCAATTTAAAAACGGCACATTATTATGTATGTCACCGGGAACTGAAATTACAGTAAAATTCATAAAAGGCAAAGTTCCGATTAAATATGTGGCTATTAATATAGATAGCGGTTTTCTTGAAAATATTTTAACTAAGATAGGTGGTAACAAAAAGATTAAGCCGGTTATACATGATAATCAATATAGTTATAAAACTTTAGATTTGCTTGAATTTTTTATGCAGGAATTTATTTATTTAGATTATCCATCTAAAATTATTATTGAAAGCATAGAAACACAAATAGTTATTCAGTTGTTAAGGGATATGGGCTTAGACCCTATAGTAAATAAGATTAATCGTTCCCAAGAGAAATCCTATGTGGAACAGGCAATCAAGTATATAGAATCTTATTACAATAGCAATATCACTATAAATGAAATTTGCAATACAATATACATAAGTCCTTGCCACTTTCAGCGAATATTTAAAAATGCCACAAATAAAACTCCTTATCAATATATAACTGAATTCCGAATAAGTAAGAGCAAGGAAAAATTGAAGGATGGGAAAACTTCAATTAACGAAATAGCAAGACAATGTGGTTTTTTAAGTGGTGGACACTTTTCCACAGTGTTTAAGAAAAAAGAAGGACAAACTCCTTCAGAGTATAGAAGTTCACTAAAATTAAAAAAATGAGGCTTATATAAGCCTCATTTTTTTAATTTTATGCCGTAGAAGGGACTTGAACCCCCACGGTGTTGCCACCAACGGATTTTGAGTCCGTCACGTCTGCCATTCCATCACTACGGCTAAATGCTACTTTAAGATAGTAGCATAAAGATAAATAAAATGCAAGTATTTTTTTACTGCACTTCGCTGTATTCAACTTCTTCAACTTCTTCAATTTCTTGTTTCGGCTCTATGCATTGGTTCATATCTACTTTCGATATTCTGTCGAATTTTCTTTCAATTTTATTGGAAGTTATGTTTATCTTATCCACATCATCTGAAACACGTTTGATATTTTTAGCCAAGGACTCCCACCTGTCCTTATACAATTTAAATTCTTTTCCTAATTTATTAAGCTCCTCATGAATTATTCCTGCATACTTTTCTCTCTCAATATTTCTTAAAACGACCTGCACTGTCGATAAAACAGACATCAACGTTGTGGGAGAAGTTATCCAAACCTTCTTCTCGCCTGCATAATCCAACAGGTCCTGATGATATGCATTTATTTCTGCAAATATTGCTTCAGCAGGAATAAACATTATAGCTTGTTCTGATGTCTGTCCCTGAATTATGTACTTTGAAGATATATCATTAATATGCATCTTTACATTTGATTTAAAATCCCTTGCATATTTTTTTCTTTCATTTTCGGAATTATTCATGTCAATCATGCGCTGATAATTTTCAAGAGGAAACTTAGAATCTATGCAAAGCATTCCAACAGGCTCAGGAATGTATAAAACAGCATCGGCAATCATGGAGTTTTCTAATATTTTTTGCAGTTCATATACTTTATCGTTTTTTTCCCCGAAAACCACTGACAAAATGTGATTAAGCTGCACTTCTCCAAAGGTTCCCCTGCTTTTTTTATCCGTCAAAACATCCTGTAAAGAAACAATATTTGTAGAAAGGCTGTCTATTTTCTTTTGCGCCTCATCTATTCTTGATAATCTTTCAAGTATGTTTATAAATGTCTTGTTTGTTTTCTCAAATCCTTCATTAAGTCTTTCTTCAACCCTTAAGTTTATCCTGTCGAGGTTTTGGCTTACCCGTTCATTCAAAGAGTTGAAATTATCGTTCAATGCCTTTGATGTGTCATTACTGAAACTCATAAAGGACTCTGTAAGCTTGTTAGAGTTTTTTTCCATTCTTTCAACTGTTTCCAACTTGTTTGTCAATAATTCCCTTAACTGCCTTTGCTCTGATTCAGCAATTTTTCCATTTACAGAATCAATTAAATCATGATTATTATCTTTTAAATTAATTTTAAGTTCAGATATTATGTGGTCCTTGGAATTATTTTTTAATTGCCTTATCAGTAAAAGAAGATTTATTGCAATCAATATAAAAAGCATTGATATAATGATATAGTCCATAACAACCTCCTCATATTTGGGGACATTCCTTTAAAAACTGTCCTGCGGAGAGTCACCCGATTTTGAAGGTGTGCCCCCTTTCCTTATATATTTTATAACAAAATCGAACATTTGTCCACCTGATTATTACAATATATGCAAGATTGTATTTTTAACTATTTATTTCAGAATTTATATGATATAATTTTTTAAATAGTGAAATAAAGGGTGTATGAAATGAGTAAATTATATGTTGTACCCACGCCTATAGGCAATTTAGGAGATATGACCAAGAGAGCTGTAGAAACATTAAATGACTGCGAGCTGATTTTAGCTGAAGATACAAGGCATACTCAAAAGCTGTTAAATCATTTCAATATTAAAACAAAAATGAGCTCGTATCATAAATTTAATGAAAAGCAAAGAAGCGAAGAAATAATTCAAAGACTCTTAAATGAAGATATTAATGTGGCATTGGTAACTGATGCAGGTACACCGTGCATTTCGGACCCCGGCTATGAATTAGTGAGGGAAATCAGGGAAAACGGCATTGAAGTAATAGGCTTGACCGGTGCATCAGCACTAACCACTGCCCTTTCAATATCGGGAATAGAAACATACGAATTTGCATTTTACGGATTTTTGCCCCGTAAAAAAAGCGAATTGGACACTGCTTTAAAAAGGGTGCTTAACAATCCTGTTAAAACATTTGTTTTTTATGAATCTCCAAAGAGAATATTAAATTTAATTGAAAACATAAAGGCTCATATGCCAAATTCAACTCTTTGCGTCTGCAAGGAATTAACAAAGCTTCATGAAAAAACTTTTTACGGAAATGCAGATGAAGTCTTGGAGCAGCTAAACAATCATGATGATGTGAAAAAGGGGGAATATGTAGTAGTTGGATACAACAATGATTATCAGGAACAAGAGCTTTCATCTTATCATGCAGGCATCCACGGGATTTTATTTGATAAAATGATTAAAAATGAATATTCTTTAAAAGAGGCTGTAAACGAGGCGGCACAAGAAAATATTACTTCTAAGAACGAAGCATATAAAGCTTCTCTTGAAATAAAAAAATTTATTGAGAAATTAAGGTAGGGGACACATGATAGGTACAATCGCAAATGCATTTGCAATAATAGCAGGCGGAATATTAGGACTTTTATTTAAAAACGCAATACCTGAAAAAATATCCGAAGCACTTTTAAAGGCTACCGGGTTGGCAGTAATTGCTATAGGCATAAATTTAATGCTATCAGGTAAAAATTTTACATTATTAATTATATCACTGGTAATCGGAACAATAATAGGTGAAGTCATTGATATTGAAAAAAACCTAGATAAATTCGGAGCATTCATCGAAAGCAAAATGAAAAATAAGGAAAGCAATGTGGCTCTTGGATTTGTTACATGCACCTTGGTTTACTGTGTAGGCTCCATGGCTATTGTAGGTTCAATTCAAAGCGGATTGACCGGAAATCATGAAATTTTATTTTCAAAAGCGGTGCTTGACGGCATAACAGCTGTTACTTTTGCTGCAACAATGGGCGCGGGAGTAGTTCTTTCCGGCATAAGCGTACTTGTATATCAAGGAGCTATAACAATGCTTGCAAGTCTTATGCAGTCTTTGTTAGGCACTGTGGTAGTGAATGAAATGACTGCCATAGGGGGAGTTATAATTATGGGGATCGGTCTTAATTTTCTTATAGCAAATAGAATGAGAGTTGGCAATTTACTGCCGTCCATATTCATTCCTATAATATACTATATGTTTTTCTGATGAGGTAGAAATTGGATAGAAATCTAGTGTTAAAACCTATAGCTTTAATGTCTATATGCCTTATTTTTATTGTTGGCTCAATCGTTTTAGCTATACCCCTGTATTTTGGTTTTTTGGCTGGGATAGCTCTTACTTCCATAGTGCTTTATAAAAGCGGTTACCATATTGGGGAAATTTGGGAAACATCTGTTTCCGCATTAAGAGATGTTAAGCGTTTATTGATTATTATATTGTTTATAGGCGCAACCACTTCCGTATGGCTTGCTTCCGGTGTTGTACCCACAATTATGTACTACGGGTTCACTTATATGGAGGGAGCAAACTTTCTTTTGGCAGCATTTTTAATAATGTGTGTTGTTTCATATTTTATGGGCACAGCAATCGGAGCCTTAAGCACCGTTGGAATATCATTAAGCGGAATCGGCTTAAGCATAGGAATACCTCATAATTTGATAGTTGGTGTACTGGTTTCGGGAGCCTTTATAGCAGATAAAATATCTCCCTTATCGGGTCTGATAAACCTTGCTATGACAACCGTCAACAGAAACTATAAAGAACTGTTTAAAAGTATGATAATAACTTTGATACCAACTATAATAATTACATCAATAATTTATTTTTTGATAGGTTCAAATTATATTGCCCAAACAGAAAACTTATCAATGTATAAACAGGCAATAAATGAAGGGTTTAATACATCGCCTGTATTATTTATTTTGCCCGCCATAATTTTAATTTTATCCATATCAGGGCTGGATTCGTTAAAAACTTTTTCCATTGGTATTGCAGTAGGTGCAGTACTTGCTATCGTATTTCAAAATAGCTCGCTTTCATCAATATCAAAGTCGCTGATATTCGGCTATCGGGGCAATACTCCTTCTGAAGAATTAAACAGCCTTTTGGTCAGCGGAGGCATGATATCCATGATAGAGGCGATATTCATAGTTGCCGGAGCATTTTTATTGATTAAACTGTTTGAAAAAGGCAATGTATTAGTGCCTTTAATGGATAAGCTGATTTATGGAATTAATAATAGGCTCAGTTTAATAAAAAGAACGGGTATGATAAGCATATTGATGACAGTTGCTACATGCGACCAAACATCAGGAATTATACTGCCGAGCACCATATTGCAGCATAAATACAAGGAATTGAAATTGGACAATGCTGTCTTGGCAAGAACCATATTTGACACGGGAGTTATTGTGGCACCTCTTATGCCCTGGAATATAAATTCGTTTTTAGTAAAACCTGTAATGGGCATAACTGCAGCCCAATATGCTCCTTACGCAGTATTATGCTATGTTTGTCCATTGGTTACTATGATAGTGTCATATTTTCAGTTCAGAGATAGTTTGACCTAACCAAATTTAAATTTACCTACGAACCACATTTGCGCATTATATATATAATTAACCCTCTTTATAAACCATATATGAATTCAATCATTAAGTAAGTATTTTGTGTAAATTATTTTTTTAGCAAGGCAAAAGGCTGTAAAAGTTAAAAATCATAGAATTTGCTTTTGATATTGCATGTACTTTATAGTAGTTATATAATACAATTATGATAAATAATATAACATTAGTATTTTATGAAGTAACACAAATAATATTCTTAGGAGAGTGCTATGAAAAAATTAACGGACAACTCAAATGTTTTAAACTGGGTAGACGATATAATTTCTATGACTAATCCCTCAAATGTAGTTTGGATTGACGGCAGTGAAGAATTATACGAAGAGCTTCGCAAAGAGGGATGCTCAACAGGCGAACTTAGAAAAATGAACGAAGAAGTTTATCCCGGATGCTATTATCATCGTTCAGCAAAAGATGATGTTGCAAGAATGGAAGACAAAACATTTATTTGTTCAAGAAAAAAAGAAGATGCAGGAAATACCAACAATTGGAAGAGCCCTGAAGAAGCTTATAAATTGGGAAGAGAAATTTTTACTGATTCCATGAAGGGAAGAACAATGTATATTATTCCCTATTCAATGGGACCTGTAGGTTCACCGTTTTCAAAGATAGGAATAGAAATCACTGATTCTATTTATGTTGTATTAAGTATGAACATAATGACGAGAGTTGGACAAGAAGTGCTGGATACTTTAGGAGATTCTAACGATTTTGTAAGAGGCGTACATGGAAAGTGTACATTGGATATTAACAAGAGATATATCTTCCATTTCCCCGAAGACAACGCGATATGGTCATGTAATTCCGGTTACGGAGGCAATGTTCTCCTTGGCAAAAAATGCTTTGCACTTCGCATTGCATCATATCAAGGTCAGATGGAAGGTTGGATGGCTGAACACATGCTCATAGTAGGAATCGAAGACCCTCAGGGAGAAGTGAAATACATAGCAGGTGCATTCCCGTCAGCATGCGGCAAAACAAATTTAGCAATGCTTATTCCTCCTGAAATTTACTTAAACAAAGGATATAAGGTTTGGACTGTAGGCGATGATATTGCATGGCTTCGTATTAAAGAAGACGGAAGGCTTTGGGCTGTAAATCCGGAAGCAGGTTTTTTCGGAGTTGCACCGGGAACAAATGCAAAGTCAAACTACAATGCTCTTATGTCCACAAAGAAAAATTCAATTTTTACAAATGTTGTATATAATTTGGACGATGATACGGTATGGTGGGAAAAACTTGATAAGAACCCTCCCGAAAATGCTTTAGACTGGTTAGGGGCTCCATGGAACGGTAAAACATCAAAGGAAAACGGAGCACATCCTAACTCAAGATTTACGGCACCGGCTAAAAATTGTCCATGCATTTCACCTGAGTGGGAATCACCGGAAGGAGTTCCTTTATCGGCGATATTATTCGGAGGAAGACGTGCAAAGACAGCTCCCCTTGTTTATCAGTCAAGAGATTGGCAGCATGGTACCTTCGTAGGCTCAACACTTGCATCGGAAACTACAGCAGCTGCATCAGGAAAAGTAGGAGTTGTCAGAAGAGACCCAATGGCGATGCTTCCATTCTGCGGATACGATATGGGTAATTACTTTAAGCATTGGCTTGAAATGGGCAAGAAAATGAGTAACCCTCCAAAAATCTTCCATGTAAACTGGTTTAGAACAAATGAAAAAGGAGAATTTATCTGGCCCGGTTTCGGAGATAATTTCAGGGTAATTGAATGGATGCTCAAAAGATGTGAAAACAAAGTAGATGCAAATGCAACTTCTATTGGTTATATGCCAAAGCCCGAGGATATAAATATTGAAGGTCTTGAACTATCCACAGACACATTAAGCTCACTTCTCACCATAAACAATGAATCATGGCTTGAAGATGTAAACAGTATAAAAGAATTCTATGCAAAAATCGGGGATACAATACCTGATGAGTTATATGAAGAACTTAAAATATTAACCGACAATTTAAATGGAAGTTTATCGGATAATTTAG
>ENA-UOOH01000710-UOOH01000710.1-fermentation-metagenome-genome-assembly--contig:-NODE-710-length-36235-cov-31.467054_pt1 | contig 36235 bp, 31 predicted proteins | sample MGYA00245778_ERZ724025 | MGnify/ENA primary metagenome ERZ724025 (study PRJEB28704, sample SAMN03018313) | fermentation metagenome | biome: anthropogenic terrestrial biome; feature: soil; material...
TAAGTTCGCGCAATACCTGGTTCGAAACGAATATTTTGACTTGGAAACCATGCAGAAGGCCGAGAAAAAAATGGAGCAATACGGCGGCAACTCTGCCAGCGCCCTGGCCAGAGTATTGGAAATCGAATTTGGCGCGGCGCACGATACTGTGTATGAAGCTCTTTCCATCCACTATGCCTTTCCCACTTTCAAAAAGAGCATCGAAGAGATCCCGGAAGTGCAGCTGGAAGCCTGTAAACAGGTTTTGGACAGTATGCGCCGGGATAGCGACGAAGATTTTAAGCGTAAACTGCTGTTTCACAAAATCCTGCCCTTTGGAGTGCACAAAAGTAATCGCGATCTCCTGAGGGTTTTGGCCACCGACCCCACGAATAAGGTGATTCAAGAGATCACCACCCGCACTCAATTCCACCGTCTGGAAATCTATTGGGCGCCGCAAAAAACCATCGAAGACATCATAGCCCTGGTAGCGCCGCAAAAGAACGAATTTTTGCAACTGCTGGAAGAAGCGGGACAGATCGTGAACGAAGCTGCCACGCAGGAAGTGGAAGTATTGGATGAGCAAGCGCTGGATGAAGAGATAAACAAAAGCCTGCTGGTGAATCTCTTTGAAGGTTGCCTCATCGAAGCTGTGCGCAGAGACGCCAGCGATGTCCACATCATTCCCTTTGGAAAGGACGCGGTGGATATCTTCTTTCGTATAGACGGCAAATTGCAATAGTGGTTGCGGCAAGAGAATACGGCCCCGGAAGCTCTGACAGCGGTGGTGAAAGATCGCTCCAACGGAGTGGACCGTTTTGAGCGTGATACCGCGCAGGACGGCTTTGCCCAAAGAGTGGTGGACGATCACCTCATCCGCTATCGTATCTCGATCTTGCCAATTGTCTCGCAAGAATATGAACGCCGCTTTGAGAGCGTGGTGATCCGTGTGATAGACGACCGCAAGGTGATCACGGACTTCCGCAAGCTGGGTTTCCAGGAACAGGCAGAAAAGGAGTTTTTGAAATCCATCAATACCTCCAAAGGCATTGTGATCGTTACCGGACCTACCGGCAGCGGAAAATCTACCACCTTGATGGCGGCACTGCACCATGTGATCCATCCCGGAGTGAATGTGCTAACCTGCGAAGACCCGGTGGAGTATGTGATCCGAGGCGCGCGACAATTGAAGATTGGGCACAAAATGAGCTTTGAACAGGCCATTCGCTCCATTTTGCGTCATGACCCTGACATCGTGATGGTGGGTGAGATTCGCGACAAGATTACGGCGGAAACAGCGGTGAAGCTGGCCAATACCGGTCACCTCACCTTCAGTACCCTGCATACAAACGATGCGCCCTCGGCAATCTCCCGGATGTATAAGATGGGCATCGAGACTTTCCTGCTGGCATATTCCATCAATATCATCATCGCCCAGCGTTTGGTGCGTAAACTCTGCGTACATTGCCGCAGACCGCTTTCCAAAGAGCATTGGGAAGCCGCGATGCAACTGGGCCTTAGCCGAGAAGAGCTGGAAGCGGGCAAAATATTCGAGCCGGTGGGCTGCCCGAAGTGTCATAACGGCTATAAAGGCCGTATAAATGTGGCGGAAGCGCTCTATTTCTACCCCGAGATCCGCCAGGAAATTGTGAAATCAACAAATGATATCGATGAGGAACGCATCCGCAAGATCGCCGAGAAACACGGCATGCTCTCCATGCGCGACAGCGGGGTGGAGCGAATGCGGGAAGGCCTCACCGACCTCACGGAAGTATTGTTTGTTACCTCGGAGGATTAGTTTATGAACATGATGGAAATGTTTTTAGCACTGATGGCAGTGGTCCTCTTTACTACTTTGTCATTGACTTACAACCAAGCTATATGGAGGCAAACAGATTATATCAACAATGCTACGATGGTGGTTCAAGCTTCCCAGATTTGTCATGCATTCCTGGATGAAATCGATGCCAAGCTTTTTTCCAAACAACTGGAACTGAACGATATAGTGGATAACTATAATTACACAGATCCAGCGGTAAGCTTTCCGCATTTACCCACTACTTTTAATGTTCAGTGGGAAAGCGCGAATTGCGACATCAATGGGGTGGATTTGGCGGTCGATGACTCTTTGAGCCTGTATAAACGGGTGACCGTTACCGTGAGCGGACACAGCTATCTGAGACAGCCATATTCCATGACCAGAATTTTTACTGAGACTTTCATTAGGTGAATCATGGGTGTGTTACTGGATGTATTGGGCAGTGTTATTATCGGAGCAACTTTGCTCTTGATGATGATCACCTTCACTTTACAAGTGCAAGAGACAGCAGCCAGAATATATTATACCAGTTCAATGATAGATCACATGGATAACGCTGCCAGAAACATCAATCACATATTCGCGATGGCTGGAGTGGGAGTAGCTATCGATGATAAGGATATCTGTCTGGAAGCCTCAGACTCACGTATCCTGTTTCAGACTTATTGGGATTGCGAAGGGGATACTTTGTCCAACGACCTGCACGAAATCGAGATTACTCTGGCGGATCTTGGTTATGCGGATGGCAAGGTAATCGAAATCCGGCAGGATGGTAGTGTTATTATGCCTTTGGGACATATCCAATACATCGAAGATATTGATATGAATTACTTTGACTTTGACGATAACGCCACGACTACGCCCGCCGATATTGTGTCCGCGGAGATACTGCTAACCTTCCGACGCGATTCCCCCTGGCGTTCTGATCAACCCCTCAGGTCAAACTTGCAGCTAAAGTGCTTCTTTATGAATGCCTATCTGCAAAAAGGAAATTGGGAATAGCTTATGGGTCGTGCTTCTTTGGTATTTGTGATCTTGATGACCAGCATCTTTGCCGGCGTTCTGGTTAGAATACAAAGTAACATTGCCGGAGTGCCGGATGTTTTGATCCGTAATCAACTGAATAAAGAAATCGAAAACATCAGTGATTATGTGTTGAGAGCAGCTGTGAGAAATGCTAACTCCCAAGATTTCTTGGATTCCGTGCTCAATGGCGAAATTGTCGGGCAGATCAGCCATATCCAGAACTTTGATATCGGAGAACGGCGCATTGGCAATTGTGATGTGCTTAGCCTTGAATACAGCTATGCCCACAGTCAGGATCACTACAAAGTTAAGTCTCATATCAGGGGTTTTTTGCAGGGTGTTGAGGTGTTTCGCGATGCAGAAATGGCGTTTAGCTTCCCTATGGTTACTTTAGGTACGGTTGCTCCAAACGTGGTATATCTTGAGTTTGAGAGAATGTTGCTTCTGACATGGCTATTCGATATCTTCAATATCAACAATCGTTTGTTACCAGATTCTTCGGGGAACGATTATGAGGGTGAATTCCATGGTTTCTCCTTTATTTCTCCCACAGCTCCTTATTTTGTCCAAGACAATATAGATGATGAGGTGGAATCCTGGGGGGGGGCATACAGTAAACGTTATATCAAGTTCAATGGATTGGATAACTATATTACCATGGATAACAAGCTACCCTTGGAATCCGAAGACGAAGAGGCCTTCGATACGGATAATGATTTTTCTTTGATGTGCTTTGCCAAAATTGACAAAACCGGCAGAAGAGCTTCCTTGTTATCGGGTGATCGGAGAGATCAACAAGGTACCTTGTTGTGGATTCCCAGTGAATATAATGTATCAGATATGCAACATAAACCCTCTGCTGCCATATATTTCGAAACTACCAACACCAGTAGTAAAATGCATTATGTGATAACCTTGGAAGATGAATCAGAATTAAGAGTTACAATCAATTACACGCGCCAAGCAGTAGTTTGGAGGAGAATTGGTATAAGCTTTTTATCAGTCTATAGCATAGATCCAAATCATGCTCAGTACCCTTGGAATTCATATGGTTTGACCTTTGAAACTAAGAATGGGAAAAGCATTCTGACTGCTTATGTAGATGGGGTTCAAGTAGGGCAAGCCCAAAAAGACGGGGAACAACGCGCTTATCCCAGTAAATATGGTATGAGTATCGGTAGAAAAGCACTTAACTCTTCCTTCCATAGCGATGACGACAGGAAGTATTTCTTTGGCATCATGGATCAAGCCGGGATGGACGACAGAGCTTTTACCCCATACGAAATGAAACTGTGGCATGACGGAGTAATGAAATCCTCCTTGGTGCAGTATATAAAGGACTAAGCTATGATTATCACTTTGATCACACAACGCAGGATCGGATTTGAATCGGTATTGGGGGCTTCAGGTTGTCACTATTCTATGCTCTTTTGGCTACGAAAAAATCTTCAATGCTATCGTAAGGAGATTGTTGCATGATGTATGCTACCATTGTATTGAACTGGATTTCACAATTGAGTATTCCGGGTGTGGGAGCATGTGTATTGGTGCTGTTTGTAGTAATCTTTTTACTATACGCAGTATTGCATAGTCATAAGCAATCTATGGAACTCCGTAAGAATAATTTGTACTTACAAGAGTTGATAAGCTCTTGCAAGCAAAAGCTAGTGAAAATAGATGAACTGGAAAAATTGATCCCTGAGCTTCAGAAGATAGCTCGTCTGGATCACGACGTGAATACCCCGCTCTGTGTGATCACGATGTCTTTGGGCAGAGCAAAGAAGTTGGGACAACAAAGTGGCGATGAATTATTACTGAACAATGTAAAAGATATCACGGACGCAGTAGCTCGCATCGGAGAGATTATGCAAGCAGTGAGAGTGCTGAAGACCCACCCTTTGGTGGCACAGAATAAGGCGCATACATCAACAAAAGAAATAGGGCAATAGTTATGAGTACAAAAAAGATATTGGTCGTGGATGACGAACAAAACATTAGGGATATATTCCAAACCTTTTTGCAAGAAATGGGTTACAAGGTCGCGACCGCGATCGATGGCCTGGATGCCTTGGAAAAAGTCGCGATTGAGAAATATGATCTCTATATAGTGGATATATATATGCCGCGCATGGGTGGGCTCGAATTGATCTCCCGCCTCAAAGAGATTCAACCGGATTCGGTGATAATCGTTACTACCGGTTATTCCGGATTGGATGTGGATTTTCGCAGTATCCGGCAATCTGCATTCATGTATCTGCCAAAGCCGATTCAGCCTGATGAGTTGATTCGGGCGGTAGAAGCAGGCCTGGCGCAAAGTCGAGAGAGCATACCGGACGCGCATTACCAGGAAGAAGAAGAAGAGCCTGTCTCCGAACCGGATAAAAAGCCGGAACTTTTGCTTTTGCGGGGCTTCAGTACCGAACAGATTTACAGCTTCAAGAGCACCGGCACGCTCAAAGAATACAAAAGCGGCATGAGCATCCCGATGGATAAAGACGAAGGCTGCATGGTGGTGATCGAACGTGGATTTGTAAACGTGTATTACAACACAGATCTGGTAGATTCTCTGAAAGAAGGCGACGTGTGGGGAGAGGAGACTTTCATCAACCCCCAGGCTGTATTCACCAGCCTGAGGGCGCACGGCGACGTGGTGATCCGCCATTTCCCGCGCAAAAAATTGATAGACTTCTTTACCTATAACGATAAAGCATTGACCGATCGCTATACTATCAATCTGATCCAATGTATACAAGTAAAATGGAAACGCAGCATTGTAAGACTGGCATTACTGGGTCGTAACGTTCCGATCGACGAGGATGTGTTTGACAGATGATGCGTCTCAGTTTTACCGAAGCACTCAGTAAAGACATACCCTCAAATTATCAGGGTGTGGAAGTTTGTGAGATCATCAGCCAATGGCTGCTGCATCACTCTGAACGGGAAAATGAATGCCGGGATCTACTAAAATACATCTTGCATAAAGCGCGAGAAATGGAAGCTTCCGATGTGGATTTGGGGGCTCCGGGCTGTGCTAATAAGATCTGGATGAGAGTCTTTGGCAATAAGAGTCCGGTGGAGGAACTGGGAGAATTTTCCCTGATCGATACCAACACTCTCATTATCAGCTGGCTGTCTCCAGCGCAGCGTTCGCGGCTGTTCATGCAAAAGAGCCTGGATTTCCCACTGGCATTTGACATCGGTGGCAAGGAAGTACGGTTTCGCGGAACCGCATTCTTTGACCGTAATGCTTTGGGGGCAAATTTTCGCCGTATCAACGACAGTCTGTTGGAGATGGAAACACTTGGCATCCCGGAAGTGGTGGCAAACCGCATGAACCTGCGCTATGAAAAGACTGGCCTGGTGCTGATCACCGGTATCACCGGCAGCGGAAAATCCACCACCTTGAACGCCATTATTGACATGAATAACCGACAAAACAATGGACACATAGTATCAATTGATTCCCCCATCGAGTATGTGCATCACTCCAAAAGCTGTCTGGTGCGACATCGTGAGGTAGGGGTCGATGTGTTGAGTTTCGAACACGGAGCCGTGGAAGCCCTGCGTCAGGATCCGGATATCATCGTGGTGGGAGAGATGCGCGATCCTCAGACCATTGCCACAGTATTGGAAATAACCGATAGCGGACACAAAGCCTTTACCACTCTGCATACGAGCTCTGCCATCGATAGTGTCCACCGCATTGTGGCAGAGTTTCCTACAGACTCCCAGGAAAGGGTAAGAAACCGTCTGGCAGATGTGTTAACGGTTTGTATGAGCCAAAAGCTGGTGCCCACCACGGACGGGAAGCTGACTCTGGCCAAAGAGATTCTTTCGGTTGATTCCAGTGTACAGGCTGCCATCCGCAACAAAAACATCGGCGAGATCTATCAGATGATGGTGGAAGGCAAGAAGCTGGGGATGTGCACTATGGAACAGGATTTGAAGACTTTGTATCAGAAAGGAATGATCAGCCACCAAGTAGCCTTGAATTATGCCAACAACAAAAAGCGAATGCAACAACTGATGTCTGTGTTGTGATCAAAAATTGGAATAATATTATGAAGAAACAACCCAAAGAAGCCTTCGGTATATATCAGGATGCTAATATCCTGAGAATTGTCCATTTGCGCAAAGATGGTGCCGAGTTCTATCTTATGGGCTCGGACAGTATTGAGCTGGAAAACGACTGGTATAAAAGTGATCAAGCTAAAGCAAACAGTGCAAATGCGGAATTCATACCGCTAGACAGCAGCTTTATGGATGCAGATGGCTTTGATGTAGCTGAACTGGAGGAAGTTGGCCCAAGCGAGATGGGAGATCTCCCTGCGCAGGGACGCCTGGAAGTAAGCCAGAGCACTTTAATGCTTTCACGATTCCCTTTGAGTGAAGGTGTGATCGCGCTAAATATTCACGATCAGCATATACTGAAGGACGTTCCGGGTAAAGTAAAAAGAGGTGATCTAAGTCGCTTCAGAAAGCAAAACTTGAATGTCGCACAGCGCAAAGCTGCTGCATGGCACTCTTGTGTGGTCGAAGCTGAGGATGGTTCTCAGCATTGGTTACATACCGGACCCAATCTGCTATTGGATACATTGATCAGTTATGGTCAGGAAAGCAGCACAAAGCTTTATTTCCAACACGCCGATGCCAATGATGTAGTGCTCACAGAGTATTATCGCTATTCTTTGGGCGAGGTTCCCGATGGCATCAATCTCTTTGTGTATCTGGGAGCCGAATATCGCAAGCTCTTTATCTTTCAAGATGGTAAATGGATCCAAACTCATCCAGTGCACATCACTCAAGAGTATCCCGATCCGGAAATCATCTATTCCAAGCTGGCTTTGGCTCTGGACAGTGCACAGATCAGAGAACCTGAAACCATTGTTTTAGCCGGAGATCTGGCCAGCAACCAATTGGTGGATTACATGAATTCCCAGAGTATGTCCACCAAATCCAGTCTTTTGCATTTTCCGGATCTGGTGATTCCTTCAGCCTCTGAAGACGGATACAACGAGCAGGTCTTGGAGCCCTACAGTCTGGCCCTAGCCCTGGCATACAAAGCGCTCAATTCCGAGGACGAGCACTTTAGCCGCTGCACTTTTCTGCCCAACAAGATAGCAGACTCTCAGAAAGAGCTGCGAGTGGTATGGCATGGATTCATTGTGCTCAGCTTGATTTTTATCCTGGTATTTTATACTACATTCAATTACTTACGGTACAAGCAAGAAATCCGGGAGGAATCATCCAAGGGGCAGAACCTCACTTTTACCCTGAATAAATTGAGAGCGGAAAATGCTGTGTTGGAAAACCTGGCAGCAGAGATCGAAGAGTATCGAAATACAACCCGGGCTGTCTCAGACATGCTGAAGGGCAAGAACCGCTGGACCGAGCTTTTTCACATAATAAACACTACTTTCAATACCCATCGGGATAGCTGGATCAGCAATCTGAAACAAAGCGGTGAAAAGATGAACATCTCCGGAACTACATCCCGCCGAGAGAACGTGAGTCGTTTGGCTGAGGGGTTGCCCGGTGGTAAGATCAACAGTGTGTCCCGAAGTGAGATTCGAGAGCAATCTGTATACAATTTTGAGATCGAATTCAACTTGCCGGAAGTCGATTGGGACGAGATCATCAGCAATGAATTTTCCGAACAAAGCACTGAGACAAGTACGGCTCCCAGCTCTGGCAGCGCTCCGAAATACCGGCCCGTTTCCAGTCGTAGCCCAAAAAACGGCCAGAACAAAGTGAAAGTGTATCACTATGGGATTCTTCCCAACATTGAAAATGATTATACTCCGGGGCCAATCGGGGATGAACTGATCAACGATGAGGATATGAAAGCGGAGTATTTGCGCTTTGTGGAATCCATCGGGAAGGGCAATATGCTGGAATACCGCCTGGCTGCACATCTGTTTTTGCAGAAGTATCCTCACAGCCAGTTAGCATCATTGATCCGCTGGTGGGTGGCATATCGCCTGTATCTGGATCGAGAGTTGGTAGCTGCCCGAAATTCACTGCGCCCCAATTTGGTGAAAACAGATGACTACCTGCCCTATAGCAAGTTACTGGACGCGAGGATCAGTTTTGCCTCCGCTGAAAGCAGCTTCAAACAGAAGTATGAGGAGCTATCCAGACAGTACTCCTCATCTCCTGCAGGCAGGCAGGCAGCAATAGATCTGCAAAATATCGAAGCGGGGAATGCCAGATGACAAATACTTCACGAAACACCCTGGTTCTTAGCAGCTTACTGGTGGTAAGCGGACTGATCGGCTTCCTGATGCTGAGAAGTGCCAAGCTGGATTTGGATGAAAAGAAAAGCGCGAATAAGGAGATATCCAAGGAAATTGCGAACTTCAGTAAACTGGTATCGAACCGGAATGAATTGGAGAGTGAGCACGCGAAATACCAGGCCATGGCAGGCTCGAACGCCAAAGTGCTTTTCAATAGCGACACCTCCATCATCACTTATGATTACCTGCTCAAGGTGCTCAAATGGCTGGGTAGGGATATTGAATACGATTTTGGAATGTCCGATAAATCTGAAGGAAACTACAACGAATATGTGATTTCGGGACTTTGCCACTATATGGATCTGGTGCGGTTCACTAGGCAAATCGAGTATCAGCGGCCACTATTGACCATCGAAGATATCTCAATTTCCAGTGAATCGGCTCGTAGCGATACGGTAAACTTCTCTATGATGTTTCGCACACATTTCAAAGAACCCGGTCTGTCTCCGGACGAGATCGGTTATAGATCTATTCAAAAACCGGTGCAGGCCTTTGATCTCTTCCGCGCCAGATACACCGAAGAGATTCAGGGATATGACGAAGATCCCAGACTTGTAAATCTGGACGACAATACACTAATCGCAATCAGTGAAAAGAGAGCATTCTTGAGGGACAACCGTGGCATCATTCGCATTCTGAAAGAAGGCGATAGGGTTCTCTGGGGCCGCTTGTATAAGATAGACAGCCGCGAACAGATGGCTGTGTTCAAAATAAACAAATACGGTTTCGAAGAAAACCAAATTCTGCAATTGAATAAAGAAGACTGAGGCCATGATGCATAAATTAATTACTACCCTGGTTTGCCTGAGCCTGTTTGCCGGCGGATGGCTTTTTGCCCAAAACAACCTGCAGTATGAAACAGAAAAAGTAAGCATGAGTGAACAGACGCACATCAATAACGCTGTGCGCATATTGGAACACTTTAGCTTGGAAGAAGATGGCAAGAAACTCATCAACCTCTCCAGCTACAACAGCAGCATCAATATCCCCATCAAAGAGATGCAGTGGAGAAAAGCACTGGAACTGATCGCCTTGCAAAACAAACTGCTGCTGGAAGAAGGCGTTGGCTATCTGGCTCTCAAAGATACTGATGAATCCATAGTGGAAGCAGCTCAAGAGATGGAAGATCTGGATCCTGAAACCAAGCAATTGGTGGAAGAAGCTCTCACCAAGCAAGTCCGCATCAAAGCCGTGGCCATGCTCGCGGATAGAAGCTATCTAAAAAACCTTGGTATCGACTGGTCCAGTGTCTTCAATGGTAGGGTGAGCGTGAATGCAGGTTTTGCCGGTGCATCACAATTAACCTCTCCGCTTACTTTGAGTGGCTCCGGCACTGCAGATGTCGGAAACTACAGCGTAGATATAAACACCTTGATCCGCACCATCGAATTGAACCAAAAAGGCAGCATCCTTGCCGAACCCAGCATTCTGGTCAGCAGCGGCAAGACCGGTCGCATCCAGGTTGGTCAGGATATCTCGATCAAAACCGCTGATGAAGCCGGTAACACACTGGATACATTCTTTTCCACCGGTATCATCATGGATGTAAGCCCGGTAGTGGTAGATGTGAATGGCGAAGACCTGATCATGATGAAGCTCTCCATCGAGCGCTCCAGCGGGCAACCTTCCGAAGTTTCCACCGTCATCACCAAAAGCACTTCCGCTACAGAGCTGATCATGTACGACAACGAAGAAACCGTGATAGCCGGGCTCTTTGACACCGACGAAATCACTGTGCGCAGCGGTATCCCCATCTTGAAGGATTTGCCCTGGTGGGTGTTTGGTATTCGCTATCTCACCGGCTACAATTCGGTGGAACGCAAAGAACGTGAACTGATTATCACCATCAATGCAGAGATCGTGGATTCCGCCCTCGAACGCTTATTGCAGAGCAGAAATACAAAAACAGAAGAAAAGCGGTAAGATACATCTGAGGGCATAATGCGCATATCTTCAAGGCTACTGATACTGTTTGTGGTTATAGCAATAGTGTTTGTAGCGTTCTTCTATCTGTTCTATCACATCAAGCGTGAAGAGATGCGCTTGTATCAAGAAAGTGATCACAATCAACGTAAATATACCCTGGACACTATACTGGATATCAAAGCCGACGAGCAAAAGCTGATGGGAGAATCATTCTCGATTTCGGACGCTTTGTATAACTACATATTTGAGCGCGATCCCCGGTGGGCAAGGAACAATCTGGAACCCGTCAATACGGTCTTCGGCTATCCTCTACTGCAATTGTACGACGCCCAAGGACAAAAGATATACAGCAACACCATGGAGACAAACCCCGGATTTGCCGAATACACCCTGGAAAGTACAATTACGGATACCCTGAGTAAAGGCGGAGTAATAGGTTTCTATGACATCTTTCATCAATACACGCTTTACTGTACTGTTGCATCCATCCATCCCGGATACGATCCCCTGCGCGAAAGCAAGCCTGCGGGTTATTTCTTGATTGCCGAAGTATTCGATTATCCATATCTGAGGGATCTATCCTCCGAATTGAATTACAATATCAGCATTTCCCGTGTAGATCCGGGTAATGAAAGCATGGGGGAGGGCTACGATACACGCATCAATAAAGCCTTGAAGAACTATAACAATGACACCGTGGCCTGGCTTAGTTTCGACAGCTCCAATCCCTTTTTACAACGACTGCGCAGCTTGGGTAATCTCATCCTGTTCGGTACCATCGGCTTCATATTCGTATTTCTTTTAATGCAGTTTTTCCTGATCCAACAATGGATCAGTCAACCCATGAGCCTCATATCTCAGAGCCTGAAAGATAATGATCCCAGTAGTATACATGAACTCAGCAACAAGAACAATGAATTTGCCGATGTGGCGAACTTGATCGAACGTTTCTTTGCTCAAAAGGAAGAACTGATCAAGGAGATAGAAGAGCGCGCGCGAACTGAAGCACTTTTGCGGGAGGTCGAAGAACAGACTAGGAAGATTATCTTTACCATACCTGAATCTGTGGTAGTAACCGATCTGGACGGGCACATCCTCAGTGTCAATGATGAAAGCCTGAAGATATACAAATTTGACAGTGAAGCGGAAATCATCAAACGCAGTCTCAAGCTCGAGGACTTGGTCATCAGCTCGGATCGTCAGCATCTCAAACGCATGTTTCAGGATCTTTACAAAGGTATCTATGTGAAAAACCAGGAGCTTTGCTTCCGCGATTCGATGGGAGAGAGTATCCCTTGTCTCTTAAGCGCTTCGGTGATCTTGAATGACGACAATAAACCCGGTAAACTGGTGTTTGTTACTCGCGATCTCACCGATATCAAAAGCTTGGAAACCCAATTGCGGCAATCGCAAAAGATGGAATCCATCGGCACCATGGCGGGTGGCATAGCTCACGATTTTAATAACATCATTACCATCATCGCCGGCTATATCGCATTGTCCACCGGTAAGATAGAGACCTGTGTGGAAGCCCAGAATGATCTGGATGAAGCCCTGAAGGCCTGTTTACGAGCGAAAAGCCTGATCGGAAAAATACTCACTTTCACTCGCAAGGGTGAGCCGGATGTAGGTGAAGTGGTGCTTGCCGATATCATCGATGATTCTTTGCCCATGATTCGTGCCATCATCCCCGTAAAAGTCTCTATCGATACCGATATACGAAGCCGGAGTTTTGCCCGGGTGGACGAAACTGAAATGCAGCAGGTCTTGCTGAATCTGGCTACAAATGCTGTACATGCCATGCAACCTGATGGAGGCTCTTTATTCATCAGCCTGGAAGAGATCAGCGGATTTGAGATTTTGGGAATCGATCCCAAAGTGCAGATCGAAAGTCCCTATCTGCATCTGGAAGTGCGCGATACCGGTAGCGGTATAGCTCCGGAACTGATCTCACGCATCTTCGATCCCTATTTCAGCACCAAAGCATCCAGTGAGGGAACCGGACTGGGACTGTCTATAGTTCATGGAATTGTAAGCGGTTACCGGGGATTTATAAATGTACACAGCATAGTTGGAGAAGGCAGCAGTTTCCACATCTACCTGCCAGCTATAGACGCTGCAAAAGTGAAGAAAAAAATACGCAGCACAAAGGATTACCCCTTCATACCCGCCAGAGTCCTGATCGTGGACGATGAACCGTCTCTGATCGATATCTTTTCCCAATCGCTTCAAGCTGCCGGGTATGAAACTCAATCTTTCACGGATTCCCGGCTTGCTCTACAGGCATATATCAGTGCAGAGACTCCATTTGACCTCATCATTGCCGATATCAATATGCCGGGGATGGATGGTATAAAGCTGGCCACAGAAGCTTTGGCCTTGCGTAAAGTACCGGTAATTCTCTACACGGGATTTTTGGATCCTGCCCAGCAGCACAAAATCGAAGCTTTGAAGCACAAGATTATCCTGAACAAACCGATCATGCCGGACGAAATGATTAAATCCGTAAGACGTTCCATGCATGAGTTTTACACCGGGAAAGATATGGCTGATGGTCGGAAAGTGGATAAATAGTTACACTCTAGCCCGAGCTTTGGAAAAGAAAACTCTTTACACGATGTTCGCTTTGCCAAAAAGTGCCTTCAAAGCATAAACGATTATTAAAACAATAGAATATATCCCAAAGAGGTTACGAATGACCAAGATTCTTGTAATTGAGGACGAAGACAGTTTCCGCAGAGTGCTGGTACAAATGCTTGGCAAAGCCGGCTACGACGTCCGTCAAGCCGGGGACGGAAATCAAGCTTTGGAGGTTTGCGCGCAGTTTTGTCCGGATTTGGTGCTTACAGACATCATCATGCCGGATAAGGAAGGTTTGGAAACCATCCAGGAACTGTTGGAACTGAGCTCCACGATAAAGATAATTGCAATGAGCGGGGGAGGGAAATTTGGTCCGGACAGCTATCTGCCCCTGGCAGAAAAACTTGGCGCCAAAGCTACTTTACAAAAACCCTTTATGAGAGAGGAAATGCTATCAACCATAGCAAAAGTTTTGGCCGAAGATTAGCCTAAGAGCTTGATTGCCTTACGAAGCCCTTTCTGTCTGTTTTGAACGCTGAAGCGCGCACGAATATCTTGCGCTATTGCTTCTCTATCCACATCTTTAGTCATCAATTCTCTCAAGCCCTCAATGAGCGCTGTGGACTTGCGTTCGCCGATGATCTTGCCATTATCCCCGATGATATAGGGAATGCCTGCAACATTTGAACCCAATGCCTTGCAGCCATACATCATTGCTTCTATCAAAGCATTGGGCATGCCTTCCGAGATGGAAGCCTGCACATAGATATCACTCTCGTTCATCAAGTCCAACACTTCTTTGTGAGTCAATTTGGGGTGGATTTTCAGGTTTGGCATAGCAGATAGCGCATGCCTCTGCTCCAGAGTATCCCACCATTTTTTATCGATGCCCACTATCATAAACTGCCAGCCCGGAAATGCCTTAACCGCATGTAACAGCATGTCGTAACCCTTGTTGTAAAAATCTTCCGGGCGCGCTGTGCCGCCCACACTGAGAATCTGCTGCTTCCGCTTAAGATTGATGACTGTGGGAGCATCATCTGTGATACTGTTATATACTGTTACGGCCGGTGTCTTTAGCCGGGGGATCAGCTTGAACACACCTTCGGGATGCCCGCCGGGATTGTAATAAGTGTTTTCAGACGACAGCAAAGCCTCATGATTCGCGATGATCAGATCACAGTGTTTCAAGGCATAGACTGCGCAAAACTTTCGGAGGGCTCTGTGATAAACACCGTAGGCAAATTCAGGATAATAAACAGCATCGTATCCGCCGATAAACACAATCGATTTACGTTTCAGCAGTTTGGCCGCCAAGACCATCACAAAAGCATGATAGTCTGCAAACCAGCATAGGCATAGCCCGGCATTGGAGTGTTTTAACACAGCGGGGAAAATACTGCATAAACGCCGAAGATATGTCCATTTCCCCTCGCTTTGTCGCAGGCATATGCTTGTAACAGGCATTATCTGCCCCAGGATGTTTTCATCCACGCGGGTGAAAGAACTATCGTTCGGATACAAAAATAGTGCTTCCACTACTTGCCTCTTTTCCATATGCCGGAGACAAAACTCAAAGCCAGATCGATATCACAGGGCTTGATCACTTTCAGGACGCGAGCTATCGCGAAGTACAGTAACATATAAAGACTGCCACCCAAGAACATGCGTAGAAATGTATGTGTGATGAAGCCCGATACGGGCAGTACGATGATAACGGGGAGCAAGGCCGCACATAGGTTGATCAGCATACTTTTTAGCGGAAACATGCTCAAGAGCTTGAAGCCAAGGCTATAACGCATTTGCAGCAGATAGACAATCACGATGAGCCAGGATACGATCACGGTGGCAATTGCTGCTCCCACCATACCGTAAAGTCTGATCATTACAAAATTCAAGATCGCATTCAGGCAAAGCATGATGATGGAATCTATCATCACCAACCTGGTTTTGCCCAGAGCCTGAAATACAATGCCATAAGTAGCCACGCGCAAAGGTAATATCAATAAATAAACCCGGAAATACAGAGCGGCAGAGGCATAAATCGCGCCGTAGAAAAAGATCATGAACTCTGTGGCAAAGATGAAGAATACACTCGCCAAAGGAAACACAATAATGCTGTTTTTTCGCACCGACGCGCTGAAAATGGCCGCCAGTTCAGTTTTGTTTCCGGAGCTCATATGTGGCAACAGGATGGAATTTACAGAGTTTACCAAAATACCGATGAGCGGAAGCTCCATGGCGCCCAAAGAGAATACCGCAAAATCCTCCGGTTTGAAAAACCCGGAGATCATCAGCTTATCCAGCTGAACACTCAGCACACCCACCAGCAGAGAAAGGCCCAAAGGTATCGTGTACGCCAGCTGTTCTTTAAAACCGGTAAAGTTTGAGAGAGACCATCCCGTTTTCAGGTGCCTGATGCCCCATTCTGCCCATAACCACTGTAATAGCGCAGAGAGGATGAGTGCCCCCACTATATAACGCATATCCTCAAAGATCAGGGCGCTGCCCAATACTAGGATAAAATCGCAGGCAATGGCAAAGATTGCAAAGCTGGCAGATTTCAAGGGCTGCTTTAAGCCCAGCATAATGGAGCTATACATCTGAGTAACAAAAAGAAAGAGTGGATATATGCTGTAAGGAATCAACAGTTGTGCAATATCCGGATTGTTGAAACTGCGGGCGATCAAAAAACGGGTGAAAAAGATGATCAGGGCACACAAAACTGCCAGTATCGAAACCACATGCATGGTTCTGGTGATAAGTCTTTTAGTATGCTCCAAGTCTTCGCTTTTGGGGATGAAATACAGCAAACCCTGAGGAAAGCCCAAGAGTAGTATGCCGGACAGTGTGCCATAGATGAGAAAGAGTTGACGATAGGTTCCCAGATCCGCCGGGCTCAGTATTCTGGCAAGAGCAATCCCGATGAGAGTCTTGATAAAGAAACGGATAAAATCTGCCAGAGACAGAAGACCGGCTTGTCTGGATAAATCACTCATACAGTGTGGCTTCCAGTGTTACAGGGATGATGTATGAGAAATCTACGCCTTCTTGATTGGCAGTAAACAAGTATTCCCCGGATTGTATCTTGTCTTGCCCATTGCTTTTACCGTTCCAAAAGATCTGATGGGGTCCTTTCAGCAAATATTGCTCCTTGCTGTAGATCGGATTCCAGTCCTTGGTCATCAAGCTCCAAGCCCATCTGCCCGAGGCCGGTATCTCCAGAGAGATCACGTAGCTCCCGGCTATAGCTTCAAATTTTGCGTCGACCGCTTTGTGACTGTATTCCCGCGTATCGCTGCTCGGCTCTTCTGCCTTTTCCACTGCTTCCAATGGAGGGTAGGCCAGATTTGCCAAGCTGGCAAGCGCGTTATTCCTTTTGATGCCTTCATAGCTGAACAAGGCGGTTCCGCAAAAGTTCCCATCGCGAATCAAAGCGATGCGTTTGTTGATGTGAGCTATATTATAAGCCGGATTATCCAGAGGCATCAAAGATCTGCCCGCGGTATCCCAAGCCCTCAATCCGATCACCAGCTTGTCCTCATAAGCTCTTTGCTTCATATCTGCCAATTGATCTCTAAAATCTTCGTAACTCAAGGTATAGGCCATGGGGTAGATCCTGTCTATGATGCCTTTGTCCAGCCAATCATACCAATCCTGAGCATAGGCTATCCGGGCGTCGCTGATATTGGAAAACACCGCTGCGCTTAGCATGATGTTCGGATTTATACTCTTGATTCTGTGATAGCATTTACTCACGAAAGATGTAATCTGCCGCATTCGCCACTCGTTCCAGCTTAAGATCTCACCCTGTTCTTTGGCATGTTCAAACCCAGCCACGGATCGAGGATGATAACCCCATTTGGTATCGGGATAGCGTATATAGTCCAAATGCAAACCGTCAAGCTCCGGGTAGCCGGACACAATATCGCTGAATACATTCAACAGGTAGTCCTGAACCTCAGCAATGCCGGGATCTATGAAATAGCCGAACTGTTCGGCAGAGCGCATTTGCCGTCCTTGCGCGTCATACGTAAACCAATGCGGATAGTTCTGATAGATATAGTTATTGGCAACCAGCTCCTGCTTCAAAGGAGTCGCGTTGAACACTATTACCCAGGCCTGGACATCAAGATTGTGTGCATGAGCTTGCCGGATCAGGTAATCGAGGGGATCAAAACCGTCTTCTTCAAGGACATAGCTACGCGGCTCCGGGTTTGAATACAAGAATCCTGCTTTTTGCGGAGTATAAAGCGCGTCTGCCCGGTAGCGCACCTCCACCAGCAATTCATTCTGATGGTTTTGCACGGCATCAGAGATGAGACGGTCGATCGATTCCGGGCTTTTGATATCCCAGGGTAAGACCCAAAGTGAGCGCACTTCAGCGGATAGGGTAATCAGGCAAAACAGCATCAATATCAGCGTCAATAATGGTTTCATTTATCTTTTGTTACCTCTACTTGTTTCGAACCGTCCGAAAGCTGCAAGGACAGCATATCTCCGGCTTTCAGATCTTTTATACTCCGCACCACCCGGTTTCCCTTCATTGCCAATGCCCAGCCCTTGTTCAGCATAGTCTCCGGCGAGAGCTGAGCCAGCATGCCGGCTTTGGCTTTTAGTTCCATATTGTATTTAAAGAGAGTGTTTTGCCCCAGTGTACTCAGCTGTTGAGCCAGATTGTGCATGCTATCCTGTCCCCGATCAAGCTTTCCCCTGATCTTGATTTCTGCGATGCTGATCAGGCTATGTTGTGCTTTCTGAAAAGCTGTCTGGGGTTCCCGGATGAGGTGTTTGATGTTTTTTAGAGCCATCTCGGCCATATCAAAGCGCTGCTGGTAATCCTGCCACAAACGCTGGGGGTGATAGCGAGATAGCTTCAAAGTAAGCTCGCTCAAGCGATGAGCATCCCCGCTTAATCGGTTCTTTGCGCTCAGTGAGAGGCGTTGCTGCATAGAGCCAAGGTAAGACATGAGATCATCCTTGTTGGGGACCGCGATCTCAGCCGCCGCTGAAGGAGTAGGAGCCCTGAGATCTGCCACAAAATCACTGATACTAAAATCTATTTCATGCCCCACAGCAGAAATCACCGGGATTTTCGACCTGAATATGGCTCGGGCCAGTTCTTCGTCGTTGAAGCAAAACAGATCTTCTTGTGAACCGCCGCCCCGAGTGATGATGATGAGATCTACTCTGCCTTCAGCATTAAAATACTCTATACCCCGGATGAGAGTGCGAGGAGCATCTTTGCCCTGAACCAAGGCAGGATACACAAAGGCTTCCACCGGATAGCGCCGCTTCAGGATGTTGCTGATATCTTGCAAGGCCGCACCGGTAGGAGAGGTTACAATCCCGATCCGCTCCGGATAAGGGGGCAGCTTTTTCTTGTGAGCTTCATCGAACAAACCTTCTTCTCTCAGCTGTTTTTTCAAAGCTTCGAAGCGCGCCTGCATGTCTCCTATGCCGGCAGGAACCATGGAACTAACGTTGAGATTGTAGCTGCCGCCTTTCTCATAGGAAGTAATCTTGCCAAAACAGACCACACTCTGACCGTCGGCCGGTTTGAAACTCAGCTTGTAATTCGCGTTCTTGAAAAGAGTGCAGCGCAGAGTGGCATATTCATCCTTCAGATTGAAGTACATATGTCCGGAGCTGTGATGCACAAAGTTCGATATTTCACCCTTCACATACAGGGCTTCAATGCTGCTTTCCAGCACTTGGCGGATATGGCGGGAGATCTCGAATACACTGAATACTTGAATATTTTCCATAAGGAAGCAGTAAATGCCCATCCGGCATTTTTGTCAATAAGCTTTGCGGCGTGGAGTGAAAGAGGCTTATCTGTAAACAGCCTGTTGCATTTAATGCTTTATTGTAGCTCATCCTGTGCTTTGGAGCTACTCAGCACAGTTCTTCCCCTATCATTGATCCCGATCTAAACGCAATATAAACGCGTTATCAACTAGTGTTCACTCGATGATAACGCGTTTATATCACGATCGGCACGGCTTGAAACATAGGGCAAGGCAGTGGCGATCAGTTCAAAATGAGAGTGTTTAGATCCAGCTTGGGCACGTGATGCCGATCCCGTTCATCCCGCCAGTATTCGATGTTGCCGTATGCGCCGATATTGTCTATTACCACTTCCTCATTCGGAACTCCCAGGGCTATCACCAATACTATTTCCCATTCATTGGGAATGGCTAGTATTTCGTGAACTTTCTCTCTGTCCACTGCTGCCATCATACAACCGCCCATGCCCAGTTCCGTGGCACCCAACAGCATGCTCTGACACGCGATTCCGGTGTCGATATAACAGTATTTGGAACAGGATCTCGGGGCCAGTACGATGATATAGGCAGCAGGACGCTCACCTTCGAGTGGACCATTCCAATCCTTCAGATAATTTGCCCATTTTAAACACTTAAACAGGCCTTTGTGGGGATTGTCCACCAACCAATAGCGAAGGTTTTGCAAGTTTGCCGCACTAGCAGAAACACGAGCTAAGTCGACGATATCTCTCAGGGTCTGCTTACTGATCGGAGTTTGCTGTTTAAAGCGTCTGTAGCTTCTGTTGCGAACCACAAGTTGGCGAATCATGCTTCACCTCCCAAAAAATTTATATTGAAATGATAAGCGGTAAGCACGATATGGGAAAGTGCAATATGGACGCAAAACGCAAAGGAAGGCGTAGACTGTTGATAAATATCCACGGCCATCAAGGCGAGGCTGACAGGCTATTCCAAGATATTAATACCGGCGCGGACCACTCCGGCGCGGATCCTGGTGTGGGGTTCCAACATGCAGTATTTATTGGTGTTATCTTTGAAATAGCGTTCCTGATGTGGCAATAGCGCGATGTCGCCAAAACCATGGACCAATACCAAACTGGCAGGGATGTGCTCTCCACCTGTATTGATCACTCCCTGTTCTGTGTTCAGATAATTGCATAGATCTGCTTCATCGATTGATGGACAGATGATCCCTGCGGCTTGGGATGCAAGTTGCTTTAAACAAGTAATATCGGGTTTAAAGCCCAGGGCGACTATGCTGTCTTCGGGAATAGGTTTCGGGCTGAATTCCGCCATCCAAATTAAGCTCCCATGAATTGGACTTCCCCAACCGATAGCTGCAGACAAACGCTTTGCCCGGTACATAATGCGGATCGCGCGGTCTTGTTCTACTTTGCTCACCACTCCTGAAACGTGAGCATGGTAGTTTGTGGGTTTTGAATTGTACTGGATCGTCATGACCCCTGTCTGAGGGTTAAAGTCCACTACCTGGCCGGTACTGGGGCTGGAGGCGATTCTTACTTGGTTTGTCTTCATATAGCGAGCCACACTATCGCCCTCGTACACAAACTCTCCGATATGCTTCGTGAGATAGCGCCTGGCTTTTTTGGGCGCGATGCCCAGTTTATCTCCAATATTGATATCAACGGGTTTGCTGCTGTATTTTTGAATCTCGGACAAAACGATAAGACCGCTTTTGAAATCGATGAATTCCACCCTGCCACGCACGGGTGAATAATGGGGTTGACGCAAGCCATAATCCGGCAAAGCTTCACGCAATTCCTCAGAGAAATGAATGTCATCGCCTGTTCGTACGCGGATAGCGCTTTGGAGCACAGTTTCGGGTATCCTAGCATTGGCGGAATTGGTGTTTACTACAAAGAGCCGCGGGGGGTTGTAGAGGTTTCTGGCCACGATCTCATTGGGCATTACTCTGTCGCCGCTTTGTTTCAGAATATCCCCATTGTAGGGTAGCTCCACATCATAGCTGTATTCCTTTGCCTCCGGTTCTGCCGGGTTTCGGAATACTTGCGGTGAGTCTCCGGTGGGATACAGGTTTAAAAGCTGATCCATGCGTTTGTCATATCTATCGCGGATAAATCTGCTGTCTAAGATAATGGGCAGGTCACTGGTGATGCTCCGCTCTTTGTGCTCACCATCGATCATGCATTTCTTCATGGCTTTTAGTACCAGCTTACGTCCCTTTTGAGCCGGGATAAACAGCAAATCGTCCGAAAGCAGCACCTGTGTCTTGGTGTCATATTCCACGCTCAGAACCGGTATCTTCAGCTTTTCAGGGAAGATGGGGCGGATATACATCGCCAGGCCGGACAGACAATCGCTGAATAACAGATCGCGGCTGAGATCCTCCTCAACTGTGGAGAGCACCCCCAAATGCGGGGTAATAAAGTGTTTATCTATCGCCAGTTCCGTAATACCGAGGGGGAGAATTCCCGTGATCAGGATATCCAGGCATTGGTTGGTGTTTTGGGCATGGGCAAATACTCCACCCGCGCCGATGATCAAATCTATGTCGCTGGCATAAAAATAGTAGGCTTCTTCATTGGAGATATAATGGAATTTTGCCTCATATTTATCTTTCCCGTTGGATTTCAAGGCGTCCAAAAACCCCAACTTTTCTTTATTGAAATGCATTTCTTCGTGCTGTTCCAAAGCAAGCTTTAGTGCGCATTTGGCTAGAGCGTGCTCGATGCGGTATTCGTTTACACTGTTGGGATTGAGGGTAGGATATATGGTTTTATTGCCAATATAATTGCGCAATTCATCCTCGGAGATGCTCTGAGGCAGAAGGCCGCGCAGGGTTTCGATCTCGCTTTCTTTCATCACGTTCAGCGCGCTGTAACTCATACCCAGATTCGCGCTTACTGTGCGCTGAAAATGAGAGTTTATGCGGGTGAAGACGTCTGTGGTAGCGCCGCCAATATCGAAGAGAATCAGGTTTTCGGCTTTTGCGCTGTTCAGTTTCGTCAATGTCTGCAACACTCCCACGGGAGTAGGCAGAATCTGAGCCTGCACGATGTCCTTGATCTCAGAATAGCCGGGAGCTCGTTCCATCACGGTTTCCATAAAGAGTTCCTGTATTTTGTCACGAGAGGGCTTTAAGTTCTCTTGCTTCAGGCTGGGCCGTAGATTTGGCAGGATGTGCAAATCAAAATCCTGGGAGATCATCATCCGGATCATATCTGCCGCATCGCAGTTACCCGCATAGATAGTGGGGATCTTCACACTGGTGCTGAATTTGGGCATGGGTTTGGCGATGCGCAGGATTTCGGCGAGTCGCAGTACTGAACTGATCGCACCTCCGTCCGTGCCTCCGGAGATCAGGATCATATCCGGACGTAAATTGCGCATGGCCAGCATTTGCTCGATAGGACTGCGATTGTCGTTGATGGCAAACACATCCAAAATGATGCCACCGGCTCCGTAAGCGGCTCTTTGGGCACTGCTTGCACTGTCAAAGAGGGTGAGTCCTATCACCAATATCTGTAGGCCGCCCCCGGCACTGCTGGTGCTCAGATAGCGTACTCCGGGAGCCGGACTAAAGCTGTTGTCCGGCTTTATATCTGTGATAAGTGATATGCCGCTTTGCCGCTCAATGGATTTGATGGCATTGATGATGCCGATCTTTACGTCGTTGTAAGGAGCCTCCACTGTTGTATCTGCGTGTTCTAAAGCCAGCAACTTGCGCTGGCTGCAATCGATCACGATTGCTTTGGTAGTGGTGGATCCGATATCGGTTATCACCGTGTAATCATATTGTGTCATATCGCTTTCTCCTCATGTCGACTGAGTTTGCAGATCTCGAGCTAGTCAGCATAAAAATCTTTAATCTGTTGCATCCAATATGGAATATCTATCTTTTGGGGACACTTGGGCAGGCAGGCACCGCAAGATACGCATTGCTCAGCGCGGGCTTCAGCTTTTATGAAGCCATGGTATTCTCCCTTGTTGAAAGGTTCATCACCAAACATGCGGGCCTCGGCATACATTCCCAATACCGAAGGGATACTCACGCCATGCGGGCAGGGCATACAATAGCGACATCCGGAGCACAGGTAGGGAACGCGACCGAGATAGGCTTTGCGCGCCCGGCCATAAACCCGCAGTTCCTTTTCGGACAGGATTTGTGCTTTCGACTTATTGGCCAGCTTGATGTTTTGCGTCACCTGTTCCACAGAGGACATCCCAGATAGCAATACTGTGCATTCCGGGAGGTTCCACACCCAATTGAGCGCGCGCTCCAGGGGGCTCTGTTTATTCCCCGCTTTCTGCCACACTTCTTCCACCTCATCCGGCATAGCACTTACCAATTTACCTCCCCGGAGAGGTTCCATGCTGATGATGCCGATGTTCCGGGACGCAGCAAGTCTTAGCCCTCTTAAGCCGGCTTGATAATTGGTATCCAGATAGTTCAGCATGAACTGAGTGAAATCCCAATCAAATGCTCTAATGATCTTGGAGAAAGTGGCATAATCATCATGAAAAGAAAAGCCGATGCGACGGATCTTTCCCTTCGCTTTCGCCTGTAGCAGGAAATCCAACACACCCAGATTGTGTACATTTTTCCAGCTGCCTTTATTGAGCGCGTGAAGCAGGTAGTAATCGATGTGATCAGTTTGCAGGCGTTCCAATTGCTTTGCCAGATAATCGTCCATATCTTCCCGGGTTTTGATCAACCAGCAAGGTAGCTTTGTGGCTACATACACTTTATCGCGGTTGATTTGTTTCAGGAATCTGCCCAAAAAAGGTTCGGACTGAGAATTGTGATATCCCCAGGCTGTATCATAGTAGTTTACTCCTGCCTGATATGCTTCGTGTAGCATAGCAAAGCTTTTAGCTTCGTCGATGTTTCCATCCTTATCGGTGGGAAAGCGCATGCAGCCAAAGCCGAGGGAGGATAAGCGTTCGGGGGATTTTGGCATTTTTCTGTATTTCATCAATTCTCCTTGTGAAAATAGTTATATATACTCAATGCGGTTTTTTCACCGATACCCTTGATATTTGTCAGAGTATCGATATTCGCGTCTTTTATGCTCTCAACACTGCCCAGTTCTTTTAGCAGGATGAATTTGGTGTTTTCACCGATGCCCGGAATTTCTTCCAATTCACTCTTCAGAGTGCGTTTGCGGCGGCGACTGCGATGGAAGCTGATGGCAAAGCGATGTGCTTCATCCCGGATTCTGGTAATCAATCTTAACGCTGAAGAGCTGCGGGCCAGGATCACGGATTCACTGTTCCCGGGTAAGAAGATCTCTTCTGCTCGTTTGGCAAGGGATACTATGCGCACATCTGCATAGGCGCTGTTGCATAATACCTCGTTTGTGGCAGAGAGCTGTCCCTTGCCACCGTCGATGATGAACAGATCGGGTTTCATATCGGGATCTTTATCGATCTCAGTCAGGAAACGGGTTAGTGTTTCCTGCAGTGCGGCAAAGTCGTTTTGGGTTTGGATGTCGCGAATAATGAAATGGCGGTAATACTTCTTTTTGGCTTTGCCGTTTTCAAAGTATACAGCGCTGGATACGGTGTCGGTGCCTTGAATGGTGGAGATGTCCATGCAGACGATTTTGCGGGGAAGCTTATCGAAGCCCAGAGTTTCTTTGAGTTCCTGGATGGGGAAGATGGTGCGGTTTGCCTTGCGCATATGCGCCAGTTTCTTTTCTTCGATCAGGCTGAAAGCATTGCGCTTGGCCATGGCCAGCAGCTTGGCTTTGTCTCCGCGCTGAGGCAGAGAGAGTAGTCCTTTCAGCCACTGTGATAAAGCTTCGTATTCTAAAGGTTCAAAGGGCAGCAGGATCTCTTGGGGGAGTTCTTCTTTCTGGGCATAATACAATTTCAAAAATGAGGTCAAAATGCTCTCACGGCTCTCCAAAGCGATGTTTTTCATGGGGTAGTTTTCCTGATTGACAATAGCCCCTTCCTGCATCCTCAGCACTAAGCAGATAGCGTCATTTTCTTCTTGATAGAAGCCAATGATGTCGATATCTCGGTGATCGGCATAGACCACACTCTGCCGTTTCTGGATCTTTTGAATGGCGAGGATGCGATCTCGAATCCTGGCCGCTTCTTCGTAACGCAATTCTTCTGAGAGGGCATTCATCTCCTGACGGTAATCATCCAGTACTGCTTCATATTTTCCCTCGAAGAAACGGATCATCTTGTCCACTATCTGCATGTATTGCCCTTGCGATATCTTACCTATGCAAGGCGCGCTGCATTTACCCAATTGATAGTTGATACAAGCCTTTTTGAATACAACGGCTCCAATAGGAATGTTGCGCTTACAATCCCGTATGGGAAATAGCCATTCAAAGCTCCTCAGCGTGCGACGCAATGAGCGTACATCGGTATAAGGACCAAAGTATCGGGAACCATCCTTCACCAAATCGCGGCTTACAAATACTCTGGGAAAGGCTTCATTGAGGGTGATCTTTACATAGGGATAGCGTTTGTCGTCCTTCAGCATCACGTTGTATTTGGGCTGAAAGCGCTTGATCATATTCGCTTCCAGCAAGAATGCTTCGTTTTCGCTGGCAGTGATTATGTAATCCAGAGCGGCGATATGCTTTACCAATTGCTCCGTCTTGGGATCCTTGGCACCGGAGCTGAGGTATGATTTGACGCGGTGTTTCAAAGACAGCGCTTTGCCTACATAGATTACTTCATTATCTGCGTTTTTCCACAAGTACACACCGGGTTTATCCGGTAAGTAGGGCAATTTTTCAGCTATTTGCGGCGTAGGCGCTTGCATAGGTTTTGTGTAGCCTCTTTCATGTAGCTGAGGTGCACAAGCAATCCAGCCAAGTAAAAGAACAGGAAGCTGAGACTTGCGATCACAGCAGATTTCAGGATCAATCCCGTCTTGGAATCTAGCGGGATCAGCTTTCTAAGATATACAGCAAAAAAGTATATGGCAATCGCGATGAGAACACTCTTCAAAAGATTGAACATCACGCCATTATTGTCGATTTGAGGGAATCTTTTATGAATAAGATGTATGAGTATCAGATAGTTTACAAATGCGGTAATTGAGGTGGACAAGGCCAATCCGCGATGTTGCAGAAACTGCATGAGGACAAAATTCAGGCTGATATTCAAGCCAACCATTATCGCTGCAAGAATCACGGGCGTGCGGGTGTCGCCTCTGGCATAAAACAATGGTGTGAGCACTTGGTTCATGCTGTAAAAGAGCAAGCCCAGAGAGTAGAATATCAGAGCTTGCGAGCTCATCCAGACCGCTTGCTGGTCGAAGGCGCCATGGGCAAAAAGGATCACTACGAAGTCTTCGGCTAGCGCGAGAATCAACGCGCTGATGGGCAGCATCAGGTAGGCCAGACTCAAGGTGGTGAGGCGCATACTACTGGATAGTTCCCGGTATTCACCCTTGCTCACCAATCTGGAATAGGTGGGCAGAACCGCAGTTCCCGCACTGATGGCAAATATTCCCAAGGGTAATTGCATCAAGCGATTACCATATCCCAAAGCTGTGATGCTTCCGATGGGCAAAAAGCTTGCCATCAAAGCGTCCGCGATTAGATTTATCTCTCTGATGCCGATGCCGATCATGGCAGGGACAAAACGCTGCCACATTATTTTTAGGGCCTCTGAACCAATACGGAACAGGATGGTGAGGCGATATCCCACTTTTTTCAGATAAGGAAAATTGATGATGGTCTGTAAGGTGCCGCCGATCACCACACCCCATCCTGCGGGATAGATCAATTGCTCGGCAGGAAGCTTCCAAAACCAGTAGGGTATCAACAAAGACAATATCATGCCGATATTCAACAGCGCGCTGGAAAGCCCGGTCATAAAGAAATAATCGTGGGAATTCAGGATCGCGATGAAGGTGGATGAGAGTCCGATGAAAAAGAGATAGGGAAAGATGATCCTGGTTAGTTTGATCGCAACTATGCCGGTATGCGGAGCCAAACCGGGATACAAGAGACGTACAATCAGCGGAGCAAAAGCGATGCCCAAAAGAGTGAGCAGCACCAGCAGAACGGTGAGAATACTTAAGACATTCAAAGCGAAGTCGATCTGGGCAGGTTTGCCTTTTTTGATGCCGATATCGTTGTAGATGGGCACAAAGGCGGTGGATAACGCGCCTTCACCAAAGAGCCGGCGCAAGAGATTTGGGATGTTGTATGCCACATTGAAGGCATCATTTAAGTATCCGCCACCAAAGAAGAAAGCCATCACCTGATCCCTCACCAGACCGAGGATTCGGCTGAGAAAGACCGCGATGCTCATCACGCTGATGTTTCGGGCCAGACGGCGTTGACTCATAGATTCAATAAATCGCAGGTTGCCAGAAAGAGAGATAATTGGATCAGCGTGGGATTTACATTCCCATCCAGTTTTCGGCTGAAATCGTCCAAGGCTAACAGATAATCCGGAATTCGGTCTGGAATGTTGTGATGAGATACCTCCCTCAGAAATTCACTTTTGTCCAGATTGGTCACTTCGTTTGGGGCCAGGTGGATCAAGGCCAGATCGTTGGCAATAATGCCCAGATACGCCAGCAGATCACGCAGAGCATCTGTGCTGGTCTTATGCTTTGATATCTGAGAGATGTATTCCAGATTTGCTTTCTCATAGGCCATATTAAGCAGCTCAAAGGCTTTGTCTCGAGTAGAATATCCTGCGTCATTGGCTACGCGGATGGCTGTTTTCAGGTTGCCTCCGCTTATTCTGGCTGCGCTTTTTGCCAAGACTGTATCCACCTGAAAGTCCTCAAACAGAATTTCTTGCACCACGCTTTGGGCGAGGGGCTTGAAATATACGGGTTGACAGCGGGACAGAATAGTGGGTAATATCTGCGGTAGCTTCTCTGTGATCAGGATTATCAGGGTGTTTGGGGGGGGCTCTTCCAAAGTCTTCAGGAAAGCGTTTGCGGTTTGTGTATTCATCATATCGGCATTTTCGATGATCACAACCCGATATTTAGCTTCATGAATGGAGTATTCCAAGCGTTTGATGAGCAGGCTGATGCTCTCCTTACGAATCTCCGTGGAACCGCTGAAGAAAAAGTCTTGCCAGGGACTCTCGATCTTGTTTTTCAGATAAGCTTCATACTGCCTCATAGCATCCGCGTCCTTGATCTCTCCATCCGAGCTTAGCTTCAGGTTCACCGTTGGAAACAGATACATAAAATCCGGATGCTCAAAACTGAGAAACTTGTGACAGGATGCACACACACCGCAGGGACGATACTCACTACTGGAGAGGCAGTTTAGTGCCATACCAAAATATAACGCGGTCATAAACTTACCAACCCCATCTCCTCCATGGAAGAGATACGCCTGGGCAATCCGTTGTTGCTCGGTGGCGTGTTGCAACAAGTCTATCACTTGTTGCTGTCCTTTGATTCTGCGAAACATCAGACGATAGAGATCTTGCTGCGCCCGGCTTCGTCGCTGATTGAATAATCGAAAGTTTTCTTCACAAAGGGGCTTTGAAAGTCTTCACTAAGAAAGTCGTATATAAGAGCATCATGGTATTCTCCCGCCATAAAATTGTATTTGCGGCGTCTGCCCACATATTGGAAGCCGACTTTTTCGTAGCATTTGATGGCGCGCTTGTTGTAATCCACTACTTCCAGACTGATGTTGTTCAGGTTCATGATGTTAAAGCCATAATCCAGGATCAACATGGTTGCCTCGGAGCCAATTCCCTGGTTCCAATAGGTTTTTTCGCCGATGAAGATACCAAATTGGGCGTGACGGTGGACACTGTTTACCATATGTAAGCCACAGTTGCCGATCACTTTGTTGGTATCCTTTTCCACGATGGCAAAGATAACGCTGTTGTCCATCAAGTCCTGCAAAGCGGCACGTTCCTTGCCGATGTCGAATACGGTGGAAGAAAACAGCACAAACTGCCCTATTTCAAGGTCATTGACCCATTCGGTATAGCGCTCTATGTCGTCCAGTGATACAGGGGAGAGGAAGCATTTTTCACCGATTAATTTACGAAAGTATTTCATAGTATATTCCTTTATCATGTTTTCTATCAGTCTGCCAAACGCCAAGATTCTGTCAAGCTTATTGTGCGGGATTCTGAGATTCTGAAGCCATTTTTACGGCTCACTGGTGCGAGGCTCAATTTCGTCTTATCTTATCATTATGAAGCAAAGCACAAAGGAGAAACACAGACATGATGAAAATACACAATCTACCTGAAGCTTATGCCAAAGTGCACTTGCCATCCAAAGTCGCTATGGCGGTTACAGTGAAACCGGACGGCAATTTCAACTTGATCACCTTGGAGTGGTTTATGAGAACCTCGATCGCTCCGCCAATGTTTGCGATATCGATCGGGCACAGCCGCTACTCGTATGACTGCTTGCAAGATAACAGGTATTTCAATCTCGTATTTCCCGGATCTACGCAAAAGCAGCTATTGACTCTGGCTGGTTCGCAAAGCGGCAGAGATGTCGACAAATTCAGTGCCGGACAGGTGTCATCATTTCCCGGGAAACTGAAGAAATTGCCCATCTTGAAGGATGCAGTGGCATGCTTTGAATGCGAAGTGTTGTCTCAAGTGAAAAGTGGGGATCACACCATATTTGTGGGCGAAGTGAAATACAGCTGGAGCAACGACGACGAAGATCTCTTCTTTTTCCCCAAAAAGGCGGATTGAAAAAAAGTTTACAAAAGAGCCGAACTCCTCTGTAAACCTGTATTAACGATAATATCCGGAACTATATATCAGATGTTTATCCGCAGAAAGAGCGGCTCTGTTCAAGCACTTGGACAGAGCCTGAGTGTATCATTCACAGTAATCGCAGGTTCATGAGCATTTGTGTAGATCCCAATAGTGACCACAAGATCGTGGTAACAGCTATAAAGGTTCCGAAGGCAAAACCTTGTTCTTTGTTCCGGACAAAGATGAAGAAATAGATGATACCCAAAACGGCTGATATCAGGATCACATAGGGCATGCTGATCAATCCCAAAAACGCGGCAATTCCGGTAAGAAGCCAGATGTCTCCGCCGCCCAATCCATCCACTTTCCGGGCAAATCGATAGGCATAGGCTATGAATAGCAGAAAAAAGAATATGATTGCGGCTGCGATGCCGGATTCCAGGATCGTGATGTCGCTGCCGGGGATCAATGCAAAGATGAATCCCAAGGGAATCAAGGGTATGGAAAGCTTGTGGGGGATGATCTGATGAAAAGCATCTATAAAGAAGATCGGGATCAAGAACAGGCACAAAACTGAATACTTCAGAAAGAGCATAAACTGCCCTTGATAGCCGTATTGCAGGAAGAGCAGGATGAGTATCAGAGGAGTAATCGCTTCCACCAAAAAGTGATGCCAGTGGATGGACGCACCGCAATACTTGCACTTTCCGCGCAGCATGATATAGCTAACAATCGGTATATTCAGATAGAATGGGATCGGCTTGTTGCAATCACCACAATGAGAGGGTGGATAAACTATCGATTGTTTGCGGGGTAAACGATAGATCAATACATTAAAAAAGCTGCCAAAGGCGGCGCCTAAGACAGCTAAGAGGATTATTATCACTGTAGTCAAACCGGTTTGTCTCCTTGCTATTTCTCGTACCAGGGGCTTCGTTGCATCAAAAGACCCTGGCTCATTCGAATCTCGAAATTTACGGAATCGCTGGGTTTGTAGCGCAATGAGAATTCCGGCAGAATTTTATTCCGGTTGTCGTCGTTCACACTGAACTTGCTTCCGGTGTTCATGGAGCCGAAATTTACGAAGTTCAGGTCCAGATCAAGCTCCAGTTTGGGGCTGAATTGATATTGCATGTGGTTTGTATATCGTGATAGGTAATAACCGCTGCCGCCAGAATTACTACCGGCTTCAAAGCCCATGGAATGGGACATTTTGAGGTTTTGCAGCACAGGGCTCTTCATGCTGAAGGGATTCAGATCCGGACGAGGCAGATTGTAGGTTGCCATTGCCGGAACCATCAGGCTCAGCATCAACAAGGTTATCAGTATATTTTTCATGACAGATACTCCTTTGTTTAGACTATCTGATTACAATATAGCTTGACTGCCCTTTGGCGTCAAGCATAAAAGTCTTCCATCAGTTTTCCCAAGCTTCTCATGCCTTCATCGATCTGTTCCATTGTGCTGAAGCTGAAATTGAGTCTGAGAGCATTGTATTTTACTTGATTGCTAGGATAGAACTTGCTACCGGGGATGAAGCTTACTTTCTTGGCAATTGCTTGTTGAAACAGCTGATCAGCGTTCATGTCTTCAGGAAGTCTGAGCCATGTGAAGATACCGCCTTCAGGCTTTGTGTACTGTATGTAGGAGGGCAAGTGTTTTGCCATGGCTTCCAGCATCTTTTGCAGATAGGGACGGTAAAAATCACAGCATTTGGCCAGGTGAGGTTCCATATGTCCGGCTTCAAAAAATCTTGCTGCAACTCTTTGAGATACATTATCTGGGCCTATATTTACTTTCTGTTGCCAGGAACACATCCGCTCGATCAATTTTTCGTCACCTTTCACAAAAGCCAGCCTCATGCCTGGACCCAAGATCTTTGAAAAAGTTACCGCTTCAGTAACCACTTCGTGGTTCAAATAGTCTTGTGTGGCCAATCTATACAGAGTAGGCAGAGCTTCTCCGCTGAAGCGCAAGCGGGAATAGGGATTGTCTTCCAGGATGGGAATCTGCATGGCGATCGCGTATTCGATCAGAGCCTTACGCCGGGCCAAACTCATGGTGAGACCGGCAGGATTGTGAAAATCCGGTATGGTGTAGATCATTTTTACCTTTTTGCCCTGGCTCTGCAATTCATCTACCTTGCTATGCAGGATGTTCAGATCCAGACCTTCCTGATCCAGCGGAATGCCATGCAATTCTGCTCCGGTAGCTTCAAAAGCTACCAGACTTCCCAAAAAAGTGGGTGCTTCGCAAATGATTACGTCGCCCGGATCCACCAAAGCACGTGTCATATAGTAGATGGCGTTTGTTGAGCCTGCAGTTACCAGCATTTGTGAGGCAGATATGTCGTATCCTTCCCATTCAATCAGTTGTTTTTTCAAAACAGGATCGCCTTCACTGGCGCCATACTGTAAGACGCCGGCAGCCTCATCGCGGATTACTTTGCTGTACAAATCCTTCAGAATCTCAGCGGGAAAGGTTTTTGGAGATGGAAAACCACCCGCGAAGGAGATCAGCCCCTCGATATCACGAGTGCTGGCCACCAGTTCACGGATCATGGATGACTTCATCGTTCTAGTTGTGTGTGATAGCTTTTCAACAATCATCATTTTATCCTCTATATATTTTATTTATTTACGCTAAAACACCATTATGCAAAATGGCGGGGTTGAAAAAAGAAAACAAATAAGCTTGCCCCCGGGTATTTGGTGACAAGAGGGGGCTAAGCATAAAGACATGAGTTCAAGGATAGATGCGATAGATCATCCTTGGGAAGGGTATGGTTTCCCGGATGTGATGAGTTCCGCTCATCCATGTAACCAGACGTTCCAGGCCTATCCCAAAACCACTGTGAGGCACAGAGCCGTATTTACGTAAGTCCAGAAACCATTGATAGGCATCCAGATCCATCTTTTCTTCTTTCATGCGGGCCAGCAGGGCTTCGTAATCTGTTTCACGTTCGCTGCCGCCGATAATCTCGCCAAAACCTTCCGGGGCAATCAGATCACTGCCCAATACCAAGTTTTCATCTTCCGGGGCGCGACGCATGTAGAAAGCTTTTATGTTCTTTGGCCATTTTTCGATGAAGACAGGAACCGCAGAACCCTCGGTGAGCAAAACCTCATCTGTCGCTCCAAGATCGCTGTCATGATCGATCTCGCTGCCCTGAGAGCGCAGGTATTCGATCGCTTCAAAGTGGGTCATGCGTTTGAAGGGTGCATCTGCAGCTTTCAACAGTTCTTTATCCCGTTCCAAGATGTCCAATTCCTTGTCGCAAGTGGCGAGAACTTTGCGTATGACATGGCGAATCAGCCCTTCCTGTATATCCATATTCTCTTCGTGTTCCACATACGCCGCTTCGGCATCCATCATCCAGAATTCGGTGAGATGTTTGCGGGTTTTGGAGCGCTCAGCGCGAAATACAGGACCAAAATCGTACACTCTGCCCAAGCTCATGATGCCCGTTTCCAGATATAGCTGACCGCTCTGAGACAGATATGCCATGCCTTCGTCAAAATACTCCAGCTCAAACAGTGTCGTAGTTCCTTCACAGGCATTAGGTGTAAGGATGGGAGAATCGAAACGGAAGAAGTTGTTGTCGTTCAGATACTCACAGATCGCAAAATATACAGTGTGTCGGATTCTCAGGATGGCCCATTGTTTGGGGGAGCGAATCCAAAGATGTCGGTTTGATAGCAGAAAGTCGGGACCGTGTTCTTTTTTGCTGATGGGGTATTCATCGGCGATTTGGACGATTTGGATTCCGGTGACTGCCAGTTCATATTCCCCGGCTTTTTTCTGATGTTCTTTGGGGATGCCGGTTATTATCAGACTGGATTCCAGAGTGAGGCGTTTGGCGCCTTCAAAGATTTCTTCGCCCAGTTCCGGTTTGAAGGCCACGGCTTGCACTTCAGCGCTGCCGTCGCGAAAGATTATGAAGAGCAGTTTTCCGCTATGACGGATGTTTCGCACCCATCCCTTGAGTCGTACTTCTGTGCCTAAATGGTTGGCAATATCTTTTACCAGAATATCTTGCATATCTATATCTATACCTTGATTTTACTTTTCTTTAGCTGTTTGTTTATGATTGTTATGATTTGTTCGGCGACTTCCAGAGCTTTAGCTCCGGCATGTCCATCCACGATTGGCTTGCTGTCGGTCAGTATGGCATCCACCCAGGATTGCAATTCCATGGAGAGTGCGTCTTTGGCACCGTCAGCGCAATCGTAGAGGCTTTGATCGACCAATTTGGCGGGATCTATATCGGTCGCACCCATCATGATTTTGGGCAGGTACTTCATCACGTGCGGGCTTTTTTTGATCACCTTGGCTTGCTTAGTCTGAAAGTCAAGGGTGATGTAACAATCCTTTTGGAAGAATCTGATCTTGCGTTCTTGTTTCAGTGATACTCTGGAAGAGGTTACATTAGCGATAGCACCGTTTTCAAACTCGATGCGGGCATTGGCTATATCGATAGATGGTGTGAGGATGCCTATACCCGAGGCGTGGATATGCTTGATGGGGCTGTGCACAAAGCTCAGAATGAGGTCGATGTCGTGGATCATCACATCCAGAACCACGGGTACATCCGTACCCCTGCTATGGAATGTGGAGATGCGTGTGGACTCTATGAATACAGGGTCTTTGATCTCGTTTTCCACTCTCAATATCACCGGGTTGAACCGTTCGATATGGCCTACCTGAATCTTGAGTTTTTTGCTGTCCGCCAGGTCTAGCAGCTCCTTGGCCTCTTCCAATTTGCCCGTGATGGGCTTCTCCAAGAAGATATGCTTACCGGCCTGTAATGCTTTGAGTGCCAGCTCATAGTGAGCAGTAGTTGTGGCAGCAATATCGACGGCGTCGCAGGTATCGAGCAGAGCGTCGTAGCTTTCAAATCTATGCGCGGACAGGGTCTTGGCTATTTCTTTGGCCCGGCTGCTTTTTGCGTCATAGATGCCCGCCAGGATAGCATTGTCCATGTTCATAAACTTGCGGGCATGATGCTGTCCCAAATGCCCGACACCTACTACACCGATCTTTAACATATCTAGTCCTATTTCTTCAGTTTAGCAGAGACCTTTTCGATCATGTCGCGAGTCATATTATCGAGGTCATATTCAGGTTTCCAGCCCCATTCATTACGGGCAGCAGAATCGTCCATACTGTTTGGCCAACTGTCGGCGATAGCTTTTTTGATGGGGTCCACTTTATATTCCAACACAAAATCCGGGATGTATTTGCGGATTGCGGAGGCGATTATTTCGGGATCAAAGCTCATGGCTGTAACGTTGAAGCAATTTCTGTGGATCAATTTCGCAGGATCCGCTTCCATCAATTCGACAGCGCTGCGCAGGGCATCTGGCATATACATCATATCCAGATAGGTTCCTGCTGGTAGATTGCACAAATAGTGCTTCTGCTTGATGGCATCGTAATAGATTTCCACGGCATAGTCTGTGGTTCCACCGCCGGGCAGAGTAACGTTTGAGATGATGCCCGGATATCTTAGTCCACGAGCATCGACACCATACTTCAGATGATAGTAGTCCCCCAGCAGTTCTCCTGCTACTTTGGATATGCCATATATGGTGGTTGGTCTCATTACGGTATCTTGTGGAGTCTGGTCCTGCGGAGTGGTGGGGCCAAAAGCGCCGATCGATGAGGGTGTAAACACCGCACCATGCATTTCTTTCATGACTTCGAGGCAGTTGAAGGTGGTGTCCATATTTATCTTCCAACTCTGGGCAGGGTTTGCTTCACCTTTGGCTGAAAGCACTGCCACCAGATTGAAAATGGTGTCGATATTATGTTTCTTCACTACTGCATTCAGGGAATTGCCATCCGTGGCATTCACTTGCGCGGAGGGTCCGGCATCCATGATGTCTTTGGGAAGGGGAGTATGGTTGAAAGTGGCAACAACATGTCCGTCTCCATATATCTTTCTGAGATAGGGGACGAGCTCCGAACCGATCTGTCCGGCTGCACCGATCACGAGGATATTCTTCATAGCTGTTTATTACTCCTGAATGTTTTCTTTTGAGCTCCACCTATTTTCAGCCTTGCTTGTTTGTCAATGATTATTCCTGCTTTCAATCCCCATTTCTGATGTATACTTATTATAACTTGGCATCTATCGTATCATACAT
>ENA-UOOH01000713-UOOH01000713.1-fermentation-metagenome-genome-assembly--contig:-NODE-713-length-36167-cov-16.708019_pt1 | contig 36167 bp, 28 predicted proteins | sample MGYA00245778_ERZ724025 | MGnify/ENA primary metagenome ERZ724025 (study PRJEB28704, sample SAMN03018313) | fermentation metagenome | biome: anthropogenic terrestrial biome; feature: soil; material...
AACGACTCAAAAGTCGTTAATTATAAAGCGTTTAACGCATTACGCAGAACACATAATCCAACAAGACTAAGGAGGACAAGCAATGAAGTTATTCGGATTTTTGTTCGCATTGGTAATGGGCTGCACCGCGGTTGTGGCGGACGATATCAAGATTAATGGAGAATTCAAGAATATTGACGGCAAGGGATTTCCGGTCGGCTGGATTCAGAATAAAGGCGGCAAGTGGGCCGAGCCTTTCGGCACTGTCAATGTCGTGAAGATTACTGAAAGCGACGGCGATGTGGACAACGCCGTGCAGATTGTCAGCGCCGGGAAACGGACTGAAGTCTATACCAGTACTCAGCACGCGGCCAAGGCCGGCGAAAAGATCGAAATTGAAGTCAAGGCCAAGGGGACCGGCAAGGTTTCGTTCGGCGTGTATGTTTATGGCGAAAAGAGTTGGCTGCTGAATCAGGTCGAAGAACGTGAGTTGACCGCTGATTTTCAGGAGTTCAAGGCAACTCTGACCATTAAGGACGGGGCCAAGGAACAGGCTGTCAACGTCCGCTTCTTTATCGGTGCGACTCCGGGCGCCGATGTGACGATCAAGGAAATCGACGCGGAAAAGAAAAACTGATTTCACCGGATTTCAGAATACCGATTCGGGAGGAACGGCTTTATGGCCGCGCCTCCCGAATTTTTATGGGGTGAAAACCGTTTTGACGGGGCCCTGACGGGATATTGTTGAATGTGTTTGCTTTTTTTCATACCGGCGCTACCTTAATTGAGATGGAAAAAAGTGAGGTCAATGAATTTTTTGTATAAAAAATTATTATTTGCCCCGGCCGATTATGCCCTGATCCGGGCGGTCGATGAAACCCTTGACGACCGGAATTCCCTCGGGCGGCTGTCGTCGGAGTCGGGCGATCTGCATCCGCGCGGCATCAAGGAACTGGCGGAGCCCCGGGCGATCCGGATGACCCGGACGATGCTCCGGCTGATCTATTCGCCGGAAGTCGGAGCGGAAGCGTTGAAACAGCGCCTCCGCGCCTTGCAGGCGCTTCGTGACGAAGTCATTGACGGAATGGACTCCCCGCTGAAATTCAACAGCGCGCGGGTACTGCTGCAGATGATGAAAGAGCTGGTGCGGGCGCGGCGCGAGGACATGAACGCCCGGCTTCGGCTGGCGCACGACATTCACAATGTCCTCCTGGGCAACCCGACGTTTATCCGGAAAATGCTGCAGCGTTACAAACTGCTCGAACTCCCGGAGAACTGGCAGCCGATCACCTTTGACTATCATATCCACAACACGAACACGCAGGGGCGGAAATCGCCGACCCATCTTGTCATGGACGCCTGGATCAAGGGGATTTTCAAACTGCAGGTGGTTTACCACAACCATCTGCCGGAAGGGACGGCGGAGGAACTGTTGAGCGCCGCCCGCATCCTGCACCTTGACGCGCGTATCGGCGTTGAGTTCTCGGTGATCCACGCCGGGAAAAAGGCCAACCTGATCTGGACGCCGCAGGGGTTCGCCAGCGAAAGCGACCTGATCAAACTGCTGGACAATCCCAGTTCGCAGGAATTTATCCGCAAATGCCGGGAGGCCGCCGAATATCGCCGCCGCCTGATGCTGGTCATGCTGCGCCGGTTCAACCGGCAGGGGCGTTTACGGCTCAACACCGATTATGAAGTCGCCCTGCCGTCCGTCCGGCGCGGGGAATTGCTTGGCTCCGTTACCAGCGGTCAACCGTCTCCGGAACACATCAGCGAGTTGATCGTGATGAAACTGCAGGAGCTGCTGGAGGACCGCCTGGTGGAACTGTCCGCCCTGCGTACCGCCTCCGCCCGGCGAAAACTGTACATCCTGCGTAAAAAGCTGGAAAATCTGAACGTCGAGCTGATCAAGGACAAATACCTCGATACCAGCCTGCTGTCCGCTCTGCCCGAAAAGCTTGAAACGCTTCCCGCGCTCAACCGCATGTCGCCGGCGCAACTGCTGGACGAACTTCATAAAATCTCCACGTCGTTCCGGGTGACGCTCTGCCTGGCGCAGCTCCGGCTGGAGGATGTGCTGGAAATCCTTTATGACTGCAAAGGAGGGATCGACGCCATCGAGATGTTCAGCCTGAAACATTTCGGTTCAAACGGCTGGCGGGACGAGGTGTTTGTCAACGAACTCCGTCATGCGTTGAACGGCGGCGTGGTGGTCAAGCTGAAAAACCTGATCCGTTTTGCCGTCGGCAGGATTGAAAACGACCCGGCAGGCGTCAATCAGGCGCGGCTGGACCATATGCACGGCATCCTGCAGCGGATGCCGCTGTTGATCGAGTATTACTCCAAGTCACCGCTGAAAGCGACCATCGGCAGCAGTTCGTCGCCGCACCAGAACCGCCGCCAGAGCCGCGGGATCGGCCTGGTGCTGGTGGATACCCTGACCGGAAACATCCGCCGCCGGATTCTCAAGGGGCGCGACCCTGACCGGGAGATTTTGCCCGCCACCGCCGAAATCTGCAAGAGTTACAATTATCTCCCAGGCCGAAAGCGTTCGCTGGAATTCCGGACCAACGACAATGTCCAGCAGATCGGCAATATGCCCGGCAATATCGCCACGCTCGGGCGCGGCGTCGTCGCCGTGCTGACGAAAGACCCGTCGGCGATGCAGCCGGTGCGCTCCGCCGCCGAATTCTGGCAATACCTGAACAACAACCTCAAGATCGTATCGAAAATCCTGCTGGGTTTTTCCATCGCCTTCGCTTCTTTTTACTGGACGCAGAACTGGTGGTTCCTGATGTGGTTCGGAGCGCCGATCTGGTTCGGCATCACGGGAATCCGGAATATCATTCAGTCCATCGCGGCCGGGGGCGGCTGGCGGAGTTCGCCGCTTTTGAAATGGAACGATTTCGTCTCGTGGCAGCGCGTCGCCGATTCGCTGCTTTACACCGGGATATCGGTGCCGCTGCTGGACTATGTCGTCAAGACGCTGATCCTGAGCCGCCTTGTCGGTTGGACGGCGGAGAACAACCCGATCGGCGTTTTTACCGCCATCGCCGTCGCCAACGGCATCTATATTTCCACCCACAACATTCTCCGCGGCCTGTCGCGCGCGGCGGTTTTCGGCAACTGGCTCCGGGCGCCGCTTGCCGTTCCGCTGGCGATCGGGTTCAGCAGTCTGCTGGGCGGCGTGCTGGGGGCGTTCGGCGTTCCGGACGCGACGCAACTGGTTCAGAACTGGGCGGCGATTATTTCGAAACTGTCCTCCGATATCATTGCCGCGTTCATTGAATCCCGGGCGGACCGGCGGAGCAATCTCAAGGCGCGTTTCAGTGATTATCAGGGGAAATTGCGGGAGTTTTTCGTCCTGTTTTCCCGGCTGGAATTGATGCTGCCGGACGATGATGTCCCGGCGCGCCTGGAAGATTCCAGTTTGTCCAAATTATTGAACACCGGCAAAGGGCATCGCCTGATCCGGCAGTTTTACGTGAACGCGCTGGATGTCATGTATATCCGTTTCCGCCAGCCGCAGGGATACGCGGCATTGCGGCAGGTGTTGGGGAGGCTGTCGCCGGAGGAACGGAATATTTTCCTGAAATTACAGGAAACGCTGCGTTCCGACCATGAGATCAGCAAACTTTTCCTGAATGGCCTTGTCGGACGGAATTTCTCCAGAGCTCTGGCGTTTTATCTGCATTATTACAGTTCGTATCTCAACGAGCTCAAACGGCTTGGCGTTTATCTGGGGGCCAAGGACCCCGTTCCCACCGTCGAACCGCCGAAAAAAAGCTGACTTGCGCTTGAACCGAAAAATACGGGATTTTTTTTGATGATCTATTGACATTCTTAAGTATATCATGTATTATTTAAGTATGTGGATAAATGGAATGGCAATATGAATAAAAAACATCGTTATCACGAATTGGTCGGACTGATCATTGCGGACCACTGCCGCCGTTTACAGCCCGGCGATCTGTTGCCGGGGCTTGCCGAGTTGTGCCGCCAGTACCAGACCAGTGAGATCACAATCAAAAAAACGATGTCTCTGCTGGCGGAACACGGATTCGTCAAGCGTATTCCGGGGAAGGGGACCGAGGTGCTTGATTCGCCCGCGCTGCGCGGTCCGGGACCGGTCAGCATCCCCCGGCACAAGCTCAAAATCCTGACGCTGGAGCGTTGGAGTTTCTCCGATTATCTGGAGGAACAGGCGATCCGCTATTCGAAATTCAATCCCGATGTGGTTTTCAGCGTCAGCCGGACACCGGTTGAGGGCGAGGAATACGATCTGATCGCAGTAAACGGTCAGGAATGGGTGAATTCCGAAACGGACTCCCTGCGTTCACTGGAAAGCATCCACGGACTGAATTTCAACCCGGATTCGTTTTTCCCGGAGATTCTGAAATTCTGCCGCCGCGGCGACGGAACATACATGCTGCCGCTGGGGTTCAGCCCGCTGGTCTGCATCTACAATCTGGACCGTCCGGAAATCAGCCGGATCGACTGGCGGAATCTGAAGACCTGCGATCAGTTCACCGAAGCCATGCTGCGGGTGAAAAGCGACGAGCTCCGGTATCCGTTTTTCTGCATGTCCATGGACGCGGGCACGTGGGGGCATTTCGTTCACAGTGGCGGAGGGCGTATCGATGGCTTGAATGAGCCGGAGGCGCGGCGCGGGCTGCAAATCATGTACGACATGCTGCACAAGCATCATATTTCCCCGATCGTGAATGATTACACGTTTCACTGGAATTTGTTTAATACCGGGCGCTTTATCGCCACCTGGGGGAAATACGGACGCATCCGGTCAAACCCGCAGATGCGCATGGGGATCGCCCCCCTGCCGTATGCGGAGCAGAAGAACGGATCGTTGTTTCTGGAGGGATTGGTGATTCCGAAGAATTCCCGGCAGGTTCCGCAGGTCAAGGATTTCCTGAATTATCTGCTGGGCATGGATGCGCAACTGGAACTTTGCGCCGGGACGGACGGATTGAGCACCCAGAAAAACATCGCCGGGTATTATCTGGAAAAACTGGACGGGCGGATCGAGGGCGGCAAGCATTTTCTGGAGGACCTCGCGCATATGAGGTTGATCCCGGATTCCCCGGAAAACTGTCGTCTGGTCAGAAGCATTACCGTCCCTTTGCAGTTATTGACGCTCGGGGTCTACGATCCCGCTGAATTTTGCGCTGAAGTCTTTCGGACTATGAAAAAATAACTCAAGATGGAACAGGAGGAACAATGAGACGGGGAATTTTTACATTGATAGAGCTTTTGGTGGTCATTGCTATAGTGGCGATTTTGGCGGCGCTGCTGCTTCCGGCTTTGAATGCCGCGCGGGAAAAAGGCCGCCAGGCCGCCTGCCGCAATAACCTGAAAACCGTCGGCCTGACCTGTTACGCCTACGTCGACGACAACGACGGCCAGACCCCGGCCTACAACAATGGTTACAGCCTTGCAACATACAGTGCCTGGCTGAATTACAACATGCTGCTTGCCTATATGAAAAAAGTGGGCGGCGCGGCGGAAGACTGGCTGCCGTACCGCTATCTCATGAGCGGCAATCCCGCACTTTATCAGAGCAACCGGAGCAAGGCGGGGGCGTGGGCTTGTCCGTCCACTTCGCCGGAACCGAGGGACTGGGGCATGGATTACGGCGAAAGCCAGACGCTGGCGTGCAGCGCCTACAACACCAAAACCAGCGATACCGGCAAAAAATTGCGGATATTCAAGAGCAACATGATCAAGCGCCCGGCGAGCATTCTTTTCTGGAGCGAATCGTCCGCTTATCATATCGACTATCACGAAGGCCTGCCGGGCAAACCGCAGGGGGTTGCGTTTCGTCATAACAATGTCGCCAATCTGCTGATGTTCGACGGACACGTCGAGAGCCGGAAGCGGGGCGAAATCCCCGATTTCCCGGATACTGAACAACGGCCGGTTTATGAACCGTGGCTTTAAAGAAAGGAGAATCGCATGAACAGGCGTATTGTACTGGAACCGGATTTGAGCCCGGGGGGCTTCGAACGCCTGCTCCGCCTGGAGCCGGAGACGGCTTATGAATTCAACATGGCGGCGTATGCGCCCGGGTACGGATTGGACATCCGCGCCGTCATCATCGAGATAGCGGAGGGGCGGGAGGTCGCCAATCAGGACATCGGCTGGTTTGCGTTTCTGCCGCGAACCGAGTTCGCGTTTGAATTTCGAACCGGGGCGACGGAGGAATACCGGCTGGAACTCCGGATTTCCGGCGGGGCGGAAGCCGGTCTGGAAATTGAATACATCCGGCTGAATTCATTGGCGATAACCGGTTCGCGGGGGATCTATACCCATCCCATCATGCGCGATTTCGATCCGGCGGCGGCGGTTCCCGCCAAATGGGTGGCGGACAGAATCAGGATGCGCGGAGCGCTGAACCAGACGCTGGCGGTGTTGGCGGCGTTTCAGAGCGATGCGGCATTCGATGGGGTGACGCTGGAAATAGCGCCTCCGCCGGGTATTTCCGCCGGGTGCTTTGACGTGCGGATGATCCGCGACCAGGTGCTTCTGCCCGCGCAACCGGCGGTGCTTGGAGCCGGAGAGCGGCGCGGCTGGTGGATCACGTTTACCCCGGACGAGACACTGAAAGCCGGAACGCATGGCGGCGCTTTGAAGGTCATGGATGGAGACCGGGTTCTGGAGGAAATCCCGTTGATTCTGGATATCCTCGACCTGCGGCTGCCGGAGCCGGATATCGCGTTTTTGCAATACCACAGCGAACGTTATATTCCCGGTGAATTCCTGAATGAAAAATTACGCCGGGCCTATTATGAGGATATGCGCCGGCACGGCATGAACACGATTACGGTCTACAACAACCCCGATGTCGACGGTTCCCGGCTGGATGTCGGGCACAACTGGCAGTTTTCCGCGGAAGAATTGGAACTGCGCCGCGAACGGGGAGCCGCGCCGGGGCAGGAAACCGAAGAAAGCTGGCGCAAAAAATTTGAATACGGGCTGGCTCGGGAATTGGAAACGGTCCGTGAGGCAGGGTTGGGAATCCGTTTCCCGGTGCTCTGGCTGGCGGGCAAAATTTCCTACAGCAGCGACCGCAATGACTGGTGGGGCGGCATGAATCCTGTTCTGCTCCGGGAGCTCTATTGCGGCTGGCGGCAGGAGTGGCCGCGCCCGCTTTATTATGTCATCGATGAGCCGAGCGGGATCCGGGAGCGGACCGAAAAAGCGCTGGAACTGCTGGAGGCGTTGAAGAACACGGAGTGTGGCATTCCGTTGGTCTCCGCCAATATTGACGACGAACCGCTCGGGCATTATTACCGGGTGTGGATTCAGGCGATTTCCCGGATCGACGAAGCGATGTGCCGGGCCGCGGCAGACAAGCAGGCGGAATTGTGGGCGTATTGCTGTTCGACCTCGAACCGGGTCACGGCCCAGCCGCGCGCCATGTTCGGATTCTGGGCGGCGCGTACCGGTGTGAAAGGTGTGGCGCAATGGGCGTATTACGATGCGCGCGACGGTTTTGCCGATGGTGTGGACCGCTCGCGCTGCTGTCTCTCCCGGATCGGGCTGTCGCCGGAGGGACCGATCCCGACTTCGAGCTGGGAGGCTACCCGGGAAGGGGTGACGGATTACCGGATTGTACAGTTGTGCCGCCGGTATGTCGGGCGCTTGCGGGAATGCGGGCAGGCTCCGGGAGCGGAGGCGCTTCTGGAGGAATGCGAGAAGACCATGACGTGTGTATTGAATTCGGTGGCGTTCAATCTGTTTGCGCCGCTGGCGGATTCCGGTTCGTTCGGCGACCGCCACTCGTTCCGCCCGATTCTCGGGCTGGGCGATCAGGAAACGATTTTTGAACAGAAAAGAGCGACATTGTGGAAGTTAATCGAAAAAGTTGACAGTTATTTGAAATCAAGGAGCGAGCGATGAAGAAATGGTTTTACGGAACAGCCCTGGCGGCTCTGTTGAGCTGCGGGACGGCCGGAATCGTGGCGAACGGCAATTTCGAAGAATGGCAGGACGGGCGCCCCGTCGGCTGGGAGTTCAACGAGGGGATTTACGAACAGGAACCGCTGTTCAAAGTATCCAACGGCTATGCCCTGCGCATGAAAACGCCGACGGAACAGAAGGCCCTGTGGCAGAACAATACGATCCGCCGGCAACTCAAACTGGAGCCGGATACCGAATACATTCTGGATGTCAATGCCGCCAAGGATGATACCGGGACGTTTCAGTTCGACGTGATTCCGCTGGTGAACGGCAAACGGCAGAAAGGCATCGCGTATTTCAACCGCTGGGTCTGGGGCTTTCCCTATACCACATTCAGCAGGACGTTCAGGACGGGGGCGGGGAGCGATTACCTGCTGGAAATCCGCCATTTCGGGCTGGCGGACAGTTATTGTTATCTGGACCGGGTCGCCGTCCGCAAAAAAGACGGGAGCGGGGCAGCGTTTGCGCCGGGGCTTTACCGGATGTCCTCCATGCAGCATTTCGACGGGCAGTTGACGGAAGCCGCCGCGCCTTTGAAGTCGCTGGAATTTGTCGCCGCCCGCAATGAAACGGAATCCGTGACGGTGCTCTGGAAGTCCGCCGGGGTTTCCCGGCAGGCGGAATTGCGGGTGAAATCGTCCGACGGTATTCCCCCGGAAGCGATTATGGTCCGGGACCTGATCGACTCGGTGCTGCCGGTCAGCAGGCCGCGGGACGTCGCCGCCGGGGAAACCGTGGCATGGCAGGTGTTTGTGAAAACCACTCCCGACTTGAAGCCCGGTTCCTATGCCGCCGAACTTGAACTGCGGGCGGACGGCCGGGTTCAACAAAGCATTCCGGTCCATATTCAGGTGGTGGACGTGACGCTGCCGCCGCCGGAGATCACATTTCTGCTCTATCACTCCGAGGGTTATATGCCGGAGCGGTTTTTGACGCCGGAACTGCGGGACCTCTATTACCGCGACCTGGCCGAGCACGGAATGAATTCGATCACGCTGTACAACAATCCCCAGAACGGCAAAGAGGCGGATTTCCGTTACAACTATTCGTTTGACGAACAATTGATTCCGGAAAAATTCCGGGAGCGCAACGATAAAAACGACCCGCTGAAACGTTATGACCGGGTGCATTGGCGCAAGATTTTCGACCTGGGGCTGGAAGCCCAGATGGAGCTGGCCGCCCGGCATGGATTGGTCAATAAACAGCATCCGATCCTGTGGCTGCCGGTCAAGCCGGGCAACTATGGATTCGGCGGCATGCCCGCTCCGGCACTGAAAGACGCCTTGCGCCAATGGCGGGCGCATGAAAATTGGCCGGAACCGTTGTTGTATGTCATGGATGAACCCTATGACTTGCCGGACCGGATCGCCGGGGCGCTGGCGATTTTCAAGAACCTGCGCGAGAACAGCGTGGACGTTCGTACCGTGACCGCGCACCCGCATCCCGACATTCTCGGCAGTTATTATGACGTGTGGATACTCGGTACGGCGCAGATCAACGTGCGCAATATGAAAAAGGCGCTGGACATGAAACGGGAAGTCTGGGCTTATAACTGTTCGGTAACGAACAGCAACGCGCCGTTTTTCCGGGCCATGTACGGATACTGGGCGCATCAGAACGAATTAAAAGGAGTGGCGACCTGGGCTTATTACGACGCCCGCGAAAAATTTGTGGAACAGCCGGACGGCACGATTCGCGATGCCAGCACCCGGCTTTCGCGGGTCGGCTTAAGCCCGTCCGGGCCGGTGCCGACCGTGGCGTGGGAGGGAACCCGCGAGGGGACCGAGGATTACCGCCTGATTCAGCTCTACGAGAGCCTGATGAAGCAGTTGGAACAGGCGCGGCGGAGCTCTCTGGAGGAATCCGCCAAAGCTCTGTCCGCCGCCGATCAACAGGCGATCGCCAGGCGCGAACAGGCGGTTTACCGGAAGAAAGACCCGAAAAACCCTTCGCCGTCCTGGACCGCCGGTACGCCTGAAAAGGAAAATGCGGAAAAAGCCTATCTGCAATATCTGGAGCTGGACCGGGTGTACCGTTCTTGCAAGCAGGGCTGGCGGTTACTGGAATCGGTGGGATCGCTGGCGCCGGTGGCGCGCAGCATCGACGAAAATATTCTGGGAACCTGGTACCCGGACCTTGGCGAGAGCAATATGGCGGAAGCCGCCGAACAGAAGCGCAAAATGCTGTTGCTCTACGTGATCAGGCTTCAGGAGACGTTGAACCGCCGCTGAAGCAATCCATCAAAAAAAACGGCAGGGATGAAAAATTCCCTGCCGTTTTTTTATCAAGTAATTTGGACTGAAATCAGAGCTTGCGTTCGCCGTCCACGAATACCGCGGCGGGAGTGAAGTCGTCTTCCAGAATCAGCACGTCCGCGGCGAAACCGGCTTCGATCTTACCCACGCCGGGCAGGTTCAGGGCCTGAGCCTGCGCCCATGAGGTCGATTTGATCAGTTCCTTCAACGGATAACCGGTGATCTCGTGAACGTTGCGCAACCCGGTGTAATAGAGGAGGGTGCTCCCGGCGAGAGCGCCGTTTTCCAGGCGGGCGGCGTTATCCTTGACGATCACGTTCATGCCGCCGAGGTCATACTGGCCGTCCGGCATGCCGGCGGCGCGCATGGCGTCGGTGATCAACTGGATATGCTCCGCGCCTTTGACCTTGAAGACCAGCTTGATCATTTCCGGGCAGATATGCAGTTTGTCGCAGATCAGTTCCGCATAGGCTTCGTCATGAAGAAGCCCGGCCCCGACCATGCCGATGTCGCGATGGTGCAGCGGGGTCATCTGATTGCAGAAATGGGACAGGTTTTTGAATCCGTACCGGCTGGCGTTCAGATAATCTTTGTAGGGGGCCGCCGTGTGGACGCAGGACGGAGTGATCCCCAGCGCCAGAAGCTGTTGGGTGAACTCCAGCGCGCCTTCCACTTCGAGGGCATAGGAGACTTTTTTGACCGGATAGATCGCGTTCAGCCGTTTGACCATTTCAATATCCGGCTTGCGGATGAATTCCGGATTCTGGGCCCCGAGGCATTTGGGGTTGATAAAGGGGCCTTCCAGATGGATACCGGCGACTTTGGCGCCGGTCGGAGCTTTCATGTATTCGGCGGCGCTGCGCAGCGCCGCGCTGAGCTGTTCCTCGCCGACGGTGAGGGTGGTCCCGAGGAAAGAGGTCACGCCGTCCTGGATCTTGTCGTTGGCGATGATGGTCAGGCTTTCCAGATTACCGTCGCAGAAGTCGTGTCCGGAACGTCCGTGGAAATGGACGTCGATGAATCCTGGTACTACCATTTTGCCGCCGGCGTCAATGACTTTGTCGACGGCGGGGAGTTCTTCATGTTCCAGATAAACAGCCGTAATTTTTTTGCCGTCGAACAGAACGGCGCCGTTCGGGATGTCGACGTCCGGAGAGATGATCCGGGCATTTTTTATCAGAGTTTTCATGGGAAACCTCCTTGGATGTTATTTGGTTTCGGGCAGGCTGGCGGCGATGACCGCCTGGCCGTGGCGTTTGAATTGTTCGTCGGGAATCCGGAAGATGATCTGTCTGGCCAGTTCCGGGAATTCGGTTTTCAGGGTTTCTTCGGCGACCTGCAGGATGATTTCGCCGCCTTCGCCGGAGGTGACGCGGCCGAGAATCAGCAGGTTGCGCAGATCGTAGAAGTCGGCATAATGCGCAATCGCATAACCGAAACAGACCCCGATGGTGCGGTAAATGGCGGCGGCGCGCTGGTCGCCCTGTTCCATCAGTTTCTGGACTTCGACCAGGCGTTCCGGGAACTTCATGTCTTCCGCGAAGTTCAGCCCGGCCAGCGGGGCCAGACGGGCCACGCCCTGCTGGGAGAAGAACTGCACGCCGCAGCCTTCGTCGCCGGACCATTCATCGACCGGACCGTTTTCACGGTAATCGACGGGGGTGAACGCGAGCTCGTCGAGCCAGTCGGTGATGTTGCCGGACCGGTTGACGTAACCGGCGGCAAGGCTGGTGCCCAGCGAAATGCCCAGAACGCCGTTGCAGTTCATGGACATGGCGGCGGCAAGAGCGGTCACTTCGCCGTCGTTGGCGACCACGGTCGGAACGTTGAATTTCTTCTGGATGTCGGTGAAGATGTTGACGACCTTGGAGGCGAAATCTTCCTTGCTGACGCCGCGGAAAAGCGAGGCGATGCGCGGCTGGTTGTCAACCAGTACGCCCGCCGAGCTGCCGCCGATGCTGTCGATGCGGGGCAGGTGGGCGGCGGCGCGTTCGATGGAGTCGATAATGCCGGCCTTGTGGTATTCCGGGTCTTTTTCGAAATAGGGGTCCCAGCGGACTTCTTCGGTGAAAACGACTTCACCGTCCTTGACCGCGGCGCATTTGCGGTCGGAGCCGCCCAGGTCGAAACCGATCCGGCAACCGTCCATATGGCCGCCCAGGGCGACTTCGATTTCCTTGGATTCGGGCGCGTTTCCGAGCGCCATGGAAACGACTTCAAAGGCATGCCCGTAGATGCGCTCGCCCATGATTTCGTGGTCAAACGCCCGGGCTCCGTTCGCGGAGTAAATCTTCGCCAGTTCGGTGGCGACGTCCGGCGCTCCGGCGATGACGACCCGGTAGCCGCCCTTCATCCAGAGCATGAATTTGACGATACGCTCGACGTATTTGACGTTCAGCGCCTTGTATTGTTCTTCGTCCGGGAATATGGCGGTCGGGAACGTCGAACAGGTTCCGTTCGGACGGTTCAGGGCGATGACGATCCGGCGGCCTTCGCCGGTGGCGGCGACGGCTTCACGAAAAGCGCGGTTCCATAAAACAGCCGGGACAAAGCCGGGATCAAGTTCGGGCTTGACTGCCGGTTTAATTTCCAGAATCATGATAAAAATCTCCTGTTTTCCTTGATTTGCTGATCTTACACTAATAAGAATATAACCGAAACGTGAAAATGCAAGTCCGCGTAAACATTTACGCATGATTTTCTCCCGGCCGGCAGTCGACTTCGGAATCTTTTATTGAAAACGTTTACGCAATGATATTCCGATACCGGAACCGGATCGGGAAGGGGGCTATTTATTTTCGTTTTTGCGGGCGTCGTTGACGGAGTTCATGAGGTTCCAGACCTGGCGGTGCTCGATCCACGCCACCCTGCCGGTTTTCACGTCGTAAACGGCTCCGACCACCAGAATTTTATTTTTGACGGACAGTTCAAGGATATCCGGGCTGGAACGGAACAGCGTATGAATGGATTCCATGACGTTTTCCCGGGTGCAGATTTCGGAGAGCGCCCGCTCTTTCAGATACGGGTTTTCCTGTTTGACGCGCTCGGCCACCGGGAGGATCGGCTTGACCAGTTCCTGCTGATTCGGGGGGAGGCGGTCAAAGGTTTTCGGGTCAAGCGCCGCCTCAATGAGGTTGCAGTCGCTGTGTCCCATGACGATGATCACCGGGGTGGCATTCCGTTTCAAATCATATTCAATACCGGCCGCTTCCCGTTCCGTACAGGTATTGCCGGGGGTCCGGTGCACGCAGACATCCATCACGCCCACATCGAAAATCAGTTCGACCGGCACCCGGGAATCGGTACAGCTCAAAATAGTGGCAAGGGCATACAGCGACGGCTCGCGCTGAACGGACAATTCACGCCGTCCGCTGTCTTTGTGAAGATTTGAGGGACGGTTGCCGACAAAACGGGAGTTGCCCCGTTTCAGGTTTTCCAGAATGGTTCGGGGCGGGTCTTTGGTCAGAAATCGGTCCTGCGCCAATCCCGTCGCCGAAATCAGCGCCAGTCCTGCAATGATGATGAAAGTTCTCATGGTTCTCCTCCGGTTCTATTCCAAATATAATAAGGATACGGGAAGATTACAAGAATGAATCGGAGAAAAACATAATAAGAGGGCGCGGGCGGGTGTTCTGATTCAGTTGACATTGGTTAAGGAAAAATTGAAAATTCTCCGATTCTGCTGTTGACATCCGTGCTTTTGGTATTATAATATCATCATGGTTTACCATAACACTTCAAGGGTGGTAACGGAATGGAGATACCGACTTATCAACAGATCAAAGATGTGCTGAAAGAAGAGATCCGGCAGGGGAAATACCGGCCGGGCGATGTACTGCCATCCGTCAACCAATTGGCGAAGATGTTCTCCACCAGCCGCAACACTTCGGTAAAGGCCATCGGCGACCTGGTCCACGAGGGGGTTGTCCATACCATACAGGGCAAGGGGACCGTGGTCAATGATTTGCGGCGGAATGTCGCCGCCGCCGGGCAGTCGTCCCGTCCGCAATTGCCCAATATCGGGGTCATGCTGGCGGATTTCGATAATCTGGAGCATCCTTACCTGACGAAAATCCTGAAAGGGATTTCCGATCAATCCAAAACCGCCAGGTGCCTGCTGAAAGTTTTCTGCATGGCGAATTATTCGATCCGGGAGTTTATCGCGGCGGGCGAGTTTGACGGCGTCATCATCCTGAGCGAACTGCCGCCGAGCTCCGTACTGATGCTCAAGCAGCACCAGGTGCCGTTTGTCCTGGCGAATAATGATATCTACGGAGAGGAGCTTTATTCGGTCACGGTGGACAGCTATTGCGCGACTTACGAAGCGTTGAAATATCTGCATGGGCTGGGGCATCAAGCGGTTGCGGTGCTGGCCGGGCCGTCCGGGGCGCGCAGCACGCCGTTGGGTTATGCGGCGTGGCAGCGCGCGGTCGAGGATTTCGGGCTGTCCGGTGACAGCCGCCTTTTCAAAACCGCCGAATATTATGATGAGGAAAGCGGCTATAAAGCGTTTGCGGAGCTTCTGAAAACCGGACGGCGTCCGACCGCGGTATTTGCGATGGACGATTATATGGCGCTCGGCGCCATCCGGGCCGCCGCCGAAGCCGGAATCCGGGCGCCCGAGGAGCTGTCGGTGGTCGGCTGCGGTAATTTGCTGAATGAAAACACGCCCCTGCCGTTGACCACGATGGATCATCACCTGGATGCGCTGGGGGCTCAATGTTTGAAAATGCTGCTGGCGCAGTTGGGCAAACGCCCCGTCCCGCAGCTTAAAATTACCCGGAAGCCGGAATTGATCATTCGTCACTCCTGTGTTCGGCGCAGGACAGTCAAATAATAAAAGAATTTTCGCACCTATGAACACGAAAAGGAAAAGGTTTATATTTATTGAGTTTCCAATTGTGTTTTGAGGACATTGCGGCAATCCGCGGAAAGTGACAGATCGTTGTAATGGGGGTTCTCCTCGTGATTTGGGCATCCATTTGTCATGGAAAGATAACTCATTGATAAATTACAAATACAAATGAAGGTTCTTTATGGATAACTGTAAATTACAATGCGGCGTAGCCCGCAACGAAATCGGTGTTTTGGATTCTGAACGATTGAACGATCCGCTGTATGCCAAGGCCTTGGTGCTGGATGACGGCGGGAGGACACGGCTGGCGATTATCGCCATGGACGCGGTGGGGATCGGGGATTTCGACTTGACGGAAGCGTTTCTGCCGGAGCTGAAACGGCGCCTGGCGGATGAATTGCGGATTGATCAGGTCCTGGTCAACGCCTCCCATACCCACACCGTGGGCCCGATGCTGCGGAGCGAAGCGGAAGTGCTGGCGCAGACAGTGGACGCGGTGCGGCAGGCAGCGAATGACCTAGTTCCGGTCGCCGTCGGCAGCGGTTCCGGCTATGAGGACCGCATTATGATCAACCGGACGCTGCGCCTGAAAAGCGGCAAAGCCTGGACCGTCCGCCAAAGTATTCCCTGTCCGCCGGACGAGGAAGTGGCGGGATTCGGCCCGGTCGATCCCGAGATCGGCGTCATCCGGATCGACCGGTTGAACGGCAGTCCTCTGGCGGTGGTTTATAATTTCGCCTGCCATCCGCTGATCGGCGTGGCGGACGGCAAGGTCACCGCCAATTATCCCGGTTTCGCTTCGGCGGTGATCGAGGAGAATACCGGCGCGATGGCGTTGTTCCTGCAGGGGGCGGCGGGCGACATCACCGAGGCCGCCTACAAGGACAACGAAAGCCCCCGGGATTCCGGGATGGTCGGCCGGGTGCTGGGGGCGGGCGTGTTGGCGGCGTGGCGGCAGATCGCCGTTTGCGGCGGTGCGACACTGGCGGCGGTGTCCGAAACGGTGGAGTTCCCCCGGCGCACGGATATCCCCGGCCTGCTGGTGGAGTTGAAGGCGAAACAACAGGAATTGCTTCGGTCGTTGCGTTTTCTGAGTTTGAACTTCAAGTCATTTCTGCCGCTTTATTTGAAATACCGCCTGGATCCGGAATATCCGTCCGATTATTCCTACCGCTATATGCACGCCGCGCAGACCGGCGATCCGTGGCTGAAAGACCGCGACGCCGCCAACCGGGAGCAATTGGACCGTTATCTGGAAAACATTCACGCGATGGAACTTCTGGCGAAGCTGGAGGATGATGTCGCCACCTTGGAGCGGCATCAGAAAATCAACCTTGATTCCGCTTCGGATTCGGTTGCCGCCGAACTGGTGGCGTTCCGTATCGGCGACGCCGTGCTGACCGGTACTCCGGTGGAGGCGCTGGCGGAAGTCGGGTTGACGGTCAAGAAAAACTCGCCGTTTCCGAAAACCTTTCTGGCGGCTTACTCCAACGGTTACATGCACTACGGCGCGATGCCGGAGGATTATCCAAAGGGCGGGTATGAGGTGACGGAGTGTTTCCTGGCGCCCGGATGGTGCCCGGTCTATCTGGAGGCGGTTCAGCGGATGCTGTGCCGTTTGAAGGCGGCTGAACAGCCGTGAGGACACTGCCTGACCTGTCGGCATGTGGATTTGTTTTTCTGATTTTATCTGGAGGCTTTGACTGAAAGCCTCCTTTTTTGTTTTCGGGGAAATTCACGAGAATACTGTTTTGTTTTCCGGTTTATCTATGATTTTTAGCGGATCGTTCTGTTTTTCGATAGTTTTATTATGGTTTTTTGTTCGGGAAAACTGTATATTTGAGAATGAAAGCCAGTCATTTAATCAAATACGGGAGGCATTTTCATATCCGATATCAGAACCGCATTTTCTGGAACATTACAACCATGAACGGTTGCACATGGGATTGGACGGCAGGATGATAAAGCCATATTCCCAAGACCGGACAGCAAGATCATGGAGTTTTCGCGACTGGGAGGATTGTTCAAATCCTATCGGCCGTGAACGAGTAACGTTGTTCTCGGCACGGAAAACGAAAGAGCGTTCCCATTCTTTCGCTTGTCAATCTTCGAACGTTGAAAATGTTAAAAACGAACCAAGCGGCTGTTGATTTACTTGCCGATAATGCTAATTTAAAAAAAGATCAATTGATCATGATATACAAGGGGTTTTTCATTGCTAAGCTCATTATCGGTAGGAGTTTCCATGGCGTTTGATATGAAGTTGCTTGCTTACTGCGGGCTGTATTGCGATTTATGCCCGGTGCGAGTGGCGCATCGGGAGGGCGATGAGCGGCATCTGGAGGGCATTCCTGCGAGATATAAGCGCGAAAACATGATCGAGCAGGATTGCGAGGGATGCAAGGGACGGAATCTTTGCGGTCCCTGTCGAATTAAAGATTGTGCCGCGCCGCGCGGGCTGGACAGTTGCGCCGACTGCCCCGAGTTTCCTTGTCCGTTTCTGCTGGAATTCGAAAGCGATGGCTGTGCGCATCATCATCAGGCCGTAGCCAACCTGCGGGAGATTCGCGAGCTGGTTCGAGACCCTGCGACCGCCGTTACATTGTCGCTGCGGCGCCCGCCAATCATGGTATTTCACTTGCCCCAAGCATCGGGAATAACAATGGAGCATGCTTAAATGAAAATAAAACTTGCCGTGCCGGAAGACGCCGCTGAATTGCTGGCCATCTATGAAAACTATATTGACACGCCGATTACATTTGAATACGAGCGGCCCACTTTGAGCGAATTTGTAAGGCGCATTGTCGATACACTGGAAAATTATCCCTATCTTGTCGGTATTGAAAATGATAAAATCGTTGGATACGCCTATGCTCACCGGCTTCAAACACGCCCGGCATATCAATGGAGCGCGGAGTTATCCATTTATCTTGTGCCGCAAAGTTCCGGTCACGGTCTCGGACAAGAACTCTATTCCTGCCTGATAGAGCTGCTGAAAATTCAAGGAGTTCGGACGGTTTATGGTTGCGTGACCTCACCGAACCCCCGCAGCGAGGCGTTTCACGAGAAATTAGGATTCCGGCGGATCGGCCGATTTCATAACGCGGGATATAAGAACGGCGTCTGGCATGACATTTCATGGTTTGAGAAAAATATAGCGCAATATGACGAGCCCGAACCGCTGATTCCATTTCGGGAAATCCCTGGAGAACTCGTCGATGCCCGCCTCCAGGGGCGGTGATCGTCGATGATTCCATTTATGTCTATATCAACGGCAAATACGTGGGGAACAGCCATCCGTTCTGGACCGTCAACCGGGTTGATATCACCAGATTTTTCAAGCAGGGGCAGAACCGTTTAACAGGTCAGGTTTATAGCGGTACACAGAATGCCGGAATGGGGGACGGACACTTCAACTGCCCGATTAAACGAGACCGCATGGATACTGGGGCCGCATTGCTCGCACCATGGCTGGCTGGATGACGCCGGGATCGTCAACGTCGACGTATGTCGATACCACGCCTGAAGCACTTCGGAAAGCAGATGCTGATCCGGATCGACTTGTGTCAAAGCCCCTGCTTATCGAGACGCTGATGGACTGGCTGGCGCGGTGGACCGAGTTAAGTACCAGTTCTGACCGGCACATTCAATTGATGAAATTTGCCTTGGTTCAAAACGCCAGGGATTTTTTGTGGCCACGATCAGCTTCACGCACACCGATCGCGTACACCGTGATAAATAATTGAGTTTCCGGTTCAGCATACCGGATTCGATCCATTCTGCGTGAACCTGGCGTCGAGCCAGTTTGAGCATGATTGAGTTATATCGACCAGCGTAAGCCAATCCTCATTCTATATTTACTGAATGGACAGTAAAAAAACTGGAATTTTCCCGGGGAGTAGCTATATTTATACATGATGAAAAGTTACTCCTCGGAAAAAATCATTAGAGGCCAGCCGTTTGCGCTGGCGGTAGAGCCGGCTGTACAGCCGCACCCGACCGATCCGATCCGCCTGGGCAAGCTCGCAACGCTGGCCGGAATGAGCGTCTCGGCTTATACCAGGCTGTTTCGCGAGACGATCGGGCTTTCGCCGCTGGAATACTGCATCAAACTGCGTCTGCACATGGTGCGGGGACTGTTGCTGAAAAGCAATTTGAGTTTGAACGACATTGCGGCCCGGACCGGGTTCTGCGACAGTAATTATATGATCAAGCAATTCAGGCTGCGGCAGGGGGGGACTCCCGCACGCCTCCGAAAACATTTAAGCGAATAATCAGGAGCTTTTACCATGCGAAGAATGAATTATGCCGGGAATGTCGCGGACGACAGAGTTCGCCGGTACGTGCCGCCGGTCCGCATCGTCCGAAAATCGGACGCGGTCGAAAACGCCGAATCCCTGCTGGGCGTTGTCCGCCCTCAGAGTTATCTGCATTTCAACCCGCCCCAGTGCCTGATTCCGCCCGGCTGCGAGTTGATCCTTGATTTCGGCGTGGAACTGCACGGTTTATTGACATTGACCTCCGGCATGATGCAGAATTCCAGAATTCGGATTACGTTCGGTGAATCGGTTTCCGAAACACTCGGGACGCCGACCGGCGACCATGCCGTTCATCAGGGGACTTTTCCTTTGCCGAGGCTCGGTACTTTTGAGTTCGGGCAGAGCGCGTTCCGGTTTGTCCGGCTGGAAGTCCCGGCGGAGGAGAGCGAAGTCCGCCTGATCGGCGTCTGTACGACCGCCATTTACCGGGACTGGGAATACCGGGGCGGCTTCGACTCCGATGACGAACGGCTGAACCGGATCTGGCAGACCGGCGCTTACACGGTTCACCTGAACTGTCAGGAATACATTTATGACGGCGTCAAACGCGACCGTCTGGTCTGGATGGGCGATCTGTATCCGGAAGTACGCACCATTCTGGCGGCGTTCGGCGAAACCGGGTTGATCATGAAGAGCCTGGATTTCATTCGGGACTGCACGCCGTCCGATAAATGGATGAACACCGCTTCCAGTTACTCCTGCTGGTGGATCATCTGTCATTACGACCTCTATCTTTATTCCGGCAATATCGCTTATCTGCGCGAACAGAAGGAGGCGCTGGGAGACCTGCTTTGCCGCCTGCTCGAATGCGTCGGCGCGGACGGGCTCGAGGCTCTTACCGAATGGCGGTTCCTCGATTGGTCCACGGCGGACAATCCGGCGGCGAAACATGCCGGATTACATGGACTGCTGGCGTGGACCCTGAGCTGCGGCGCGATGATGGCGGCGGAGCTCGGCGACAACGGTTTGGCGGAGCGCTGCCGGACAGCCGCCGGACGGCTCCGCACTCAGGCGCCGGATTGCGGCGATAATAAAATCGCCGCCGCCATGCAGATGCTTGGCGGGGTGGGCGATGCCCGGGCGCTCAACGAGTCGATCATGCGCCGGAATCCGAACAGCGGTATCAGTACTTTTTACGGATATTTTGTTCTGCAGGCCCGCGCCCAGGCCGGCGATCTCGGCGGCGCGCTGGAGGTGATCCGCAATTACTGGGGCGGAATGCTGGACTTCGGCGGTACAACATTCTGGGAGGATTTCGATCTGGACTGGACCGCCGATTCCTATGGCATCGACAGCCTGCCGGTTCCCGGAAAAAAAGATATCCACGGCGATTTCGGCAAGCATTGCTATCAGGGGCTCCGTCACAGCCTGTGTCATGGCTGGGCCGGTGGCCCTACCGCGTTTTTAAGCGAAAAGGTGCTGGGGGTTCAACCGGTGGCGCCCGGCTTCCGCCAGGTGCGGATTGAGCCTCAGCTTTGCGGTCTTACCCGGGTTGACGGTTCATTTCCCACGCCGTATGGCGATATCGAAGTTTCGATTCGCCGCTCCGGCGATAAAATCGACAAAAAAGTCAAGCTTCCGGAAGGCGTACAGGAAGTATAAATATTCTTTAATGCAGCCGCAAAAAAGCCTCGAACCGGCATTCAAACCGGTTCGAGGCTTTGTGTTGAAAGGGGATGCCGGGAGTTATTTATTTCCAACGGCCAGACCGTTCTGGGTCATGTAACGGTAGCTCTGCTCGACCGCGGTCAGCATATCGATGTTGCAGTAGTCGAGTTCGACGATGATCGCCTTGGCGGATGCCGGGGCGTTGGCGACGAGGTCCTTGATCGGCAGTGTGCCGGTGCCGAGCGGCATCAGGTCCACCTTGCGGTCGAGGAGGCCGTTGACCATTTCCTTGCCGCCGACGTTCTGTTTGCAGACGCCGTCTTTCATATGGAGGGAGATGGTGTCGGCGGCGAAAATCTTCAGCATTTCGACCGCGTCTTCGGTCCCGAGGTTGGTGGACCAGAAGCAGTCGATCTGATACTTCAGGCCGGGCGTCAGTTTTTTGTAGATTTCGTATTTAAGCTTGCCGTCGAGGCGCTGGAATTCGAAATCGTGGTTGTGCTGGTAGAGTGTGAAGCCGTTGCGTTTGAGGACCGCCATCATGGCATTGGTGTTGTCGGCGGTCTTTTTGATGGCGTCCATGTCTTTGAAATCATCCGGGCCATAGCCGCAGACGATGGAGTCCAGGCCGATGATCGATGCGATTTCCATGGCTTCTCCGAGCGACTTGGGCGAACGGGCCCAGGGGGAATGGGAGGAAACGATGCCGAGCCCGAGGTCGGAAATCATCTTCATGAATTCGGTGGGGCGCAGATTCCAGAAACCGGCGGGTTCCACGTATTTGTAACCGATATCGGCCACTTTTTTCAGAACGGCGGGGAAGTCGTTGGAAGCGAGGTCGCGAAGCGAATAAAGCTGAATACCGATGGGCTTGACCATAATAAAAATTCCTTATATTTGGTTGACCGTTTATTAACGAAAAATATCCGCTATGGTATAGTATACAGCAGAAAAGAAAATCGGCAATTGTCAAAAATTATAATTATTTGACCTGATGTATTAAAAAGCCGGAGAAACGGCAAAAGCGCTGGATTGCACTTCAGATTTCCGGTTTCCCAGGAGATTTTGTCCGGCGAAGGCGCAGCTTTTGTGCCAGGGCCGCCAGTTGAGCGTCGAGCTTCGGCATCGGCCATTCCAGCGGAGTGCGCTGCCGGTAAACGGCGATCCAGAGACACCATAGCAGGAAAAAGAGCCCGGCCAGTTTGTTTTCAAGAGAATTGAAATCCCACCCGAAACTCCATGAGTATTCGGTATGGCAAAACGGAAACCAGTACGAAATGGTCCAGCCCTCGCCGGAACCGAGCAGGTCCATGATCAGATGCAGGTGAATCAGGGCGAGGAAAAGCAGGAAACACTTGATCCTCGCCACGCAGAATGCGGCCAGAACGCCGGATGCCGCCAGCGTGAAAACAAGGTTGTGCCCATAAATATGATGCGTCGCCCAGTACGCTTCCTGTCCGAATGGATAGGTGACGCCGTCGAGGTCGGGCAGGACGGCGGCGACCATGGATAGAAAGCGCTCACGGGCGGTGAGCTTGAAACAGTTCGCCGCGCACCAGCCGCTCATGATATGGGTTTGGAGGTGCATCGTGCGCGGTTCCTCCGTTGGTTCAGGCGTTCGGCTGAGTCAGGCCGAAACGCAGGAAACAGTAGTCCGGGTTCCAGATTTGACTGGGGATCGGGCGGAAGATCGCATCGGGCTCCTTCTGAAAGCTGTTCGGGCCGACCGCCATGGGTTCTCCCGCTTCCAGATGAAATGGCCCCAGCATGTTCCGCAGGGAATTCACCAGCGTTATTTCAAGCGTGTTGGAACCCTGTTGCAACACGCCTTCCGGGATTCGGAGCCGGTAGTCGGGGTACAACAGCAGGGCGATTGCCCGTCCGTTGATTTTGACCTCGGCGGAGTTGGCGTACAGGTTCTCAAACACGATTTCGTGGACACGGTCGGGCGCGGATGCCTCAAACACCTGCGCCAGCCTGATCCGGCCTCCGAAAAACGGAAATCCGGATTGCTCAAGGTGACGGATATCCACCTGTCGTGGCGGCGCGGACAGCGCAAATGAACCGTGATAACGGATGCCGTTGTTCTCCAGAGAAGAAAATGTGCCGGGCGTTTGAACGCCGAAGCGGCCGCAAAGGTAAACGGCTTCGATTTCACTATGGAAAGACAATTTATTCCGTTCGCCCTCGAAAATCCGTGAGGCACGGATGCCCCGGTACGTTTCGGGAGATTGGTGGAACCGGGTTTTCAGGGTCAGGCTGTTGCGTCCGGCGGTCACGGCTCCGGAGATACCGATCCGTTCAAATGCCTTGTCCGCGAAAAATCCATGCGGGCGGTTGGAAATCTCTTGTCCGTTCAACCGGATTTCATAACGCTCCGGGTGTTCCAGCAGCAGGTCAAGCGGCTGGCCGAAACGGTAATCGCTCGCGGCTTCAAAGGTGAAACCCAGTTCAACGTCTGCTTCCCGTTCCAGCTTCAGCAGGGCTTCCTGAATGGACAGAACGTAGCCGTGATCAAATAGTTCCTGCCCGTCGGCTTTGCAGGAACAATGGTCGAGCGTGAGAAGATTTTCCCCGAAGTCGGCCACCTGAAAAATAGTATCGGCCTGAATCCGGTGTTCGGCTGCCCGGGGAAGGGGCGCGGAAGCCGTTTCTCCGGCGCGCGCCAGAAGCACCAGGTCCGCCGCCGGGGCGAACCGGAACGGAATATGGCAGAAACCGTTGCGCCGGGTATGGTGAATCGGTTCGCAGAGGCCGGTTTCGGGATTGTAGCGTTCGGCTCCCGCGGCCCGGATGACGATTTCGGTTTCGCAGGGACGGAAACGTTCGGTATTGACAAAATAGTTGACTTCCGTCGGGTGGCCGTCGAAATCCGCAAGCGAGCGGCGGACGGCATTGATTTCCGCCGCCTGTTCGGTGGTTCCGGCTCTGAATACATCGATGGCGGCGGCGTGTTTGCGCAGTTCCGCCGCGATCGCTTCGGCGGAATCGAAATAGCGGATTTGTGCCAGCAGGGGGAGGGCGTTTGCCGGGGCGCCGTCGATATGGAACGTCGTATCGAAATCGTTGCGTTCCGCCAGGAGAATCCCGCCGTTGGCGGCGAATTCGGCAAGCAGTTGCGCCTGGCGTGCGGACAGGTTCATCAGCTTTGGCAGGACGACCACCGGGTAGGAGTGTTGGCCGATCCGGAGCCGCGCGCCTTCCACGGCGCCGTGTTGCTCCATCAGGGTTTCATCGCCGTAATGGTGGCTGATGTGCGAGGCGGCCAGCGTCTGGCTCAAGCGCTCGAATGCTTGAGAATAGCGGTCGATCGCGCCGAGATTGAATTGCGTCGGGGCATCGGCATAGGTTTTGTTGTACAGCAAATGCGCGGTGGTGATGCCGTGAATGATCAGGACATCGGCATGCACCGTGCTTTCCGCCAGCAGGACGCCGAGCCGTGAAATATAGTCATTGAAACGGACGTATTCCGGCCACCACGGCTGATGAATGAACAGCGAGGCGGGGTAATCGCGTTTGCGGAGCCCGCGCAGCGAGTATCCCTCCAGATGCTGGCAGATCAGGTTGACGCCGTGAACCATCTGCCATTGGCAGAGCCATTTCAGGTCGGCGAACGTGACGCCCCAGCCGCAGAGCGCGAATGTCTCGGACAACACGTGTTTCTTGCCGGTCTGGGCGGCCACGCTGGCCAGTTGCACCGGCGTCAGCAAAGAGGGGAAATAGCGCCCCAGCGCATCCATGCCCGGGATCGAAAAATACTGGTAATGAGGCATGACCGCGCCGTTGCAGGTCAACTGTTTCAGGTACGATTCCTCCAGCACCATATGACCGGTCAGGCCCCATCCGTGCGACTGGCACCAGTCATGGATTTCCTTCATGAAATTATTCATGAACAACCGGGTGGTCAGGCGCCAGAAACGGTAGCGCGTCCGGCGGCAGCCGTCCATGTCAAAGAAAAGATGCGGCAGCAGGGGCGGCAGGTCGTCGCCGTAGGCTTCGCGGTATTCGCGCTCGTAGATGAAGGACCACGGGATGCCGTTGCGGGAAATCTGCGGTTCGTCGGTGAAAAAACCTTTCAGCCCGCGGCGTTCGGTTTCGGACAGCTTTTGGTGATAGTCGGCGTAGACGATTTCAATGAATTTACGGGTGACTTCGGCGTCCAGCGTATCGACATAATAGGGGTTGACGTCGTAATAACAGACAAGAATGCGGTCTGTGTTCGCTGCCGCCTCTTTTTCGAGCAACCGGCCGTCCGGCGTGTAGGCCGCGATAAAATGGTCGATGCTTTCCAACCGGTTCCCGGGCGTTTCGATGCAGCGCAGGTATTTCTGCTGGTACCGGACCCCCAGGCCGTTGACCGCGCCGCTGCCGAATCCGCTCGGCCAGCCGTTTTCATCGTAAGCCCAGGCATTCATGTTCAGTTGTCCGGCATCGTGAATGCAGCTTTTGGTGAGGTTAAACCAGTCTTCGCTCATGTACTCCGTCAGGAGCCCGCCTCGGGCGTGCATGAAAAAACCGCCGATTCCGGCTTCGTGCATCAACCGGATCTGGCGGGACAATTCGCCCGCCTCCAGTTTGTCGTTCCAGCTCCAGAACGGGATCGGGCGATACTCCGGCGGCGGGTTGAGAGCCCGCTTAAACGTATTCATTTTATCGCTCATGGCGGATTACCGGATGATTTCGCGCCAGACGTTCAGGAGTTTCGATGCGGCCATCGTGTCGAACGGATTGGAGCGCGGAGTGGTTTCGTAGCCGCCGCGTCCGTAGTTCCACGGATTCGGGATATAGCCGCTGCTGCCGCCGTTGCCGTGCGATACCGCAAATGCCAGTTTGCCGTGGAAAATATCTTTGCGCAGGGCCAGCCCGATTTCCACGAACGGTTCGCCCGGCAGCGACGCGATGACCGCTTCGCCGAACGAAATGCCCGTGAGGGTAATATTGAACGGTTCAGTGCTTTCACGCATGCTTAACAGGTTGTAAGCGAAATATTTCAGCGCGAACGGAGTCTGCCGCGCCAGGTCTTCCGAAGTCAGGTCCGCGCCGGAAACTCCGACGACTTCAATTTCAGGATATTTGTCCATGACCGCCTGCGCATCGGCGATTTCCTGCCGGGAGAGGCGGCGGCGGTCCACCGGGATCGATTTACCGAATGTTTTCAGGTCGGCGGAGAACGCTTGCAGGGACGGCAACGCTTTGGAAACCGTTTCCGCATAGCCCTTGCCGATGCGTTCCGCTTCGGGATAATGGGTCTGAACCATGTTGGTGGAAACGTCGAAATGGTTAATGTTGCCCGAACAGCCGATGAGCGGCATGACCACGGAACCCGCGCCGAGTTCGGCCTGGAGCGTACGGACGGTGAACCCGGCCCAGTCCGCCGAAACGCTGTTGCCGCCGATGGTGTCGGTGTGGTTGACGATGTTCAGCAGCAGGACTTTGATTTTACCCGCCTGGCTGATGGCGAGAATCGGAATTTCAGGGTCGATATCGCCTTCGGAGGTACGAATATTCGGGTTCAGTTTGCCGGGATTGGTGACGACCGTGCCGTTTTTCATCCAGTAACGGCGGTTGAAAATAAAACGGGCGTCGCTGGTGATGCCGCGGGAAAGAGTGCCGTCCGTCATGGTGGACATGGCTTCGCGGACGGCTTCCACTGTTTGGGCGATCACATAAGGCAGGTATTCGGACGCGCTGCCGTTGCGGTTGCTGCGGACTTCGGGGCCGGTGTGGGTGTGGGTGGCGGTCATGATCAGGTTGTCCGGGCGGATCGCGCTGAAACCGGCGTCCTTGAACGCGGCCAGTGCGCCTTGGTAAAGTTCGTCCGAGACCGTAATCAAATCGTATTGAATAATGAATGCGGCGGTGCCGTTCTGCTCCAGGCTCAATACCCGGACTTCAAGATCGTCGCTGACGGACTTCCACATGCGGATGTTGAAGTATCCGGCCAGGCTCACGGGCACCTGAGGGTTGATGTTGCGGCGGGCGATACCGAATTTCACAGTGTTCATTTCGAGACTTCCTTTGTTTGAACAGGGACTGAAGAATCAGGGGCTTTGACCGGTTCTTCCGTGGTACGGAAATGCAGATAATAGGTTAACAGGCCGAACGCCAGCACCAGCAACGTCAGCAGCACGACCGGGAAAAACCATTCCCGTTTGTTGTCGCGCGAATTTTTCTTGACCTTGATGGAGGTGGTGTCCAGTCCTTTTTTGACGAAGTTTTCCGGATAAGCCGGCAGGTACGAGAAGAAGCGTCCGGCGAATGTATCGAGTTTCATCCGCAGGTTCACCGCCCAGCCCGCGGCTTCGAAGAACATGCTGAAGTTACGCTTGTACAGTTTGTACAGCGAATAAATCACCAGCGGCGTCATGATGCACATGAAAATCAGCAGCAGGTAAAAGAGCAGATTCAGGATCGGCATGCTGGCCAGTTGTTTGAAAATGTAAGTGAGCCCGCTGAAAACGGCGGCGAAACCGACGCCGCCGGCCAGCAGCCACATCGAACCGTTCATCCCCGGCTTGGCGGCGGCGGGAGGAGGAGGCGCGGTACCGGCTTTTTCAATTTTATTGGTCAGGTCGTTGGCGATAATCTCCGCCGAGGTCAGCTTGGAGAAGCGCGTGGTGATGATGTTGCTGATCTTGACGAACGGCAGCGCCAGACTCTGTTTGAAGCAGATGGGGCCTTGCAGAATGTCCTCGATCACAATATCCCACAGGGAACCGTCCCAGTCCACGAACAGACCGGCTTTGCCGGGGTAAAAGGCCATGTCGGTGCCCGCCGTCACCGCGGCGGCGATTTTCTGCGAGCTGGCGACGCCATTGATGGTGCGTTTGGCGTGCATGTACAGGATAAATAAATTGGAGGTCCGGGCCAGTTGTTTATGGGCGGCCGGATCGGTGATCTTCAGGCACAGGTCGAAGTGCTTGCCGTCCATGATCAGGGAACCGGCCTGGAGCATCGACAGCCGCGTCGGGTTGAACAGTTCGAACAGCGAAATGAAACTGCGGACGAACCGGAAATAATACTGTTTATACAACAGCAGTTTTTCGATATAATGCAGCCGTTTGATGTTGTTCATGATGGAACTGTCCTGCTGAAACAGGCCGCGGAGGAAATCGATGGCTTCGGTATTGGCGGTGTCTTCTTTCAGGCGGTCGGTGCCGAGTTTTTCGGCGGAGTTGCCGTCTTTGCCTTTCAGATATCCCTCGTATCCGGCGAATTTGGCCTTGATCGAATCCCAGTCCTGCAGGGAGATTTTTTCCAGCTCGAACACTTCCGCCAGTTTGCGGACGGAATCGCGGTAGGCCGGGTTCAAATCCTGGGTGACATCCAGTACGCAGGACGGGTCCGGCGAGGCGAGGGGGGCTTGTTCGATGGCCTCGTGAACGGCGGATTGATTGCGGACGTCCAGCGGCGAAAGCGCGTCGGCTTTTTCCACGAAACGTTTGGCGTTTGCCGGGTCGATCTGCACCAGTTTGCAATAGTCGAAGTATTGGTCCACCTTCGGCGCCACCTGACGGTAACAGGCATACATGGGAGGCATGTCCACGCCCGGCAGCAGGGTGGCGTAGGTGTCGTTTTCCGCCCAATGGAGATATGCCTGAGCATCGCTGAGAAATTTGTCGAGCAGGGGCAGGGTGATGCCTTTGAGCCCCGCCGGGTTGTCCGCGCCGTCCAGAACGGTCAGGATGTCGGTGAAAAGCTGTTCGGCCACGGAACCGGCCACGGCGGCCCGGACGATGATGCCGTCGCCTTTCAGGTTGCCCGCTGACAAGCGGCCGATGGCGTCGCGGACTTCGGTCAGGGTGATGACACCGTCGTTGATCAGCTCGTCGGTCAGTTGATTGGTGATGGTGCTGATGATTTCGCGTCCGTTGGCGGTGTCGTCGCGGAGTTCGTCAAGGGTGATCGCCGGGGCTTCACCGGCCAGCGAGGAGAGGTCTTTCAGCACACTGTCGAGCCAGTAAAATGCATCTTTGATTTTGTCCACGCGGATGGAGTTGCTGGCGGTCGAATCCAAGTGGCGGTAAAACAGGGGGTCGCCGCTTAACGCGGTCACCGGAGCGGACAACAACGCCCAGAACGCGTCGTCGTTCTGCATGACGGTGCGCAAGTCTTCGGGGTGAGCCAGTTCATACTGATAGGACCCACACAGTTTTCGGAAAACGGCTTTGCGGGGGGATGAATTTCCGGCGGTTGTCATTTACTTGGTTTTTCCTTCCATATTATCAGGCGTGAAGAGCGGCGTTTTGTTTAAGAAGATCCGTCAATGCGATGGCGGTCATGGCTTCCACGACCGGAACCATGCGGGGGCAGAGGCAGGGATCGTGGCGGCCGTGTACTTCGCATACGGCGGCTTCATTGTTCAGGGTTACAGTGTTTTGGCGGCCGGAAATGGAGCTGGTCGGCTTCACGGCGGCGCGGAAAATAATTTCATTGCCGTTGGAAATGCCGCCCAGGATGCCGCCCGCGTTGTTGGAGGTGAATCCGTCCGGCGTCATCGGGTCGTTATGCTGCGAGCCCCGCATTTCGGCGGCGGCGAATCCGGCTCCGAATTCGATGCCTTTCACGCCGCCGATCGACAGAATCGCGCGGGCGAGTTCCGCGTCGAGCTTGTTGAACACCGGTTCGCCGATGCCGGGCGGCATGCCGTTGACCCGGCATTCGATGACACCGCCGACGCTGTCGCCGGCGGCGGATGCTTCCAGAATCAACTGTTCCATCCGGGGGGCGGCTTCGGGGTCGGCGGCGCGGACGGGATTGCGTTCGATAAAGCTGAAATCAACCGACTTGCCGGTGATGGAACCGACTTTGGCGGTGTAGGCGGTAATGACGATGCCGTATTTCAGCAGGATTTTTTTGGCGATGGCTCCGGCGGAGACGCGGGCGAGGGTTTCGCGCCCGGAGGCGCGCCCGCCGCCGCGATAGTCCCGGATGCCGTATTTCTTATAAAAGGTATAGTCGGCGTGCCCCGGACGGAACATATCTTTGATATTGCCGTAGTCGCCGGAGCGCTGGTCGCGGTTCATGACCAGCATCATGACGGGAGTGCCGGTGGTTTTGCCTTCGAAAACGCCGGACAGAATCTGAACGGTATCGGTTTCCGAACGGGGCGTGGAGACGGAAGACTGCCCCGGCCGTCGCCGGTCAAGTTCCTGTTGAATGTCCGCCGCGTCCAGTTCAAGACCCGGCGTTACGCCATCCACGACCACTCCGGCGCCGCCGCCGTGCGACTCGCCGAACGTGCTGACTGTAAATATTTTCCCGTAAACGCTGCCGCTCATTTTCGTATTTCCGATTCAATGGTTTGTGCGGCGGCCGCGGCGGTTTCTTCCGGAGGCATATTCTCCGGCGCTACCGTCAGCTCCGCAATGTTTTCGTATACTTTTTCGCGTTCGCGATAAAATTCCATAAAACTGTCGAAAGGACGCGCCGCATCCAGGTACGGCGGCAGTCCGTTCGCTTCGATCCGTTTGAAAATCACCTCCGGGGCGACCTTCAGGTAAACAATGTGTCCGAGTTCGGGAAGGAGCGCGCTGACTGCGGAATTCATCGGCAGGCCGCCGCCCAGGGCGATGACCCGCGACTTCATCGGCCGCCCGTTCCGGAGGCGCTCGATCACTTCCGCCTCGAGGTTGCGGAAAAATTCTTCGCCGTACTGGCGGAAGATACCGCGGCAATCCAATTTCTCCCCGTAATTCTGTTCGAACAATTCCTCCAGCATGGCGTCGGTGTCGGCAAAAGGACATGACCATCGCTTGGCCAACAGCCTGCCGACGGTGCTTTTACCGCAATGTTTCATGCCGGTGAGGACAATTTTCATAGAATCGAGTCCGGTTTGACAATCTGGGTGCCGATCCCGCTGTCGGTAAAGATTTCCAACAGCAGCGAATGACGGATTCGTCCGTCGATCATGTGAACTTTGTTGGTGCCGGCTTCCAGGGCGCGGATGCTGCTCTGGATTTTCGGGATCATGCCGCCGGTGATGACCTGTTTTTTGATCATGCCGTCCACTTCGCTGGTGCAGATGGAGGAAATCAGGCTCGATTCATCCTTGGCGTCGCGCAGGATGCCCGGTACATCGCTCAGGAAGACCAGCTTGCGCGCTTTCAGTCCTTCAGCCACGCGGCAGGCGGCGATATCGGCGTTGATGTTGTAAATCTTGCCGTCGGTGCCGCGCGCCAGCGGGGTCAGGATGGGAATGATCCGGCTTTTCAGGGCCTCGATCAACCGGTAGCTGTCGATATCGGTGATGTCGCCGACGTAGCCGATGTCGATTTTCTGCCCGGTTTCCTTGTCCACCGCATACATTTTGTCCGCGGTCAGGACGCTGCGCCCGGAAATGGAGATCGGATGCCCGCCCGCTTCCACCGCCGCATCGACCAGCGATTTGTTGGTGACTTCGTGAAGGACCTCGTCCACCACCTTGATGGTTTCTTCGTCGGTGACGCGGAGGCCGTTGATGAAGCGGGTTTCGATTTTGCGGCGGGTGAGTTCCGCCGTGATGGCTTTGCCGCCGCCGTGGACGACCACCGGGCGCATGCCGATGCATTCCATGAGGACGATGTCGCGCATGGTGCTTTTGACGAGTTCGGGGTCTTCCATGGCGCTGCCGCCGAATTTGACCACCACGATTTCGTTGCGGAATTTCTGGATATAGGGCAGGGCCTCTACGAGAACGGAGGATTTTTGTATGAGTTCTTCCATGAATGTCATTGTTTCTTGTCCTTGAAATATAATCAGTTTATACTGAACAGAAAATACAGTCAATACGCGTAATTTCAAGGCAAAAAGATAAAAAAGAGGATACAAAACCAACTAAAATTCTCCATCCGCTTGCCAAATACGTTTTCAGGCAGTAAAGTACCGGCAATCAAATCTGGAGGGCCTTGCATGGAGAAATACCGTAAGTTTTTTTTAGTGGATATATGGAGCTACAGTCGCAACGACTTATCGAGAAATTACTATTCCCTGCTGGGTGTCCTCCGGGTCATCGTCATGGCGGTGCACGGGTTCAGGGAGAGCAAATGCCGCCTGTGGGCATCGGCGCTGACTTATTTTTCCGTTTTCGCCCTGGTGCCGGTGACCGCCATGGCATTCGGAATCGCCAAGGGGTTCGGGCTGGATGAAACGCTGAAGCAGTCGCTTTATGAGAAATTTTACGATTACCAGCAAATTCTTGATTATGTTTTCGAATACGCGGGCAACCTGCTGGAAACCACCAGGGGCGGCATGATCGCCGGGATCGGGGTGGTGATGCTGTTCTGGGCCGTGATCAAAATGCTGGGGAACATCGAGGCCGCTTTCAACACCATCTGGGGCGTGAAAACACACCGGACGCTGTTCCGTAAATTCAGCGATTATCTGTCCATGGCGCTGATTTGTCCGATCCTGATCCTGGCGGCCAGCAGCATGACGACATTTGTACAGGGGTATCTCTCCCATGTTTCGACGGCCATGCTGCCGGAAATGCTGAGCGGCCCGCTGGTCAGTTTCATGGCGCGGAGCCTGCCGTTTATGATTTTGTGGGTGCTGTTTCCGTTCCTCTATTCATTTATGCCGAACACCAAGGTCCGCTGGAGTGCGGCGATTCCCGCCGGGATTCTGGCGGGCACAGCGTTCCAGTTCCTGCAGCAGGGATATCTGGCACTGCAGATTTACCTGACCAGCTACAACACCATCTACGGAAGTTTTTCGGCTCTGCCGCTGTTCCTGATCTGGTTGCAGTTGAGTTGGCTGCTGGTGCTTTTCGGCGCGGAAATTTCCTGCGCCATCCAGACTTCAGGCGACCGGGAATTCGAACCGCTGGTCCAGGAATTGAGCCCCAAGGCGCGGACCCGCGTCATGCTGGCGGTGGCCGCGGCGCTGGGACAGTCTTTCAAAGAAGATAACATCGGCCTTACGGATGAGAAAATAGCGGAATTGACGGGTATTCCGGCGCGGCTGGTACGGGACGGGCTCTACCGGCTGGAAGATGCCGGCGTTGTGGTCCGTACCCAGGAAAAAGAACTGTTCTACCCGGCGGTACCGATGGAGAAATTCACGGCGCTCGGTATTCTTCGCATGGTGAGCACCCACGGCAAGGATTACCGTCCGCAAATTTCGAATCGGGCTTTTGATGCCGCCGATGCCTCTTTAACGGCCATGGAGGAGAACGTCCGGAAATCCGAGCTGGATGCCCCGTTTCCGAAAGTTGAACAGGCATGAACAAATATGATGCAATTATCATCGGCGCCGGACTGGCGGGACTTGGCGCCGGTATCCGGCTGGCGCATTATGGGCTGAAGGTCTGTATTTGCGAGCGGCATTCACGAATCGGCGGCATGAACTCCTACTATCATCGGCAGGGAATGCTGCTGGAAACCGGACTGCATGCCATGACCAATCTCGCCCGGCCGGGCGATCCGAAAAGCCGTCCGCTCCTGAAAATGCTGCGCCAATTGCGTTTGACGCTGGAACAGCTCAAAGTCCGTGAACAGCATCATTCGTTGATCCGGTTTCCGGAGCGGACGCTTCGATTCGACAATGATTTCGCCACATTCGAGGCATCCGTGGCGGACTGTTTCCCCGCCGAAATCGACGGTTTCCGCCGGCTGGACCGGATGCTTGAGGAATTCAATGAGGTGAATTTGAACAATCATTTTGCATCGGCTCGCAGCCTGATCGGGCGCTTCATCAAGGACCCGTTGCTGACGGATATGCTGTTGTGCCCGACGTGTTACTACGGCAGTGCGCTGGAAGACGATATGGATTTTTCGCAATTTGCGATTCTGTACAAGAGCGTAATCCGCCAGGGGCTGTTCCGCCCCGGCGACGGCATCAAAGGATGGCTCGACCTGCTGTTGAACCGCTACCAGGAATCCGGCGGGGAGCTGCGGCTGAACTGCGGCGTATCCCGGATCTTGTCGAAAGACGGGCAGGTGACAGGAGTTTTGACCGATGCGGGAGAGGTTTTGAGTACGGCGAAAGTGCTGTCGTCCGCCGGGTTGCCGGAAACGCAGGAGCTGGGGGAGTTGCCGGGAGATGCGCGTTTCGGTCGGGTGGCTTTTTTTGAATCGACGCATGTGTTTAAGGAATTGTCGGAATCAGAAGAAACGATTGTATTTTTCTGCAACACCGAGCGCCTGACATACCGCAGGCCGGAGCCAGCGGTGGACGTGGACAGCGGAATTCTCTGTTATCCCCATCATTTCAAATTCGAACCGGGGGATTTTCGCCCTCCGCCGACCATCAAGACCAGCGTTCTGGCCAATCCTGCCCGTTTCCCGGCGGAAAAAGCCGCGGCGATGGCCGAAGTCGAAGCCTTGACCGTCCGTATGACCGGAGCGGACCCCGGCAACGCGATTTTTCGTGACGCCTGTACGCCGCAGACGATTGTCCGTTATACCGGACGTAAAGAGGGAGCGATTTACGGTTCGCCGGATAAATGTTTGACTGGAAAAACCGCATTGCAGGGATTGTATGTCTGTGGGATCGATCAGGGATTTCTGGGGATTACCGGAGCTACGCTCAGCGGTATTTCGATGGCGAATCTGCATCTGCTGCTCTGATTGATCAATCAAAATCGTCCGAAGAACACATAGAGAGTATTCCGCTCTGCGAGTGGGCAGCGTTTCGTCGCTGCACCCCGCCCGGGCACGCCCCGGCGCGGACGGATGCTCCGCATCCTGACTGAGCGGCGCACACGGCGGTCCATAAGGTGAAAAAAAAGGCAAAAAAAAGAGGAGACCTTGCGATCTCCTCACAGGATGGCCGGTCTTACCAGCGGTTGCCGCCGCCGCCGCCGCCATTGAAACGACGATTGCCGCCGCTGCCGCCGCCGCTGCCGCCGCTGCGGGCCGGGCGATCTTCACGCGGCTTGGCTTCGTTAACCACAATCGTACGGCCATTGCAGTCCGTGCCGTTCAGGGCTTCGATCGCTGCGTTGGCTTCGTTTTTGTTGCTCATTTCGACAAAGGCGAAACCTTTGGCGCGTCCGGTCTCGCGATCCATGACGACGCTGACGGAATCAACCGTACCGTACTGATTGAACATGTTGGTGAGTTGGCTCTCGTCGGTCGAGAACGGCATGTTTCCTACGTAAATTCTCATTGAATTTTCCTTTTTTGCGGTTTTCCGCGGTTTATAGCTTTCCCATGACAAAAATTGACTGAGTTTTGGATATCGACGTAATCGCTGCCCGACAGAAAATGGAGAAAGCTGAATGTTCAGAACCCACCAGGAAGGAGTAAGCGAAGAAATCAGGATGTAAAAATCTAAAAATCAAACCCAAAAACGTAAACTCTTATCTTGCTTCCGAACGCACTGTTTTATTCGCGTAACTCCCATGAGTCATGGCTATCGTACTTTTTTCTGAAGCTTATATCTGATTACAATACTCCATTAATTTGCAAATACAAGCAGGTTTGCAGAAATAATTAAAAATCAGTTCGATTTGTTGAAACATGCGAAGATTCCCTGGAGTGAAGACAACCTGAAACCGGGTTGTTCAAAAAAGAACCTTATTCCTGGGCACATAATAATTGCCGCCCAACGTGGAGCCGTACAGTTTCAAACCGTCTTTGACATAATATTCGACCGCCCCATCCACTCTGGTCCAGTATGCCCCGTTCTGGTGGTTAAAGCCGGGGACGGCCGAGGCGGCTGTTTTGCCGTAGTCCCAGACGTGCCCATAGGTGTCGCCAAGCAGCAGCCAATCGGCTTTGCTGTTATTGCGGTAAGGGGACTGGTAATATTCGTTTGTGGATAAACTGAAATAAAACATGTAACTGCTGACGCCGCTCAGTCCGCTGGATAATATTCTGCCATAATCACGGGCCGGGCAAGTGAGAAATTTCTGCCAATTGTTTTTGGGGATATAACCACATTCGACCAGGGAATAACCGCCGCTGTTGCTGTTGCTCGCTTTGCGGAAACGAGTCATATAGTTCATGCTTTCGGTGGAGACGGGGAAGCGACCGTTGAAATCGTCGGCATAATGTGCCAGCGCCATGAATATTTGTTTTTGCTGGCTGACGCATGATGCTTCAAGCGCCTTGGCGCGGGCTGAACTCAACGCCGGCAGCAACATGGCCGCGAGGATCGCGATGATCGTAATTGCGTTGAGCTCAAAAAGTTCGGAGAATTTTGCTTAATTTTGCTTATGAACCAATTCGCCTGTTTTTTGTCCATATACGA
>ENA-UOOH01000714-UOOH01000714.1-fermentation-metagenome-genome-assembly--contig:-NODE-714-length-36128-cov-18.785851_pt1 | contig 36128 bp, 22 predicted proteins | sample MGYA00245778_ERZ724025 | MGnify/ENA primary metagenome ERZ724025 (study PRJEB28704, sample SAMN03018313) | fermentation metagenome | biome: anthropogenic terrestrial biome; feature: soil; material...
TCACAGAAGACATGCTGGAGCGGAAACTGCATTTCCTGATCGTAAAAAATCCCTTTCAGGGGAATAACTTCGACTGCTATGAGGAAGTTCTGGCCGACAGTATGGAGGGGGACACGGGTTCGAATCTGGTGATTGAATTGCCTGATTTCGGACGGCGTTATTCCAAAAGGCTGAAGGACCATCATACGACATTCGGACAGGTGGCGACAGGAAAAACGGTAATAAAACAGTTCGATCATATGGACAGGTACCGGGTCAAAAGTGGATTCCGGAAAGTAGTGAAGGCGTTTGAAACTGTCTGGGCGCCGCCAGCGGCAGCTCCTGAAGAATCGAAGCAGTGAGGCTGTTATGGAAAACTCCCCGTTGAATTTCTATGAAGAGGATCTGCTGCTGCGGCTGGTCGCGATGGGAGCCACGCCACCGGTCGATCTCAACGCGATGAATCCGGAAAAACTGGAAGACATCGTGGTCAAGCTGCCGACGGTGCATGTGTATCAGTTTGAACTGAACGACATGGAAACGGTCTGCTGCGATATTTCGTTGAAAGGCTTACAGAAGCAGGTGTTCCGGGCACTGGGCAAGCATGATATCAGGGAGAATCTTGATTATCAGGCCAGCCGGGAATACTCGCTGGAAGCCTGGATGCTTTACCTGCGGAATGATGTTTCAACGGTCAATCCGGACGAAGTCTGCGACATGTTCGGCAGGTGGGGGATTCAGTTGGAGCCGGAAAGGATCAGCAAGGGATTTTCTGCGGAATTCGGGGAGAATTTCGAATACAATACCCGGGCGCTGCAGGAGCGGCAGTTTGATTTGCTGTCGCGCCTGGCCGCGGCCGGTTTCATCGAGCCGGTTGATTTCGATGCGGTAACGACCAGCGAAGCGGACCGGATCATCAATGGTCTGCCGTCGTTGACGCAGGCGACACTGCTGTTCGAAACGGAAGACGGTTTTGTTCATGAGAGATTCGTCAATGTCGATGAATTTTACCTGAAAAACGTCTACATGGGCGTGGCGCATGAGTATAATTCTTCGCTCCAGATGGAAGATGCTCTGAATGATAATTTCGAGGAAGAGTTCAATGTCAGCGATATTCTGAAAGAAACCAATTATGAAAAAACACGGAAGGTCGTTGGAGCCGGTACATCAACCCTCGACAAACAGGTCCGGAAATATTTCGATGACCACCCGGATATGGAGGATAAACTGGTTCATAGATACATCGAAACAACTGGCGGGATGGCATGGCTGGACTATTTCAAGCAGGATGTTCAGTACGCGAGTCCAGGTGATACCGGCAAGGCATTCGGGCCATTGATACGGGCTTTCAAGAACTGGGAAATTGAGGTTAAAAAGGCAAAGCCGGAATTGGCGTTCCGAAACGATTTCAGCCTGAATATGGCCGAAGCACGGTTGAAGTTTCAGTCCAAGCTGATTCAGACGGTGGTGCGGGCGGGAATCGCCGCGCCCATGGCATTGAACGACTGGCGGAACCTGAATTCGGATGTGGCCGGAAAATTCATCGCCAAAATACCCATGCTGCCGGACCAGAATCATCCGGGTGACTGGGTGAAATTGTTTCAGAATGAAACTCCCAATGCGCTGGAATTGAATGATTTGAAAGTTCAGTTCGATTCCGCTGGAATCATGTACGATGAAGCCTTGATAAAGAGCTCATTTAAAAATTCGCCTCCGAAACCAAAACAACAGAAAGGAAACGAAAAAATGTTTGAACCCGCAGTAGAAGATTACAAGAAAATGATGGGACGGCTGAGAAGCAAAGGATTGCCGCACATGCCGCCGGAAGAATGGAAAAATCTGTCTTTGCCCAAGGCCCAGGAACTGGTTCGGACCTTCGACGAACAGCCCTCGGAAAAACAACTCAATCTGATCCGGGATATGTTCGCCGAGGAAAGACTGGATCCCGGCAAAGTCGATATCAATGTCATTTCCAAGATGGAAGCGACGATGTTCATCGACCGCGCGCCCAAGCTGGAATTCTCAAAGGAGATGCCGGCCAATCCGATGACCGACGACACCAAAAAAGAGCTTCGCCGCCTGATCCAGCAGGAAAAAACTCCCCACATTCCGCTGGGCAAGTGGAATACGATGTCCGAGGAGGAAGGACGGCAGAAAATCGACAATGTCCGTGCCCGCACGCCCGCCTCGGAAAAGCAGATTGCGTTGATCAAAGCAGAAATTGATGCCGGCAGTATCACCGTCAAGGACCTGGCAAAATTCATCCATGCGCCGATGATCGGCAAAAATGAAATCAATGGCCTGAACATGCTGCAGGCTGGGAAAATTCTGGAAAACCGGCCCGCTTCCGTCGCCCAGAAGGAACAGCTCCAGAAGCTCATCGATTCAAAACGGATCGAACCGATGGATATGGCGGATCTCACCATGGGCGAAGCCAGCCGAAAACTCGACGAAGTGTTCAAGGGCCCCCGCGAAGAGCGCGATCCCAACGGCCCCGCCACCGAGAATCAGAAAACGGCCCTGAAGGAGCTTTCCGCAAATAAGGAAATTCCGGAAATCTCGCAGAAAGAGCTCGATGCGATGACGTTCGAGCAGGCCACCAAACGCCTGGAGGACGCCCCGGCGACAAAAGTCCAGAAACGGGCAATTTCCCAATTCGTCAACGAAGGCAAACTGGATTACATTCCGTCGGATGTCTACGCCAATTTGAAGCGTAGCGAAGCCTCGGTACTGGTCCAGGTCGGCAAAGGGGATCTGCCGAGAGACAAGCAGCCTGATTTTTCCGGACGGGAATATCCGGCGTCCGATTCGCAAATAAAAGTCCTTGAAGAACTTCGGGAAAAAGGCAAGATTCAGGAACTGCCGCAGAACCTGACCGGCAAACAGGCGGACGCCATGATCAAGGACGCCACCAATAACGATCCGGTCGGCACCAACCAGATCGGGATTCTCGAAAGCAAAATCGCCCAGGGATTTCTCCCGCAAATGAGCGACGACGAAAAGAAAAACCTGAATCGTGGACAGTTTCTCGACCTGATCGAAAAGGCCAAGGTCAAAGAGCGTGAAGCCGGGGGAAAAGGCCGGAAAGCCCCGGAGCAGTCAAAACCTAAGAGCCAGAACAAAGACAAATCGCCGGCCATGTCCCGGTAAAAACAAATCGAAATGCCCGGTTCCGGCCGGGCTTTTTCAGGAGCAATCAGCATGAGTGAAGAAAAAGAATTCAGTTTACGCGACGCCGCGGTGGCGGCGGTCATGGCGGCGGACGGTCCGCGAGGAAAAATCGTCGAACTGCTGACGAAATATCAGGAAGCCGGCCTAGAGGACGATATCGTTTATGCCATTATTTTCGAGCTTGAAATCGTCATGCGCATTCAGGAAAATATCAACTTCCAGAACCGGCAGATGAACGAGCTGATGCTGGCCCGACTGGAAAAACTATGCAATGCGAATCAGGAAAAAATGCTGGACATCATCAACCGCCAGCAGATGATCGGGCGGTCACAGTTCCGGCGCCTGATTGCACTGCATCGGGAACGCCTCCTGACCCGGCTGATCATGATCTGCGCCCTTGGTTGCATATCGATCTTTGCCGGGCTGGGCGTGTTTTACTTTTATATTTTGGTGGTGTGGTAGGCAATGGGAATACGAGGGTGCTACGCGCCCCCTCGCGCTCCCTGTGGCCGAACGTCGGCCTCGTTTGTTCTTATTATTCGGGGTGACACCCGAACAGATTCGGGTTTCCCCCTGCGACCCCACTTCCCAATCTTTGCCGATAAGGCAATAAAAGATCGGAAAAAGGTGTGCAGAGGAAAAAACAGATCTGTCTGGTTTTTCCTTGCGAAATAAAACATTTCCCAAGAACAATCGAGGCCGATGTTCGGCTGCGGGGTTCGGGGCTGCGCAAGCCCCGAGTCCCCTCTCTTAAAATAAGGAAAAACTATATGTCGCTATTAGACACTGAAATCATGAATTTTGAAGGAAATTCCTGGACCACGCGTGATGCTTCGACGGGGCTGATCTGCTTCGGCATGACTGGTAGCGGTAAGTCTTCGGGGCCGTTGCGGAGCATTGCGATCCGGTATTTGGAACTGGGCTATGGGGGAATTGTTTTTTGCGCCAAGCCGGATGAATGCGAAACATGGGAAGCTTATGCCAAAGAGACCGGGCGGGAGAAAGATATCATCAAATTGAGCGAAGAGACGTTCAGTTTTCTGGATTATGAATTCTCGCGTCCGGCAGAGGAAGGCGGCGGGCAGGTGGAAAACGTGGTCGCCATTTTTCTGGAAGCGGTCAAGATTTCCAAGGATAAGAAGGCAGGCAGCACCAATGATGAATACTGGGAAAACGCTATTAAGCAATTTCTTCGCAACACGATATCACTGTTGGTTATGGCGCGCGAACCGGTGACGCTGCCGAATATCAAGGCTGCTATTGATACGGCATTGCGTTCGAATGAAATCGCGGAAAATCTGAAGGAGTATTTTGCCGACTTCAAATACCTCTGCGGCATTGAATATGGCGATGAGATCCGGCATGCTCCGGGTAATGCCGGATTTGAGACGGCTATACGGAAATTTGAAGAGGAAATAGGCAAGACGGCTGGCGAGCGTAAAGAAGTTCAGCAGACGATTGACGCATCGCGGCAGTATTGCAATTCCCTGATGATGAAGGCCATTTTTTTCAGCAATCATCAGTCGCCGGATTATGAGTTGGCCTGCAATTACTTCCTGATTGAATTTCCGCAGTTGGACGAACGTACCCGCAGCAACACGATTTCATCGTTCACGGTGCTGGCTGACAGTATGCTCCGTGGCGAATTCCTACGCTGCTTCGGATCGGATACCAGCTCGCTGATCATGGAGGATATGTACCGGAAAGGCAAAATCCTGATCGTTGATCAAGACGTGAAGCGTCACGGCCTGGTCGGACAGATGACCGCCGCCATCATCAAGCTCTGCTTCGAGAAAATGATCGAGCGCCGCGAAGACATCACTGATTCGAATGCGCGACCGGTGTTCCTGTGGGGTGATGAGTGCCAGTTCTTCGCTCTGGATTACGACCAGAAGTTTCAGACTACCGCCCGTTCCAGCCGAACATTGACCGTCTATGCCACTCAGAATCTCGACAATTTGTACGACGGCTACGGCAAGGAAAAAGCCAACTCTCTGATCGGCAATCTCGGCACAAAAATCTTCTGCCAGAACGGCGACCATACTACCAATAAATGGGCCGCCGACTCCATCGGTCAAGAGGTGTTACGTCGCCACAGCCAGAACATCGGCGACAGCAAATCCGGTTCCATGAAAGGCGATTACAACAAATCCGACAACTTCACCGAAGGCTGGTCCGAGCAAAAAGATTACAAGGTCGATATCGTCAATTTTACCACACTCCAAACCGGCGGGCCGCGCGGTCAATGCAAGGTCGGTTACATCTTCTGGCAATCCGGCCGCATCTTGAAAAACGGTGATGTTTATGTTCGCGGCGCGATCAACCAGAAGTGCCGCAAAATGTGCGGCGCCCGTCTCGAACGCCATTGTCCGCCGATCCCGAAAATCGGCAGCAAAGACACCCCCAAAGGCCTCGGTATTTACTGGTACGATTACGCAAATCTGGCATTCTTCATCTTTTCATCGATAGTGACCGCCGCCGGTCTCTACCTGATCCTCGCGGAAAAAGACCACTTGCTGCTGGAAATCCCGGAAGTCGGCATCATCACCGTGGCAACAATCCTGCTCTGGTTTTCCGCATTTGCAATGGATACACTTTGGGCCATTCTCAAAACCATCATTGAATTGCTGTGGTTTAAACTCCGCAAAAAATGCCGTCCAAAAATCAAGATTATCAACCGCGTCCCGCTGGTCGTCTTCACCTGGCTCTACTTGCTGCTGATCCTGATCTTGGTAACACAACTCCAGCAACACATTTACGAAAACAGTCCGTTCCTGCACCTGTTCGGCTTCGGCATTCTCGCCAGCCTCGCGCACCGCTTCCTCAAAAGCGCCGGCGGCCGCTCCATCCCCGTCAATTAATCAAACTCGTCGGTGATTCCAAGATAATTCTTAACTTCCCCCACGGTCCGCATTTCAAAATATTCACGGAGGTCCTGCAAGGTCCAGTTATCGTATTTCAACTGAAAATAGCCGAATGTTCTTCGTAGCATATGACCGCCGAAGCGTTCGCTTGAAATACCGCTTGTTTCCGCTGTTTCCGCCAGAAAACGCCGTCCATACCCGGCGCTCCATGGAATCGGCGGTTTGTTTTTCTGACAGAATTCATTGTTCTGGAAAAGATAAACTTCATCCGGATACTTTTCGCGCATTTCCCGGATCAGATCCTTGCATTTATCAGGAAAGAGGATTTCCCGGTGCTTCTTCCTCTTGTATCTGGATTCCAATAATATATACATAAATTCCTTTGGGCGCCCCTTATCCTTCAGATGGACCGATTTCAACTGCAAATCATCGTATTTGATCGGAAGAATCTCGTCCATATCCAACCCCGTTCCGAGGGCCATCAGAAAAAACAGATATTGCTTATCCGTATAACGGTTTTCTCTCACGCCTTTTCGTATCTTACGTTCCCATTTCGCTGTAATTGAGGGATTTGTGATGATCTTTACATTCATAGTTGTTTCTCCAGTCCAAATAAATTTTCTGATACTTTTTTACACTGTTTACAGAGGTGCCGGGGTAACCGCTTTCGCTGATTCCTTCCGGCATCGGATGGTTCTCGATAAACTTCTGCCGCGCCTTCTTGCGGGCCGTCTTATCCAATAATCCCTGATCAATAAAAACACGGTAATATTCGTCATATTCCTTGCCCCATTCATACCAGAAATAATGATAGTTGTATTGTTTCTGTTCAAGCTGTTTCAGCAGGATTTCCGCTGCTTTCAGTACCTCATGCGCTGATGCCAGATGCATGGATTCTTCCCGATGGACATTCATCCAGGCCACCGATAAATCATACAGTGACGCGGCTAAATCACTTTCCGGAAACTCGGCCAGTTGCAAGGTTTTATTCAAAAAGCAGTATATCTTTTTCAACATCGGGTGTATATTGTCAGGCGGAACCGGAAACTTATTCATTTTTTCAATGAAACGGTCCGGTCCACCAATATCGCCGGACGTGTTTAAATGCCAATTCGCAACGGGCTGTTGAATTTTTTCATTCCTGAGAAATACGGAAAAATCAACCAGATAGCTGTCGATTTCCGGAAAGTCGCCGGACGGATGATAAAAATACAGCAGGTTATCCAGATAATAACCGGCCAGATTACAGGAGATTTTCGCCAGAATATTATTTCGGGATATTTGAGTTGATAACGGCGGAAAAACACTTAAAGCCCGCATCGAAAGCAATGCGGGCTTCTGCTGATAAATATCAGGATATACATCTTCCAGTCTGTTCATCGCAAAATACGTTCCATATAACCATATATAAGATAACGTATTTTGTAACTATTTCAAGGTTTTTCGGTGAACTTTATTTATTTTTGTGATCTTCGATCAACTTGATAATACTATTCTCATGGATCAGTACTTTTTTGGCCGCCAGACGCGAATATTGCAGTTTTCCGGTCTTCATCCAGGTATAAACCGTTTTCCGGTCGGCCCGCATGATTTCGCAGGTTTCTTTAATCGTTTTATACTTGCCCAGCTTCGGTTTCAGAAGTTCTTCCCATACCGGATTCGGCATATCTTTTATTTTCGCTTCCATATCCGGAAGTTTTTTGATCAATTCCAGATCTTCTTTGCTGATTATCCCACTTTTGACCAACGGTTTCAGTACATTTATGATTATGCTCATGTTCTTTTTCATATAACCTCCTTGTCGAGAAGGTGAATTATAACCGGAAAAACCACATAAGTCAATACTTTTGCCTCCCTCAAACCGTCAAGCTCCGCAGATTGACGGTTTTTATTCGGGAATCAGATATGTAGGGCTCGTTTCCAAGACAGGATTTTTTTCATCAGCGACAATCTGCAGCAATAACGTATGTACTTTATCGACAATTGGATCGGGAGCCGAATCGATGTATTCGGCAATCTGTTTCCTTAGTTGGTCATAGGTCAACGCATTGGACGCGCTGTAGGATGTCAGCAGGCCCCTCATTCGCGTCAAACCTTCGATGCGGGCCTTTTTGTCGGCATGCTTCTGGTAATGCTCCGTCATAGATTGGCTGAAATGCCCGACAATACTTTTGATCACCGGCAACGGAACCCCGCGAATTCCCGCATAGTAACAGAAGCAGTGCCGTAGCGAATGGAACCCCTTGATCGATTGCGCTTTCTTGCGTCCGGGAATTCTTTTTTGCGTTATGATTCCCAATGAATTGAGATAATTCTGAATCCGGTTGTTCAACGTATTCCGGTGGTGGTAATACAGCTCCGCCGCCTCCGGTATGATATATTCTCCCTGGCCGGTTTTCGGATACTGCTCCATCAAAAATTCATTCAATTCACGTTCAATCGGAATTTTCACCCAGGTTTTCGTCTTAATCGTCAGCCGGATAATTTCATGATGCAGAAAATCCGGGTTTTCCGCCAACGGACTAAACTGCTCGATCTCGGTCCAACGCAGTGTTGCCGCGTCGCTTAGACGCAATCCGGTGAATATACCAATCATAAACAACTGTCGGATCAGTTCCGGCGGATTCTTAAAAATCAAACGCAGCTCCTCATCCGTAAATATATCCCGTCCTTCCGGACTTAGCTTCAACGGATGAATCTGGTAAAATGGATTCTCCTCGATCGTATAGCCTAACTCCGAAAGCAGAAAACTGAACACCGCCTTGCAGGTCGAATGATACCGGTTCAGCGTCGTATTGCTCAGTGCCCCGCCATACTCATAGTCCTTGAATTTTTTCCGCATCGGACAATTCTTTTTCACATAAGAAATCTTGGTGTTCCAACGCCCGTTCCGGCGGATATGGGCAATGTATGCCTCCGCATGAACTTTATCGACTTCATCCAGTGTCATCAACCGATAATTATCCTTCACGAAACTGACAAAATCCTGCCAGTAACGCCGCGTCACCTTCAATGCGCCGCTCGAAGCCACCCGGGCATGCGGCTTGCTCAAATGCCGGTCAAACGCATTGTCCAGCGTAATCGTCAGCCTGGCCTTCAGCTTCTTCAACTTTGCCCGTTCCGACAGATATTCTTCCCGCGTCTCGATTTCAACGATCTTTTTCTTATTGGTCAGAAAAATCTTCGCCGCCTCTTCCGCCTCCGCTCGCGAACCAATGCTCTCGTTATTGACGGTTTTCAACGGCGTACATTTCCGCTTTCCGTCAATATCCGTATATTGCAGATAAAACTTATTCTGAACCTTGAATACCCGCCCCATGCCATTATTGCGCTTTTTCTTTTTCATATAACCTCCGGAGTTAAGCTTTTATCACAGATGCCCCTGCAAATCAACGATTTCAATCGAACCAAAATATAAAAACCGTCAATCTCCGGAGCTTGACGGTTTTTATTATTTCAAGGGAAAATTTGAACGGAAAAATTATTTTGCAATTTTTTGCAAATTTTCCAAAAGAGCGATCAGTGGAAGTATGTTTCCGAGCGTGGCCATGTGTGGAATCAGAAAAAGCGATATTTCAATAAAAACAATAATTGCAAAATCATATCACATTAGCAATAAACAATATACGAATAAATCACAAAATAACCTCAATAACGATGACCGCGATCACGACCAAGAGTTCAATGAGCGTGAAAGGCGTTCGAGGTTTTTTCATGAGAAATTCTCCTGTTTATATTCTTCAATGACTTTTTTGTTGCTTCTTTTGGAAAGCCGCTTTATTTTATTTAATCTACAGTATATTATATAGAAAATAAGCGATTTTGTCAATGGAACAAATGTAGCATTGATTCTTATAATGTTGCATTTTTGCAAACGGGTATGGAACATGGATGAAATGATTAAAATCGACGCCGGGGAAAAGGGACGTCTCGCCGATATGATCCGGCGGATCAGGGGCGGGGGCGTCCGGAGCATCACTCTCGCGGAGCGGACCCGGATTTTGAAATTGCAGAAATACATGCATCCGCTGTACCGCATCATGGCGGTGATGGACGGCGAATACACGTACCGGATCGCCCGGAACGATCAGGTCTGCCCGGCAACCCTGCTGCCGGGGCATCTGATGTTCTGTTCGCGTTACGCGCTGACGATGGGGCCCGAACGGGAAAACATCAAGCCGATGACCATGCTGACGTTGGTGTTCTTTCCGCAATACATCCGTTTCCTGATTTCGGTGGTGGAGGAATGCGGAGGGGAGAAAACGGCCAGGCACTACTGGTATCACACGGCGGCCCCCATGTCCCAGCCGGGCTGGCGGGTGCTGCAGGCGCTGAACGAACTGGTCCGGAAGGACAGCGATACCGCCTTAAGCGCTCAACTGATGATGTTCATGTACGACTACTGCCTCGCCCAGTTGCTGGACGACCGCGAGGAAGCCGGCAGCAAATCCCTGCTGACGTATCACCGGATCAAGAGCTGTATGGTGGAAAACATGCACCTGCCGATCAACCGCGAACAGGTCGCCCGGATGCTGGGATTGAATCCGTCGCATATTTCGAAACTGTTCAATCGCTACGACAAATTGAATTTCAATAGTTCCCTGAAGGCCATGCGGATGGAGCTGGCGCTGGAACTGGTCCGCGAGAACTATTTTTCCATCGATGAGATTACCGAACAGTGCGGTTTCGTCAACACCGGGTATTTCATCAAATCGTTCCGGGAGTTTTACGGCAAGACGCCCGGGGCATTCCGGACCGCCAGATAATCCGGCCGCCGGATGATTCGTCCGGCCGGAAAATGTACTTTCACCGCAAAAAACGCAGGATGAAATCCCCCCTGCTACGTTCTTGCGGTGAAAGTAACAGAATCTTATCGGGCCAGGTATTCCTGGAGCGACTTCGGCGACGAATCGCCGTGAAGCGCTTCCTTGATCCCCGCCGCGGTAGCCTTGGCGGCCGCGATCGTGGTCATATATGGAATCTTGTACTGGACGGAGAGCATCCGGATATAACTGTCGTCAATCTTGCTGAGGCGGCCCAGCGGCGTATTGATGATCAGCGACACTTCGCGGTTCTTGATCAGGTCCGCGATGTTCGGGCGCCCTTCGTTGATCTTGTGAATGGTCTTGTTCGGGATACCGTGTTTATCGAGGAACGCGGCGGTCCCTTCCGTGGCGAACAGCTTGAAGCCGAGTTCGGTCAGGGTCTGCACGATCGGCAGCAGGTATTGGCGCTCGCGCTCCGCCACCGACACCAGCACCGAACCTTCCAGCGGCAGCCGCAGCCCGGCGGCCTGCTGGGCCTTGAAATAAGCCATGCCGAAGCAGTCGGCCATGCCCATCACTTCACCGGTGGCGCGCATTTCGGGGCCGAGGATCGGGTCCACTTCCGGGAACATATTGAACGGGAATACCGCTTCTTTGACGCCGTAATAAGAGGGTTTGGACTTTTTCAGGACATCTTTGTATTCGGTCAGGCTGTGGCCGAGCATCAACTCGGTGGCGATGCGGGCCAGCGGGATGCCGGTGACCTTGGACACGACCGGCACGGTACGGGAGGCGCGCGGATTGGCTTCGATGATCCAGACCTGATCCTCGCAGACCGCGAACTGAACGTTCAGGATGCCTTTGACGCTGAAGTCGCGGGCGATGGCGGCGGCCTGTTCTTCGATGGTTTTAATATATTCGTCTTTAAGCGTAACCGGCGGGATCGAACAGGCGGAGTCGCCGGAGTGGATCCCGGCCAGCTCGATGTGCTCCATGACCGAGGCGACAAAGGTGTCTTTGCCGTCGGAAATGGCGTCGACTTCGCATTCGATCGCGTTGTCCAGGAAGCGGTCGATCAGCATCGGGTATTCGGGGCTGACCTGAATGGCTTCGATGGCGTAGCGTTTGAGCATCTCTTCGTCGTAAATCACCATCATGCCGCGTCCGCCGAGGACGAACGACGGCCGAACCATGACCGGATAGCCGATCGTGCGTCCGAGGTTCACCACCTCGTCCAGCGAACGGGCGGTGCCGCTCTCGGGCTGTTTGATGCCGAGCGCGATCATGCGTTCGCGGAAGTATTCGCGGTCTTCCGCCAGGCGGATGCCTTCCGGCTGGGTGCCGATGATTTTCACGCCGGCGTCTTTGAGCTCCTGCGCGATGTTCAGCGGAGTCTGGCCGCCGAACTGGACGATGACCCCTTCGGGTTTTTCCTTGGCGTAAATCGCCAGCACGTCTTCGGTGGTCAGCGGTTCGAAATAAAGCTTGTCGCTGGTGTCATAGTCGGTGGAAACGGTTTCCGGGTTGCAGTTGATGAGGACCGTTTCGTAACCCGAGTCGCGCAGCGCAAACGCCGCGTGGACGCAGGTATAGTCGAACTCGATGCCCTGTCCGATCCGGTTCGGGCCGCCGCCCAGCACCATGACCTTGCGGCGGTTGGAAACGGGGACTTCGTCCGGGGCGCCGGAGTAGGTGGAGTAATAATAATCGGCATTGTCCACGCCGCTGACCGGAACCCGGCAGAAAGTGGCGATACAACCCATTTCAAGGCGGCAGTCGCGAATCTCTTTTTCCGGCACGCCGAACAGCTTGGCGAGGTATTTGTCGGAAAACCCGAACTTCTTGGCCTGCACCAGCATCTGATCCGGCAGGCTCATCCAGGTGAAGTTGGAGAGTTCGATCTCAAAATCGGCCAGTTCTTTCATTTCGGCCAGGAAATATTCGGTGATGTAGGTCAGGGAGACGGCTTCGTCCACGGTCAGCCCTTTCTTGAACGCTTCGTAAAGATGGAAGAAGCGTTCACTGGAGGGAATGGCGACGAGGGGGCGGAGTTCTTCGAGCGTCAGCTTTTCGAATTTGCGGATCAGTCCGAGGCCGCTGCGGCCGATTTCAAGCGAACGGATCGCTTTCTGGTATGCTTCCTTGAAGGTTTTGCCGATGCTCATGACCTCGCCCACGGCTTTCATCTGGGTGCCGAGACGGTCTTTGGCCTGCGGGAATTTCTCAAACGCCCAGCGGGCGAATTTGACCACCACGTAATCGCCGTCCGGCGTGTATTTGTCCAGCGACCCGTCGCGCCAGTACGGAATTTCCTCGAGGGTGATGCCGACCGCGAGCTTGGTCGAAACCCGGGCGATCGGGAAGCCGGTGGCTTTGGACGCCAGCGCGCTCGAGCGCGAGGTGCGGGGGTTGATTTCGATCACGATGATGCGGTCGTCCTTGCGGTTGTGCGCGAACTGGACGTTGGTGCCGCCGGTGACGCCGATGGCGTCCACGATCCGGTAGCTGTAGTCCTGAAGGCGTTTCTGGACGCTTGCGGGCACGGTCAGCATGGGGGCCACGCAGAAGCTGTCGCCGGTATGGACACCCATCGGGTCCACGTTTTCGATGAAGCAGACGGTGATTTTATTGCCTTTTTCGTCGCGGACGACTTCGAGTTCGAGTTCTTCCCAGCCGATGACGCATTCTTCGACCAGCACCTGGCCGATCAGCGAGGCGGCGAGGCCGCGGGTCACGACTTCGCGCAATTCTTCGACGTTGTAAACGATCCCGCCGCCGGTGCCGCCCATGGTGTAGGCGGGGCGGAGCACGACCGGGTAGCCCAGGTCCTGCGCGATTTTTTCGGCTTCTTCGATGGAGTAGCTGGGTTCGGATTTGGCCATCGGCACGCCGAGCTGGTCCATGGTCTTTTTGAATTCGATGCGGTCTTCGCCGCGTTCGATGGCGTTCAGGTCGACGCCGATGACGCGGACGTTGTATTTTTCCAGGATGCCGGCTTTTTGAAGGGAGCAGGCGAGGTTCAGGGCGGTCTGTCCGCCGAGGTTCGGGAGCAAAGCGTCAGGTCTTTCGCGATCAATGATTTTTTCGATGCAGTCAACGGTCAGGGGTTCGATGTAGGTGTGGTCGGCCATGCCGGGGTCGGTCATGATGGTGGCGGGGTTGGAGTTGGCCAATACGACTTCATAACCTTCTTCGCGGAGCGCCTTGCACGCCTGGGTGCCGGAATAGTCGAACTCGCACGCCTGCCCGATGATGATGGGGCCGGAACCGATGATTAGAACCTTGTTGATATCCTGGAGCTTTGCCATGTGATCCTTCCTGACTTATTGAATTTCTCTAAACACAAATCAGCATATAATATACCACGCAACCCGGTGCAAGTCAAACCGGAGGAGCAAAAAATTCACTCCGAAAAAAGAACGCCGGAGCCGGCTGAAACAGTCGGCTCCGGCGGATTCCCGGTATGGTTTTCAGCGCGACGGCGGCGCCGGCAGCCGGAAAATGAGGAGAGCCGGTAATCATTGATGATATCCTTGTCCCAATCAGGGCGGATAAAAGAAAAAATGCAATTATTGCGGATCAGGAATTGACATTTGGCGGAATTGCGGTTATAATATGATTGTGCGAACAATCAAGAGGACTTGTTGAATGTCGGTAACCATGAAAGATATCGCCCTCATGGCGGGCGTTTCCCAGCAGGCGGTGTCCGCGGCGCTGAACGGCAACAGCCATAGCCGGGTGTCGGAACAGACGCGGCGGAAAATCCTGAAGCTGGCCGAAGAACTGAATTATGTGCCGAACGCCGCGGCGGCCGCGCTCTCCGGGCGCGACTCCAGGACTGTCGGCATCATGGCGGCGAACCTCGACGGCCTGAACGGCTGTCTGGTGGAGGAGCTGACGTGGCTGCTGGCGCGTTCCGGCTGCAATGCGGTGACTACGTTTTTCGCCGCCAGCATTTTCGACGCCTCGAAGGCGGTTGCCGCGCTCGCCTCGCGCGGCGTCCGGGGCATTATCGCGCTGGATGCGCAGTCGCGGGATAAACTGCTGAAGCTGCTGCCGGTACCGTCGGTGTTTTCATTCGGCGACGCCGCCGGCAAGTTCGACGTCCTGACGGACCACGGGCGAATCGCCGGGCTCGCGGTCGAGCATCTGGTCGAGGTTCATGGGCACCGGCGCCTGGGGTTTGTCACGCCTCTGGAGAACAGCAACAACACGAAGTACCACGGTTTTTGCGCCGCCCTCCGGGCGTGCGGGATCGAACCGGAACCCGCGTGGGAAATCATCCTGCGGCATATCGGCGGCAATGCGGAGAAATTATTTCAATATCTTAAGCAGCATGGCATCACGGCGATCTTCGCCTCCAACGACTACGTCGGCTGCAAAATCGTAAAGGCGGCCATGCAACACGGAGTCCGGGTGCCGGAAGACCTGGCGGTGATCGGCTGCGACGGATACAGTTTTACCGAGTTCAACGCCGTTTCGCTGACCACGGTCGTCCAGCCGGTCCGCGAACGGGCCAAGACCATCATCCGGCTGCTGGAACAACGCATCGAACGCAATGAGATGAAGCCGCCGCCCGCGGGAATCATGCTGGAACCGGTCCTGCATATCGGCGGCAGTTGCGGGTGCAAAGAACCGATCGTCAACGATCTTTACCAGTTGAATACGTTTTCATTGCTGGAACGCGATGAAAAAATGAATTTTTATAAAGCAGACAACGAAACAACATAGGAGACGTTTTATGAGGAAAGGAAAAGTTTTTACACTGATAGAGCTTCTGGTAGTAATAGCGATCATCGCTGTTCTTGCGGCGATGCTGCTCCCGGCGCTGAATTCGGCGCGGTCGAAAGCGCGGCGGGCACTCTGCCTGAACAATCTGAAACAAATCCATCTGTACGCCGTGAATTACGCTCATGATTATCAGGATTTCTATCCGTGCTGGGACAGTGAGGACGGCGGGGGGCGCACCTACGCCTGGCCGAGCTATCTTTTCCGTATGCTGACGACCCGTCCCAGCACACAATGGCTGGATACGCACTGGGGGTTGGGTTACGTGCCGGACAATACGACCCTGTTTTCCTGTCCGGAACGTGTCCAGCACCACCCGGACTTCGACTACTGGTACCGCCTGACCGATACGGGATACGGCGGCAAGCATTCCACCATCCCGGGCGGCAAAACGCTCCGGACCGGACAGGTTTTGAGAAACCCCGAAACCACCTGGCTGTTTGCCGACAGTACCAACGGCAACGGGCTGGATAACCTGCCGAGCCACAGCAATCAGGGAATGAATGTGTTTTTCATGGCCGGAAACGCCAAATGGGTCATGCCGAACATGAAATATCCTGAATACGCGGCGGGGGCCCGGCTGGAAGCAACCCTGCTGTTTACGAAAATCGATAACGCGGAATAGGGGACATTCTCATGACAAAACTGTTTTATATGATTCTTTGCCTGGCCGGGTTTGCGGCGAATGCGGCGGAACTGATGATCGAAGATTTCACCGGGCCGGGAAAAACCGTCTGGACGCCTTCGGTGAATTCATCCAACCGGATGACGATGAGCGGGGGGACCGGCAAGCTCGCTTTCGACGGCAGGCCGGTGGGGCGGATCGACGAATCCGGCGTCTGGTTTTCGGTCATGCCGAAATCGGATATCCGCCTGAACCCGTACCGTTATTTGTTGTTCCGGGCGCGCAGTACGGACGGCAAAAGCCGCCCTTTCGCGGTTTACATCAATCGCGAGCTGGAGCCGGGCAATACGGCGTCGTTCTACAACATCACCGAGTTGACCCCGGAATGGCGCGACTACAATTTAAAGCTCGAACGTGGCGACCGGGTTAATTTCGGCAAAGGGATTTTCGCGCTGGCCCGGGTGTCGCCGGGCGGCAGTTCGGATTTGTCGGAAGGCGGGCGGCTGGTGGATTTCACTTTTGCGTCAAGCGAACCGGTCCGGATGGAAATGGCGTCTCTCCGCCTGAGCGACCGCCCCGTGAACCCGGAACAGGCGGAGATCGACCGCATCGCGGGCGATATCGGACGGCATGAGCGATTCATGCCGTATGCGATCCCGGCCAAAGACGGAGGGCGGACGTTTGTGCTGGCGGAAAACGGCGCGACCAGGTATTCGGTCGCGGCGGCGGCGGACGCCGTATCGCAATTCGCCGCCTCCGAGCTGGTCCGGTACCTGAACGCCGCCACCGGGGCGGAATTCAATACCGGCGGCGGGGATGGGGAGCCCGTCATCCGTTTGCAGATTCGTGATCAAGAACCGGAGGACGGGTTTTCCGTGACCGTGGCGGAGGACGGCAATATCGACATCGCCGGGAACAACGGGCGGGGGCTGGTCTATGGGGTTTACGACTTTCTGGAGCGGGTGGCCGGATGCCGCTTTTTCGGGCCGTTCGATTATCTGGAGGCGGTGCCGCGGCATGACAAACTGACCGTGCCGGAATTCGCCCTGTCCGACGCTCCGCAGATGAATTACCGCTTCCCGCATTACTGCAACGACACCCGCGCGCCGGGCGCGCTGGAACACATTTACCGCATGGCCGACTATTGCGCGAAAAACCGTTACAACGTGGAGTTGCAGACGCTGAAAAATCCATACGGGGCATCCCCGGAGGAACAGCGCCGCAACGCGGAGCAATATCTCGCGGCGCGCGGCGGAATGATTCCGCTGCCGGAGCGCTGGGGGCACAATTTCCATATCTGGCTGCCCCCCGAACAGTATTTCGCCGGGCATCCCGAATACTATTGCTACGAGCGCGCGACCGGTAAATGGCGGGCGGAAAATGCCCAGCTCTGCACGACCAGCCCCGGCGTGGTCCGGGAGCTGGCGGAAATCGCCGGGAAACAGTTCAAGGAACGGCCCGGGCTGACTCATTTCGGCGTCATGCAGGAGGACGGTCACCGGCTCTGGTGCCAGTGCGACCGGTGCCTGGCGGTCAATCCGTCCGGCAGCAACCTGGGCAGCGCCACCGACAACAACCTTTATCTGGCCAATGCCGTAGCCGCGGCGATCGGCCCCGTCAAGCGGGTCATGACGTATGCCTACAGCAACACCGCGTCGCCGCCGAAAGCCGTGAAGCCGCTGCCGAACGTCGATATCCTCTACTGCCAGTACGGCGGCGCCGATCCGTCGCGTCTCCCCTGGGAGGACGCCGCCGCCGGGGAAATCCTGAAATGGGCCGAACTGTCCAATGGCAACATCCATATTTACAGCTACAATTACCTGACGCCGTTCTATACGTTTCCGAATGCCGCCTCGCATACCGCCGGGTTCCGGTTCTACAACCTGTTGGGGATACAGGGTTCGACGCAGGAAACGGGTGAATTCTGGAGCAGCGTGATGCCGTATCAGTATTATCTCTCCGCGCGCCTGGCGTGGAACCCGTGGTTCGATGAAAACGAGTTCCGCCGCGATTATTTCCACCGCCTGTACGGCCCCGCCGCCGCGCCGATGGAACAGCTTTACCGGTTGCTGGACCGGAACCTGAGCCTTCGGGAAAACCAGGTGCCGGTGAACCAATGGTACGCCTATACCGCCATCCCCGCCGCCGAGCTGGAACAGGCGCGGGCGTTGTTGCGGGAAGCCCGGCATCTGGCCGACGGCGACAGGCGCATCGAGGCTGCGATCCATGCGCAGGGCGAGGGCGTTGAGTATTTGAGCCGCGCGAGCGCGGCTTTGCTCGCCATCCGCCGATACCGGGAGGAGCCTTCCCGACAGAACCGTTCGGCGGCGGTGGTTGCGTTGGACGAACTGGAACGGCAGGCCGTTTCGATGGTGGAGGGGCGGCTGGGAGGCCCCGGCCATATTTCATACCTGCGGCAGGTGGTGGACGAGATCACCAAAACGTCCGCCGGGCGCAGCGAGCTCGAACGCAATTTCACCATCCTCAAAAACTTGAATGACGGCTGGAAATTCGCCCCGGACGCGAAAGCCGAAGGGGACGAATTGAAGTATTTCGCCGCCGATTTCGGCGATCATGGCTGGCAAGAGATCAAGGCCGGGGACAACTGGGAAAATCAGGGCTTTCCTGGGCTTGACGGCGTCGGCTGGTACCGCAGGCAACTGGAGATTCCGGCGGGCCATGAGCGGCTGATGCTCTATTTCGGCGCGGCCGACGAGCGGGCGTGGGTGTATCTGGACGGCAAATACATCGGCGGCCATCACGAGGGGGATATCGGCGTGCTCTGGGAGGAGCCTTTTGCCGTCGCCCTGCCGGACAACACCGGGCCGGGGATGCATCAGTTGACGGTCAAGGTGATCGACAGTACCGGGGCCGGGGGGCTCTGGGGGGATGTGTATCTGGTGAAGAAAAAGTGAGCGTTTTCAGCGGTTTTCCGGTTTGTATTCCGCTCGTTTTGAATGTATAATACGGTCACGCCATAACACGTCCTGTACGGTTTTCCCTCACCGTGAATCGGGAATTGCCGGAGCGGCGCGATCATCATTTTCAAGGGACCGATTATGAAAACCAGAGCCGCCTTTTTCTCCAATGTTCCGGGCAATATCGACTATGTTTACGGCAAGGGGCGCCGTGAAAAAATCAATGTTTTGTTTGACGTTTACCCCGAAATCATCACCGCCGAAAACTTCCCGCGCCACGCCGCGAACCTGAACGGTACGGAAGTCATTTTCTCCACCTGGGGCATGCCCGGCTTCGATGCGGACAAATTCAGCGCCATGCCGTCCCTGAAAGCCGTTTTCTACGGCGCGGGCGCCACCGATTATTTCGCCCGCCCGTTCCTGCACCGCGACATCATCGTCTGCAGCGCCTGGCAGGCAAACGCCATTCCGGTGGCGGAATTCACCGTGGCGCAGATCATCCTGGGGCTGAAAGGATACTTCCGCGACAGCCGTTCGTTCAAGAGCCCGGAGGACAGCCGCAAGAACAAGGATTTTTCCGGTGCTTTCGAGGAACGCGTGGCCCTGATCGGCGCCGGCGCCATCGCCCGCAAAACCGAAGAACTGCTGGCAAATTACAATGTGGAAGTGACGGTCATTCCATCCCGCCCCGAACGGCGGACCGTCAGCATCGAGGAAGCGTTCAAAACCGCGTTCGTCGTCAGCAACCACCTGCCGAACCGCGACGACAACCGGAAGGTTTTTACCAGAGAGCATTTCCTGTCGATGCGGCCCGGCGCGGTGTTCATCAACACCGGACGCGGCGCGCAGGTGGACGAGGCGGGGCTGATCGCCGCGTTCAAGGAACGCCCGGACCTCACCGCGCTGCTGGACGTGACGGACCCCGAGCCGCCGCCCGCCGGTTCCGAACTTTACACGATGCCGAATATCCACCTTTCGTCGCATATCGCCGGGTCGCTGAACAACGAAGTCATCCGGATGGCGGACTATATGATCGCCGACGCGGAGCGCTGGCTCAACGGCGAACCCCTGCAATACCGTGTCAGCGAAGACATGCTGCTGACCAGTTGAACGGTTCAGCCAAGCTGTTTCCGCCGCAGGACGACGGCGCCGATGACCGCGGTGAGCGGCGCCACCAGCACCAGGCCGAAACTGCCGATAATGGTTTTCACCACTTCGGACGAAACGTGCGGATTATTGATGAAATCGACAGGGCTGGTGCCCTGCGCGGCGAACGTCATCATCAGCGTCAGGTAGCCGCCCGAATACGCCAGCAGCAGCGTGGTGGTCATGGTGCCGACCACGCTCCGCCCGATCCGTAAACCGGACTGGAGCAGTTCGTGGCGCGACAGCTCCGGGCGTTTGAGAATGACCTCCTCCATGCCCGCCGCCACATCCATCGCCAGGTCCATCACCGCCCCGGATGACGACAGGAAAATCGCCCCGATATAGATGTCCGACAGGTTCAGGAACGGATAGCCGGAGAACAGCAGCGCCTGCGAATACGGCATGACCGCGCCGTTGATCTTGAACAGATGGGTGAAGATATACGCCAGCACCGAACTCGCCAGCACTCCCGCCAGCGAACCGCTGAACGCCGTGACGCCCTTGCGGTTCAGCCCCGCCACCAGGAAGATGATCACCGCGCACAGCAGCGCCACCGTCACGAACGTAATCAGCAGCGCGTTATGCCCGAGCAAACAAAGCGGAATCACCAGTTTCCAGATCACCATGCAGGAAAAGACGAACGAAAGCAGCGCGCAGAACCCGGTGAAGCGCCCGAACACGATCAACAGCACGGCGAACAGCAGAAACAGCACGATGGTGTAATTGATCCGGTAATGGTCCTGCGCGTTGAGGGTGTAAGTGGCGGGATCGGCATCGTCCAGCACGGCCACCAATACGGTGTCGCCGGGGGCGAACACTTTGTCGAGCTCCATCTGGGCGCGCAGATGGTTGGCGGCCTTGAACCGCTGGCCTTTCCATTTGCCGCTGAGGATTTCGACGTTCAGGTTTTGAGTGCCTTTCAGGAGCAGCCCGAGCTCCTGCATGTCGGAGTTGTCCACGTCAACGACCCGCGCGCGCTCCTTGCGGCCGGGCTGGGGATCGTCCTTCGGGAACAGGTCCAGCCGGTAAAGCCCGGCGCAGAGCAGGAGCAGGACGGCGACCATGACCGCGTCACGCCGGGGAATCTGCGCCTTGAACCGTTTCCACATCACTCAGCGGACCACCAGTTTCAGGCGGTTGCTGATGTCGGTATTGTCGAGCATGTTGGAAAAAAGCTGCGACTGGGGGCCGTGGGCGGTGGTGCTGACCGGCAAAGCGGTATGGGCGCCGGTGGTCCATGCGACCGAGGATTTGTTGTTCAGGGTGCGGATGGCGGTGTCGGCGAGGGGTACGGCGCCGGTGAATTTGCCGTCCTTGAAGAATTGGTCGAACATATTTTTCAGGTTGTTTTCTTCGATTTCGGTAAGGTTCAGGCCGCCTTTTTCCCGTTTGCCGTCGGCGGCGGGGAAGATCAGCCCGGTGGCTTCGGTGATCAGCGGTTTCAGACTGTCGAAATCGGGGTTCTGGACGGCGCGGAATTTGCGGATTATTTCATCGCGGGAACACTTCTGCGCGGCCAGGTTTTCGATGTAGGATTTGTATCCGGTTCCGGCGAAGCCCAGGGTCAGGCCGCCGGTTTCGTGGTCGCCGGTCACGACGATCAGCGTGTCGGCGGGATTTTTCTGCGCGAATTCATAGGCGACTTTGACGGCGTTGTCGAAATCGACGACTTCATGAAGCGTGGTGGCCGCGTCGTTGGCGTGGCACATCCAGTCGATTTTGCCGCCCTCGACCATGATGAAAAATCCTTTCGGATTGTCCAGCAGCTCGATTCCCTGCCGGGTGAAATCCGCCAGGCGCAGGCTGTCCCGGTCCATATCGATCGCGTACGGCAGGGCGGTTCCGGGCGCGCCGATGGAGATCACTTTGCCGCTTTCCGGTTTGAGCGCGGCGAAGCCTTCCTTGCCGTTGCTGACCGTATAACCGGCGGCTTTGGCGAGTTCCAGCACGTCGCCTTTGTAAAGTTTGTCTTTCTGGTCGTCGCTTTTGTCGATTCCGCCGCCGCCGAAATAGTCGAACCCGGAGTTCACCAGGTCCAGCCCGATCTGGTAATAGTTGCCCCGGCTGACGTTGTGCCCGTAAAAGGCGGCGGGGGTGGCGTGGTTCAGCGTCACCGACGTGATGATGCCGACCTTGCGGCCGTGGTCGCGGGCGACCTCCGCCGCGGATTCCAGGCGGCGCTTGCCGGAGGCGTCCATGCCGATCCGTCCGTTGTTGGTCTTTTCGCCGCAGGCGATGGCGGTGCCGCTGGCGGCCGAGTCGGTGATGAAGGAGTCTGCGGCCTGGGTGTTGGTCAGCCCCTGGCTCTTGAATTCATTGATCAGCAATCCGCGTTTTTCGGTGCGGCGGAGGTATTCTTCGGTCATCATCCGCTGCGGGATCGAGAGCCCGTCACCGATGAAAAGGAATACGTATTTAACCGGTTTCACTTCTTCCGCCCAGCCTGCCCCCAGCGACAGCGCCACCACGGCGGCCAACATCAAACGAACCATTCCGTTCTTCATAATGAACTCCTTGAAAATAGCGTCAGTTTCGATTGCCATGTCCCATAACAATACCTCCCTTTCGCCCGTTTTTCAAGCCGGACGGGGGAGGATTTGACGGAATATCGCGGAGTGCCATTCCGTTCTTCATAATGAACTCCTTGAAAATAGCGTCAGTTTCGATTGTCATGTCCCATAACAATACCTCCCTTTCGCCCGTTTTTCAAGCCGGACGGGGGAGGATTTGACGGAATATCGCGGAGTGCCGCGTCAGGGCGCGACCGGTTCGATGCGGTAATGGATCGTGGCGGTTTTTACCGGATTTTTCAGGGTGACGGCGATTCGCAGGGGCTTTTCTTTCCAGCGGAGGTTTTCTTCGATGATTTCCGAAGTGACCGCAAAGGGCTCTCCGCCGGCGTCCACCGTGACAAGGACGGATTTGCCGCGATAAGTGATTTTGAAACGGTCGGGGGCGACGGGTTCCTATTTACCGAATGTGATCAGGGCGGTTTCGAACGTAAACGGTTTCGCCGCCGTCATGGCGTCGGTGACGGTGAACTGTCCGCCGCCGCTTCGGGAGTACAGGAACACACGTTCCAGCGCCGACAACCTGAAATTTGTCAAGAGGCGGTTTGAAATGTATCGCTTTTTTCTTATTTTTCCGTTGTATGGGGCTTCGGGGTTGAGCGGGAGTGAACCTTGTTACAGCCGGTGGGTTCCGGGGCCGTATTCCCTGGCGTTGAATGTTCCCGTGCAGTTTCGGGGAACGGTCAAGAGATAGCCGCCGTTGCGGTATTCCAGTTCGATGGCTCCGTGTATGGTCGGTTGGCGCATGTTGAAGCTCGTCAACCCGCCCGGCTGCGGGCGGACCTGAAACGCCGTGAAGCCGGGAGCGGTCGGCTTGATGCCGCACAGTTCGCGCGTCACGATATTGGCCGGGGCGGCGCCCCAGGCGTGGTTCCAGTCCTGGTTCGGTTTCAGGGAATCGTCCCAGGCTTCCATGGTGATGGTGGCGCCTTTGTCCAGCATGTTGTGCCAACTCCGCAGGCCGGTGGCGGTCATCAGGTTCAACGCATGGTCCGCCATGTCCCATTTGTAACAGGTTTCCAGCAGGAATTGCGCGCCGTACACGCTGCACGCCATGCCGCGGGCTCTCAGGATCGCCGTCAGCGCCGGGATTTCATCCGGCCCGGCGATATCGAACAGCATGGCGAACATGGCTCCGTGCAGTGACACGTGGGAAGACTCGGGATTGTCCACGAAAACGCCGTTTTTCAGCATGGTTCGCCGGATGGCTTCCCGGACTTGAGCGGCTCGTCGCCGGTAGAAATCATCTCCGCTCAGTTCGTACATGACGGACAATGCCTGATGGTGGTAACAGTTCGGCACCAGATTGACCTGGCCGAATTCATAGTTGTCGCGTTCGCACTGAGGCCAGTCCACGATGTCGCGGATGTCGTTTTGCTCGCGGATCAGCAAATCGTCCCCGGCGTGATGGAGCAGCGTCCGTTCTTTCAGCGCCGGCCGCCAGCGCCCGGCGCTGGCGGCGTCGCCGGAATACAGCAGGTAATCCCGCACGACCAGGGGCATCAGCAGATGCCATTCGGTCGGCCAGGTGGGATGCTCCAGCAGGTAGTCGATGGTGTCGCGGGCGATCATGTAATTGGCGTCGCAGCAGAAATGCCCCAGTTGATTGATATAGGCGTCCCCCTCGTAAGGCTTGCGTTCGCGTTCGCCGTCGATGTAGATTCCGAAAACGCCGGTCGCCTTCATGGTGTATTTGCAGAAGTCCCAGATCCGGTTAAGCCCGGCATCGGAACATTCGAAATGAGCCGCTTCGTCGTTGAATTCGGGGAAAAACTCATGCCTCCGGAGCACGGCGCGCCCCTCGCCGCCGGAAATTTCGACGTAACGGAACGGGACGATTTCCCCTTCCGCCTCGGCGGGGACGGGGATTGAAACGGTATGGAGGTAGGGGGATTTATGCTGCGGCAATTCGAAGCGGAAACGGTATTTTCCCGCCGGGCAGTGTTTCCGCATGGAGCGGACAGTGCGGAAGCCGCCGGGTTCGCGGTTGATGGCACCGCCGGGCGCAAGGACTTCCCCCAGCACGATTTCAAGTTCTGTTTCCCGGACGAGGTTGGTTTCGAGTTCGAGGGTGGCGTAGGCGTCGAGCCCGAAATCGGTCAGGCTCGGGACGCCGGCGAGAAGAATGGGTTTTTCGGAAATGTGGATCATCTGGTTATCCTTGTATGGGTGAAGTTTCAGTTTGCGTTCAATTTCGCCAGCATCGCGTCGGCGTCGTCGCCGTAATAAAAAAGGTGCGACGAATGAAGCGGCGCATCAAAGGTGAAGGCGTCGCTCCGGCGGGCGACGATGCGGCGGGCGAATACGTCAAGCACATCGGTTTTCCGGGGAAGGCGGATGGACTTTTGCCCCGGGAAACGGGCGTGGAGCGCGAAAAGCGAGGCATTGGCTTCCACCGGATCGGAGCTCTCCGAATAAAGATGCACTCCGGCGCGCCTGGCCAGGGCGGTGAGGAAAGGCACGTCGAACTGGTAAACGCCGGAGAATACCGAAAGCGCCTCGCCGGTTTTGACCGCCGCGACGCCCGCCGTTCCGTTTTCATAAACGCCAATCACTTCCGCATTTCCGGTTACGTGGAACATCGGAGCGATCCGCACCGCCGCCGTTCCCATGAGACGTCCGTCCGTCAGCTTCACGATGGGCGCCGACGGCTGCGGCGATCGGGCGAAGTCGATTCCGGTGAGCCGCTTCATGTTTGCCGTACTGTTGACGCCGTCGAAGGTGTAGCCCGGCGCGTAGATCCAGAAGAGAACGCAGTTGCGTTTTCTCAATTCCTCCACCGCCTTCAGGAAGGCTTCGTCGTACTTGAAACAGTTGACGAAAACATAGAGTTTATAATTGCCGGGATGCTTTCCGATATCCTCCGCCAGCAGATAATCCGAGGGCGCCCCGAGCCTGGCGAAACGGACATAGTTCTCCTCGAAGCTTTCGTGCGTGAACGCGGCGCCGCCGCGCTTCGACTGCCGGACCGAGCCGTCGGGCTGATAGGCCTGAAACAGTTCTCCGGACAGGACGCCGGCGCTTTGCGGCAGCATCGGCATCGACTTGATGCTTTCCTCGCTGACCACCAGGGCGATTTCGGAATTCCGGGGGACTTGCCCGGCCAGGCAGTGCTCCCCGACTTTGCGGACGGTCGCAATGTCTTTCGCCATCGCCGGGAAATCAAATGAGGTTCCGGAAATGGCATAATAATAGGCGGGCTGGTTGCGGCAGAGGATGAACCCCATGTTGCGGCGCATGACCGCGATGGTCTTTTCTTCGTTCGGCACTTGGAAATAGCCCAGGCCGGGGGGATCGTTGTGGGTGCGGGTGTCGTCCTCGATCACCGGGATGATCTTGTTTGCCGCCAGTGTTTGAAACGGCTTCATATCGCCCAGCGTATCGCCGAGGTTGCGGACCCGGTAAGGATGGGGCGACATCAGGAAATCCACCGCGCCGGAGTCCAATACCTTCCGGAGCGCGTAATGCGCGCGCATCTGCGACCGTCCGCTTGCGTGCAGGGTCATGGTGTAGCCGTAGTAAGTGCCGACCACTTTCCTGCCGCCGAGGCGCTCCTTTGCCTTGGCGTTGAGCGCGATGAGCATATCGGCTACGGCGTTGGAATAAAAATCGTGATAAGCGATCGATTTCAACTGTTTCTGCGGGTCCCAGAGCAGTTCACTGTTGTCGAGCTGCTGCCGCTCCGCCAGCGTTGGAACGGAGAAATCGTTCAGCCGGGGATATTTTCCCCGGGCGAATTTTTCAAACGCCTGTTGCGCCGCGGGCGAAAAATCGACCATGCGGTTCGGAGCCGGGTCCCAGCCGAGCCATTCGATGGTGTGCCCGCCGTTGATCCGGTAGCCGATGATCCGGTTGGCGTAGGGGGCATTTTCCAGATAGTCGATCGCCTTCAGCATCATTTCCTCCATGTCGCGCAGCGCCTGCCGCGAGGCGAAGGAGTGATTGGTTCTCGTGACGCCGCCGTCGCGGGTGGCGTTTCCCTGGTCGTCGAGGCACATTTCGGCGGGATATTTCTCCCGCCAGTCTTTCGGCGGGTAGATGGAGAGGTCCCACATGAAATAAGCGTCTTTGTGCTGGCGGCGGTACTGTTCCGCCAGGCGGTCGAAGCTGGACGGGTCGAATGTCCCGCATTCCGGCCACCATTCGTAAGGCACGGAGTAAACCGTCACCAGATTGAGCGGCGCATCGCTGTGGCGCGGCAGCCGGTCGGGCCGTTTGTACGAAGTCACGCCTCCCCAGACCGGAAAAAACGGTTTGCCGTTGAGCATGAGGGTGGGGCCGTAAGCGGTTTTCGCCACGGTGGAAACGGGCGCTTTCTCATAGCCGGGGATGCTTTTTGTTCGGATGATTTCAATAGCCGTTTCCGGGAAGCCGCCGGCTTTGTGGAAAAGCCCGGTTTCAAGGCGGATGACCGCCTTTATGGCGTTCAGGTAAAGCGGCAGTTCGTAGAGGAAATCAATCTGCCACCGTCCGTTTTCCAACGTCCGGACAGCCTCCTGTCCGAGCGTGATATCTTCGCTCCAGAGCAGGGAATCGCCGTTTTTCAGCTGGACGGTTGCATGGAACGGAAGTTCCGGCGCCTGCCCTTCGAAATCGAATTGGAGCCGGGTCTTGGTTCCCGCTTCGAGCACGGCGGGGGAAGCCGACGCCCCTGTCAATTTCTGCGGTTTCGAGAAATCGCGGTAATCCAGTCTGTCGACCCACGGATTGGCGGGAGGGCCGGGCTGCCCGGCAACGGGTTCCCAGCCGGAATCGTCAAATCCGTTGTTGTTCCAGCCGGTCTTTTTTTCGGTCGAGGAGACGAATTTCTCGTCGGTGTCGATCCGTTCGAAGGACCCGTCGGGGTATTTGACGAAGAGTTCACCAAAGACGCCGCCCGGAGAACGGACATTCCGATAATGAAAGGCGAGGACGTTTTTTCCGGCCGCAAGAACATCGGACACTTCGGCGAAACAAGTCCGCTTCCAATTGTTGGCGTTCGCGACGGATACGCCGTTGACGAACGCTTCCGCGCCGTCGTCGGCGGTGTATGACAGCCATCCCTGAACCGGCTTCGCTTTCAGCGTAAAATTACGGCGCAGAAAGAAATTGTCGTGTTTGCCGCCGATGATCCGGTCCTTTGGCGATCGAATCATTTTTCCCTGAAAATAGGCTCCTTTGACGGTGGGTTCCGGGAAATTCGGGAATTCCGCCTTGACCGCGGGCCATTCCGGCGCGTCCAGTTTCCAGGCGGTCGCGGGGGACGGGGGGAGCGGAGCGGCGGCGGATGCGAAGCGGAGTTCGGAAATTTCGATTTTTCCTCCCGCGCTGTCGGTGGGGTCGAAGCGGAGTTGAGTAATCAGGCCGCCCTCGAACCAGCTTGCGGGATTGGCAAGGTTCTGCTCCGTCACGGTGACGGTATGCCATTGGCCGTCCGCCTTAAGCGGAGGGAGCGTCCATCGCTGGCGGTCGGAAAATCCCTCCTTGTCGTGCGCGTAATAGAGCTGGCCGCGCGCCGGTCCGGCGCCTTCCGCCCGGTAACGGTAGATGAACGTCCGGTATGGCGCGGGATCGAGCGCGATTCCGGAAAGAACCAGTTGAGGGTCCTTGCCGATTCCGGTCAACACCAGGGCGGAGGGGGTGGTTTCGCATTGGACGTTTTTCCGGGCTTTCCAGCCGGCAAATTGGTTGCCGCTGTTCCACACCGGCGCCTCGGCGGCGGCAACGGACAACGCGAATGCGAAAAGAAGGATCATGGGGTTTTTCATGAGGTGTTTCTCTTTGTTCTATTCTGTTGTAAAAAAGCCAGTCGTCAGATCGGCATACGGGAGTGCCGGATTACGAAAGGTCATCATTGAAACATGACCGTCCATCCAGGCGATATTGGCGCTTTTGCCTCCGATGTGGCATGGAGAGATGACGCCGGCCCTGGTGTCGTTGCGGCCGCAGGTCGAACTGCCGATGTAGCGGCTTGGCGACAAATTCCAGTTGGCCCTGTCTTTGGAATCGGCGAACATGACTTTTTGCGATGGATTCCGGTAACGCCTGGCGAACTGGCTGCGTTTGGGGTCCGCGCCATCCGGCCACAGCCAGTCGTTGAGGCCATAAGAGGAATACGAGTAAGGCTTGTTGGTGGTTCGGTTCGCCGGTACATTATAAAAGGATTCCAGGTCGGCCACCGTTTCCCATTTGGTCACGATGTCCCCGCCCCAGGCGGTGGCGGTGAGCGCTCTTCCGGTCGGGCAGAGGAATATTTTTCCGCCGGCATATCTGTTTTTAATCAGGGTCAGGGGCCATGGGAGGGGGCCGACGTCGTCTTCCGTCAAGAGAATCGGGAAAGCGTCTTCATGGTCCATGAGGTAATGCTGCATGGATAATGCAAGTTGTTTCAAGTTGGACATGCAGGCGCTTGTCCGGCCCCGTTCGCGGGCGTTTTGCAGCGCGGGCAGCAGCATTGCCGCGAGGATCGCGATGATGGCGATCACCACGAGGAGTTCAATCAACGTAAAATTTTTCCTCCGGTACATATTCGGTTTCCTTATAGTTGGAACATACACATCGATTATTATACTGCTTTTTCGGCGATTAAACCTTGATTTTTATGTCAAAATCCACTATTTTTATTGCAAATCAGTTGAAATATAAATTTTTAGAGGAGATTTTCCGATGGTGGAATTTTATTCGAGCGAACGATATCTGCTTCCGTATGACACGCCGGTGCGGCTGCTGCTGTACCGGCAGTATCGGAACAGGCCGCATTATCATGACTTCCACGAACTGGTGATCGTGGCCGACGGCAGCGGGGAGCATTGTGCGGACGGCAAGGTATACCGGATATCGGCGGGCGACGTGTTCGTCATCAAACCCGGCATGGTGCATCATTACCTGAACCCGGTAAACCTGACGTTGGCTAATATTCTGTTCGATGCCGCCCGCCTGACGGACCTGCTGCCGGATATCGCCGACATTCCGGGGTATTTCGCGCTGTTTGAGACGGAACCGGAATTCCGCCTCCGCAGTAATTTCAAAGGCAAGCATTCGCTGGACGCCGCCCAACTGGCGGACGTGCGCGATATCCTGAGCCGCATGGATGCGGAAAGTTCCCGCCGCACGCCCGGCCACCGCCTGGCGGTCCGGACGCTGTTCCAGCAACTGGTGCTGTACCTCGCCCGCAGTTACAGCGACGACGAACGGAAGCATTCCCGGCGCATGACCAAGCTCAGCCAGATGACGAAGTTCATCGAAGAACATTTCCGGCGCGATATTTCGCGCGATGCGATCATGGCCAAAGCCGGCGTTTCGGTCAGCGTCGGCAGCCGGATTTTTCAGGAATTCCTGCGCGAGACCCCGATCGGCTATCTGCTCCGCACCCGGATCAACCACGCATCGGAACTGCTGCGCCGGACCGACCTGCCGATCACCGAGGTCGCCTTGCAGAGCGGTTTCCGCGACAGCAATTATTTTTCGCTGCAATTCAGGAAAATCACCGGGCGGACTCCGCGGGAGTGCCGCCGGGAATTCAAGGATTCTTCAACGGTAAACATCGCGCAGTGAAGTGACGGTCAGGGCTTTGCGGACCTCTTTGGCGGTGGTTCGGACCCTGGGGGTAAACACGGCGCGATGCGGTTCGCCCGGCAGCAGCGTCAAACTGTTGTCGTCGAACGTGCCGGGGATTCCCGGTGTGTCGAGCATCACGAAAAACGCCGGTTTGTCGGTTCTCAACGCAACCTTGATTACGCCGTCTTTTTCCGTGACTTCGGTTTTGACGGCCGCCGGTTGCAGTTCGCAATGCTTGAACACGTCAAAGAAATAGGTGTTCCGGTGGCGGTGCGCCGATCCCACTTTGCCGGTGGCTTCGAGGGACAGTTCGATGAAACAGCGGTCCGGGTCAAGCCCGGCGAGTTCGGCGTCCTTGAACGTTTTCAGGCATTTGCTCTCGCCGGGGCGGAGCGCGGCCGCGCATTCGAAGCGCCGCAGTTCGCGGCCGTCGAAATCATAGACCGCCGCGACGGCGGCGACGCGCAGGCGTTCCGGGAGGTCGCTGACCGCGAACAGCCGGAGCGCGCCGTCCACCTTGGCAATTACCCCAAGCGCGGGCGCGTAAAAACGCTTTGCGTGATAATGCAACTGCTTCCATTTGCCGCCGTATTCGAGGCTGGACCAGGAGGCGACCGGCCAATTGTCGTTCAACTGCCAGTAGAGTGTCCCCATGCAGCGCGGCTTCAGCGTGCGCCAGTATTCCACGCCGGTTTTGATGGCGAGCGCCTGCTGGACCTGCGACAGATACAGGAAGCCCGCGAAAGACTCCGGCATCCGGAAATACTGCCCGAACATGGCGATGATCGGCGCGTTGCCCATTCTGCATTTCTGGTGGTGGTCCATGACCGGGGAAAAGACGTTGAACTGTTCCTCCGGGCAGTATTTCGCCACCGTTTCGAGCGACGGAAACGACTGGTAGCCGAATTCGGAGCAGAAGCGCGGCTTTACTGAATAATAGGCGTTGAAGTCTTTGGCGCCGTGCCAGACCTCCCAGTAATGCATGTCGCCGCAACTGTCGTCGTGCCAGCCGTCGTTGAAATTGTCGGGGCCGCCGCACGGCGAGCTGGGCCAGAATACCCGGGACGGGTCCAGTTTCTTCGCCATGCGGGCGAGTTCCCGGTTCAGGCGGTCGTAATGGATCAGGTACAGGGTGCGTTTGTCGGAGCCGCCGTACCAGCCGGTCGCCCCGATGACTTCGTTGTCGCCGCACCACAGGGCCAGACAGGCGTGGCTGCGCAGGCGCGGAATCTGGAACTCCAGTTCCTGCCGCACGGCGGCGATGAATTCCTCCGTGGACGGATACAGACTGCACGAGAACATCATGTCCTGCCAGACCAGCAGCCCCTTGCGGTCGCAAAGCCGATAAAATTCGTCGCTCTCGTATTGCCCGCCGCCCCAGACGCGGAGCATGTTCATATGGGCCCCCCGCGCCGATTCCAGCAGGTCCTCCAGCGCCTCCGGGGTCTGGCGCGACGGCAGGGCGTCCGCCGGAATCCAGTTGGCGCCCTTGCAGAAAATATCGACGCCGTTGATCCGGAAATACATCGAACGCCCATATTCGTCTTTTTCATGGACCAATTCGAGGGTCCGCAGTCCGATGTCCCGGGTTTCAGACTGTTCGCCGGTCTCCACGGTCAGGGGGTAGAGCGCCGCGCGGCCGTAACCGTTCGGCCACCAGAGTTCGGGATTTTTAACCTCAAAGACGGCGGTTACCCGGTTGCCGCCTTTTTTCAGGGCGGCCCGGACCGTCCGGGTTTCGCCGTTGAACAGGAACCGAACCTCTTTGCGGCCGTTTTCGAGCGCCGACAGTTCGGCGACCGCGGTCACGGTGACTTTGTTTTTCTCATGGCGCTGTTCCGCGTGGACGTGTTCAATCCGGGCCAGATTCACGCCGCGGAGCGCCAGCGGGCCGTAAACCCCACTCACCATCAGGGTGATCCCCCAGTCCCAGCCGCCGTGGCAATGCACCTTGCGCACCAGATTCAATCCGGCGGCCTGCGAACACCCGGTCATCGGGACCGGCATGGGGAGGGCGGCGGCGATTTTCGCCGTCTCCGGTTCCACCGGGCGGAACCGGATGCGGATGGAGTTTCTGCCCGGCCGGAGAAAGGGTTTCGCTTCGGGGCGGTAGCGGGTGAACATGTTGTCGCCGTCCATCACCTTTTTATTGTTCAGGTAAACAGTCCCGAACAAGTCCAGTTGTTCGATGTTCAGGAACACGCTGTCGCAGTTCAGCAGTTCCGCCGGCACGTCGAATTCGCGGCGGAATTCCCAGTCGCAATGGCGGACCCATTGCACGTCGGCTTCGTTCCTGCCGTAATACGGGTCCGGGATTTCCCCGGCGGCCAACAGCGCCGAATAGTTGTCGCCGGGCAAGACCGCCGGAACCGTTTTGTCCTGCCAGTTCCCGCATGTCAGTTCCCATGCGCCGCATAAATCCACTTGAGTCTGTTTCATCAATCCGTCTCCTGATTAGTAAAGAATATTCGCGGCGGCACGTTGCCGCACGCAGTCCAGCGCGCGGACAGCGCTGGTCGCCCGCAGGGCGAAACAAAGTAATTCCGCTCTGCGAGCGGGCAGCGTTTCGCTGCTGCACCGCGCCCGGGCACGGCCCGGTGCGGGGATGCTTCGCATCCTGACGTGAAATTTGTAAATTTCTATAAGATAATACCCTCCGGCGCGAAATCAATCTTCCCCCGCTCCCGGATCATGCAACAAAATACAGGATTATGCAAAAAATGCAACAGAACGCTTGCAAAACCAGATTTCAGGATTATACTTCCGCATGAATGAAAACAAAAAACAGACCGCGCGCCCGACCCTGCGCCGGATTGCGGAGGAAACCGGATACGCCGCTTCCACCGTATCCCGCGCGCTCGCCGGTTCGAGCCTGATTTCGGGGAATACCCGCCGGGACATCGTCGATTGCGCCCGCCGCCTCGGGTATCGGTTCGAACATTGTCGGCAGGTCGCGGTCATTACGCCGAATCCGGGCGGCGGGGCTTATTTCGGTTCTCTGGCGGGGTGTCTGGGAGAAGAGCTGGAACGGCACGATTTCATCCCGGTGACGATTTCGCTGAAACACTTGGAGTTGATCGAACAGTTTCCGTTCTGCGGCGCCGTTTCGCTGTTGAGCAACGACGGTTTCGAAACGTACTGGGGGGAGCGCCATATCGTGCCGCTGGTCTGCATCAACACCTCGGCGCGGCACCTGGACGGTATCTTCATGGTCGGTTCCAACGACGCGCAGGGGATGGAACTGGCGGTGAACCATCTTCTGGAGCTGGGGCACCGCCGGATCGGGCGGATCGGGGGCAGGCATTCCTTCGGCGATCCCAAAAACTGGAACAGCCACGCTCGTGACGCCGCGTTTGAACGGCTGATGAAGGCTCACCGGCTGCCCGCCGACCTGCGCGCCGTCGTGGACGGCGCGGGCATGATCGAAAGCGTGAAATCGCTTCTGGACCGGGGCGCGACGGCGATCATCAACCTGAACGAAGGCGACGAACTGCCGATCTACCACGCTCTCAGCCTCCTGAACCGGAAAATCCCGGATGAGGTTTCATTGATCAGTTGGTCCGAGGACAACGTCGCCCCTTATCTCGTTCCCTCCCTGACCAGTCTGCGGCAGGATTACGGCATGCTGGTGCAACACGCCTGTCGCCTGCTGCGCCAACAGCTTGACGGAACCGCCGCGGACGGTGACGTCCTGGTGGATTACCGCTTTGCCGTGGGCGGCAGTACCGCGCCGCCGGGATAGGCGGACGGGCTGATCGCGATGGCCGAGGGGATGTTCTCAAAATAAAACGACATATCCCCGGCAGCCCAGACCAGTACGCGCCAGATGCGCGGCGTCGCCTGCGGCGTCAGGGTGATGGTCTTTTTCTGCACCGGGTCCGCAGACTTGCGGTAGTCCAGCCAGGGCAAACGGTGTTGGCCGATATTCACGCCGTGCATGATGGCGACGTTGTTTCCCTGGTCGTCCACCAGTTGGGCGCCGAAGCTGCCGGCATGCACGCCGCGCGCATAAAACGTGAATTCCGAGGTGTTGGCGGGGATGGTGAAATAATACCCCTTCAGCCCGGCGGAACCGATGGTGGAGTTCTGATCCATCAGCGCAAAAGGTGTGTAGTCATTAGTGGCGGGAATGTCCCAGAGAGCGGTCAGGTCATCGTCGATTTCCAGCGCGACGACGTCGCCTTTTTTGCCGGGGACCGCGAATTTTTTCTCAAAAGCCTCCGCCGTGGGGTATTGCTCCGAGAGCAGGACTTTGCCGGAAGCGTCCTTGAACACCAGCGAACCCTCCGGTTTGCCTTGCGGGCGGGCGCCGTGCTTGATACGGCTGACGGTTATTTCGGGGTTGTCGCGGTGCAGTTGAATCCGGAACTCCTTGTGGTCCGGGGCACGGAGCTTGAAGCTCAGAAAATTGCCGGTAAACGCCTGTTCCATGACGGCGGTGGGATGGTAGAGATAGCGCTTGGCGGGATGCGCGTTGTTCCACCGGGAAAGCCCGTCGATCAGCCCGGCGACGGTCGCCACGTCCATCGACAGCGCCTTGCCTGCCGCGTTCATGCCCTTGAAGGTGGCGTTGTTCATTACCAGCGACGCGATTTCAAACATTTTTTCGTCGTTGGACAGATTGGCGGCATAGATGACCGCGGGCGCGATCAGCAGGTTCAGCCCGGGCGCGCCCGAATTGTACGGTTTGCCGTCCCACGATACGCCGTAGGGCCACGACATCTGGTACGAGCTCCAGGCGGTGACGAGCCATCCGGCCCCGGCGATGATCGATTTCGCCGCGCGCGGGTCCTGCGACACCCGGTGGTATTGGCCCAGCCCTTCCAGCAGGATGCCGACGAGGTATGGGCAGTTGCCGAACGTGTCTTTGTGGCCGCCGCCGTGGTCACTCGGCATGACGTGGGGCCAGGCGCCGCCTTTCTCGAAATTCTGTTCGTTCATGGCGACGTCGGCGATATGGCGCGCCGATTCCAGATACAGCGGGTCGCTGATCGCGTCGTACAGGCCCATGATGGCGGTCAGGCTCCATCCGGCAGAGCGTTCGTGGGTGCCGAGCTTGCGGAAATTGGGAGCCATGAAGTAACAGATGTGTTCGCCGAGCATCAGGGCCGACGACATCACCCGGGCGTTGCCGTTCAGCAGCCATTCCTTGACCATGCCGCGGGTCCAGGTGTGGCCGTTTTCCGCGCTGTAGCTCGCGTCGTAACGGTACGACCAGGTCCGCTGCTTCACACGCTGGTAGCTGACGCCGGTGTGTCCGATGGCGTGCTGGGCGTTGGCGCCCACGTAATACGGATCGGGATAAGCCTGCACGATATCGACGTCCGCCTGGTGCTGCGTGGCCAGCGACGCCAGTCGCGCCGCTTTGCGGTTGCCGGTGCGGAGGAAATGGACGAACGCGCCGTGGGCGAGGTCGTATTCGTTGTTGCCCCAGTTGCGGCCGCGTTCGCCGTACCAGTCGCCGTAGTTCAGAAAGCCGAATTCGCGCTGTTTTTCCTTGTACTTCAGGTGTTCGTCGATCACGGCCGTGACCTGTTTGTCGTAGTCGTCAAAGCTGTGGTCGCCGGCGGCGGATACCCCCTGCATCGTTCTGGTCCGGAAATACCAGTCTTGAGGGAGAACGGCGAGTACCGGCAGGTTGTTTTCGGCGTCCGCCACCGCGCTGTTCCTGCCGGAAAAGTCAAAGTAGAGCTTTTCGGTAAACGCCATGCCCCATTTCATGCGGTATTTGCCCCCGGCAAACGGAAATTGCAGATAATGCGGCA
>ENA-UOOH01000716-UOOH01000716.1-fermentation-metagenome-genome-assembly--contig:-NODE-716-length-36010-cov-11.426895_pt1 | contig 36010 bp, 27 predicted proteins | sample MGYA00245778_ERZ724025 | MGnify/ENA primary metagenome ERZ724025 (study PRJEB28704, sample SAMN03018313) | fermentation metagenome | biome: anthropogenic terrestrial biome; feature: soil; material...
TTCACGTCCGGTTCTGAGAGGGCCTGGGGGTGAGATTCCCCCGGGCTACTTACCTCCGCATAGGCAGTATCATCATTTTTTATGATACGATCGTAAACAGCAGAAATCCGGTTCCAGAAGACTTCCTGTTTTCTTGGCACAGCGTTTTCCTCCTTTTACTTCGCCATAGCACAATTTTAAAGCAAATTGAGAATTACAGCAAACTGTGAAGGGCTTACACCGATACTATTTGCACCCTCATGTTTCAGCCAGCCTTCTTTCTTCTCCACACTAACTCCAGGATAATTGTCTGCGTGCTGCCTGGCTCCGGTCAGCTATGCTACGGTGCTTGGGCAAAATTGTGCCATTATGCTGGTTTCCTATTATGACTAACTGCAGGGGTTGCGCAAGGCCCAAAAATAATTATTGACATATGCCCATAACGTTATATAATATAAATTGAAAGTGACATATGTCATTAACCAAAAAGAGGCGATAATATGCCAAAAAAAATGTATCTGGATTTCGCAATTTAGGCAGTGGAGGAGGAATGGAATTGGAGTTTAATCCAGGCGAGGATTGGCAGAGGTAGAGAGATAGCACGGCTATGGCAAGAGGCTAGCAATTAGGAAAGCAAACAGAGAAAGGAGAAGATCTTTATGCCAAGAAGAAATGGAACCGGACCTTTGGGAATGGGTGCAATGACAGGAAGGGGACTCGGTGCCTGCACTGGAGTTAATGCCCCTTTTTATGGCTCGGAATTTGGACGCGGATGTGGTAGAGGTTTTGGGCGAGGTTTCGGTTTTGGAAGAGGTCGGGGGTTCGGATTTGGGCGAGGCTTTGGCTTCGGAGCGTATAATAACTATAATTATAGTCAAACAGCCTCCAAAGAAGTCCTGCAGGCACAAAAGGAACAGTTGCAAATTACGCTTGATGCTATTGACAAAAGGTTGGGAAGCCTATAACAGCAAACCAAAGCGGTAGAGGGTGGCCTCTGCCGTTTGGCTCGAGATGAGGTGAAAAACTAATGCCCAGACCAAGGAAAAGGAGAAAGGTTTGTTGCTTGCCTGGAAACAGCCGCTTTGGGCCGCTCGATTCTCCGGCCAACACCAAGAATTTTGTCAATATGACAATTGATGAATACGAGACGATAAGGCTGATTGACTTAGAAAGATTTACCCAGGAAGAATGTGCCAACCGGATGAATATAGCCCGAACAACGGTTCAGGGTATTTACAATGAGGCAAGGAAAAAAGTGGCAGAATCCTTGGTTAATGGGAAAGTCTTAAAGATAGAGGGCGGCGATTACCGCCTTTGTGATGGCTCGGGGGATTTCTGTGGTAGTGAAGGTTGCCACAGGCATAGGCATGGCTGGGGCAAATAGAAGATAATAATTATTGAGGAAAGTATTAAAGGCTTAGCCCGGTTATGATGCAGCAACAGATGGAGAATAAAGGTATTGAAAAAGAATGCCGCATTTTGAAGACAAGGAGATGTGGAAATGTATATAGACGACACTTGTATTGGGTGTGGATTATGTCTTGAATCATGCCCGGTAGAGGCTATTTCACTAGTAGAGAATAAAGCTGTTATCAATAAAGAAATCTGCATAGAATGCGCATTGTGTGCAGATGTGTGCCCCTTAGAAGCTATACAGCAGGAAGACTAGTTTGAAAGGACCGATAAAGCTTACCTCGTTTTGGGGTTCATAATCATAAATGGTTTATGAACTGGTCAAGCTATCTGATAAGCCCATGGAGTGGTGCTGAATAAGTGCTTGGAGGGTGAGAATCTGGAATTTTACCTGGAAAAGGCATCAGGATTTTGGCAGGATACCATTTGACAATGAACCGGGGATGCTGAATTCAAATGCCCAAGGGGCGGTTATTTATCTGCGGGGAGTTAAATAATATTTAAATAATATAACGTAACAGAAAGGAGCCGACCAAATGAGTGAGAATTGCGATCAAGATTGCAGCATTTGCGGTGATGACTGCACCGAAAGGAAAGAGCCGAAAACTGATTTCTCTGAAAAACCGCATGAGTTAAGCAATATCAAAAAGGTTATAGGTGTTGTTAGCGGCAAAGGCGGGGTTGGTAAATCATTAGTCACCTCAATGTTAGCGGTAACCATGAACAGGAAAGGCTATAATACCGCCGTACTTGATGCGGATATTACCGGCCCATCCATACCTAAAGCTTTCGGTGTCAAAGAGAAAGCAACTGCCAATGCTCTGGGCTTATTGCCCATCAAAAGTAAAACCGGCATTGATATCATGTCAATTAATATGCTACTGGAAGATGATACTAACCCGGTGGTTTGGAGAGGTCCGCTGCTGGCTGGCGCAGTTAAGCAATTCTGGACTGATGTAATATGGTATGATGTTGATTTTATGTTTATTGATATGCCACCAGGAACCGGTGATGTGCCCCTCACAGTATTCCAATCCCTGCCTGTTGATGGGATAATAATCGTAACCTCACCACAAGAACTGGTCTCTATGATCGTTTCCAAGGCGGTCAAGATGGCGGAAAAAATGAATATACCAGTTATTGGCTTGGTTGAAAATATGGCTTATTTCAAATGCCCTGATAATAATAAAGATTATTGGATATTTGGTGAAAGCCATATTGAAGAAGTTGCCGAAAAACATAAGCTGAAGTTGCTGGCCAGACTGCCGATTGACCCGAAAATATCGGAAGCCTGCGATAAAGGCATGATAGAGTTTTATGATGGTGTATGGCTTAATGGAATTGCCGAAATATTAGAAAAAACAGAGGAAAAGGAAATGCTGAAAATTGCAGTAGCCAATGAAAACGGTATGGTTACGGAACACTTCGGACATTGTGAGAGCTTCATGATTTTTGATACCGAGAAAAACCAAATTATTAAGAGCGAGACCATAGCTAATCCTGGGCATAAGCCGGGATTTCTGCCCATTTTTCTGAACGACAAGGGAGTCAAGGTGATCATCTCCGGAGGTATAGGGAGCGGCGCCATTGATATCTTTAATGAAAAAGGTATTGAAGTAATTGCCGGTGCCAGAGGTGATGCCAAGGCTGCGGTAGAGCAATATTTGCAGGGTATGCTTAAATCGACCGGATCGGTTTGCCATGAGCACCAATATCATGATGAATGCGGACATTAAAATGAAAACTGATAGTAAGAAAAGTGAGGAATAAGGGGTTATTGGTCATCGGTCGTCAGACATCAGAAGGAGAAGGAGGCCGTCGTAGATAGTATCTGCCTTATATTTTTTGCTAGCGGAGGTCTAAATGGAGTTAAGTGTGGAATGTTTGCCTTGTTTAGTCAATCAGGCGGTAAGATTAGTCAAAATTCATCTAGATAATGAAAAAGCGCAACGTATTTTGGTGAAAAAAATCATGCTGGAAATTGGCGCCAGCGACGATACTGCCAGTACTCCTTATATAGCTCATAAAATGCAGCAGGTCTTAAAAGATGTCCTGCAAAATCCAGATCCCTATCGAGATGTTAAACTTTACTACAATTCCGAGATGCTTAAGCTGGAAAAAGAATTTTTGGCTGTAATCAGATCAGCGGAGGATCAGTTGGGAACAGCCTTAAAATTGGCTGCAGCGGGAAACATAATTGATTTTGGCCCTGGTCATGATTTATCAAGAGCCGAAGTGATAAAAGTATTAAACCAGACCTTGGAAAAAGAGTTCAACCATGAGGTGTTTACTTCATTAAGATCTAAATTGCAAGCGGCCCGGAAACTTCTCTATCTGGGTGACAACGCTGGAGAGATAGTTTTTGACAAGATGTTTATCAGAACCATCAAGGCAGAGTATCCCGATTTGGAAGTAGATTTCGCCACCCGGGGAGCACCTGTCTTGAACGATGTTACCGAGGAGGATGCTTATTTCATAGGCATGAATGCCTATGCTCACATTATCAATAATGGCACTGATATCCCGGGGACAGTACGGGAGTACTGTTCTGCTAGCTTCAATTTGGCATTCGATAATGCCGATCTAGTTATTGCCAAGGGGCAGGGCAACTTCGAATCGCTGTATGGAACGGGACGAGTTAATCTATACTATATCTTTTTGTGCAAATGCAATCTTCTCATGGAAAGATGCGGAGTCCTGCAAAACGACATTATACTGATGAAAGAATAATATATAGATTGCTGTTCAGACTGGCAAGATATTATTAAGGGGGATTGCATATTGTCAAATGAAAATATAGTTGAAGCCTTAAAAGACACCAACAAGAAAATAGCTGACCTAAAAAGTTTTAACATTCCGATAATATTAAAAACTATTGAAGAATACGAAAAATCTGGGGTTGAAGAGTGCTTTATTGAACAGCAAAGACTCCAATTGCAAAAAGTGTATGCCAGGATAAATGAACTGGAAGCCAAAGCTGAGCGGTTGTTTAATCGACTGGAATAATAGGGGCCAACACAGGGACGTTCTTTTTGTTGGCTCCTTATGTTGGTTTTGATATATATGGTAAGAAAAAACTGGAGAATTATAAAGATGAGGCAAGCAAGAATTTACCAAAGCTTAAACCTTGCGGGTTGCGGTCAACCAGCCGGCAATAACAGCAGTAATAGGAACTGATATGATCAAAGCGATGCTGCCTACCAGAGCCCGAATAATTTCGGTTACAATTAATTCCCAGTTCACTATGCGCAGGGGTTCCATCTCATAAACCATGAACAGCAGCATAAAGGGCATCGCTCCTCCGGTATAGGCCAGGATAAGAGTGTTGGCCATGGTTCCCATAATATCTCGACCAACATTCATCCCTGCGGCTACCAGTTCAGCCGTATTCATCTCGGGATTGGCCCGCTTGATCTCGCTTATGGCCGAAGCCACCGACATGGTAACATCCATAATGGCCCCGACCGCACCGATAAGAATTCCCGAAAAGAGCAGACCGCGCATATCAAGATTAAGGTTCTCTACATAGACCAGCATGCGTTCCTCTTCCGTGGCCAACCCGCTGAGTTGAGCCAGGTCACCGAAGATATAAGCCAGCCATCCAGCCACAATCAAACCGCCCAGAGTACCCAGGGTAGCCGCCAGGGCTTTGCGAGAAAAGCCGGCAATACATATCATGGTAATCAATGTAACCACTATTAAAACTATGACTGTGAGCGGTAGGGGCGATTTCCCCGCTATCAATCCCGGAAGCAGCACCTTGTAAATTCCCAGGATGGTTATTCCTAATCCGAACAGAGCCTTGGCTCCTTGCCAGCGGCCAATCAGCAGAAGCAAACCGGCAAAAACGCCGACAATCCATAGCAGCGCCGGGCTTCGTACCCGGTCGGAAACATAAATGGTCTTTACTGCTTCACCCCCATCTGCCGGGGTAAATTCCGCTATGTATATTACCACCTTGTCTCCAGGTGACAGATGCATATCAAAACCCGCACTTCCGGAAAGAGTATTTATGGCGGTAAGGATCTTGCCTTTATCGGCACCATCCAGCATACGAACCTTGACTTCCTGTTCCACTATATTTCCTTGCAGGGCCTCAATTTCTTTCACACTTTTATCCTTTATTTCCAGAACCAGCGCTTTTTCATATCTTTCCTGGTATTGCTCCTCATCAAACTCGGGATGAAGTTGTCCATGAGCCGGTCCGGCCAGGATGGAAACAGTAAAGAAAAATGAGAACATAAGCAGTAAAGTGCTGCGGATAAAGGTTTTTTGCCGGTATTTATGCATAATCGTCCCTCCAGTAGTCTTTTACCTAGGATAGCATTGATAACAATTATCACTGTCTATAATAGCGTTGTCCCAGGCTGTGGTCAATAGAGCCATGCGCGGTACCCCTTGAGCCGCAAGACAAGCCGCAGGTGTTGCTCCGGGGTACCCGCTCCCGGAGGCGCTATCGATGCTGCTGCAGCCGGGATTGCTCCTTTTATGATAGGGATGGAGGCAAATAGGCATATCATGCGGGTGCCGGAATGGTTCCGGCAGACTCATAGCTTGGGAACAGTATGATGGGGGGTTAAGATAGGATTTTTAATCGTAAGGACTGTTAATAAGACGGATTGCTTGCAAAATATTTTCTCGATCATCAGTATCGAAGTCTTCCCAATACCAGTAACGAAATAACTCAACTCTGGCTTCATCAGGAGAAATATCCGGTTTATCTTCTAGAATCGCAGCTTTGCTCACCAACCTCGCCATATCAAACATAGAGGCAGCCATGAAAAATCTTTCGCTCTCAGTCTTCTGCTGCATCATCTCGAATAACTTGTTTTCTACCGTTGAGCTAGTATCGTTCATTATTTAATTTCCTCCCATAATTGTCCTAAGCCGAGTTCCTTAACCCAATACTCAATATATTCCCAATCCAGTTTTTTGGCCTGGTATTTCATTATACTGCTCACATCATTTAGCTGTAGTTCAGATTTGCTGTCTCTGGCCCAAAATATCTTAGAAATGATCAAATCCTCGGGGCTTACTACCCATAATGCAAAACCAGCAATAATTTTCCTGATGCGTCTCTCAAATTCAAGCTTCCGGTAAAGAGAGTCCTTGCGGATGATGAAATCAATTTTCACTACGGCTTGATAATGAATGATGTTAAACATGCTCTGCAATCGCACCGCCTCGTTTACATCATCCTCATCAATATAGAAATCCCCGGAAAATATTTCTGTAATCTTAGCAATTTGCTCAGCAGCAAGTTCAATTACAATATCAATATCTCTGGTCATGCGAGGTTGTGCATAAAAGCTGCCGGCAAGTGAACCGGAAAGCATATAGGGTATATTCAGTTCTTCAAGTTTGGTTATTACCAGTTTTAATATTTGAATTTCAGTTGGTAAATTCATTTTTAAAACCTGCCTTGCCGAATTTGTAAACTTGAATACATTATAATGCTCCTAAGCGAAAAAGCCACTATTCTTATCTTCGCCGGTGCAACCTTAATAATGACACCCGAAGGGTGGAGCATCAGGAGTACCCGACGGGGTGAAGGGTGCTGCATCCATGCTTCGCCAACGCTCGCTTTGTATATTTATGCAACCCTTATGCAACAAAAAGGTTTTTTGCACTAGAGTCAAAATTAGCCCTTGACAAAAACAAGGGAAATACTTACTATGAATATGATAATCGTTATCATATATTTTTTGCGAGTTTAGTTAGTTGATACTAACTTAAATATGCACAAGGGGGGAGATACCAATGGAAATTATTTTTCTGGTCGCAGCATTTATACTGGCAGCGCTTATCATCATGAACAGAATCAGGCAAGTAATAAGGAGTTCATCGCCGGAGAAGCCGGCAGATGCTAATTCTTGCATGAGCTGTTCCAATTCATGCTGTTCACATAAAAAGGAATGATACCGGTCAGGAAAGCGGACAGGGATTAGAACTATTTTAACGTCCCGGCAAGATGATAATTTTGGAGGTGAGGATGATGAGTAAAACTCTTAAAGACCTGGCTCCGGGAGAAAAGGCCCGTATCAAGGCGGTTAGCGGCAATGGCAGCGTCAGGCGCCGAATAATCGAGATGGGTCTGGTTCCAGGAGTGGAACTTACTATGGAGCGCTACGCCCCTCTGGGCGATCCGGTGGAGGTCAGCAACCCGGGATTTTTCCTGTCTTTGCGCAAGGAGGAAGCTGATACCATTGTTCTGGAAGAAAATGCTGAGGAGGAGCAGTGATGGATGAAAAAAGAATAGTAATAGCTCTGGCGGGAAACCCCAACTCGGGTAAAACCACGATTTTCAATAATTTGACCGGAGCCCGCCAGCATGTGGGGAACTACCCCGGAGTAACCGTGGAAAAAAAAGAAGGATGGCTAAAACATCGAGGTTTTGAGATTGAAGTTATAGATTTGCCAGGAACCTACGGGCTCTCCGCATATTCTCCCGATGAAGTGGTGGCGAGGAATGTTATTGTAAATGATAAGCCTGATTTGGTGGTTAACATTGCTGATGCTTCCAACCTGGAGCGCAGTCTTTACTTAAACACTCAGTTGAAAGAGTTGGAAGTGCCTATAGTACTGGTTCTTAATATGGCTGATGTAGCGGAGAAGAACGGGATAACCATCAATTACGAACTGATGTCGCAGCTTTTAGGCATGACCGTAGTAAGAGCGGTGGGTACCAAGAATGAAGGTACGGTAACAATACTGGACGCGGTGGTGAACACTTTTGCCGGTGAGGATAAACCATCGGAGAGAATGTTGCGCTACCGCCCGGAGATTGAAGAAGAAATCAACAGCCTGCTGGAATTGCCGTTTGCAGGCAGGCAGAGCGGTTCCCCCTCTTCTGAGGCTGCCGCCGCTGCCGGTAATCTCGATGGTATTTTAAATTATCCTTTACGCTGGACAATAATAAAACTGCTGGAAAGAGACCGCGAATTAACGAAGAAACTGGAAAATAATTCTGAAGGCAAGGTTTTACTGAAACAAATAGAGCAGAGCCGCCAGCGGATCACCGACAAGACGGGCGATGATCCAGAGATGGCTCTGGTGGAAGACCGTTATGCGTTTATTCGCGGGGTATGCCGCGAGGCCTCTCAGATCACTGTCATAAGCAAGCAATCGCTGACCGAAAAAATAGATAATGTTCTCTTAAATCGTGCCCTGGGCATACCCTTGTTTTTGGGGATGATGTGGCTCTTGTTCCAGCTTACTTTCACCCTGGGAACCCCCCCGATGGAATGGATAGAAGCTGGCTTCACAGCTCTGGGGGGCTGGCTTAATGAAGTAATGGCCGAAGGCCTGCTCCGTTCTTTACTGGTGGATGGAATTATCGCCGGTGTGGGTGGAGTAATCGTCTTCCTGCCCAATATTCTATTGCTCTTTTTGGGTATTGCCTTTTTGGAGAGCACCGGCTATATGGCCCGCGCCGCCTTTGTCATGGATAAAGTTATGCACCAGGCGGGGCTGCATGGCAAATCCTTTGTACCCATGCTGATTGGTTTTGGTTGTACGGTACCGGCTCTGATGGCCAGCCGCACCCTGGAAAATCCTCGTGATCGCCTGGTTACCATGCTGGTTACGCCTTTAATGAGCTGTGGGGCTCGTTTGCCGGTTTATACCCTGCTTATCGGCGCCTTTTTTGCTCCCCAGATAGCGGGCAACATTCTCTTTTCCCTGTATATTATTGGTATTGTTCTGGCTATTATCATGGCCCGGGTATTTCGTACCTGGCTCTTGCCGGGGGAGAGCGAGCCTTTTGTTATGGAATTGCCCATATATCGTCTTCCTACTCTGAAAAGCGTCCTTATTCACATGTGGGAAAGGGCCTGGCTCTACCTGAAGAAAGCCGGAACGATTATCCTGGCCTTATCCATTGTTATGTGGGGTTTATTTACCTTTCCTACCGTGGACAAGGAGGGATATGAATTCGAGAGTGCGGTGGAACAGGTGGAGAACAGCTATGCTGGCCGCATGGGGAAGGTCATTGAACCGGTGCTCAGACCTCTGGGTTTTGACTGGAAAACAGGCGTGGCTCTGGTGGCTGGGTTGGGCGCCAAAGAAATAGTTGTAAGCACCCTGGGAACTCTCTATAGCATTGAGGACGAGGAGGGCCTGGCGGAAGAGGAAGAACCGGTGGTGAAAAGTTTTGCCCAGCGGGCCCGGGAACAATCAGGTTATTCACCGCTGGTGGCTTATGTATTAATGCTGTTTACCCTGATTTATGTCCCCTGTCTGGCGGTTGTGGCCGTGATGAAACGAGAAACCAATGGCTGGAAGTGGCCTCTCTTTACCGTAGGTTATACCATAGTCCTGGCCTGGGTGGTATGTTTCCTGGTCTACCGGGGCGGCTTGCTTCTAGGGATAGGGTAATAGGGGTTTAAACAGGCAAATTGTCGGCAGCTGTTTTGCCAGGAAAAACTATAACGAGGTGAAATATGTCCCCGCTAAGCGGTCGGATTCCTATTAACAAAACAGGCGGCGGGTTCTAATCCCCCGCCTCGTTGCAGCGCTGTAAGGATAGATGCCGGGATATCAGGTAAAGCTAAAGGAAAATCAGACCAGTCAATGGGGTGTATGGTTGAATATAATGCTTGATAATATTGATATTATATTTAGGAATTTAATTGCGGTTGGCATCTTATTTCTAGTTACCCTTGTGATTGGGAAAAAGCTGATATCCCAGCTGAACTTTTTTGATTTTATTGTAGGAATAACAATTGGATCTATAGCAGCTGCTTTATCAGTTGATAAAACAATCACTTATTCACATGGCATTATCAGCCTCTTAATTTGGGGCCTGATTCCCCTTGTAGTTGCCAAAATAGCCCTGGCTGATATCCGGGCCAGGCGGAGGTTGGATGGAGTACCTACCCTCCTGGTCCAAAATGGGAAAATACTTGAGGATAACCTCAAGAAAGAGAAGTACCATGTTAACGATTTACTCGAAGAGCTAAGGCTAAAGGGAGTTTTTAATATAGCCGACCTGAATTTTGCTATTCTAGAAACCAGCGGGCAGATCAGTGTGCAGCTCAAACCCGAAAAGCAACCAGTCACAGTATCTGACTTGAATCTTTCCGCAACCCGCCAGGGATTATGTGCAAATTTGATAATTGATGGCAAGATATTATACCAGCATCTCAAGCTAGTAAACCGTGACGAAATCTGGCTAAGGGAGGAATTAAAAAAGCAAAACATAGAAGATGTGGGCCAGGTATTGCTGGCATCCATGGATGGGAGTGGCAATCTTTATATCGATGTGAAAGACGACCAGGTGAAAGAATTTAATGTGCTAAAATGATATTATCAAACCCTCGAACTAATAATTTCCTAACCTTGGTCCAATACTCTGTGAACCGGTCAGGTTTGTCCAGTCCCAAAACCTAACAACTAAAGCTTTTATCGCCTGGCTATATAAAGGGGAGCATATCACTGTGGCGGAAGCTTCTTTTTTTTGTAGCGAAATATATTTAAAGAATTCTGGCCTGTATGAACTAGGTCTAACTTAAGGATTTATGCTGGTTAGCCTTTAAGGTATTTGCATTTATTTCATTAGTGGATCAGAAGGGGAAAAATAAAGGGGAAGATGTGTTTGTCAGGAAACTATAGTGCTTTTAGCAGACTTTTTTATTTTTTCTCTAATCTGGATTTGCGGGTACAGGATTATGTGCAGACAATAAACAGCCCCTGTCTGCTAAAAATCATGATCATTATTACTTATTTGGGATCTCCGTGGGTATTCGTCATTTTGTCTGCTCTGACCAGCAGCTACTTGTGGTTTAGGGGAAAAAAGCTGGAGACCATATTTTTAAATGTCACATTATTTTCTGCCTGGGGAATCATGGAAGGGTTGAAGCACTTGTTCAAGTGCGGTCGACCGGCGGGACAAGCTTTGACGATGGCGAGAGGATATAGTTTTCCCAGCGGTCATGCCATGTTGTCACTTGCTTTTTACGGATTCCTGGCCGCTTTACTGTTGAAGTACGGAGGTAGGGGTAACAAACAGGCCTGGTTGGGAGCGGTAGCTCTATATATTCTGGTATTGTTGATAGGATTGAGTAGGATTTATCTTAATGTTCACTATCTTAGCGATGTTATGGCGGGTTGCTTATTTGGTATATTAATACTGATACTAAGTCTTAAAGCCATGAAATTGGTGCAAAATCGGCTCTGAGAAATATTTTTATTGGTCGCGGTTTAGTTGCGGAGCATGTTTAATAGACAGTAAAATCTTAATAGCAGTAAAGAGACAAAGATAAAGAGGGTTTAAAACCCTCTATTTTTCTTATGGTGCGGATGAGAGGACTCGAACCTCCACGATGTTACTCGCCAGATCCTAAGTCTGGTGCGTCTGCCAATTCCGCCACATCCGCATTTTCGGTACAAGAAATATTATACCTTCCTGTATGGATTATTTCAACTGTCATTCGGGAGCATATTGATACCCCTATTAACTCCTTTTTCCCCATAATGGTGTATACTGTTTATTGAGAGTTGATTCCACTGCAAAAACCCTGTTTCTGGGTTATACCCACCGCTACATATGGTGCTCAAAACCTCACCATTATACTAGAGTTCTAATTTTGAAAAATGACTTTTTGCAGTGGAATCAGAGTTGAATTTCTACAACAATAGTAATATTTTTGGCAACAAGAAACGGGGGGGATCAATGTGATAGTTGTAAAGAAATTATCTCATGCTGGTTCCTGGCGGGAAGACTACCGGCAAAAGCTTTGCTCAGCGGAAGATGCTGCTGACTTGATAAAAAACAATGACATAATCACTATGGCGGGAGGGACATCCATTCCCAAAGGTTTTGCGACAGCGCTAAGCAAGCGAGCCCGGGAATTATTCAATATAACTCTTCTCCAGGGCTTTTCTCTTTGTAATTATGAATTCATGCAGCCTCAATTCAAAGAACATATTCATATAGAAACTTCTTTTGTTGGGCTTATGGAAAGAAAATGCATTCAAATGGGACTGGCGACTTATGTTCCTATTCACTTGCACAAGCTGCCTGCGTGGCTGGATAACAGAGGACCTAATGTTGCGGCTCATGCGGTGACTCCGCCGGACGAAAACGGTTATATGAACCGTTCCTGTTATGCTGGTCTATGTTATCGGCGAAGTATTGAAAATGCTAAAACAGTAATTGTTGAGGTTAATCCTAATACGCCACTGGTTATGTGGTGATGATTTCAAGCTTCATGTATCTGAAGTCGATTATATAATTGAAAACTCTTTTGAGATGGAAGAAATAAATGATATTCCAATAAGTGAAAATGAAAGACAGATAGCTGCTTATGTAGCGGATATGATACCTGACGGCTTCAACTGGGACTGGGGGGCCTGGCGAATGCCGTAGGATATTTATTAAAAGAAAAAAAGGATTTGGGGCTTCATAGCGAAGTAATATCTAATTCGATGATGCAACTTATGAAACTGGGGGTAATAAACAACTCCCGGAAGAATTTTTATCCAGGTAAAGCTCTGGGTTGTTTTGCTGCGGGCAACCGGGAGCTTTGGGAATATGTTGATCATAATGAAAACTTCTGCTTCCGTGAGGTTGACTTTATTAATGACCCGCAGGTAATTGCTTTTAGGGGGGGAAAATAAAGAGTTGATAAGGGGATTTTCTAATAGGATGAAAATTGCATTATTCATGGTTTTGTTCCTGTTGCTGGCTTTCCCATCAAGCAGTGAAGCAGCCAGCAAGCTGGAACAATTTCCGGCGGCTAAAGAAGCTGAGCAGCCGGGCCAGTTGTTGTGGAAGCTGTCTGGATTGGGTAAATTAAGTTCTGATATCATCTTTGCCCCCAATGGCAACCTGCTTTTTCCGTCTAACAATAAATTAAATTGCGTTAATCCCGAAGGGAAGCTGATATGGGAGATGCAGGGCAAAGGGAAGGGTTCGCTGGGAAGTCCGATTCTGACCGAAGCCGGGGCCGTTTTTTTTGCCAGCGGCTCCGTGCTGCAAGAGGGCAAATTGAACGGAGTTCTGGGTTGGGATTTTACCGTCTATGGCGAGGGGAAAGCACAGAAAACACCCTTATTGGCCCGTGGTCCGGGAAATATATTATACTTGCCCTTACCTGATGCTCTTTATGCGGTAGATACGGTGGGACACTATGTTTGGATGCTTTCACCCTGGGAATCTTCAGACGGTAAAACTAGCAAGTTAATTAATCCTAGAACATTTTTGGCCTGTACCGCTGATGAGCAGGCTTTTTATGTTGTTTTTGGGGACAAGGCGGGCAAATACAAACTGGCGGCCATAAATGCCAAAGGGGAATACCTGTGGAAATACTGGCTAGGGGATATTAGTTCCGCTTTTCTTTTAACAGATAATGAAGGAAAACTCTATGCCAGCGTCAATTTTAAGAAAGCAGCACAGGGCAGCAAGGGAGGAAAACTGAACCAGAGCAAGGTTTATTGTTTTAATAATAGCAGTGGTAATTCCCCCCTCTGGAGCAACTCTTTCTCAGCGGCTAATCAGATAACAGCACCGGTACTGGGTAATTCCAAAACCCTGTACTTTACAGGTGGCAATAAGCTTTATGCTCTTGATACGGAAAAGGGCAAAGTCCTTTGGGAGACCCCGCTGCTCAAGCTGGTATCCACCCCGACCGTAAGCCCGAAGGGTTATATTTATGGAGGCAGCAGCGAGGGCTACCTGTTTGCGGTTAAGCCATCAGGGCGTATGGCCTGGTTTCGCCAGCTGGATGGGGCGGTGGAGAGAGCCCCTCTAATAGGGCCGGATAACTTCATTTATATTCATACCGCTAAAGGAAATCTTTATAAAATCAAGGACAATTTTAAGGAAAGTTAACAAGAAAAGTGGGGAGTTATGGTTATTTCATATATACATTTACTTTTCAAGCATCTTTATAAATCACTTTTCGCCGGTAATCGTATCACCAAACTTTTATAAGCGCTGCTTGTATAGCAGATACAAAAAAAATAAAGAGGTGAAGTCTGAAAGATACTCTTCCATGATGTTTTGTGCCTTGATAAAGGAATGATCATAAATCTGAAAGAAATTCTTTCATCACGTTTTGTGCCTGAGCGTTAGCGAAAGGAATGGTTATAAATATGATTATTTTTAAGCAAAAGCCAAAGTGGAAAAGAACAATTGTGGCAAACTTGCTGGTTTTATTTCTGGTGATTCAACCAGTGAGTTCAGTTATGGCTTTTAGTGATGTGGAGTGGCATTGGTCCAAACCGGTAGTTACCCGGGCAGCTACGCTTGATTTCATTAAAGGTTATCCTGACAACAGCTTCCAGCCGGAAAAGGAAATCAGCCAAATGGAAGCCCTGGTTTTATTTATGCGGGCCGTAGGTCTGGGCAATGGAAAAACTACCGCCAAAAAGAGCAAAAAGGAAGCTCCCCGGCCGCTCAAATCTCCGGAAGTTCCCTGGGGACAAAACTATATGGATACAGCGGTGGAAAATGAATTGCTAGATGATAAATGGCTGTCTTCCTTTCAGGCTGATCGCCCGGCTACTCGGCTTCAGGTAGTTTCCTTGCTTTGTCGTCTTCTGCAATTGCCGCTTCCGGATTCTGTCTCTTCCGGACAGAATGCCTTTTCCGATCTGGATAGCACTTCCTCCGAATATATTCCATATATAATAGCTTTATCCCAGGCTGGTATTATGAAAGGTTACGAAGATGGCACTTTTAGGCCTGAGCGCGGTTTAAAACGCAGTGAGGCCGCGGCCCTTTTGAGCAGTTTAATAGAACAGAACTGGGTTAAGACAGATGCTTCCAGGATACTGGAAGGCTGGGTAGAGAAAATTATTGTGGATAAGAATAAAGGCGAGATAGAACTGCGCTCTCTTTCCGGAGTGAAAAAAGTAAAGCTCGATCCCGGCCTGCAGTGTTTTGCTGGAGTAGGAGAATGCCAGTTGCGTGATACTTTAGACTACCGGGTGGAGGTTTTGTTGAACCAGAAAAAGCAGGCCGCTTGCATCTCTATAATCGAAAAAAGGAAATTTATTGCTGCGGAAGATAAGATAACAGGCACAGTCAAATCAGTCTTAATAGGTTTAGACAGCATACTGGTACTAAGCGATTTGAATTGCAAGGAAAGACGGCTTCCCTTGTCCTGGGGTGCGCTTATTGATAGTGAGGGTAAAGCCAGGGTTAAAGATTTTACTTCTTTGAAGCCGGGTACTTACGTCACTGTCCAGCTGGCAGAGGGGCAGGTGCAAAAAGTAACGGTTTTAGAAACCAAAACGATTTCCGGTACTATTAAAGATTTAAGCGGGCGCAGGCTAACCCTGGCGAAAAAGGGCTCCAGCTCCAAAAGCGGTAAGCCGGAATGGTTTAATTACTGGGATCGCGCCCGGATGGTGGATAAAGACGGCCGGGTTATAGGTAGGGTTTCAAGAGGTGATGCTATAAAGGTTACTTATCTGGATCCCAACCCCGGGGAAATAGATGATGAAATACCGTTGGAAATAATGCTTAGCTCCCGGCCGGGCCTGAAAAAAGTCAAGGCTGAGGTGGAAAAGCTTACTATCCTGGGCGATTATTACAAGTTAACCGTAAAAAAGAACAAAGACTATGAAGTGGATAAATCGGTGCAGCTTTATTCTTCCAGCGGCGGTGAGATTCAATTCAATAATCTTAATGCTGGAGATAAGGTGGAAATGGAAGTTGACGGTGCCGGAGTGGTAATAAAAATTACCGTTCTGTAATAGCTGCAAATCCTTTATATCAGCCTTTCACCCGCCCCTCCTTTTTCATACTATTTATTCCATTATATCACAATTATGAAGCGTTGGATTCCAACCCCGGGGAAATAGATGATGAAATACCGTTGGAAATAATGGCTTAGCTCCCGGCCGGGCCTGAAAAAAGTCAAGGCTGAAGTGGAAAAGCTAACTATTTTGGATAAATATAACAATATAACCGCAAAAAGAATAAAGACTATGAAGTGGATAAATCGGTGCAGCTTTATTCTTCCAGCGGTGGTGAGATTCAATTCAATAATCTTAATGCTGGAGATAAGGTGGAAATGGAAGTTGACGGTGCCGGGTTTATACTTCTCATCGGAAGATGTAATATTTTCTAATACCTTTCTGACTTTTATTGACCTCGTATATTTTCAGGTTTATGATAATAACGCGATTAGTTTTCCTGACTTAAGGTTTTGGCAACTGGGCGGCATTTACTAACATAGCTGTATACTCACAAAAACAATTGCTTAAGATTAAGGAAAGCAAATCTTTATTGTCATCAGGTCAGCTTATTCTGAGATAAAGAAGGGTTGGAAGTGAAGAACAAGCAATTTGCGGTTATCGGTATTGGCAGATTTGGTGAAAGCCTCATCAAGGAATTAACCCGTCTGGGTTATGAAGTACTGGCAATTGATGTTGACGAGAATCGCATCAATGAAGCGGTAGGAATAGTCACCCATGCAATACAGGCTGATTCCATGGACGAAAATACTTTGAAAGCCATTGGGATTAGAAATTTCGATGTAGTTATCGTAGCCATTGGTGATAATATACAGTCTAACATCCTAACTTCAATTATCCTTAAAGAAATGGGGGTTAGAACAATCGTGGCCAAAGCTCAAAATGCTTTGCATGGAAAAGTGTTGGAAAAAATCGGGGTAGATCATGTAATCTATCCGGAAAGAGATATGGCAATAAAACTGGCTCGTTCCCTGGTTTCTCATAATTTTCTGGAGCAAATCAATCTGTCTTCTACTTACAGCATTATTGAATTGTTTACTCCCCACATTTTTATTAACAAAAACCTGACTGAACTCGACCTGCGCAAAAAAATGCGGATTTCTATACTGGCTATTAGGCGCGGGGAAGATATTATTGTAGCACCCAGCCCGGACGAGAAAGTATTACCAGGCGATATTCTGGTAGTTTTGGGCAATAATGCCGATTTGGAAGCAATAAGCAAGCTAGATTAAATATCTTTGAGGTTTTGATAATGAATAATCATAATTTAACAGCCCCTCAACTTCTAAGCGTAAGTTTCCTATGTGTAATTATACTGGGTAGTCTACTGCTCAGCCTGCCTTGCTCATCTCAAGTGCCCACCTCTTATCTTGATGCTCTTTTCACTTCAACTTCAGCAGTATGTGTAACCGGTTTGGTGGTAGTCGATACCGGCACACACTGGACTTGTTTAGGGCAAACTATTATTATGCTGCTGATTCAGATCGGTGGTTTGGGGGTTATGTCCTTTGCCGGTTTATTTGCGCTCCTATTAGGCCGCAAAATCTTCCTGCGCGAACGCCTGCTGATGCAGAAGTCGATTAATGTATCTGCACTTGGCGGTATCGTGAAAATTTTCAAGTATCTGCTGGGTTTTTCTTTCGGGGTAGAAGCAGTAGGGGCAGTTATTCTAGCGATCCATTGGACACCCTTGATGGGATTAAAGAAAGCGCTTTGGTTTGGACTGTTTCACTCTATTTCGGCCTTTAATAATGCCGGTTTTGATCTCTTTGGCAATTTCAAAAACTTAACCGCATTTACTTCTGATATAACAGTAAACCTGGTAATAAGCAGCCTGATTATTATCGGTGGACTAGGTTTTTATGTTTGCTACGAGATTTTTCATATTCGTAAGCTGGGGAAGCTATCATTACATAGTAGAGTTGTTTTATACACTACGATTTTTTTAATCCTGTCAGGTATGGTACTCTTATTTTTAAGTGAGTACCATCATGCTCTCAAAGATATGTCCCTGGGAACAAAATTCCTGGCGGCTTATTTCCAGAGCGTAAGTCCAAGAACGGCCGGCTTTAATACGGTTGATTTGAATTCCCTGTTGCTTTCCAGCCAACTGCTAATGATTGTTTTAATGTTTATTGGAGCTTCACCGGGGTCCACCGGTGGTGGGGTTAAAACAACCACCCTGGCACTTATCGGGGCAACAGTGCTCAGCCAGTTAAAAGGGAAAAGGGAAAGCGAAATTTTTGAACGAAGAATTGAAAGTAATGATATTTATCAAGCCATTACTGTTGTTGTTCTGGCCGCATTTGTGCTGGTGATAATTACCTATCTGCTTGCTCTGACCAATCCTGGGTCACTGATTAAAATTGCCTTTGAGGTGGCTTCAGCTTTAGGTACGGTAGGACTCTCGCTGGGTATAACCGCTTCTTTGAGCGGATTTGGCAAAATACTGATCATTTTTACCATGTTTCTGGGCCGGGTTGGTCCGCTCACCCTGGGTTTTGCGCTGGCTTATAAGCCAGAACAACCCAAAATACAATATGCCAGGGGTAAAATAATGATTGGTTAATAAAAAAGTACTGTTGTTCTCACGCTCAAGACTTCTAAAAATCTTAAACAAAGAAAATCAGCAGATATACCATAGAGATTAATATAGAAACCAACATTAAGGGGAAGGCGATTTTCATATAATAAATAAAAGTCATGGGATAACCTTCCTGTGCGGCTATACCCGATACAATAACATTGGCCGAGGCACCTATAATAGTGCCGTTGCCACCCAGACAGGCACCCAGTGACAATGCCCACCATAGTGGCATTATATTCATATGCCCGATCTGTCCCATTTCCTTAATCAAAGGTATAAAAGTAGCCACAAAAGGAATATTGTCAATAAAAGCCGAGGCAATAGCTGAAAACCAGAGAATAAAAATGCTTGACAGGGTAACATCTCCCCGAGTTATTTTTATCGTTTCCCGGGCCATTCCTTCGATAATCCCGACCTTCTCCAGGCCACCCACCAGGATAAAAAGTCCTACAAAGAAAAATAAAGTGGCCCATTCAACTGTTAATAAAGCCTCTTGCGGATCCTGACGGTTAATCAACATAAGTAAGGTGGCTCCGGTAATAGCTATCGTTGCAGATTCCAGACCCAGATACTGGTGAGTAACAAAACCAATTATTACAACAGCTATTACGAGAAGTGATTTTTTTAGTAAAACCTGATCCTTAATAGCATCATCAGGGTTCATAGCCATTAATTTGGTCATGTTTTTCTTACTGCTCTGCAAATCCTTTTTAAAGATAAGTTTTAAAAGCAATATTGTTACAATAAATATTACAATAATAACCGGGGTTAAATTCTTAATAAAATCCATAAACCCCAGGCCGGCTGCACTTCCTATCATTATGTTGGGGGGATCGCCGATGAGGGTGGCTGTTCCTCCGATATTGGAGGAAAATATTTCGGCTACGAAAACAGGTATCGGATTGACCTCCAGGACTGAACAGATAGATATCGTGACCGGAACTACTAACAAAACGGTGGTGACATTATCAAGGAAAGCGGAAGCCACAGCTGTAACGATGCTCAGGGTAATCATTATCTTGACCGGATCGCCGCCGGTTGAATGAGCCGCCTTAATCGCTACATATTCAAAAATACCGCTCTTACGGGTTATCCCTACGATAACCATCATGCCAAAGAGCAGGCCGATAGTATTAAAATCGATATAATTAATGGCTTCCTGTTGGGTTAGAATTCCCAGTATAATAAGCAGGGCCGCTCCCCAGAGCGCTATTATGGTGCGGTGAATCTTTTCGGATATTATTACCGTATAAATAATTAAAAAAAGAATTCCCGCAAACCATATCTGCCATTCCATTTCTTTCACCTCTTTGATACTCGTATAAAGCTAATATACTCCTATATTCCTCGCTTGAATATCTATTTATACAACTTTACGCCTGCTTGGCTTTCCGGTACTGGGTACAGGTTTATATAGAAAAATGAGATTTGATGTCATTATTTACTTGCCAGGATGCATATTTCGTATTATTATTGGATATCGTAAGGCTAATTTCTCACTTGAAATAGCCTGACAAAAAAGTTATAATACTCTTTGCGGGCGGGTGTAGCTCAGTGGTAGAGCCCCAGCCTTCCAAGCTGGTTGCGAGGGTTCGATTCCCTCTACCCGCTCCATTTTTATGTCCCTGTAGCTCAGCTGGACAGAGCAACGGCCTTCTAAGCCGTGGGTCGGGGGTTCGAATCCCTCCGGGGACGCCACTATAACTTCGGACCAACGTGGTGGGTGTAGCTCAGTCGGCTAGAGCACCAGATTGTGGCTCTGGGGGCCGTGGGTTCAAGTCCCATCATCCACCCCATTTTACCCTTGACAGCCCGGTAGTATCTTAGTTATACTCAGTACCGTTGGGGTGTAGCCAAGCGGTAAGGCAACGGACTTTGACTCCGTCATTCGTTGGTTCGAATCCAGCCACCCCAGCCATAATATTATCAAGGGCCATTAGCTCAGGAGGTAGAGCACCTGACTTTTAATCAGGGTGTCCCAGGTTCGAGTCCTGGATGGCTCACCAGTTGAAAACAAGCAGCCCTCCAAGTTAGGAGGGCTTTTGCGTGACCTTCTTTAATTCCTATATTTGGCAAAAGGTCACATTTTAGGTCACATAGTGTTCTGGATTTTTTTTCTCTCCTAAACCCTTCCTATCTTAATCCTACTACATACAACATACAATTCATCACTAAGGCCACTTTGTGCCCAGAAAAGGGCCACTTTGTGCCCACTTGCGGACCACTTTATTCTTGAATCCGTGTTATTATTTAAAATAGGACAATTGCATACAGCAAATTGTTAACAGGCGCTTGCTGCCCGGCCAGGCAGCAGGGCGCTTTATCTTTTCAGCCACGGCAGGCCGAGCCGTCACCAGGCGGGGGTGCCGCTCCACTCCCCGCCGAGCGCTGAAATAACACCTGAGTGGAGGTAATAGCATGGCGAAGTATCAAGATGGACATTTCCTTCCTCATTAGTACCTGAAAGTTCACTCGTTATGCGTTTTTCTCGTAACGATGGCTTTGAAAGGTTAGTGGGGTTTTATAACACCCGATTTTACTGTGTTTATACTGAAACCTCGTTATGAGTAGTCGAGAATGCAGGTTTAAAAAGGTGGAATCGTTAAGCTTGATACAATCGAAAACATAGGTGGCCCCAGCGTCTGGCTTGTCAAGAATGAACATGGTTACGTAATGCCCAGCATGATCACTTTGAGGCCAAAGTTGGGGATGCGGTAGAAGTATGGGGGACTTTAAGCGGCAACAGTTATGCAAATGTAAAAGGAATAGACAACGTGGTCGGTCAAACCGGCTCTATGCACGCGATGCAGGTTGCAGTAAATGGCGAAGAGCAATACTAAAACTTAAGCATTTGAATTATAGTATTATTTCCCGAGAGTTTTGTAGGGTATAGTACATGGAGTTGCCGTTTGGCGGTTGGTCACTTTCCCGCGAGGGGGGTGAATGATTACATATGGCGAATTGTTCCAATTCTGCTTAGTAATCTTGGGAGTTGTTTCCCTGTGCATAATGCTCAGAAAATAACAAGACCGCCTGAATAAGGCGGTCTAGAACGATTTAGGACTAGCCGCCGTAGCAAAAGCGGCAACTCCTTTATTAATTGTATGATAACATCTGGAAAAATATTCGTCAAATAGAGCTCTGGCTAAAGGCCGGGGCTCCACCTTTCCTGAGTAGAGTAAAGAAGAGGTATTAACGCAAGGAATATAGAAAAATAATAATTAGCATCCTGTACTATGATAAACTCATAATACAGGATGGAGGAGGAATAGGCGAGGAAGATGTATTCGATTAATCTGGAAGGCAGGGTAAGGATTTTACTTTACCTAAAAACAGGCCGCTTATTCCACTTTTCGAAGCAATCGTAAATTCATTACATGCTATTGAAGTTCGTAAAGCAGCGGGTGAGAGCTCTTCTGGTGAATATTATATAGAAATAGAAATAATTCGTAGTCAGCACCCTGTTTGGTTTATTTTCTTGATATAGGCACTTATTAAAGCATATGTCGAATAAAGTATCTCAAATAAAACCCGATTTATCTGATGAAAAATTGGAGGAAGCCTTATACGGAATCAAACGCGATTTTTATTTTCCACTTTATATTTCGATAACGAACGGTCTTTACAATCCCTTATCAATAGGGAGATTGTGGTATAATTAATTAAATGGAAGAAGATTATAAAAACTCTGACTCCCTGTTGGAAAGGCTTTATTCCATGTGGGACGCAAGGCTACCAAGGATGATATAGAGACGGCTATAACGATAATAGAAGCCTTAAAGAAAAAGGGAGGGGAAAGGGATCACGGATAGGGAGATACTTGAATTATTACTAAAAAACCAAACCACCATACAGGAATCTATAACACAGGTTAATACTCGTTTGGATAATCTGGAAACTAAGGTCGATAAAGTTGACGCCAGCCAGGTACGCATGGAAAACGAGCTGACCGAAAAGGTCAGGGCTTTATTCGATGCCCGGGAAGTACAGAACGACATTAACGAACGTATTATTATGGCATTAGGCCGCATTGAAGCAAAGGTCGATGTGTTACAACTTGAGACTGCCCACCTGCGTAGAGTTAAATAAATAATAACTGTTTGATTATTCTTTCAATCCATTTTTAGAATCATCTTGGTATGGATTTCTATCTATATAAGACCCAATCGCCCGGTTTTACTGGTTTTCACTTCTAAACCTGGCAATATGCTGGAATTTGCAGCTTGACCTAAAAAAATAACTTACTTAAGCTATTAATATAAAATAAATTAATAGGCAGGCCGAAGTTTCTGGTAGAGAAACGCGGGGAAACCATTTTTGGGGCGAGTTTCCGGTTCCTGGAGTAATATGGCCAGGAAGGGGATAGGGCTGACCCGAGCCCGAGCCCGTCAGCTAACCTCGTAGGCGACACGGGTGTTGCAGGTTTTTATCTCTTAAACATAGTTTAGATAAGTGTAATCCAGCATAATCCAGGTTCCGCATTTGGCGGAGGGAGTTTTTTGCTCTCTCCTAGCTTTGTATTCCTGGCCCCACAAATTTATCCGTTTTTCTTGCCTGCCGGTAAGGAGTTTTTTCTATGCAACAATTACAAATCTTATTGCGCCGCTCACGCAGCAGGTGCTTGCTTCTGGCGTTTCTGCTATTATTTTGCTTTTCCTTTTTAATGGGATGTGGGTCCAAGACCGGGGGAGATAGCGGAACCCAGGAAGGAAGCGACAAGCCCAGGCTGGTTCTGGTCGATGTTAGCTGGGACAGCATCAAAGTACATAACCGGATAGTAGGTTATATTCTGCAGCACGGTTATGGCTATCCCGAGCCGGAATACCTGTTTGCGGAAACCCTGCCTGCTCTTCAAGGTATGGTAAAGGGAAATATCGATATTTATATGGAGGTTTGGGCCGACAATATCGAGGAAGCCTGGAAAGAGGCCCTGGCTTCAGGCAAGGTGAAGAATCTGGGTCCTAATTTCCCGGACGCCCCGCAGGGATGGTATGTACCGACTTACATGATAGAGGGAGATGCGGAGCGAGGTTTAGAAGCGACTGCACCCGATCTTAAGAAAATCAGCGATCTGCCTCGTTACTGGGAACTGTTCAAGGACCCGGAAGTTCCGAGCAAGGGGCGCTTTCACAACAGCCCTCCGGGCTGGAATTGTACCAGCATAAACGGGGTGAAAATCAAGAGCTATGGTTTGGATAAGAATTATAATAATTTTGTTACCGGCTCGGATCCCGCTCTGGTAGCTTCCATGGTTTCCGCTTATGAAAAGGGCGAGCCCTGGTTCGGCTATTACTGGGAACCGACCTGGGTAATGGGCAAGCTGAAAATGACCCGCTTGGAAGAGCCGGATTTTGATGATGCCGTTTGGCAGGATGAAAGCAACCGGGCTTGCTCCTATCCGTCCGCTCAGGTCTTAATAGGAATTAACAGCGAACTGGAGAAAAGAGCTCCGGAAGTGGTGGAATTTTTGCAGAACTATGAAACCAGCCTGGAACAAAATAATGATTTTCTGGCTTATATGAGCGACCATAATAATAATGAAAAAGCGGCTGCCGTCTATTTCTTGCAGAAGTACAAGGATGAATGGCACGGTTGGGTTCCAGCCGATGTAGCTGCCAAGCTGGACCAGGCTTTGGAAGAGGTGAAGTAGATGGGGATGCAGGATTTTAACCTGCTTGAAGTTGAGCGACTTTGGAAAGTTTATCATAAAACGGAGAAAGCCTTGGATTTGTCTGATCCTGTGGCCATAGAAAAGGCTGAAGCTGCTGGAGCGGTAATTGCGGTTCGTGATGTCTCGTTTAAGGTTAAACGAGGTGAGGTCTTCGTTATTATGGGACTTTCCGGTAGTGGAAAATCAACCTTGATTCGCTGTCTCACCCGCTTGATTGAGCCCAGCACTGGGGTTATCCGGGTAAAAGGAAAAGAAGTCACTTCCATGGATGCGGAGGAGCTTACTGCCTTTCGCCGGGGTGAAGCGGCCATGGTTTTTCAGCATTATGGTTTGTTGCCCCATCGCAATGTATTGGAAAATGTAGCCTTTGGGCTCAAGTTAAGAGGCCTGGCACGTGAGCTGCGGGAATCCCGGGCTCAGGAAGCGCTGCGGCAAGTGGGCCTGGCTGGCTGGGAGAAAAAATACCCGCACCAGCTTTCCGGCGGTATGCAGCAGCGGGTGGGCATAGCCCGGGCCCTGGTTCAGGATACGGACCTGTTGCTGATGGATGAACCCTTTAGTGGGCTGGACCCTCTGATTCGCCGGGAAATGCAGGATGAACTGATCAAGCTGCAGAAGGAGTGGCAAAAGACCATTATTTTCGTAACCCACGATTTAGGTGAAGCCTTGCGTTTAGGTGATCGCATGGCGGTAATGGGCGCGGGGGTTTTCGTTCAGGTAGGCCGGCCTCAGGAGATAGTAATGAACCCGGCTGATGAATATGTACAGCGTTTTGTTCAAGACGAACAGAGAATTGCCCAATTACTGGATAAGGGCCGGGTGAGCCGGGTGCGGAGCATCGAAGCCCATGCCAGTGCCCGCGCCGGGAGGTGATATTTTTGTTTCCATCAGATATTGAATTTCATGTAGCACCGTATATCAGCGATTTTGTCAAGTGGATTACGGTGGCCTGGGAGCCCTTTTTCACTGCTTTCAGCAACATGGTGCTGGGGATGTTGTTGCAGATAGAGCATATACTTGTGGCTATTCCATGGTGGCTTTGGATTATCGCGGTAACAGTGATTGCCTGGAGGCAGACCCACGAAGTGGTGAAGACCATTATGCCGGGTCTTTTGCTTTTCACGGTAGGAATTTTCGGATTCTGGGGAATTGCCATGGAAACTCTGGGCATTGTAATTGTTTCGGTTATCATTTCTTTGCTTCTGGGAATTCCCCTGGGCATCGCTATGGCGGTTTCGGACCGCTGCAATACCTTGGTTACACCTATACTTGATGCCATGCAGACTATGCCCAGTTTTGTTTACCTTATACCGGCCTTGATGCTCTTTGGCCTGGGCAAGGTGCCGGGCGTAGTGGCGACCGTAATATATGCGCTGCCCCCGGTGGTTCGTCTTACCAACCTGGGGATTCGCCAGGTTTCATCTTCGGTGCAGGAGGCGGCATTGGCCTTCGGGGCTACTTCCTGGCAGTTAATGAAAGAAGTGCGTATTCCTCTGGCTATGCCCTCTATCCTGGCGGGAATCAACCAGACGACTATGATGGCACTGGCCATGGTGGTAATAGCCAGTATGATTGGCGCCGGGGGACTGGGAGAAGTGGTCTTGATCTGCACCAACCGCATTGATGTCGGGGGAGGTTTTGAGGCGGGTTGGGCTATTGTGGTTCTGGCCATTGTAATCGATCGCCTGACCCAGGGCCTGGTGCGGCGCTGGGATACCCCCGGGGTTTAGGGCCACCCGCTTAAATGATTGTGTGGAAAGTAAAATTAATTTAGCAGCCTGTCCTGATATTACAAAAAATGACAATGACTTGTGTTAATATAAAAAAGACATTATCCCCTCCTTAATTATAAAAGACGCCTGGCTCCGGCCAGGTGTTTTGTTTACCGGGAAAGAAGAATCTTCTAGTATGGCAAATTTACTCTTTGTTCGATGGCCAAGCTATGGTACAATCATCGATGATACAGTAGAGTAACAAGCAAATTGTCAATAGGATAGCCCTGGTTTATAATACTGTTACCAATGATTGAAGCATAAAACTCGTAAAATATGAGGTGTTGTATGAATTACAAGGAACTCTATCAGCGCAAGCTGGTTCCGGTGCTGGAAGCGCTGGAAGCGGTTAGAAGCAAGCAGGAGATTGTCTGCAGCCTGGCTGCTTGTGAGCCGGTTACCCTCTTGAGTAATCTGCATCATATTAAAGACAAAGTGGAGAATGTTTCAGTAGTCAATGCTATGATGATGGGTGAATATGAATTCTTTATGAACCCAGAACTGGCAGGGAAATTTCTCTTGAACAGCTGGTTTTACAGCAAGGCTCCCCGCCAGGCCCACCCCCAGGGGAATGTATCCTATGTTCCGCTGCAACTGCATCAATTCAGCAGTAAGCGTACGTTTCATCGCCGGCCCAATGTTTTTTTTGGTTGTGCCTCCCCCATGGATAAGCACGGTTACCTCTCTCTTTCTCTTTCTACCGTTTTGGAAAAAGACTTTGTTGAGCAGGCTGATGTGGTGATAATGGAGGTAAACCCCCATTTGCCCCGAACCTTTGGCGATACACATGTGCATATTTCGCAAATCGATTATATCGTGGAAAGCGAAAGGGAAATCCCTACCATGGATCCGCCGGTGCTTACGGAAAAGGATCACCTGATCGGGGCTTATGCGGCGGATTTGATTGAAGACGGTTCCACCATTCAGATCGGGTTTGGCAGTATTCCCGGGGCGGTAGCGTACAGCTTAAGAAATAAAAAGGATCTGGGGGTGCATTCGGAGATGTTTAGTGATTGCATTCTGGATCTTTATGAGGCCGGAGCCATCAGCAACCGAAAAAAGACCCTGTGGAAAGATAAGTTTATTACCGATGTTGGGCTGGGCAGCCGGAGGCTGTATGACTTTCTGGATGAAAACATGGCGGTGGAGTTTCACCGGGGAAGCGTGGTAAACGACCCGGCCATTATCGGCCGCAATCATAAAATGGTATCCATCAACTCCATGCTGGAGATCGACTTGACCGGGCAATGTTGTGCCGAATCGGTAGGTTCTCGTCTCTACAGCGGTACCGGCGGGCATAAGGAATTCGTTACCGGTGCGCAGGAATCCCCCGGTGGGAAATCCATTCTGGCCTTTTACTCTACGGCCCGGGACGATAAAGTTTCCCGTATTGTACCTTTTTTCGACCCCGGTACGGTGGTAACCACCTCACGGGTGGATGTGGATTATGTTATCACCGAGTTCGGGGTAGCTTGTTTGCGGGGGCGCTCTATAAGGGAGAGGGTAAAAGAACTGGTCAATATTGCTCATCCTAATTTCCGCGATTATCTAAAAAGCGAGGCCGAGCGCCATATGATATGGTAGAAGATGACAGTATCAAGCCAACTAAAGAAATTCTTGGATTACTCTAGAGTTTAATCGGATTTGCCCTTTTTTATGATTTGAATAAAAAAACAAAAGCCAGGCGGGCGTTTTCCTCCTGGCTTTTTAATCGTGCTACAACATAACGGAAACTGCTGATTCTTTATGGCGTGGGCATAGTGGGCATATTGAACTCCATGATCTGGGTTCCCTTAGGCAGTTCAAACATGGAATCGGGAATTCCCCCCACTTTAATGTTGCGGTATTCTATCACCATTTTTTCGCCGTCAGCAGTAGCTTCCATACGGAGAGGTATGCCGTTTTCTTCCCACAACCAAACTTTGCTGCTTCCAATATTGTCCTCGGTAATTTCGTAAACCAGGCACTTCTTCCCGTCAATGGTATCTTTACCAAGATATTTCATCTTATCCGGGTTCATAGCCTCCAGGTCTTCTTGTGGGGAACTGGAACCATCCTGTTGGGCCAGGGATATGTCCATCTTGGTAGCCACCTTTTGTTCCGGTTGGTAAACATAGACTACGCCTGCTGCGCTATCGATTATATTAATAATCTTGCCGCCAGCTTCCGGGCTCTCCATTTCGCTGCGTACTTTCTTCCCTTTAATCCAGGTTTTCACCAGCATCTTCTGCTCCCCTACCTGGGTTTCGCAATCAAAGGACATTTCATTTACGGCTTTTCCTTTGCCCAGTAAATCCTTTAATACTGGTTCGCTGCCACTCGATTTGTCGCTGCTGGGGGCTGACGCCTCTTTATCAGCCGGGGCGCTGCTTTCTTTTGCGGGTCCACAACCGGCTATTACTGCGGTTAACAAGAACAGGGCCAGCAAACACAGGGTTAAAGACAGGTTTTTCTTCAAGTTCGTCATCCTCTCCGTTTTTACTTTTTATAATATATTCTTAATTCTATGCGTATTTCCTTCTTTTTTGCTGCAAGGATAATATATCACAGGTATATCACAGGGACGGTTCTTCCTGATATATAAGCCAGATAGGAGAGGAGTAAGAGCTTATGCTATAATTATTCTGGTTGATACTTGAAAAGGGAGGGATGGATTATCGCTTTATCGCGTAATGATTCCTGCTGGTGCGGGAGTGGAAAGAAATATAAGAAGTGCCACATGGAGCAAGACCTTTACCTGGAGGATTTCAAGAGAAGGGGTATTCTGGTTCCGGATCGAAAGCTAATTAAAACGGAAGCACAGATTGAAGGTATTCGCCGGAGCTGCCAGTTGACCAAAAGCATCCTAAACCTGGTGGAAGAAAGAATTGAAGCGGGAATCAGCACGGCAGAAATTGACCGCTGGGTTAATGATGCGCTTACCGCGGCCGGCGCCTATCCGGCAACCCTTAACTATCAGGGTTTTCCCGCCAGTGTTTGTACCTCCATTAATGAAGTTATATGTCACGGTATTCCCAGTGAGAGAAAACTTAAGGAGGGTGATATCGTAAATGTAGATATTACCTCCATATTAGACGGCTATTATGGGGATGCCTCACGGATGTTCATGATAGGCGAAGTCTCTGCTGAAGCCCAAAAACTGGTAAAGATAGCCCGGGAGTGCCTCTATCTAGGAATTGAGCAGGTCAAACCCTTCAATCGCATTGGGGATATTGCTTTTGCCATAGAACAGTATGCCAATAAACATGGTTTTTCCGTGGTGCGTGATTTTGGCGGGCATGGGGTGGGATTGGCATTCCACGAAGATCCCTTTGTAGCACATTATGGCCCTCGGGAAAGCGGCATGCTGCTGGTTCCCAATATGACTTTTACGGTAGAGCCTATGGTCAATGTGGGGACTTATCGCTGCCGGAAACTGGATGATGGATGGACTACGGTGACGGCTGACAATTCGCTGTCTGCCCAGTGGGAGCATACCGTGAGGGTAAGCGAAACCGGGGTAGAGGTAATGACGGAATAGATTCCCAATGGGGGGTTCTAATAAAGGTTTTGTAAACATTCTGTGAGGGGGATTTTGATGAAAAACCGGAATTCGGCTGTCCTAATAATCCTGAGCCTGTTCATGCTCTTGCTTACTCCGTTGGGTTCAGCAATCCCGGCAAACGCTGCTGATGCCGTCGATAACAGCTATCTGCAGGAAATGATGCGTTTTATCAAAGACCGCTATTATTTTGAGGTCAATGAGGAGCAAATTACGCAGGGGGCACTCAAGGGCATGTTCCAGGGTCTGGATGACTACAGTGATTTTTTTACTCGTGAAGAAGCCCAGGCGATGCTGGAATCGGTGGAAGGTAATTATGAAGGCATCGGGGTAGCCCTATCCAAGGTAGACAACTATATTGTTATCACCCGGGTTTTTCCCTCTTCGCCGGCGGAAAGCGCTGGTTTATTGTCGGGAGACCGGATAGTTACGGTCGATAAAAAAGATGTAATGGGCTATTCCGTAGAGCAGGTCAGTACATTGATCAGGGGCCAAAAAGATAGTTTAGTTAATCTGGGGATAGTCAGAAGCGGCATTAAAAATGTAATGGAGTTTAAAGTAAAAAGGGAAGACATCAAATTAAATCCCGTCCGCTATGAAAACCGGGGCGGAATAGGCTACATAGCTATTGACAGCTTCAATTCCAATACCGCTGAATTCTTGGAGGCCGCCTTGGAGGCAGCGGAAAAGGATGGAATAAGCAGACTGGTGCTGGATCTGCGGGACAATACCGGCGGTGAGGTAACCCAGGCCTTGGCCGTGGCTCGCCACTTTGTTCCCGCCGGCCCCATCACCACCATTAAGTTCAAGGCAGCGGGCATGAAGGATAAGGTTTACACTTCGGAGCTGCCATCTCCCCCGTACAAGCTGGTGGTGCTGGTTAATGGCATGACAGCCAGCGCCTCGGAAATAGTAGCCGGTGCCATACAGGATTCCCAGGCCGGGGTGCTCTTGGGAAACAAAACCTATGGCAAAGCCAGGGTACAGGCAGTTGTTCCCCTGCTTAGCCCCGAAGCCTATCAAAAATATGCCCGTTTGTATCCCGATTCCAGCCTGGATAGCAATGAAATGTTGATTCGTCACGGCATTCAAGCCACTGACCGTGAAATAATGGGATGGGCCAAGATTACCACCGGCATTTATACCACCCCATCGGGAAAGTATATTGACGGGCAGGGGCTGCTCCCGAACATTAAGGTTTCAGATCCCACGCCGATTAATGGTTTGGAAATAAGCAACCTGATGCCGCTGGAAAAAGGTGGCAAACCTGGACTGGACAGCAGTTCCCTGGAGGTTTACAACGCGGAAAAAATTCTTTTCGCCAGTGGCTATGATCTGGATAAACCGGATATGACTCTGGATATTAAGACTTTTAACGCTATTAAGAAATTTCAGCAAGAACAGCGGCTTTACCCTTCCGGCATCTTGGATTTCACTACCCAGGAGGCCATGAACCGGAAGCGGCAGGAGTTAATAAATCGCTATGACCAGCAATACGCTCAGGCAGTGGAATACCTGCAAGGGAGATAAGGGGATTCATCTAGCTGAAAGGAGAAGGCCATGAAGATAATTCATACTTCGGACTGGCATTTGGGTTGTTCCCTGCGAGGACGCAAAAGATATGAAGAATCGGCAGAGTTTCTGGACTGGCTGGGGGAATTGTTGGAAAAAGAAAGTATCGATATCCTGCTGGTGGCAGGGGACATTTTCGATACCACTACTCCCAGCAACCGGGCCCAGGAGTTGTATTATCGCTTTCTCTGCCGCGTGGCCGAATCTTCTTGCCGGCATGTAGTAATAACAGCGGGAAACCATGACTCTCCGACTTTTTTGAACGCTCCGCGTGAATTGCTGCGCCATTTGCAGGTATACATAGTGGGGAAGATCGGAGAAAGCCTGGATGATGAAGTTTTGCTCTTGAAAGATGCGCAAGGGGAAGCGGAATTAATCGTGGCTGCGGTTCCCTATCTGCGCGATCGGGATATTCGCAGCGCGGAAGCAGGTGAAAGCCTGGAGGATAAAGCCCGCAAGCTGGTCGAGGGAATACGCTCCCATTATGAGCTGGTGGGAAGGCGGGCGGAAGAAATCAGATCTGCTTTGCCGGGACCGGTTCCGGTGGTGGCCATGGGGCATTTGTTCGCTGCTGGGGGAAGCACAGTGGAAGGTGACGGGGTCAGGGAACTCTATCTCGGTTCCCTGGCTCATGTAGGCCATGATTTCCCACCGGTTTTCGATTATGTGGCTCTGGGGCATTTACACAAGTCCCAGCTGGTCGGGGGCCGGGAGAATTGCCGTTATTCGGGAGCCCCTATTCCCATGGGTTTTACGGAAGCCTTGCGGGAAAAGCAGGTAATAATGGTAGATTTCTGCGCCGGGCAAATGGAGGTCACGCCGCTTAAGGTACCCATTTTTAAAGCTTTACATAGTATCCGGGGCGACCGGGAGGAGATTGAACGGCAGTTGGAAGAGCTGAAGTCCAAGGCCCAAAAGGCCTGGTTGGAAATCATCTATGAAGGAAAGGAAATAATCAGCGACCTGCGGGAACAAATGGAGGCAGCAACAGCGGGAACAGAGCTGGATCTTTTGCGGGTAAGCGATAATCGCTCCTGGCAACAGGTAATTAACCTCATGGAAGAGGGGGAGGTCCTTAGTGAACTGGATCATAGCGAGGTTTTCCGGCGTTGTCTGGAGGCTTACGAAGTTGAAGCCGAGCAGAGGGAAAGTCTGCTGCAGATGTATAATGAGATTCTTGATTGTCTGCTAACGGAAGATGTGATGGCAGAGTAGGAGAGATTGGTTCATGAAGATAAAGCAGATACGCTTTCAGAATCTAAATTCCCTGGTGGGGGAATGGATAATAGATTTTTCCCACCCGGCCTATTTGTCAGATGGTATTTTTGCCATTACCGGACCCACCGGAGCGGGCAAAACCACCGTTCTTGACGCCATCTGCCTGGCTCTTTACGGGCGTACCCCGCGCCTGGAGCGGGTGAACAAGAGCAGCAATGAGATTATGTCCCGGCATACCGGCAGTTGTTATGCCGAGATAAGCTTTGAGAACCGGGAGGGTTATTACCGCTGTCATTGGAGCCAGCAGCGGGCCCGGAAGAATCCACAAGGAGAACTGCAACCCCCCAGACATGAGATAGCTGATGCTCGTAGCGGACAAATCATGGAAAACAAAATTCGGGATGTTGCCGCCCGGGTGGAGCGCATCACCGGCATGAATTTTACTCGCTTTACCCGTTCCATCATGCTGGCCCAGGGGGGATTTGCCGCCTTCCTGCAGGCTCCGGCAGACGAGCGCGCTCCTATACTGGAGCAGATTACCGGAACCGAGATTTACAGTGAAATATCCATGAAGGTGCATGAACGGCAGCGGGAGGAAAAGAATCGTTTGGAGATCCTGCAAGCGGAAATAAGCGGGATAAAGCTGCTCAGTACTGAGGAAGAAAAAGCTTTGCGCCAGGACATGCAAACTAAAATAGCCCGGGGGAAGGAGCGGCAGGAAGAATTAAAAGGTTTGCAGGCAACCCTGGACTGGTTGGATCGCATGATAGGATTGGAAAATGAAATCAAGGACATTGAGGCGCAATGGCAGCAATATTTAAAACGACAGCAGGCTTTTCAGGGGGAGGCCTGGCGTTTGGAGAGGGCCTGGCAAGCCACGGTTCTGGATACTCCCTATATCCGGTTGAAAGACCTGCGGGATTTGCAGAAAAGTGATTTAAGTGAAATAGAACGAATCCGGGAAGAACTGCCCCGGTATAAGGAGGCCGCCGGCAAAGCCGCAGAACGCTGGGAAAACACCCGCAAGGAATTAATTCAACTTAACTTATTACGTAAAAGTGAAGGGGAAACGGCTAAAAAAGTACGGGAAATGGATATCCTGCTTAAACAGCAGGGCCAGGTGATTAAAGGCATGGAAATGGTCATTGGTGCAGGCGAGAGCGAATGTGCCGCTTTGCAGGGGGAAATAACGGCCGGGGTAGAGAAGGCCAAAGAAATGGGCCAGGCCCTGCTCGCCATTGAAGAATACCGGCGGGGAAATGCCCGGGATGCGGCCTTGCTTGCTAACCTGACCGGTATTAGCCGGGCCTTTAAGCGCCTGGAGGAACTCTTATCAGCCTGGCAGCAAAAGGGGCTTGAGCGTCAGCGGGCTGCTGTTGCTCTGCAATCCCTGCTGGATGCCGGGGAAGAAATAGCGGCCACTCACGAAAGCAATAAGGAACTGCAAAGACAGCAATATGATGTTCTGCAGGCGGAGCAGGATAAGCTGGAAGAGGCTTTGCAGGGGTACGAAATTGCCTGGTGGCGGGATGAGCTGGAGCAATTTAAGGAGCAGGATGATAAGCTGCAAAACCTGGGGCAGGTATGGGACAGGATTGTTCAGCTGGAGGATAATATAAGGGATGGGCGGGAATCAGTACAACACTTGGATAAGCAACAAAAGCAACTGGTATTGGAAATAGAGCAGGGGGAAAAGGGAGCTGGCCATTTAGCCGCCAGGATTGATGATTTGGAGACCCGGGTGTTATTGCTTAACCGTATTCGTGATTTGGAAGAGGAACGGGCTCAGCTGGAAGACGGCAAAGCCTGCCCCTTATGCGGGGCTACCGAACATCCCTACGCTCAAGGGAATATACCCCAGATGGATGAAAGCCAAAAGGAGCTCAATCAAGCCCGCAAGCAGCATAAGAAGCTAAGTGAGGATTTAAAGAAGAAGGAAATACAAAGGGGCAAGTTAGATAAGGAACTGGAACACGCCAGTGCTGCAGTAGAGCAGGCAAAAAAGCAACTGGAAAAAGAAAGCAAAATGCGCCAGGAGGGTATGAATGACCTGGGCTTGGATATATCTGTGGTAAAGACCCGGGATGAGCTTGAGCGACTGGCCAATCAGAGCCGGCAAAATAGCATAAACCACGCGCGGCAGCTTAAAGTGATAGAAAAATGGCAAAAAAATATAGGGACCTTGACTCTTCACTATGAAAAAAGCCGCACAGCTTTTATCCAATCCGACAAAGAATTGCAGGCGGCGATCCTGCAGCAAAAACAAGCCCTTCAGGAGGATGAGCGCCTGCAGAAGGAATACCTGAGCTTAAAGAGTGAGCTGGAGCAGCTGCAAGAGGAAACCCTTCAGGAAATAAGCCCATACGGCATGGTTAATTTACCTCTGGAGAAGCTGGCTGCTATTCAGAAGGCCCTGGATGAACGGAAAAAGCGCTGGGAAGCCAAAGAGAAAGAGAAGCTGGACCTGGAGAAGACGGTGGACAAACTACAGAACGAAGTGGGGCAGAAGCGAATCCTGCTGGAAGATAAAGCCTCGGCTTTGCAGATTGAGCAAAAGCGGCTGAAGCAGCAGCGAGAACAATACCGCCGGCAGCAGGAAACCCGTTTTGCGCTATATGGCGAACGCGACCCGGATGAAGAAGAAGCCCGCCTGGATGAAGAAATACACCTGGGTGAGGAAATGGTTAACCGGGCCCATGAAGATCTGCAAGAGCTGCAGCGTCGCCAGCTGCGCTTGGAAGAGCGGGAGAAAACCCTGGCGGTTGCTATACAAAATCGCGCGCCGGAACTGCAGAGTTCAGAGGAGAATTTTACCCGAAAGCTCCAGCAGGCCGGTTTTGAGCAGGAAGAGGATTACCGGAGGGCCAGCCTTTCTCCCGAGGAACAGCAGGCCCTGGCCCAAAAAGCGGAAGCTTTAAAAAAGGAGGCCACTGAACTGCAGGCCCGCCTGTTGGACCGGCAGGATAAACTGCAACGAGAAAAAGAACAGAAACTAAGCGGAGAAGCCCGGGAAGTACTGGAGGAAAAACAGCGGCTTGGTGAGCAGGAGTTAGTTGACCTAAGGGAAGAAATCGGAGCCGCCAGGAACATGCTGGAAAACAGTGAGAAAAGCCGCCGGCAAATGCAGGCGCAACTGCAGCGGGTGGAGGAACAAAAGAAGGAACTGCAACGCTGGCAGCTACTGCATGATTTAATTGGTTCAGCTGATGGCAAGAAATACCGTAATTTCGCCCAGGGCTTGAGCTTTGATATCATGATCAAGCATGCCAATCGCCAGCTGCAGAAGATGAGTGACCGCTACATATTGCTGCGCAGCCAGGAACAGCCCCTGGAGTTAAATATCATTGATAATTACCAGGCGGGAGAAATCCGCTCCACGGCCAACCTCTCCGGGGGGGAGAGTTTTCTGGTCAGCCTGGCCCTGGCTCTGGGACTATCCCAAATGGCCAGCCGCAAGGTCAGCGTGGATTCACTCTTTTTAGACGAAGGTTTTGGTGCTCTGGATGAAGATGTTCTCGATACCGCCTTGAATACTCTGGCCGGGCTGCAGC